>OJRK01000008.1_pt1 | contig 144949 bp, 120 predicted proteins | sample 1599161 | NCBI WGS metagenome assembly OJRK01 (sample SAMN03922535, study PRJEB24848) | human gut metagenome | isolation source: stool sample | host: Homo sapiens | place: Germany | collected 2010-05
ACTCGCGACCCTAACCTTGGCAAGGTTATGCTCTACCAACTGAGCTATTTCCGCATTTGGAGAACGGGTGCAAAGATAAACAGTTTTCCCGTTTCTGCCAAATTTTTTTTTATAAAAGTACAGTACTCGCAGCGGGACTTGAACCCGCAGAACCTTTTACCTGCCCAGCAACTCTTTCTCTGCAGCTTGCATGGTCTCAAAATTGAAACCATCTACCACTTTCTGCATCAGGGCAGAGACTTCATCGTTGCAAAGGTTTCCGATACTGCCTTCATGGGTATGATGTACCTCTTTGCTGTGCGAGAAGTTTCCGGCTTCAATATCCAGTCCCACCTTCTTGTAGGCATCGCGGAAAGGCATCCCTTCACGTGCCAAGCGGTTGACTTCCTCCACACTGAAAATAAGCAGATACTTGTCATCATCAAGAATATGTTCGTTCACCTTGATTTCATTCATAATGTAAGTCGTCATCTGCAGACAGTCTTTCAGTTCCTGAAAAGCAGGCAGGAAGACCTCTTTGATAATCTGCAAGTCACGGAAATAGCCGGAAGGAAGATTGTTGGCTATCATCATAATCTGCTGGGGAAGGGATTGCAGTTTGTTGCACTTGGCACGCGTCAGTTCAAAGACGTCCGGGTTCTTCTTGTGAGGCATGATGCTGGAGCCGGTAGTGCAATCGTCCGGCAGCTTCACAAAACCGAAGTTCTGACTGTTGAACATACATGCGTCAAAAGCCAATTTCGATATGGTTCCGGCCACACTGGCAAGGGCGAAAGCAACATTACGCTCCATCTTGCCACGCCCCATCTGGGCATACACTACGTTGTAGTTGAGGGAATCAAATCCCAAAAGACGGGTAGTCATCGTACGGTTCAGCGGGAACGAGGAACCGTATCCCGCAGCAGAACCCAAAGGATTGCGGTTGCACATCTTGAAAGCTGCCTGAAGGAACATCATATCGTCCACCAGGCTCTCGGCGTATGCCCCAAACCAAAGTCCGAAAGAAGACGGCATGGCTATCTGCAAGTGTGTATAACCCGGCATCAGTACATCCTTGTAGCGTTCGCTCTGCATAACCAGCACATGGAACAATTGCTCCACAGCTTCCGCCACCTCCTTTATCTCTGCACGGGTAAAGAGCTTCAAATCGAGCAACACCTGGTCGTTGCGCGAACGTCCGCTGTGTATTTTCTTACCTATATCACCCAAGTTGCGCGTCAGCATAAGTTCCACTTGTGAGTGAACGTCTTCCACTCCCTCTTCTATCACAAATTCTCCACGCTCGGCCATCGCATAGATTTCCTTCAATTCGGCCAGCAATTGCCGCAGTTCTTCCTTCGTCAACAAGCCAATGCTTTCGAGCATCGTGATGTGCGCCATGGAACCCAGCACATCGTGCTTTGCCAAATAAAGGTCCATTTCACGGTCACGGCCTACCGTGAAGCGTTCGATATCCTTATTTACCTGAACGGATTTTTCCCAAAGTTTCTGAGCCACGTTGTTTCTAATGATTAATGGTTAGTGATTAATATTGTATCATCGCCAACATATCTGCCATCTTCTCCAATCCTTCCTGCAAGGGTTTCTGCACCATGGTCTTCATAAACGGATTTATATCCATGCCGATGGTCAGCTTCATTTTGCATTCGGTTTCGGTGGTGGGTACAATCTGTATCCACAGATTGAAGGGCAGCGGTGAAGTGGTTGTTGCAAACTTGATACACTTGCAAGGTTCCTTCTCCACAATCTGCAACGTAATCTTTCCCACGGGGGCCACCTCTATCGTCATGCTCTCCGCGTCAAAACTCAAGTTCTTCACTTTGTCTTCAGGCAGACGGTCTTTCACCTTCTCCAGATTGCTCAGGTCGGAAAGCTTTTCATAAACAGCTTCTTGTGAAGCCGGTACAACTTTCACTCCACTCTCAAATTTCGTCATAATCAATCGTATTCAAAAAGAAAAAAGAACTATCCGGACAGAATCTATCCGAATGGCTCTTTTATCCATATTAACATTTTTACAAATAAGTTCTTATTTTCCAGATTCCCAATGTGCAGGGTCTTTACGCCATTCATTCAGAGTCTCCACATCTTCTTCCTCGATATAGCCCGTACGCAGTGCCACTTCCATCACAGCCTCGTAATTGGTCAGCGTCACCAAAGGCACCTTGGCATCCTTGAAAGCCTTTTCGGCAACCGGGAAACCATAAGTATAGGCAGCTACCATACCGATGACCTCACATCCGTCACGGCGGATAGCTTCTACAGCCTTTAAGCTGCTTCCACCCGTAGAAATCAAATCTTCCACGACTACCACCTTCATACCGGGACGAAGTTCACCTTCAATCAAATTCTCCAGTCCATGGTCTTTCGGAGTGGAGCGTACATATACAAACGGCAAGTTCAATGCATCGGCCACCAAGGCACCTTGCGGGATAGCTCCCGTTGCCACACCGGCAATGGCATCCACCTGTCCGAAACGTTCCAAAATCAGACGCGTAATTTCAATCTTTACGAAATTACGGAGAGAAGGATAAGAAAGGGTTTTGCGGTTATCACAATAAAACGGAGACTTCCATCCGGATGCCCAAGTGAACGGGTTAGCCGGTTGTAGTTTAATCGCTTTTATCTTCAGCAACTTCTCTGCAAACAATCTTTCTAAAGTTTTCATAGCAAAACTAATCTATATATGATAAATATGGCACAAAAATACGGAAACAGAATGAGAATAAAAAAGAGAAAGCCGATAATTTTCATTCGGAGTAGTCATTTTCCTCAGAAACCTCTATGCAACGACATATATCCTTCATTTCGAACCCCCTGCTCAAGGCAAAACGCACCAGTTTGCCATTCAACTCATACTCACTTTCGGCACGGACGCTTTTACGCTTTGCCGCCAGCAGTTTCTGCAAGACGGCGTGGTATTCCTCCTCATCAATCTCGTTCAAATAGGGCCAATAGACAGATGAAGATATCTTTTTCAACTGGAGCGCCTGCCCTATCTTCATCTTGCCCCATTTGGCTAAACGGTATTTGTCGTTGATGAAAGCACGGCAGAAGCGTTCTTCATCAATGTACTTCTCTTGTTCCAGACGGTTGATGATACGGTCTATGGCATCATAGGCAATGCCCCAGCGTTGCAGTTTCTCCGCAATCTCCGCCCGGCAATGCTCGGCAGTGGAGCAATATGCCGCCACTCTGTTCAAAGCTTCAGTTTCAGTTATTTCTATCATCGTTCTGCAATTACGTACCGGTCGTTGCCGGAAATATCTTTTCGGATACGGACATTCGTATAGCCTTGCTTGCGAAGCATCGAAGCGACAGCCTCTCCAAATGCCCGGTTGATTTCAAAATAGAGTCGGCCGCCGACCGTCAGCATGCTCCGTCCCAGTTCACCTATACGCCGATAGAAACGGAGCGGGTCGCTGTCTGGAACAAACAAAGCTCCCGAAGGTTCCCAGTTCAAGACATTTGGCTCCATGTCCTTCTTTTCTGTTTCCGTAACATAAGGCGGATTACTGACGATTACATCAAAGTACTCATCCTCAGTCGGTTGATACGTCAGGACATCACGCTGTACAAATTGTACGGAGGTCTGCAAAAGGCGGTTATTGTCGCCGGCTATGGCAAGAGCTTCTCCGGAAATGTCCCAAGCAGTTACTTCCGCTTCCGGCAACTCTTTAGACAAAGTGACGGCAATACACCCACTTCCAGTGCCAATGTCGAGAATACGGGAAGCCGGAGCGACTTCCTCCAGCATCCTCTCCACCAGTTCTTCCGTTTCGGGACGGGGAATAAGCACCCCCGGAGCCACCCGAAAAGTACGTCCCAGGAAACGGGCAGTACCCTGCACATACTGTATGGGCTCAAAATTGCACAGACGGGAAAGAATGCTTTCCAATTCCTTTTCATCCTTTGGAGATAAAATCATATCTTTGCCCAGGTAATAGTCAATATGACTCTGACCTAACATTTCACAGCAGACAATACGGGAAAGATTGGCTGCCTCCCGGGGAGGATAGCACTCCTGCAAAGCACTGCGGATATGTGAAACGGTTACATTCATTCGGAGTCCGGTTTTATTCGGGCTGCAAAAGTAATCATTAATTTTGATTATTCAACCAAAAGACAAGCAAGGATATGAATTCAGAAGAAGAGAAATATATGCTGCGATGCATCCAACTGGCACAAAACGGACTTTGCAATACAGCACCCAACCCGATGGTGGGAGCGGTAATAGTATGTGACGGGAAAATCATAGGCGAGGGATACCATGTGCGCTGTGGAGAAGCCCACGCCGAGGTCAACGCCATCCGTTCCGTGAAAGACACGTCCCTGCTGAAACGTTCCACCATCTATGTCAGCCTGGAACCGTGTTCGCACTATGGCAAAACTCCTCCTTGTGCAGACCTCATCATCGAGAAGCAGATTCCACGCATCGTCATCGGGTGCCGGGACCCTTTTTCTAAGGTTGCGGGCCGAGGCATACAGAAACTGAAGGATGCCGGACGTGAAGTTATTGTCGGAGTGCTGGAAACAGAATGTCGGCAGCTCATCCGCAGGTTCATCACTTTCCATACTTTGCGACGCCCCTACATCACCCTAAAATGGGCGGAATCTTCTGACAGATATATCGATTACTCCCGCACGGACGGTAAACCGGTTATCCTCTCCAGCCCGCTGACTTCGATGCTGGTACACAAGAAACGGGCAGAGCACAGTGCCATATTAGTAGGTACCCGTACGGCTGAACTGGACAATCCCGGCCTGAATGTCCGCCATTGGTATGGTCGTTCACCGGTACGTATCGTGCTGGACCGGCAACAAAAGCTATCCCCCAGCCTTCACCTATTTGACGGTAGCGTGCCGACCCTCGTTTTTACAGAAATCCCGCACGCTCCGCTACCGAATGTAGAATATCTGCCAGTCAGCGACTACCGGCAGAATATACTCCCCGAAATCATGGAAATGCTGTATACACGCGGATTACAATCCCTTTTGGTAGAGGGTGGCAGCCAAACGCTCCAATCCTTCATTGATGCCGGATTGTGGGACGAAATCTTTGTGGAAGAAGCTCCGCACCTTCTTCATTCCGGCGTCAAAGCACCCGAAATCAGTGACGGATATCCATTTGCAACAGAGTATTCTTTCGGCAGGAGTTTTCGCCATTATACGGCCTCAAGAAACAGTCAATAGCCTCATTTCAGGGCTTTTTTATCGAGAAAAAGGGGGATATTATCTATAATTTTATATAAAACTTCCCCGTAAAGCTGTTTATAGAAAAAAATGTTCCTATTTTTGCAACTTGTAAATAAACACTAACTTTCAAAATGAGAATAAAGTTTCTATCAGTAATTGTGAGTTTTCTTATTGTGTCATTTGCTCTAAGTTCATGCCTTGACTCTGACGACAATTATGAATTCAGCTCCGATGCTACTATACATGCTTTTGGTATCGATACCATACATGGCAAACATTACAAATTTACAATTGACCAGCTCAATAGACTCATCTATAACAGAGATTCATTGCCCGTAGGTTCAGATACCATCATTGACCGTATTCTGATTGATACTATGACCGTTACCGGTTGGATAACTTCAGGCTCGCCTACCGACACGGTATTCGTCATGTCGGACTCCGTGGATTTGAGACCCGCCATGAACAACGATGCCGGCATGCTGTTCAAAGCACATGCCGCCGACGGTGTTACAGTCCGCGAATATAAATTGAAAGTTAATGTACACCTGCAAGACCCGGACTCACTCGTATGGACAGACATGCAGAAAAGGGGGAATATATTCTCCAATACCATCAATTTAGGTCAGCAAAAAGCGGTTGTACTGGGAGACGAACTATTTGTCTACACTTCCAACAGTACCGCTTACAAGACATCGACTGCGCCCGATAAATACAACTGGAGTAAAGTCAATGTCAGCAACCTCCCCTCAGACGTAAAGCTGACATCTGCCGTAGAGTATAACAATGCGCTTTATATGGTTACAGAAAGCAAAAGAGTATTCAGCTCTACCAACGGCGGCGCCTGGACAGAAGTCACTACATTGGGAGACAATGTCATAGTCCTCATCAATGGTTTCTCTGACCGGCTCTCGGGTATTGTGGAAATCAACGGAAAGCAATATTTCAACATCTGTAAAGACGGAAAGAATTGGGAAACGGAAAACACGGCTGACAACCTTACCCTTGAGGAAGTCCCGGCAGGATTCCCTACCGAAAACATATCCACCACCCAGACCAATACCGGCAATGGTGTAGAGAAGGTGGTTCTGGCAGGAATGCCGCTGGCCAACGAACAAGAGACAATACCCTGGTTCTCATTGGACGGCAAAGGCTGGGCAAGCCTGGCTAACACGGTGTACGACACATCTTGTCCCGGCATGGTCAACCCTGCCATTATGTACTATGGCGACATGTTCTATTGCTTTGGAGGAGAACTTGACGCCATCTACAACTCCATCACAGGCATTGCGTGGAGCAAGACAGAAACCAAATTCCTGCTACCCCAGGAATTCAAAGGGAAAGGCGCGTACTCCATTATAGTGGAACCGACGAAAGACAAAACTGTGGACCCGGCAGACAAACGGGACTTCATTTGGGTGATATTCGGCGGCAACGGCACCAAGAATGAGGTATGGCGCGGACGTCTTAACAGATTGGGCTTCGAAATACAATAATAATGATGTCATATAAGGAAGAAATCGATCTAAACCGGATACCCCAGCACGTGGCGATTATCATGGACGGTAACGGACGGTGGGCCAAGCAGCGTGGACACGAACGCAGCTATGGACATCAGGCCGGCGCAGAGACTGTGCACGTCATTGCAGAGGAAGCCGCTAAATTAGGAGTCAGATACCTTACTTTATATACGTTCTCTACCGAGAACTGGAATCGTCCGTCGGACGAGGTAGCCGCCTTGATGGGATTGCTCTTCGACTCCATAGAGGAAGAGACGTTCATGAAGAACAATATCAGTTTCCGGGTAATAGGAGATATTGAAAAACTGCCTGCCAACGTACAGCAACGGCTCAACACTTGCGTGGCACACACCTCCCACAACACGGGAATGTGCCTGGTACTGGCATTGAGCTACTCTTCCCGCTGGGAAATAACGGAAGCTGCCCGGCAAATAGCCGACCTGGTACAGAAAGGTGAGCTGAAACCCGAACAAATCGACAGTGAGCTCATATCCCGTCATCTGACAACCCACTTCATGCCCGACCCCGACCTGCTGATACGTACCGGAGGAGAGCTCCGCCTTAGTAACTACATGCTCTGGCAATGCGCCTATTCGGAACTTTATTTCTGTGATACCTATTGGCCCGACTTCCGTGAAGAAGAATTACGCAAAGCCATATGTGACTATCAGAAACGCGAACGCAGGTTCGGCAAGACCAGCGAGCAAATCAATTAATCACCGGACACACAAATAGTAAATAGTAAATTGTAAAATAGTAAATAAAAAGATGCACTATCGTATTTTCTCCATACTCGTAACGTTTGTCTGCCTTTTCGGCTGCGCACTGACAACAGCAGCACAGGACGTAAACAACACCGATGAAACCGAAAAGCCGGTTATACTCTATTCGGGAACACCCAAGAAGTATGAAATAGCCGACATTAAGGTCGAAGGAGCCCAGAACTATGAGGATTATGTAATTGTCGGATTGTCCGGACTATCCAAAGGGCAGACTATCACCGTGCCGGGTGACGAGATTACACAAGCTTGTAAGCGCTACTGGCGCCACGGTCTGTTCTCTGACGTGGAAATTACAGCAGACAAGATTGAAGGCGACCAAATTTGGCTGACCATTCATCTGACCATGCGTCCGCGTGTTTCCGACATACGCTACAACGGTGTGAAGAAGTCAGAGCGTGAAGACCTGGAAAGCAGAATCGGCATGATAAAGGGCGGTCAGATTACACCTAATCTGGTGGACCGCGCCAAGACCTTGATAAAGCGCTATTTTGACGACAAGGGCTTCAAGAATGCAGATGTAATCATCACCCAACGTGATGATCCGGAAAAGAAGAATGAAGTGATTGTCAACATCGACATCGACAAGAAGGAGAAAGTGAAAGTACATCAAATCACCATTGTAGGCAACGAGGCCCTCACGACCAAGAAGCTGAAGCGTGTGATGAAGAAAACAAACGAAAAGGGCAAGCTGCTCAATCTGTTCCGCACCAAGAAATTCATTGAGGACAACTACGAAGCGGACAAACAGCTGATTATCGACAAATACAACGAACTGGGTTATCGTGACGCCATCATCGTGACAGACAGTATCAAGCCCTACGATGACCGCACGGTAGACATCTTCATGCAGATTGAGGAAGGACAGAAATACTATCTCCGCAATGTAACCTGGGTAGGTAACACACTGTATCCTTCCGAACAACTGAACTTCCTCCTCCAGATGAAGAAGGGTGATGTCTACAACCAAAAGTTACTTGAAGAGCGTACAATGACCGATGACGATGCCATCGGTAACCTTTACTACAACAACGGTTATCTGTTCTACAGCCTCGAACCGGTGGAAGTAAACATCGTGGGCGACTCCATCGACCTGGAAATGCGTATCTACGAAGGTCGCCAGGCTACCATCAATAAAGTCAGCATCAACGGTAACGACCGTTTGTATGAAAACGTAGTACGCCGTGAACTCCGTACCCGTCCGGGCGAACTCTTCAGCCGTGAAGACCTGATGCGTTCCATGCGTGAAATCCAGCAGATGGGACACTTCGACCCCGAACAAATCCAGCCCGACATCCAGCCGAGACCAGAAGACGGCACGGTAGACATCGGTTATGACCTTGTATCCAAAGCCAACGACCAGGTAGAGTTCTCCGCCGGTTGGGGACAAACAGGTATTATCGGTAAGTTAAGTCTGAAGTTCACCAACTTCTCTCTGTCCAACCTGCTGCATCCGGGTGAGAACTACCGCGGTATCCTCCCGCAAGGTGATGGTCAGACATTGACCATCAGCGGCCAGACCAATGCCAAATACTATCAGTCATACAGCGTTTCATTCTACGACCCGTGGTTTGGCGGTAAACGCCCGAATGCATTCTCCGTATCGGCTTTCTATTCTCGCCAGACCAACATCAGTAGCCGTTATTACAATTCAGCCTACATGAACAGCTATTACAACAGCTATTATAGCGGTATGTATGGCTACGGTATGTACAACTACGGCAATTACAACAACTACGAGAATTATTACGACCCGGACAAATCTATCCAGATGTATGGTCTTGCAGTGATGTTCGGTAAGCGTTTGAAGTGGCCGGATGACTACTTCCAGTTCACAGCCGAGTTGTCTTACCAACGTTATGTTCTGAGTGACTGGCAGTACTTCCCGGTTACCAACGGTAAGTGTAATAACCTCAGCCTCAACCTGACCTTGTCCCGTAGCTCTATCGACAACCCGATTTATCCGCGCCAAGGTTCCGAGTTCTCGTTGTCTGCACAAATCACACCGCCTTTCTCTCTGTTCGACGGTACCGATTACAGCAAGTACAGCACCAGCAGCCAGGAAGACATGAACAAGATGCACAAGTGGATTGAATACCACAAGTGGAAATTCAAATCCAAAGTCTACATCCCGTTGATGGACCCGATTACCGTCAAACGTACTCCGGTGCTGATGGGACGTGTAGAATTCGGTTTGCTGGGACACTACAACAAATACAAAAAGTCTCCGTTCGAAACGTTTGACGTGGGTGGTGACGGTATGACCGGCTACTCCAGCTATGCTACAGAAAGTATCGCCCTCCGTGGTTATGAGAACAGCTCATTGACTCCATACGGTTCTGAAGGTTATGCCTATACACGTCTCGGACTGGAATTAAGATATCCTTTGATGCTCGAAACAAGTACCAGTATTTATGCGTTAACGTTTGTGGAAGCCGGTAATGCATGGCATGATGTCAATAAGTTCAACCCGTTCGAATTGAAACGTTCAGCCGGTGTCGGTGTCCGCATCTTCCTCCCGATGATTGGTATGATGGGTATCGACTGGGCTTACGGTTTCGACAAAATAATGGGTTCCTCGCAATATGGCGGCAGCCAGTTCCACTTCATCCTGGGACAGGAATTCTAAGCAATGGACAATTGATAATTGACAATTAATGCAGTATCGTTATGAAGAAGAGTTTATTGATCCTTTTTACGCTGTTTGCAGTAAGTATAACAGCCAATGCACAGAAGTTCGCCTTGATTGACATGGAATATATCCTGGAAAATATTCCTGCCTACGAACGTGCCAATGAACAACTGGAGCAAGCCTCCAGACAATGGCAGAGTGAAGTCGAAAAGATTTCCGAAGAAGCCAAGACTCTGTACAAGAACTATCAGTCTCAGATTGCCTCCCTTTCTGAAACACAGAGAGGTAAAAAGGAAGAAGAGATTGTCGCTAAAGAGAAATCAGCAGCCGAACTGCGCCGCAAATACTTCGGTCCGGAAGGCGAACTGTATAAAAAACGTGAAAGTCTGATGCAACCCATTCAAGATGAAATATACAATGCTGTAAAGGAAATTGCGACACAGAACGGATATGCGGTAGTTGTAGACCGTGCTTCCGCATCAAGTATCATTTTTGCCTCGCCGAGTATTGACGTCAGCAATGAAGTACTTGCAAAACTGGGATATTCAAATTAATTTCATACATTTGTTTCAGAATATAGACTGCATTCAGGATTAAAAATAAGCTTGCTTATTTTGTATTGCGTTCAGTTTGCGCTATATTTGTCCCCGACGAATAATCATTCAAATAAATAATAAACATTATGCTTAAAAAAATCGCACTACTCGTAGTTATGTTCGCCCTCCCGCTGGGAGCTATGGCGCAAGCTAAATTCGCTCACATGAATTCTCAGGAAGTAATCACTGTTATGCCTGAATTTACCAAAGCTCAAGCTGACCTTGATGCTATGTCTAAGAAATATCAGGATGAAATGCAGCGCACTAACGAAGAATTCCAAAAGAAGTATCAGGAATATCTTGTTCAACAAGATTCTTTGCCCAAAAACATCGCTGAAAGACGCCAGAAAGAATTAAACGATATGGCCCAACGCCAAGAACAATTCCAACAAGAAGCTTATCAAAGTATGCAGAAAGCACAGCAGGATGCTATGGCTCCTATCTATAAGAAACTGGACGAAGCTATCCAAGCTGTCGGCAAAACTGAAGGTGTTGTCTACATTTTCGACTTGGCCCGTACCCCGATACCATTCGTAGGAGCACAGAGCGTTGATGTAACTGCCAAAGTCAAAACGCAATTGGGCATTAAATAATAGAATTATTATGATAAAGCAAGCGCGGATAGTTTTATCCGCGCTTATTTTTTATACATTACTGAGAAATTTGAATTATCTTTGCATGGTACATAGCCTTTAGAACGCATGAAACAGACATTACCTTCTGCAGCCGGTCCCATCGGAATATTCGATTCCGGATATGGTGGACTGACTATTCTGAGCAAGATACGGGAAGCCCTTCCCCAATATGACTACATTTACCTGGGCGACAACGCACGTGCACCTTACGGGACCCGCTCATTCGAGATTGTCTATGAGTTCACTTTACAGGCAGTCACCAAACTGTTCGAGATGGGATGCCATCTCGTCATTCTGGCATGTAATACAGCTTCGGCAAAAGCCCTGCGCAACATACAAATGAATGATTTGCCCCGCCTCGACCCAATGCGTCGTGTGTTGGGAGTAATCCGCCCAACCGTAGAATGCATAGGGAACATTACCCAAAGCCGCCATGTGGGAGTGCTTGCCACGGCAGGAACCATCAAGTCTGAATCCTATCCGCTGGAAGTGCATAAACTCTTCCCCGACATCAAAGTGAGCGGTGAAGCCTGCCCTCTATGGGTATCCCTCGTAGAAAACAACGAGGCACAAGGTGAGGGTACCGACTACTTCATACGCAAGAACATCGGCAACCTGCTGGCCAAAGACACGCAGATAGACACCGTCATTCTGGGCTGCACACACTTCCCGCTGCTGCTGCCTAAGATACAACAATACATGCCCGACGGCATCACGACCGTCACCCAAGGGGAACTGGTGGCAGACAGTCTGAAAGACTATCTTCACCGTCATCCGGAAATGGACAGAAAATGCACCAAAGGTGGAAGATGCGTCTACCGCACCACAGAATCGGAGGAGAAATTCACAGAATCGGCTTCCACTTTCCTGAATGAATCGATAAGAGTTGAGAGGATTGAACTATAAATCCATCAGCATTAAACATTAAAACAAAAACATTTGTTATATTTGTAAGACAGAAACCTCTAAATTCTTACCATCATGAAAGAAGAAGATAAAAGCAAACTCATTGAGGTGTTCACCGGTTCACCGTGGGAAGCAGAACTTGTAAAGAGCCTGCTGGGAAATAGTGATATTGAAGCTGTAACAAAAGACGGAATGGTAGTAAACGTTGTACTGCCTGCCACTGCGGTAGATGTTTCCGTCCTCGTCAATGAAAAGGACTACGAAGCCGCTATGGAAGTAGTCCGCGAATACGAAAAGAGAGAAAATGGAGATTGATTTCAATAGAATTGCTGTCAAGATAGGCAGCAATGTTTTGACACGTCGTGACGGCACTCTCGACGTCACCCGCATGTCCGCTTTGGTGGACCAGATAGCCGAGCTGCACAAGGCCGGCATAGAAATAATACTTGTTTCTTCCGGAGCCGTTGCTTCGGGACGTAGTGAAGTGCACCCCACCAAGAAGTTGGACAGCGTAGACCAGCGCCAGCTCTTTTCCGCTGTAGGGCAGGCCAAACTCATCAACCGCTACTACGAGCTGTTCCGGGAGCATGGCATCCCCGTGGGACAAGTGCTCACAATGAAAGAGAACTTTTCCACCCGCCGCCATTACCTCAACCAGAAAAACTGTATGACCGTAATGCTGGAGAACGGCGTCATTCCCATTGTCAATGAGAACGACACCATCTCCGTGAGTGAACTGATGTTCACCGACAACGATGAGCTGTCCGGCCTGATAGCCTCCATGATGGATGCCCAGGCACTAATCATTCTCAGCAATATAGACGGCATCTACAACGGTTCACCCGCCGACCCGAATTCTCAGGTCATCCGTGAAATAGAACAAGGCAAAGACCTCTCCTCCTACATACAAACTTCCAAATCCAGCTTCGGACGCGGCGGCATGCTGACAAAAACCAACATTGCCCGCAAAGTGGCAGATGAGGGCATCACAGTAATCATAGCCAACGGGAAGCGGGACAACATCCTCGTGAAAATAATGAATAATGAAGAATTAAACTATACCCGTTTCATTCCGTCTCCGGAACCGGTATCGAGCATCAAGAAATGGATTGCGCACAGCGAAGGGTTTGCCAAAGGCGAACTGCACATCAATCATTGTGCCACCGAACTGCTCTTCTCGGACAAAGCAGTAAGCATCCTACCGGTAGGCATCACTGACGTTATAGGCGAGTTCGAGAAGGACGACATCGTACGGATTATCGACTTCGGCGGTAAACCCATCGGTGTGGGAAAAGCCAACTGTGACTCCAGCCAGGCACGGGAAACAATGGGAAAACATGGAAAGAAACCCGTAGTGCACTACGACTACCTATATATAGAATAGGCCACAGACGGATACTATCCACGATATTCATACTTGCATATTTATCACTCTATACTCAGTAAGAAAATGAACTTAAACAAAACTTTTGTCGCCGTACAAGATGCCAGCCGTAACATGCTAGCGTTGAGCGACAAAGAAATCAACCAAATATTACTGGCTGTTGCAGACGCTGCCATAAACAAAACAGACTTCATTCTGAGTGAAAACCAGAAGGATTTGGAGCGTATGCCTTCTACCGACCCTAAATACGACCGCCTAAAACTGACAAAAAGCCGTTTGCAGGACATCGCTGCGGACATCCGCAACGTAGCCGCCCTCCCTTCTCCTTTGAGAAAAGTCCTTAAAGAGAACGTATTACCCAACGGATTGAAGATAAAAAGGGTCAGTGTACCTTTCGGTGTCATAGGCATTATCTACGAAGCCCGTCCCAACGTCAGTTTCGATGTATTCTCACTCTGCCTTAAAAGCGGCAATGCCTGTATTCTGAAAGGCGGAAGCGATGCAGACTATTCCAACCGTGCCATAATCAGCGTGATACACGAGGTACTGGAGCATTTCAACGTAGATACACATATCGTGGAACTGCTTCCTGCCGACAGAGAGGCGACTGCCGAACTACTGCATGCCAACGATTATGTAGATTTGATAATTCCGCGCGGCAGCAGCAGCCTGATAAACTTCGTACGCCAGAATGCCACAGTACCAGTTATAGAGACAGGTGCCGGCGTATGCCATACGTTCTTCGACCGCTATGGCGATATAAGCATAGGTCCATCTATCATTGCCAATGCAAAGACACGCCGGGTCAGTGTATGCAACGCTTTGGATTGCCTGATTATCGAAGCCGACAGCCTGGCTAATTTGCCCGACCTATGCCTGCCGCTGCAATCAAGCAATGTAGAGATATTTGCCGATGAACCCGCCTACCACAGTTTGCATGGCAAATATCCCGCCGAACTGTTGAGACTTGCCACTGAAGACTGCTACGGCAGAGAGTTCCTGGACTACAAGATGGCCATTAAAACCGTGAATTCTTTCCAGGAAGCATTGGCACATATCCGGAAGTACGGTTCCAAACATAGCGAATGCATCATTACGGACGACAAGACACGTGCCGAATGGTTCTGCCGGGAAGTGGACGCCGCTTGCGTATACGTCAATGCACCGACCTCTTTCACCGACGGCGCACAATTCGGACTCGGTGCCGAGATCGGCATCAGCACACAGAAGCTGCACGCCCGCGGTCCGATGGCTCTGGAAGAAATCACCACATACAAATGGATTGTCGAAGGTTCCGGACAGACCAGACCTTGACAGCCGAATAACAAAGATATAGATACACTAAAAAGACTGTAAATATGAAGAACTTTACTTGCGTGCAGGACATCGGCAACCTGAAGTCTGCACTGGACGAAGCATTCGAGATTAAAAAAGACCGTTTCAAATATGTGGAACTGGGACGTAACAAAACGCTGATGATGATTTTCTTCAACTCCAGCCTGCGCACCCGCCTCAGCACACAAAAGGCCGCATTGAATCTGGGCATGAACGTAATTGTACTGGACATCAACCAGGGAGCCTGGAAACTGGAGACAGAGCGTGGCGTCATCATGGACGGTGACAAACCGGAACACTTACTGGAAGCCATTCCCGTGATGGGCTGCTATTGCGACGTCATCGGCGTACGTTCTTTTGCACGCTTCGAAAATAAGGAAGACGATTACAACGAAGTGATACTGGAGCAGTTCATCAAGCATTCCGGCCGGCCGGTATTCTCCATGGAGGCTGCCACACGCCATCCGCTGCAGAGTTTTGCCGACCTGATAACCATTGAGGAATATAAGAAGACGGCACGCCCCAAAGTAGTGATGACATGGGCTCCACATCCGCGTCCATTGCCCCAGGCTGTCCCCAACTCCTTTGCCGAATGGATGAATGCAACTGATTATGACTTTGTGATTACACATCCCGAAGGTTATGAACTCGACCCCAAGTTCGTAGGAAATGCCCGCGTAGAATATGACCAGATGAAAGCTTTTGAAGGAGCCGATTTTGTCTATGCCAAGAACTGGGCGGCCTATACAGGCGACAACTACGGACAAATATTGAGCAAAGACCGCACCTGGACAGTAGGCGAGCGCCAGATGGCCGTTACCAACAATGCCTACTTCATGCACTGCCTGCCGGTTCGACGCAACATGATTGTGACGGATGATGTGATAGAAAGCCCGCAGTCCATCGTAATCCCCGAAGCGGCCAACCGGGAGATTTCAGCAACAGTGGTGCTAAAGAGACTGCTTGAAAGCCTCTAACCAGAGGACAAGACTACTTTATTCTTTTTAGGCGCGGATTACGCGGAAAACGCGGATTCTTTTCTTAAATTTTTTCCGTGGAATCCGCGTAATCCTCGCCTAAAAAGAAATTATAGCAAATGCATTTCAGCTACACCGCTATTACTTTTCCACTTCTTTGCCCGCTTCTTCCCAACCGATGAAACCTTTGTCAAGGTCATAGATTATATATCCTTTTTTGCTCAGTATGGCAGCGGCCTTTTTACTACGCTTACCACTACGACAATATACTGCAACCGGTTTGTCCTTCTGCAGAGTGGAGTCGGCCATCGTTTCAAACAACCCATCCAATACATTAATATTGATACTGTGGGGCACGTGTCCTTCCGAGTATTCGGCAACAGTACGCACATCCAGAAGCTGCACCTCCGGATTGGCTATCAATGTGGAAAAGTCATCTACCGAAACAGACTTGAACTGTCCCTCCTTCTGCTGGCAGGAAAAGAGGGTGGTAAAAACGAGGCAAAAACCCGCGAACAATGTCTTCATCGAATATTTCATTTTAGTCAGGGTTATAAACAAAATCGTAAGTCTTGATGTCACCGGAATAAGTGTGCACACTGAAATGAACCATAACCTTCTGTATACCCTCTGCCGCATACTGCCGCAAAGGTACGGAAGCGTAGGCACGCCTGGTATAAGACACCACCTCCTCCTTTGCGTCATGATACAGCGTCAGATATACTTCACTACACCCGGTAGCAGTATCCACAATCACTTCATCCTCAATAAAATGGAACTTATGTTCACCATTCTCCTTGACTATCAGTGTCATATTGAGATAGTCGAGTCCCATCCAGATACCCAGTACATCAGTAGGGTCTGTCTTGACGCCCTCCTCGAACTTGTCGACCGTTTGGGGAACGACAGAAAGAACACCGCTCAAGGCATACAGCACCGCACCGGCAGTTCCATCGGCAGTTACCTCCGAAGCATAATTACTGATGACACGTACCGAAGCGTTTGCCTCTATGTTCGTCTTTGTCTTGTCCTCCACTACCGGCAAGGTTTCCCCTTCATCCGTCACAACAGACCGCAGATAGCCGTCAGCCCCCGAAAAGGCAGTCAAGAATTCCAACTTCACGGAAGGATAATGATAATCATCATCGCCACAACCAGCCAACAGACAGGCCAACAAAGGCAAAAGCCACCAATCACAGTACTTCTTCATGTATTCATTCTTTTATAGCCGCCAGATAATTCTTCAACGGGTTGGCATACATCAGCAGCATTTTTCCGCGCAGAAAGTCCACGTCCTTATTAGGAATGGAGATACGCTCCAACTGTTGTTCTATATAGGCCGTGAAGCGCTGCTTATCCTCGGCAGTGTAATGGTCGGAAAAATCCTCCTTCCCCTCGAGAAGGTCGTGTGCCACATAATTATTGGGATACATCCGGTAGCTGGCATGAATGCGTTTGTCTATCAGTGCAGACATGCGTGCAAAGAGTTCGGGCTTCGGAAGTGAACGGTCCATCTTCGCCAATTCATCATTCATGCAGGCACCCGTCTGGAAATGTACCCGCCCTTTATAGCCGAACAGTCCGGTCTGCATATTCAGCAAGTCGTCAGCCGTCGTTTTCTTATAGCCTTCAATGTCCCGTTTCAGTTGGAACTCCTGCGCTTTCAGGAAGTCGCAAGGGTCGTATTCATAGGAAATGGCAAGCGGAGCTATATTCATTTCCATTAAGCGGTCAATGACGTCGCCTTCACCGCCTATTGCCAGCATCTTCAGCACACTGTCCTGCGTGCGGTCGTTGGAATCCTTGGCACGCCCTTCACGTTGTGCAATCCAGATAGACTGTTTCTTCTCACTGATGGTATAATGCATATAGCGGGACATGCGTGCGGAAGCCTCCAGCATCTGGCGCATGGTCAACGCACGCAGCACGATGAAGGACTTGTTGACACGCACGAATTTCTTAATCCACGGATAGACAAGCAGGTTGTCGCCAATGGCTATCTCTACCGTATCCATACCCTGGTCTACCAAAAGAATGGACAAGAAACCGGAATCGAGAATAATGTCGCGATGATTGGAGATATAGGTATACGCCGCCGACTTGTCTGCCGGCAACGCGGTATGGTCCAAAGTCAATCCATCCGTAGCCTCCTTCGCCAATTTCCACAGAAGCCCATAGCAGAAGGTCTTCTGAAATTCCAGCTTGGTTTTACACGCGCGCATTTTCTGCGACCAGACTTCAAAAGGTACACCAGGCATCACAGTATCCACTGCCTGCCGGAACGCCGCATCGGCAATCAGTTCCTCATAGACTTGAGGAAGTTCCTCATCATGATAAGGACGGATTTCATCAAATTCCACGTTCGCATTCATAATGAATAATGATTAATCCTTAAACTTGTTTTCTATAATATCTGTCATTACATCCTTCATCTCCATTCCGGCAGCACGAACCTGCTGGGGAATAAAGCTGGTGGCAGTCATTCCGGGGGTGGTATTCACCTCCAGCAGATTGATTTTTTCCCCTTCGGTAATGATATAGTCCACACGGATAATGCCGTAGGCCCCGAGTATATCATAAATGGCAGAAGTCAGCGTCTGCACCCGGCGGGTCAAATCGTCCGAGATGCGGGCGGGAGTAATCTCGTCAGACGCACCATTATACTTAGCTTCATAATCGAAGTACTCGTTGTGGCTCACCACCTCCGTAATGGGGAACACTACGGACCTGTCTTTTGTTTTGTAACAGCCGCAGGTAATCTCGGTCCCGTCCATAAAGGCCTCCACCACTACTTCCTGCGCTTCCGCAAATGCCTTGGTTATGGCAGGCTGTATCTGCTCTTTCGCCGTCACCTTGGTCACGCCGAAGCTGGAACCTCCCAAGCTGGGCTTAATGAAGCAAGGTAGACCGATTTTCTCCATCACATCTTCATCCGTTACCGACTGTCCGCCGCGCAGCAACAACGATTCGGCAATGCGCACACCGAAACCTTTCAGATACTGGTTGCAGGCAAACTTATCGTACGTGAGCGACGCTGCCAGTACTCCGCAACACGAATAAGGGATGTGGAGCATATCAAAATAGCCCTGCAGACGGCCGTCCTCACCCGGAGTTCCGTGGATGGTGATATAGGCAAAGTCGAATGTCACTTTCTCGCCATCCAGCACGAAGCTGAAGTCATTGCGGTCTACCGGAGCCTTAGCGCCGTCGGGCAGCTGTACATGCCAGTCCAGTCCGTGCATTTCTACAATATATAAGGTATACTTCTCCTTGTCGATGAAGGAGTAAATCCCCTGTGCACTACGCAGGGAGACGTGGAATTCGGAGGTATCTCCTCCGGCTACAATAGCAATCGTGCGTTTCATTCTAATTCTCTGTTACTGATATAGCCTCTCCATTTGTCTATCAGCCGGGTCATGTCATCGGGCAATTCCGAAGTGAAGTACATTTCTTCTCCGGTGACGGGATGCACAAACCCCAGCGTCATGGCATGCAATGCCTGCCGCGGACAAGTGTCGAAGCAGTTGTTTACAAATTGTTTGTATTTAGCGAAGTGGGTTCCTTTCAGGATTTCGTGTCCACCGTAACGTTCGTCGTTGAAAAGTATGTGTCCGATGTGCTTCATGTGCACACGGATTTGATGGGTGCGTCCCGTTTCAAGGATACATTCCACCAGTGTGACGTATCCCAAACGTTCGAGCACCCGGTAATGGGTGACGGCATGCTTTCCCTGGTCGTCGGGGAGGACGGTCATCTGCATGCGGTCTCTGGGATTACGACCGATATTGCCGACAACGGTCCCTTCATCCTGCTCCACATTTCCCCAGACCAGCGCCCGGTAACGGCGTTTTGTCGTCTTGTTGAAGAACTGGTTGCCGAGATTCGTCTTGGCATCCGGAGTCTTGGCTATCACCAGCAGGCCGGAGGTGTCCTTGTCGATGCGGTGCACCAGTCCCACATGCGGGTCATTGGCATCATAATCGGGATTATCCTTCATATGCCAGGCTATGGCGTTGACAAGCGTACCGTGATAGTTGCCATGACCGGGGTGCACCACCAGACCGGCAGGTTTGTTCACTACCATCAGATACTTGTCCTCATATACTATATCAAGGGGGATGTCTTCGGGGATGACTTCATTCTCATAGCGTGGACGGTCCATCATCACAGTGATTACATCCATCGGCTTCACCTTATAGCTGCTTTTCACAGCCTTGCCGTTCGCCATCACGAAGCCTGCATCGGCAGCCTTCTGGATGCGATTGCGCGAGGAGTTCGTCAAGCGGTCGAACAGATACTTGTCCACCCGCACCATCTCCTGCCCCTTGTCCACCACCACACGGAAGTGTTCATAGAGTTGCGCCTCGTCACCCACCGGCTCTACGTCGTCCAGCTCATCATTATCTATATCATCCGGCAATTCTTCTATCATCACGGCATTTACAATTTGACTATTTACAATTTACGATTGGAGTCAGATGTTTATCAAAACCAGGACTCATCTGCCGCGGAGTCTTCGGACAACATGGGTTCAACGGTACCTCCCACAGAATCCACTCCCAGGGAGTCTGCCTGCAAGGCGCCTCCATCTCCCACCATCAGCGTCAGCACTGCACCGGCGGGCACTTTCTCGCCGATGGAAAGCTGACGGTCCTTATACTTCACGCCATACACCCAGTCCTTCTCTCCCGGAATATACTGTATCTCGGCCAGCTTGAAGCCCGAAGCCAGAATACGCGCTTCCGCCTGCCGCAGCGAACTGTTGTCCGCCACATCGGGTACTATGTGCAGAGGGACTTCAATCGTATTGATTGTAAGATAGATGGTACGTCCTTCCTTTACCTTTTGTCCGGCTGCCGGATTATATTCGAGGATGCAGCCGGCAGGAAGAGTCTTGACATAACTGGAATCCGAAACGATGCAGACCAAGCCGCGGTTACGGAACATTTTCTCGGCTTCCTCCACTCCCATACCCTTCACATCGGGCACTATCACAGCCTCGCCGTGGCGGGTATATATATCCAGTCCTTTCAGCACTCCGAACAGCAATCCCACTACCACAACGGCCATCGCAAGGATGTTCGCCCAGAAGAACCGGTTCTGCCGGAAAGAGAAAAAATCTTTTATTGTCATAATCGATAATGCATTATTTGGGACAAAGATACAATTTTCACCACATAGTACACGGAGTTGGCAATAGTTTTTTCCGGAGAACCGGGCACAATACATAAGAAAAGCTGCAAAAGACCAGAATCAGTCTTTTGCAGCTCCCTTATTTCTTTAATACGAACGAGAACGACTATTATGCCTTTACTCCGTTGTATTCGTCAGAAACAGTCAGTTTCTTTCTGCCTTTAGCACGACGTGCTGCCAATACTCTGCGGCCGTTTGCTGTAGCCATTCTCTCACGGAAACCGTGTTTGTTCTTTCTCTTTCTGTTCGAGGGTTGAAATGTTCTTTTCATTACTGTATCTTGTTTTATGTTATTATTCTCACGAATTCGGGCTGCAAAAATAGATACTTTTTTCAAATAAACCAAGAGATAACTCATTTTCTCTCAAAAGTTTTTGTGTTTTTTACCGATTTCCATTACTTTTGCACTCGCAAACCAGCACTAACGAAGTAAATACCAATATAATAATATTAAAGACTATAAGTATGATTAATGCCCAAGACATTAAAATCGGAACTTGCATCCGCATGGACGGCAAGCTGTATTTCTGCATCGACTTCCTGCATGTAAAGCCGGGAAAAGGTAATACCTTCATGCGTACCAAGCTGAAAGACGTGGTGAACGGCTACGTTCTGGAACGCCGTTTCAACATCGGTGAGAAACTGGAAGACGTACGTGTAGAACGTCGTCCCCACCAATACCTCTATCATGACGGTGACAACTACCAATTCATGAACCAGGAGACTTTTGACCAAATTCCCATCGCCCACGACCTCATCAACGGTGTTGACTTCTTGCTCGAAGGAATGATAGTAGACGTGGTATCAGACGCTTCCACAGAAACCGTGCTCTATGCCGACGTGCCCATCAAGGTTCAGCAGAAGATTACCTATACGGAACCGGGACTGAAAGGCGACACAGCCACCAACACGCTGAAGCCCGCCACAGTAGAATCCGGCGCCACAGTCCGCGTCCCCTTGTTCATCAACGAAGGCGAGACTATCGAAATCGATACGCGCGACGGTTCTTACGTAAGCCGCGTAAAAGCATAAGCCCTTTTGGAAATCAGGCAAATGCCCTTTTCATATCATCCCCGGTGCTCCACTTGGCATCCGGGGATTTTTCTTTCCATTTATTCATCTGCAAAGCTTAAATGATATATCTTTGCGGAGACAACCAAAACATAAAGCCATACCCATGAGATACTCCGTCATCATCCCCGTATACAACCGCCCCGATGAGGTGGATGAACTGCTGCAAAGCCTGACGCAGCAAAGTTTCAAGGATTTTGAAGTGATTGTGGTGGAGGACGGCTCCTCCATCCCCTGCAAGCCGGTCACAGAGAAGTATCAGGAACTATTGGACGTGCATTACTATGACAAGCCCAACTCCGGCCCCGGGCAGACCCGTAACTACGGGGCGGAACGAAGCAAGGGCGAATACCTGATAATACTGGATTCGGACTGCATCCTGCCCGAAGGTTATTTCCTTGCTGTGGAAGAAGAGCTACAGCACGAAGCCGCCGATGCCTTCGGAGGCCCCGACCGCGCGCACGAATCATTCACAGACATACAGAAAGCCATCAACTACTCCATGACCTCCTTCTTCACCACCGGCGGTATCCGTGGGGGGAAGAAGAAGATGGACAAGTTCTATCCGCGCAGCTTCAACATGGGTGTGCGGCGGGAAGTGTACCAAGCCCTGGGCGGATTCTCGCGGATGCGCTTCGGGGAGGACATCGACTTCAGCATCCGAATCTTCAAGGGAGGATATACATGCCGGCTGTTCCCCGGTGCCTGGGTATACCATAAGCGCCGGACAGACTTCCGGAAGTTCTTCAAGCAGGTACACAATTCCGGGATTGCCCGCATCAATCTGTACAAGAAGTATCCGGAATCGCTGAAGCTCGTCCACCTGCTGCCGGCTGCATTTACCCTGGGAGTGGCCATATTCCTGCTGGGAACGCCCTTCTGCCCGTACAGCCTGCTGCCCATCGCTCTTTATGCGCTTCTGGTATGCATGGACTCCACTATCCGGAACCGTAGCCTCAGCATCGGGCTCTACTCCGTCGCCGCCTCCTTCATCCAGCTCATCGGATACGGGACGGGGTTCCTGCGCGCCTGGTGGAACCGCTGCATACTTGGCAAGGACGAGTTCGAGGCGTTCAAAAAGAACTTTTACAAATAAGGAGGATTAGGGGTTAAGGATTAGGGATGATATGGAGAAACTGAATATCAACCAGTGGGCTGCAGAGGACCGCCCGCGGGAAAAGATGATGCAGAAAGGGGCGGAAGCCTTGAGCGATGCCGAACTGCTAGCCATCCTCATTGGCTCCGGCAATACGGAAGAAACCGCCGTGACACTGATGCAGCGCATACTCGCCGCCTGCGGCAACGACCTCAACCGCCTGGGCAAATGGGAGGTGCGGGACTTCTCCCGATTCAAAGGCATGGGCCCCGCCAAAAGCATCACCGTCATGGCATCCCTGGAACTGGGCAAACGCCGCAAGCTGCAGGAACGCTCCAGACGTACCGCCATCCGCTCTTCCGCCGACATCTACGAGCTGTTCCATCCCCTGCTCTGCGACCTTGCCACAGAAGAATTCTGGGTACTGCTTATGAACCACGCCGCCAAAGTGATAGACAAGGTACGCATCAGCCGCGGCGGCATCGACCAGACCACCGCCGACGTGCGCAGTATCCTGCGCGAAGCCCTGCTGCAACGCGCCACACAGATAGCCCTTATCCACAATCATCCCTCCGGCAACCCGCACCCCAGCAACGACGACCGGCAGCTGACGGAACTCGTGAGGAAAGCCGCCCAAACCATGAACATACACCTGACCGACCACGTCATCGTCACGGACGGAAGCCATTACAGCTTCAACGACGAAGGATTACTATAAATAATCCAAGTTACGGACATACTATACGAAAGACAAAAGCGGTCATAACACTAACTATCAGCACATTGTATTTACCAGCTATTTACCAGCCAATGTAAAGGCCGTTACCACAGTATGTAAACGTATTTACCCTATATTGTAACGTCCTTTACCCCATATTGTAAAGACCTTTACCGCGTATTGTAAAAGGAGTTTCTCCAGGGGTAAAGGGAGTTCCCCCAGAAGGTGAAGCATGTTCACCCACCGTCAAACCCTCCCCGAAGTAATGAAAAGGAGGGCGTTCCTTTGCATTTTCAATTAAATTCCATAGCTTTGTTCTTTGAAAACCTATATATAAAACCCTACGAATATGACCAAATTTGAAATAGAAGAGAAAATAGTCTCCATGCTCAAGACCGTATTCGACCCGGAAATACCGGTAAATGTATACGACCTGGGACTGATTTACAAAATAGACGTCTCCGACCAGGGAGAAGCCTCCATCGACATGACGCTGACTGCCCCCAACTGTCCGGCAGCCGACTTCATCATGGAAGATGTGCGCCAGAAGGTGGAATCCATCGACGGCGTAACCTCCGCCACCATCAATCTCGTTTTCGAACCCGAGTGGGACAAGGACATGATGAGCGAAGAAGCGAAACTGGAACTGGGATTCCTTTAAATCAGTTGAAAGTTCAAAGTTGAAAATGGAAAGTTGAAAATGAAGAATGTATATTTCCTCTCGGATGCTCACCTGGGCTCACGAGCCATCGAACACGGACGAACCCAAGAACGGAGGCTGGTCAACTTCTTGGACAGCATCAAGCACAAGGCATCGGCCGTATACCTGCTGGGAGACATGTTCGACTTCTGGTACGAATTCCGTACCGTAGTGCCCAAAGGATACACCCGCTTTCTGGGCAAGCTGTCCGAACTGACCGACCTGGGAGTAGAAGTCCACTTTTTCACGGGAAACCATGACCTTTGGTGCGGCGACTATCTGACCAAGGAGTGCGGCGTCATGATACACCGCGAACCGCTGACCACCGAAATCTTCGGAAAAGAGTTCTACCTTGCCCACGGTGACGGGCTAGGCGACCCGGACAAGAAGTTCAAGATGCTGCGCGCCATGTTCCGCAGCCGTACCCTACAGACGCTGTTCTCTGCCCTGCACCCCCGCTGGAGCATGGAGCTGGGACTGAACTGGGCCAAGCACAGCCGCTTGAAACGCATAGACGGGAAAGAACCCGCATACATGGGAGAAAACAACGAATACCTGGTGCTCTACACCAAGGAATACCTGAAAAGCCATCCCAACATCAACTACTTCATCTACGGTCACCGCCACATCGAACTCGACCTAATGCTGAGCAGTACCGCCCGCATCCTCATACTCGGCGACTGGATAAACTACTTCTCGTACGCCGTCTTTGACGGCGAGAACCTCTTCCTTGAGAATTTTGTGGAGGGAGAGACGAAGCTATAACCCGCATTTCCAAACTGTTAACCATCATACCATTACCACCCATGAAACCTTTAAGACTGAAAAACATGATTGCCGGATGCCTGCTCGCAGCAGGAGCATTGCCGGTATGGGGACAATCCGGCGCCCCGACACTTGTCATCCGCATTGACGATCTCGGTGCCCTGCATTCCGTCAACGAAGCCTGCATCCAGACCTACCGCTCGGGTATTGCCCGCAGCGTGGAAGTGATGCCCGTAGCAGCCTGGTATCCAGAAGCCATCAAGATGCTGAAAGAAAATCCGGGACTGGACGTCGGCCTGCACCTCGTCATCACCAGCGAGTGGGAGAACGTGAAGTGGCGTCCGCTGACCCACTGCCCCAGCCTGACGGACGAGAACGGCTATTTCTACCCGATGATGTTCCCTAACCCCGCCTATCCGGGACAGTCCATCATGGAGCAGAAATGGGACATCAAGGAGATAGAGCAGGAGTTCCGCGCGCAGATAGAGACGACGCTGAAAAGCATTCCGCAACTCAGCCATCTGTCCGGACACATGCTCTCCACCGGTTTCAGCAAGGAAGTGAACGAGCTGGTGCAACGGCTCGCCAAAGAATACAACCTGCCGTCCATCGACCGCATGGACTCCTCCAAGGACTACCGGTTTACCTACATCGGGTACGACGGCCCCAAAAGAACCGCCGAAGAAAAGGAGGCCAGCTTCATCAAAGCATTGGAGAAGTTGCAACCGGGCCAGCGCTACCTTTTCTTAGACCACCCGGCACTGGACAACGATGAAATGAAAACCGTCTTCCACATCGGATATGAGGACGTGGCGCTGGACCGCCAGGGAGTGACCGACCTGCTGACAAGCCCCCGCGTCCGGATAGCCATTGAGGACAAAGGCATAAAGCTGATTTCCATCAACCAACTGACCAAGGGCCTGCCCCGCGCCGCCGCTACTCCGAAGCTGGACAAGGCCATGAACAGATATCTGGATGCCGTAAAGAAAGCCGGACAAGACCTGCACAGTATCATGATTGTGCAACACGGCAATGTCATTGCCGAAGAATGGATGGGCGAAGGGAAAGAGGATGAGCCTCACATCCTGAACTCCGTCAGCAAGACATTCACCGCCACCGCCGTGGGACTTGCCGCCTCCGAAGGCAGGCTGAAGCTGACGGACAAGGTCATCTCCTTCTTCCCCGACAAGCTTCCGGCAACCGTCAGCGAAAATCTGGCAGCCATGACCGTACGCGACCTGCTGACCATGAACTGCGGGCACGACACCGACCCCACCGGAACGGTACGCAAAAAGGCGGACGCCGATTGGGTGCAGGAGTTCCTTGCCTTCCCCGTGGAGCACAAGCCCGGTACCTTCTACACCTACAACAGCCTGGGAACCTACATGCTCTCAGCCATCGTACAGAAAGTGACGGGCGAGAAAGTGGTGGATTATCTCTATCCCCGTCTGTTCCGCCCGCTTGGCATCGTCAACGCCCGGTGGCAGGAAAGCCCGCAAGGCATCAATACCGGAGGCTGGGGGTTGTACCTCAAAACGGAAGACCTTGCCAAGATGGGACAACTGTTCCTGCAGAAAGGAAACTGGAACGGACAGCAGATTCTGCCCGAAGAATGGGTAAAGGAGGCATCTGCCTGCCAAGTGCCCTCACTGCCCGCCGGCATGAAACCGGAGATGCTGAAGAAAGCGAAGATGAGCGCCAAGACAAGCGACTGGCTGCAGGGCTACGGCTACCAGATGTGGCGCTGCCGCCACAACGCCTACCGTGCCGATGGTGCCAACGGACAATACATACTGGTGTTGCCGGACAAGGATGCTGTCATTGCCGTCACCGCCAACATCCCCGACATGCAGGCAGAGCTGAATCTAATATGGAAGTACCTGCTGCCCGCGCTATAAAACGTTTATTCTTATAAACGATTACGAAAAAGTGAAGGTTACCGGAACTTTTTCCCGGCATGGTTGTAGTAACATCATAACATTAAAAACATTAGCGTCATGGATGATATGATTTACAGAAACGACCCGATTGCCGAAGAGAACATAGACCCGCACGGACGTCCGGCAACGGATGAATTCGAGGAATGGAGCGAAGAGGTCTCCGAACGGACAGATACCGGATACAAGGACCAGAAAGTAAAATCCGCCAAGGAACGGGAGAAACGTATCCGGGAGATGGATGAAATTATAAAGAAGGACCTTAAGGAATAAATAGACAGCCACCACAGATTACACGGATTCTCACAGATTAGTCTCTTATACTTGATATCAGAGCTTCCAATCTGTGAGAATCCGTGTAATCTGTGGTGACTGTCTATTATTTGTATCCGCCAGCCTTGGCTATGCGTTTCGGGATTTCCGTGTTGTCCATCTTACCCACGAACAGCTTGGAGCCTGCACCTACTGCGAATACCGGCACATATCCGGCTGTATGGCCACCGCTGGTCCAGCCTACCATGGCAATCTGGCTCATTACCTTCTTGGCGGCAACGGCCAGGGGCTCAGTCTTGGCATAAAGACTTTCCTCAAACACTACATGCTTGTTCACAAATGATTCTTCGTAAGCATCACGCAGCATCTTCTCCTGCTCCCAGCTCACCGGCAGCTCTTTCCAGAAACCCATCTTTTCTGCCAGGAATTCCTTCATTTCCGGCCAGTTGATAACCTTGCGCATCTTGCGTAAATCCGTGATGGAACGTGAAAGGATATCCTGAGACTGCTTCTGCTTGGCAAGGGCTTTCAGTTGAAGCTCGTACTTACCGGTACCCAGCCCCAGACCGCCGGTTTCATGGTCGGCAGTTACCACAATCAGCGTTTCTTTGGGATGCTTCTTATAGAACTCGTAAGCCACCTTGATGGCGTTGTCCATATCCACCACTTCCTCAAAGACTGTGGCGGGGTCGTTTCCGTGGCAGGCCCAGTCAATCTTTCCACCTTCAACCATCAGGAAGAAACCCTTGTTACTGCCTTTGGTCAGGAAAGAGATGGCACTCTCGGTAATTTCGGCCAGTGTCAGGTCGCCTTCCTGGCGGTCGATGGCATAGGGCAGACAAGAAGGCTCTGCCCCTTCTTTCTGGATAAGAATCATCTTGTCCGCCTGGGCAGACTTCGACTTGTATTCGTCAAGGCCTCTTGCAACGGTATAGCCGGCTTCTTCAAAGATAGGGAAGACGCTCGGAGCCTCTTTCTTGTCGGCAGTAGTAGTCGGTTTCAAGAAACCACCGCCTGCATAGAAGTCGAAACCGGCTTTCGGCAGGTCGAGGGCTATCTCGTAATACATACCACGGTCCGGCTGGTGGGCATAGAATGCAGCGGGAGTAGCATGGTCTACACTGACGCTGGTAGTTACCCCAACTTTCTTACCGGACTTTTTGGCTCTCTCGGCCACACTCTGAAGCACACTCTTGTTATCGTCCATACCAATGGCGCCGTTATAGGTCTTTGCACCGGTAGCCAGGGCTGTTCCGGCAGCAGAAGAGTCAGTCACCGAGTTGGTGGCAGAAAAGGTAGTTGCCATGCTGGCAACCGGGAAAGAAGTGAACAGCAAAGGCTTTACACCGATGCGCCCTTCTTGTTCGGCCAGATACATCTCCGTACCGTTCACCTGGTTCACACCCATTCCATCACCGATGAAATAAAACACGTACTTCGCCTGCTGGGCATAGGCCATGCCGCTGGTCAGCAGTACAAAGAACAACACATACATTAATCGTTTCATAAGCAGTTCTTATTTAAAGTTATTCGGAAAATTGCCTTTATTGTTTTTAACCGAGTAACAAAGATAAGGATTTTAAAGGATTCGGAAAACATTTCGCCCCTACAAATACATTACATATTTGCAGGGGCGAAACCACATCCGGACTCCGGGAAGCCGGAACCGGGAAATATTACAGCGATATTACTTCTTCAGAATATCCATCGTGTCCGAAGCAATCATCAGTTCCTCGTCAGTGGGGATTACCACCACCTTCACCTGAGAATCTTCGGTAGAGATAACCATTTCTTCACCGCGTACTTTGTTCTTCTCGGCATCCAGCTTTATGCCCATGAATTCCAGGCCTTCACATGCACCCCAGCGGGCACTTGCCTGATTCTCGCCGACACCACCGGTAAATACCACGATATCCACACCACCCAAAGCAGCGGCATAGGCACCGATATATTTCTTGATGCGGTAGAAGTACATTTCTTCAGCCAGAACAGCCTTCGGATTGCCGGCAGCTACGGCATTTTCCAGGTCGCGCATGTCACTGGATTCACCGAAGATACCCAGCACACCGCTCTTCTTGTTCAGCAGGTTGGAGATGCCGTTGGCATCCAGACCCTCTTTCTCCATGATGAAGGAAACGGCACCGGCATCAATATCACCACTGCGGGTACCCATCATCAGACCTTCCAGCGGGGTCAAGCCCATGCTGGTGTCTACACACTTACCGTCCTTGATGGCAGTAATGGAACCACCGTTGCCAATGTGGCAAGTGATGATTTTCTTTCCTTCCGGCTCTACACCCAGGAACTCGCAGACGCGCTGCGATACGTAGCGGTGTGAGGTTCCGTGGAAACCATAACGGCGTACGCCGTACTTTTCATAAAGTTCGTAAGGCACGGCATACAGATAGGCATGCTTCGGCATGGTCTGGTGGAAAGCCGTATCGAACACACCAATCTGCGGAACATTAGGCAGAATGGCAGATATTGCATTTACACCCTTCAGGTTAGCAGGATTGTGGAGCGGAGCCAGGTCGTTGCAGGCAGTGAAGGCGGCAAGCACTTCCGGCGTCAGCCGTACAGACTCGCTGAACTTTTCGCCTCCATGCACCATACGGTGACCTACGGCATTGATTTCGTCCAAAGACTTGATGGCTCCATATTCAGGGCTTGTCAAAGTGTTCAGGATAAATTCCACACCTACGGTATGCTCTGGAATGTCCTTCTCAAGAACTTTCTTCTCGCCACTGGGCAAGGTGAACTTCAGGAAAGAGTCCTTCAAACCAATTTTTTCGATACCACCCTGGGCGATAACTTCTTTCCGGTCCATATCAAACAATTTGTATTTGATGGACGAGCTACCGCAGTTCAATACTAAGATTTTCATACTATATATCAGATTTAAAAGTTATTCAGCATTCTTTTTGGCAGCAATGGCCTGATTGGCAGTGATGGCAATCATGCGATACACATCCTCGATGGAGCAACCGCGTGAAAGGTCGTTCACCGGACGGGCGATACCTTGTAGGATAGGTCCTACGGCATCAGCATGTCCCAGACGTTGCACCAGTTTGTAGGAGATGTTGCCCACTTCGAGGCTGGGGACAACCAATACGTTAGCATGTCCGGCGATAGAAGAACCCGGAGCCTTGCTTGCACCTACTTCCGGCACCAAAGCTGCATCGGCCTGCAACTCACCGTCGATGGCAATATCGGGAGCCATCTCCTTGGCAATCTTCAATGCCTCAACCACTTTATCCACCACTTCGTGCTTGGCAGAGCCCTTGGTAGAGAAGCTCAGCATGGCAACTTTCGGGTCGAGACCGGCAACTGCCTGGGCTGTACGTGCCGTACATACGGCAATCTGTGCCAATTGTTCTGCATCGGGCACCGGAGTCACAGCCACGTCACCCATCACCAGGATACCGTTCTTTCCATATTCAGGAGCATGTGTCAGCAGCAGCATGGCACCCGAAACGCAAGTGATGCCCGGGGAAGTCTTGATAATCTGCAAAGCAGGGCGAAGTACATTACCCGTAGTGTTGCGTGCACCTGCCAACTGGCCGTCAGCGTCGCCGTTCTTTATAATCAGGCAGCCCAGATAAAGCGGATCGACAACCAACTTGCGAGCCTCTTCGATGGTCATGCCTTTCTTTTTGCGGAGCTCGCAAAGCAGTTGGGCATATTCTTCTTTCTTAGGATGGTCTTCCGGGTCGATAATGGTAGCTTTGTTTATATTTCCCAGCCCCCACTCTTTGGCACAAGCCTCTATCTCGGCAGGTTTTCCAAGGATAATCAAGTCGGCTACTCCGTCAGTCAGGATTTGATTGGCAGCTTTCAGTGTACGCTCTTCCGTACCCTCGGGAAGAACAATTCGTTGGCGGTTTGCTTTGGCACGCTCAACAATTTCGTTAATTAATCTTTGCATGATATTTTAATTGTCTATTAAGAATCGGCAGTATGTGTTATTCACGCCGCAAAAGTACACAATTTTGCAATATCTACATTGCAAACATCGGTCTTTTTACCGTTCAGACCATAATTATTATAATATTTAACATTAGGTATTCCCAGCATTCATGTGTACGCACACGTGCCCCTCTGCAACAAACAATTACCCGTCCGGCAGGAACAACCCGCCCGACTCTACAAACGACATAAAAAAAATCAGGATACAACGATAACAAGCAATACATAGAATACCTACCTTTGCAGCGTTTTCAACGTATAACAATAGGTATTATAATAATATGATTCGTCAATGCGCCATCCTTTTCGGATGCTTAGCTTTGGGTGAACTGATTGTTTTCTTTACGGGTATCAAGTTACCTTCCAGCATCATCGGTATGCTGTTGCTCACCCTATTCTTGAAATTGGGTTGGATTAAACTGCACTGGGTGCAGGGTATGTCCGACTTCCTGGTTGCCAACCTGGGCTTCTTCTTCGTACCGCCCGGTGTAGCTCTCATGCTTTACTTCGATGTCATCGCCTCCGAGTTCTGGCCGATAGTGACCGCTTCCATAATCAGCACCCTGCTGGTGATTGTAGTCACCGGATGGGTTCATCAACTAACACGTAAAATCAAATGAACTTTTTAGAAAACGAATTTTTCCTATTGGCTGTCACCTTCGGGATTTTCTTTCTGGCCAAACTCCTGCAGAAAAAGACCGGCATCATGTTGCTGAACCCCATCCTGCTGACAATTGCCATCCTCATTATCTTCCTGAAGATGACACATATCAGTTATGAGACCTACAATGAAGGAGGACATCTGATAGAATTCTGGCTGAAACCCGCTGTTGTGGCCCTGGGAGTCCCCCTATACCTCCAATTGGAAACGATTAAGAAACAGCTGCTCCCCATCATGCTGTCACAACTTGCCGGCTGCATTGTGGGAGTTATCTCTGTCGTGCTGATAGCTAAATTGATGGGGGCTTCCGACGAGATTATCTACTCCCTGGCGCCCAAGTCGGTCACTACGCCGATAGCCATGGAAGTAACCAAGTCGCTGGGCGGCATTCCCTCACTTACCGCCGCCGTAGTGGTCTGTGTAGGCTTGCTGGGAGGAATACTGGGCTTCAAGACCATGAAACTGACCCACATCGGCAGTCCTATGGCACAAGGCCTTTCCTTGGGAGCCGCCGCCCACGCGGTAGGAACTTCCACAGCCATGGACATCAGCCGCAAATACGGCGCATTCGCCAGCCTCGGCCTGACCCTGAACGGTATTTTCACTGCATTGCTGACCCCAACTATTCTGCGATTATTAGGGCTACTCTAACAAAATCTTCTTATTTTTGTTATCTATAATCATAACCAACTAAAAACAACGTATGATTTCATTTAAAGATATCGAATTACAAGACAAAGAACTGATTACTTCCTATACACAGAACAGTCCGCGACGGAATTGTGACCTCTCATTCTCCAACCTATGCAGCTGGCGTTTTCTATACAATACAAAGTTTGCCATCATGGACGGCTTCCTCCTGCTGAAATTCTGGGCAAACGATGAACTGGTGTACATGATGCCGATAGGTAACGGAGATTTGACAAAAGTACTGGACGCACTGGTCGAAGACGCACACCGGGAAGGGGAACCTTTCTGCCTGCTGGGAATATGTTCGGGCATGTGCTCGGAACTGGAAGCCTTCATGCCCGGAAAATTCCAGTTCACAGCAGACCGGGACTATGCCGATTACCTCTATCTGCGTACAGACCTCGCCACGCTTGCCGGAAAGAAATTCCAGTCCAAACGGAATCATGTCAACAAATTCAAACGCACCTATAATTACGAATATACTCCCATCACTCCCGACCGCATCCAGGAATGTCTGGACCTGGAAGCCGAATGGTGTAAGGCCAACAACTGCGACCAGCATGAAGGAACGGGCAACGAACGTCGCGCACTGGTCTACGCCCTCCACAATTTTGAAGAACTGGGATTGACCGGAGGCATCCTGCATGTAGACGGCAAAATTGCCGCCTTCACTTTCGGAATGCCCATCAACCAAGATACCTTCGGAGTACATGTGGAAAAGGCCGACACCAGCATAGACGGAGCGTACGCAATGATTAACTATGAATTTGCCAACCATATCCCCGAACAATATGTCTACCTCAACCGTGAAGAGGATTTGGGTATTGAAGGATTGCGCAAGGCCAAACTTTCGTACCAGCCTGCCATTATTCTGGAAAAATACGTGGCATGCCTGAAAGATGAACCGGTGGAAGCTATCAAATGGTGAGAGTAAGGATTAGAGATTAAGGATTAAAAGGATAAGGGATTGATGATACGGGAAAAGGTAAAGAACTTATGGAAGCTCTGTTTCAATGATAGCGAGGAATTTACTGAACTGTATTTTCGGCTCCGCTACAACAATGATATCAATATTGCCATCCAAAGCGGCGAAGAAGTGATTGCCGCCCTACAGATGTTGCCTTATCCTATGACGTTCGAAGGAGAAGATATTCATACGGTCTATATATCCGGTGCCTGCACACACCCTGATTACCGTAACCGGGGCGTAATGCACGAGCTGTTATCACAAGCCTTTGCACGGATGCTACACAATAATGTCGCCTTATCCACCCTGATACCGGCAGAACCGTGGCTGTTCGACTACTATGGCCGCAGCGGTTATGCCCCCGTATTCCGCTATGCCGAAGAGACCTTTATCGCTTCCGGTACACCGACAGCCGATACGGGCCTTACTTTGGAAATGTCTGCCGAATATACTGAAAAAAGATATGAATATCTCGACCGGAAATTGCGGGAGCGCCCTTGCTGCATCCAGCATACGGAAGAGGATTTCCAGGTTATCATTGCCGATTTACAACTGGGACAGGGCTTCGTTTGCACATTGAGCAATGGGGAGGAAATCACGGCTTTGGCCATTACCTATCCGATAGGGAAAGCCAACTGGCGCATTGGAGAAATCGTGTCGGATACTCCCACAACAAAAACTTTACTGCTTCAACATATCTGCCAAAGCCTGAATCTCCCGTCCATCCGGGTTCTCACTCCTCCCGCTACCGGTGAAAGCCAACTTTTGGGCATGGCACGCATCATCAATGCCAAAACCATGCTGCAACTCTATGCTACGGCCCATCCGGAACTGGAACTCAGCATTCATCTCACCGATGAGCAGGTCAGTGCCAATAACGGCTACTACTACCTGAACAATGGTAAATATATGAATAGTGCCAAGCGTCTGCCGGGCAGCCACTTGGCACTTACAATCGGTGAACTCACCGAAAAAATATTTGCAATATCAAGCCCATATATGAGCCTGATGTTGAACTAGCATTATAATCCGCTGAAGTCGACTCCCTCAAATACCAGCGAAGGAATCTGCCATGAACGGTTCGGTTGAGGGTCATTGCCCACAGCAACCAAGGAATTCCATAAAGTAACCATGTTACCCGTCACATTCATTTCGTTGACGGGCTGTGTCAGCTTGCCGTCTTCAATAAGGAAACCCTCTATACCATAAGAGAAGTCACCGGTACTGCTATTGCTGTTACCGCCATTGAAGCCCGTAACCAAGATGCCTTGTTTAATATCTGCAACCAATCCGTTCAGGTCCTTATCGCCCGGTGTCAGAATTAGACGTGAAGGTGCACTGATAGTAGGAGCTATATCCATCTTCTTACCATTGTAGGTATCGATGAAATAAGTTTTCAGCACGCCTTTGTCAAAAACAGTGCGGGGTTCGGTAGCCACACCCTCATTATCGAAATAGCGTGAACCGTTTGCACCGATAGCATGCGGCTCGTCACGCAACGTGAAGAGGTCGGAAGCCACTTTCGTATCCAGCTTATCCATCAGGAAGGAGTTCTTTTGTTGCAAAGCACTGCCATACAATGCACTTAGCATCGGACTGAGCAGGTTTCCCACATTCATAGGGTCAACCACCATTGTATATTTACCCGACTTTGCTTTCTTCTGTCCCAGCTTGCGCAATACGCGTTCCAATGCCTTGGCACCGATTCCCGTCTTCGTCAATTTATCATAGAACAGAGCCGAGTCGTACCAGTAATCCTGAGGGCGAGCTTCGCCTTCTCCCTTAATGGATACACTGGCTGAGACAGAGAACCAGGTACTCTTCGACTCGCCTTCAAATCCGTTGCTTATCAAACGATAGGAAGAACCCTCGCCATCACTATAAGAAGAATCAACCGAAATGATACGCTCATCCTTGCCCAATACCTCCTCTGCAGCAGCACGTGCAATCGCCACTTTATCATCCGGGTTGACTTCATAGAGTTTCTTGTCAAAAAGCTGCAAGTCAGGCTTGCCTCCTTTATAGTAGCGTGCAGGGTCGGCCAGCATACGCGACTCATCCACCGCCAGATAGCGGGTAGACTCTATACCATTCGTGATAAGAGTTTCCAATTCTTTCTTATCCAGCCGATTGGTGGAAAAAGAGCCGAAACGTCCGTCCACATAAAGATTCAATCCCAAACCATTCTCCGTAGACTGCTGCAAACGGTCCATTTTGCCGTCACGCAGTTCAAAAGAAGAATTAGAATTTGTATATAGCACCAGTTTGGCTGCCTGGCAACCGTTCTTCAAGGCATATTCCATTGCCCATTGTGCCAATTTCTTATTGTCGTCTGTAATCATGTCTTTAATTGATAGTTGATAATTAACTTTCTCCTCCTACAGTCAGCTTGCTGACTAGTGCCGATGGCATACCGCAGGTAACGGGACAAGACTGACCGTCTTTACCACAGGTCCAAGTACCGTTGTCAATCTTATCGTTATTTGCCACCATCGTGATGTCAGCCAATGCTTTCGGACCATTACCGATGATATTTATATCCTTGACGGGCTGCGTCAACTTGCCATCCTCAATCAAGTAACCCGACTTCACAAAGAAGGTAAAGTCTCCGGCACCGATTTGCACCTGGCCATTGGTAAACTGGTCACAATAGATACCTTTCTTCACGGTGGAGATAATGTCCGCTTCCTTCATATTGCCGGCTTCCATATAAGTGGCACGCATACGGGGGATAGGAGTATTACGGAAAGTATCGCGACGTCCGTTTCCAGTAGGAGCCACCCCATAATGCTTGGCACTGATGCGGTCGTGCAGATAACTGGTCAGGATACCTTCCTTCACGATATAGGTTTTCTGGCCTTCCACACCCTCATCGTCGAAATTCACGGCTCCACGATTGAAAGCGATGGTACCGTCATCCACCACGTTGATATGCTCATCGCACACCTTCTTTCCCAAAAGGTCGCAGAAAATGGAAGTACGTTTACGGTTGAAGTCAGCCTCAAAAGCATGTCCTATGGCTTCGTGCAACAAGATACCCGAACCGCCAGCCCCCATCACGACGGGCATTTCGCCACCTTTGGGTTTCACAGCCTTGAACAAGATAGCAGTCTTATCCACCGCCTCACGTGCAATAATATCCACGATGTCATCCGTCATGAATTCAAAACCCTTGCGGTAAGAACGACCGGCATAACCGTTCTCCATCTTTCCATTCTCTTCCATGATGCAGACTGCCATAAAAGAAACCATCGGACGGTAGTCGTAGTAGCTCACGCCCTCGGAATTACAGAACAGCACGTGCGATGTACTGTCAGAAAGAGAAGCCTGCACCTTACGTACACGATTGTCCAAAGAGAAAATCTTTTCGTTCAGCTTTTCTAAATAAGGTATTTTTGCCTTGACACTCACGTCCTCCCAAGGTTCAGTGACGGCATAGCGGCTTTTGGTAATTGTCTTTTCCGTCAGTCCTACAGATTTTCCGGCCTTGCCCGAAGAGGCGATACGGGCAGCAGTACGTGCAGCACGCAGCATTTCTTCCATAGTTACCCCTTCCACATAAGCATACCCCGTCTGGTCGCCTGCCAATACGCGTACGCCCATACCGAAGTCAATGTTAGCTCCACAGTTGTTTACTTTGCCGTCCATCAGAACCACACTGTTGTTGAATGTGTGTTCAAAATAAAGGTCGGCATAATCGCCGCCTTTTTCCAGAGCGGCAGCCATCACTTTCTTCAAGTCAGCCTCCGTCACACCGAAGTGAACCATTGCCGAAGCTACGGCAGACTGATTATCTGCTCCTCCTAAAGCTCCGCGTACTGACGCAGGCATAGCCAACGAGGGTACTGCCAGCGAACCTAACATCGCCAGACTTCCCGTCCGTAAGAAATTTCGTCTATCCATCCTTTTCAGTTATTAGTTATAAGATATTGTTTTTTATATCATAGTTATATGACGTAAAAATAGGAGATTTTGTCACACCTTAGCTTTCCTTTGTTAACAAACTTTCCAATTCCTCCGCATTCAGACGCAGATAGAATTGTCCTTTGTAAGCCACTGAAATACCTCCGGTCTCCTCCGATACAATGATGGCATGCGCATCAGACACCTGGGAAATTCCCATGGCAGCACGATGCCTCAGCCCCAGTTCCTTAGGAATGTCCAGATTATGGGAAACAGGCAGGATACATCCCGCCGCTTTGATACGTTTCTTACTGATAACCATCGCTCCATCGTGCAACGGACTGTTCTTAAAGAAAATATTCTCAATCAGACGCTGGTTTATATCGGCATTGATAATTTCTCCCGTACGCACCACATCATCCAAAGGCAAATTATGTTCAATGACAATCAGGGCACCAACCTTCTGCTTCCCCATGCTGATACATGCCATTACCACCGGCATGATGTCGTCATGTTCCAACTTCTCTTTCTTATTGCCGGTGAAGAAGCGTACCAGCGCACTGGCATGCTGATGCGAACCGAGTGTCAGCAAGAAGCGCCGTATCTCGTCCTGAAACAAAATGATAAGCGCCAGCACGCCCACACTGACCAGCTTGTCGAAGATGGAGCCGAGCAATTTCATCTCCAGCACCTGCGACACCACCAGCCATATCAGGATAAACACCAGAATACCCGTAAACACATTGATAGAGCCGGAGGCTTTCATCAGCTTATACGTATAGTACAGCAAGAAAGCCACTAACAGAATATCTATAAAATCTTTTATTCCAAATTCAAAAAACACGATATTGAATGATTAGGGGTTAGGGATTAGGAATTATTTCGCATGGCTTGCACAATCCGTACGGTTTCCACGGCTTCTTTCACGTCGTGTACGCGGAGGATGTCAGCACCTTTCAGCAAACAGATGGTATCGAGCACCGTAGTACCATTCAGCGCCTCCTGAGGAGTAATGTCCAACAAGCGGTATATCATCGATTTACGTGAAACGCCTACCAGCAAAGGCAACTCAAAAATACGGAACTCTTCCAGATGGGACAGCAATTCATAGTTATGCTCCATTGTCTTTCCAAAGCCGAAACCGGGGTCCAGAATGATGTCTTTTACACCTAAGTCACGTAATTGCTGCACCTTGCGCGCAAAATACAAGAAAACCTCTTTCAGAAGATTGTCGTAATGAGGATGCTGCTGCATACTTTGCGGAGTGCCTTGCATGTGCATCATAATATAAGGTACGTTCAATGCCGCAACGGTATGGAACATATTCGCATCCATCTCACCGGCCGCAATATCATTGATGATGGCAACACCATACTCCTCCACACACATTCTTGCCACATCCGCCCTAAAAGTGTCTACTGACACCACAGCATCCGGCTGTATCTCAAAAAGTATTTTCAGGCCCATACGCAACCGTTCCATCTCCTCCCTGGCAGAGACATTGTCGGCATTAGAACGGGAAGAGTAAGCGCCTATGTCAATAATGGCCGCTCCCTCCGAAACTATCTGTTTCACCCGGCGTACTATTTCCGCCTCTGTCTGTGTACGGCTACCGGCATAAAAGGAATCGGGAGTAACGTTCAGTATGCCCATGACACGGGGTTGAGAGAGGTCGAGCAGCGAACCGTTGACATTTATATATCGGGCAGTTGTAATTTCCATAGGCAGTCTGTTCTATATAGTACCTGCAAATGTAAACAAAAAAGTGGTTTCAAAATACATAAACTCATAAAACTGATAAGTTTTTTGCTTGTACCCGGGAAGGGAGAGGATTAAAACTATATCTTTGCACGATGGTTTACCACAGATTACACAGATTCACACAGATTGATTTAATTATAAAGTCATGGATATAACAGCTATACATCAGATATTCCTAACATGCACCAGTGTCACTACTGACAGCCGTAACTGCCCCCAAGGCTCTTTATTCATTGCGCTGAAAGGCGAGTCGTTCAACGGAAATGCCTTTGCCGCCCGGGCGCTGGAAAGCGGAAGTGCTTATGCCATAGTGGACGAAGAAGCCTATGCCCCTGAAGGCGATACACGATACATCGTGGTGGAAAACAGCTTGAAAACCTTGCAACAACTTGCCAATTACCACCGTCGGCAGATGCGTACACCCATCATCGGCATTACGGGTACAAACGGAAAGACTACTACCAAGGAACTGATGTCCACCGTACTTTCGCAAACTCACAACGTGCTCTATACCTTGGGAAATTTGAACAATCACATCGGTGTTCCCCTCACCTTGCTTCGCCTGCGCCCTGAACACGACCTTGCCGTGGTGGAAATGGGTGCCAGCCACCCGGGAGACATCAAGGAGCTGGTAGAGATAGCCGAACCTGACTACGGGATCATTACCAACGTAGGAAAAGCCCATCTGGAGGGATTCGGCTCTTTTGAAGGAATCATCAAGACCAAAGGAGAGATGTACGACTATCTGCGGACGCGGAAAGAAGCTACCATCTTTATCCATAACGACAACCCCTACTTGAAAAAGATAGCCTACGGACTCCACCAGATTGCCTACGGCAGTGAGGACGGGCTGTACATCAACGGACACGTCACCGGCAATTCTCCTTACCTCACCTTCGAGTGGAAAACGGACAACGAAAGCAAATATCACGAAGTACAAACCCGGCTTATCGGTGAATATAACTTCCCCAATGCTCTGGCAGCTGTCACCATCGGACATTTTTTTGGTGTGGAACCGGAGAAAATAGACAAGGCACTGGCCGGATATACCCCGCAAAACAACCGTTCACAACTGAAAAAAACAGCGGACAACACTCTGATTATCGATGCCTATAATGCCAATCCCACAAGCATGATGGCTTCCATTAGTAACTTTCGGAACATGCAGGCCGAAAACAAAATGTTGATATTGGGAGATATGCGGGAGTTGGGTAAAGACAGTGCCGACGAGCACCAGAAGATTGCAGACTATCTGGAAGAATGCGGATTCAAGGATGTAGTTCTTGTAGGGGAATTGTTTGCCGCCACACGCCACTCTTATCAGAGTTATCCCGATGTAACCGCACTCATCGCAGAGCTGCAAAGAGAGAAACCTTGCGGGAAAACAATTCTGATAAAAGGGTCGAACGGCATCAAGCTAAGTTCCGTAGTTGAATACTTATAATCCTATTTCATCCTTGGCCTTAAAATGAAATAGCCGACCATTGATGCAAGCACCGCTCCCGTGGTATTGGCCGCAAAATCCAGCCAGTCTCCACCACGGTATGTCGTGCAGTATTCTTGCAGCAACTCCACCATTCCGCTGAACAAAACGGGACAGACAAACGCCCCTGCCCATGCATGCCATAAAGGGGCGTTGTCTCTCCGGTGAGCGCGAAGAAACTCCAGCCACAGCATTCCTGACATGCCGAAATACATACAGATATGCACCACCTTGTCTATATTGGGAATCTTGCTTATTTCTGTAGAAGGCGGTTTAAAGAATGAAAGATAAATCACCGTCAGAATAATAAAAAGCGACACCGGATATTTCTTAATATAATATAGCATATACCAAATTATCAACGAACTGTGCGCAAAAGTACAGAACATTTTCTATATTTGCATGTTTTAGCTGGTATTAATAACGAATTGAAAGAAAAATCTACGTTTTATGACAAAAAGTGACAGAGCCAACTTCGGAAGCAAATTAGGCGTCATACTTGCCTCGGCAGGCTCCGCAGTCGGTTTAGGCAATATCTGGCGTTTCCCGTTTGAGACCGGGAATCACGGAGGTGCGGCATTTATCCTTGTATACTTGGTTTGCGTGCTCATTCTCGGCATCCCCATCATGATTGCAGAATTCCTCATCGGCAGGCGCTCGCGTGCCAATACGGCAAGGGCTTATCAGAAATTGGCACCCGGCACGCATTGGCGCTGGGTAGGACGTATGGGCGTACTGGCCGGATTCCTTATTCTGGGATATTACTCCGTTGTGGCAGGATGGACGCTTGAGTTTATCGGCGAAGCGGCTACCAACAGTTTTGCCGGGAAGTCGGCAGCCGATTTCATCGCATCCTTCAACAGCTTTGTCAGCAACCCCTGGCGTCCGGTCATCTGGCTGGTGCTGTTCCTGCTGGCCACCCATCTCATCATTGTCAAAGGAGTGGAAAAAGGTATTGAAAAATCAGCCAAAATCATGATGCCAATGCTATTTGTCCTATTGATAATCCTTGCCATCTGCTCCATATCCCTGCCCGGAGCAGGAGCAGGCATTGAATTCCTGTTGAAACCGGACTTCAGCAAAGTGGACGGCAATGTGTTCCTTGGAGCCATGGGCCAGGCATTTTTCTCCTTGAGCTTGGGGATGGGATGTCTCTGTACATACGCTTCTTACTTCCGCAATGATACGAACCTGCCCAAAACGGCACTCAACGTGGCGGCTATCGACACCATGGTAGCCATTTTGGCAGGATTCATCATCTTCCCTGCCGCCTTCTCTGTAGGCATCAAACCGGATGCGGGTCCTAGTCTGCTATTCATCACCTTACCTAATGTCTTTCAGCAAGCGTTCGGCAATATTCCCTGGCTGGCGATACTGCTGTCTCTGATGTTCTATATCCTACTGGCATTGGCAGCACTTACTTCCACCATTTCCCTGCACGAAGTGGTAACTGCCTATCTACATGAAGAGTTCAAGTTCTCACGCAGCAAGGCAGCCAGATACGTGACAGCGGGCTGTATTTTCTTAGGAGTATTCTGCTCACTGTCTCTCGGTATCGGCAAAAGCTATACCGTATTCGGGCTAAACCTATTCGATTTGTTCGACTTTGTAACGGCCAAGCTAATGCTACCGTTAGGCGGTTTCTTCATTTCCATCTTCATAGGCTGGTATCTGGACAAGAAAATCGTATGGGAAGAAGTCAGCAACAATGGCACTCTGAAAGTATCCGTCTACAAGCTATTGATATTCATCCTGAAATATATTGCTCCGATAGGAATTGCACTGATTTTTATCAATGAACTGGGTTTTCTGAAATAGGCCATCATGCAGAACCCCTTTAAAGAATTCCTTTATTTCTCCCGGGGAGAAAGGCGCGGAATACTGGTTTTGATTACCGGCATTATTCTCGTCTTTCTCTCCGGGTATATTTATATATACCAAAGAGAGAACCGCCCCCTCTCCGATGAAGTAATCCGGCGGCAGGCCACTGCCATGGCAGAATACGAATCGTTCATCGCATCCATACAAGAAAAGGAACAAAAATGGGACAACAGACTTAAACCTTCCTCCCAAAAACAACCGACAACCGTCTCCTTGGCCCGTTTCAATCCCAATATCGCCGACTCCGTCATTTTTTGCCGACTGGGACTGCCCGGATGGATGGCGCGGAACATACTCCGCTACCGTAGTAAAGGAGGGAAGTTCCATAAGGCAGAAGATTTCCGGAAAATATATGGAATGACAGAAAAACAATATCAGACACTCCTACCCTATATCCACATCACTCCGGAAGACACAGAAACAAGAACCGTCCAGTTATACAGCTCTCCTGCAAGCAATGACAGCGCCGTTACTTTCCGAATTGCACCGGAAAAATATCCGTCTGGGACCCTTGTCGACCTGAACCGCGCCGACACCACAGAACTGAAGAAAATACCAGGCATCGGTAGTGGCATTGCCCGTCTAATCATCGGTTATCGGCAACGCTTGGGAGGATTCTACAACATCACGCAATTACAAGAAATCCATTTGGACACCACCCAATTGCAGTCCTGGTTTTCCATCGACACCCGGGCCATCCACCTCATCAACCTGAACCGTAGTAGCATAGAGAGGCTGCGCCACCATCCTTACATCAACTTCTACCAGGCAAAGGCCTTTGTAGAATACCGGAAGAAGAAAGGCGACCTTCATAGTCTGAAACCTTTTGCACTTTACGAGGAATTCTCCGATACCGATTTGGAGAAAATCAGTCACTACGTTTGCTTTGAATAACAGCATCATGCAACATTTTTCAATGTCTGATGCAACCTTTTCACCAGTCATTTCGTCTAACAAGCAGAAACACCCTAAAAACAGGAAGGCCTACTGCAATAAGGATTAGAACCATCGTATCAATATGAAAAAATTAATGATTATAACCATGCTGCTGGGCAGTATGGCACAGAATGCTTTTGCTCAAAAAATAGAAATAAAAGGAACCGTCCGCGATGCTTCCGACAAGAGTATAGAGTATGTCAATGTGGTATTACAGACCATCGACTCTACTTTTGTCGCCGGTGTGACCACAAGTCCAGAAGGAGAATTCATCTTCAAGAACACGGCTGCCGGAGATTACAGACTTGTTCTTTCCAGCATCGGGTATAATACCGGATACATCACCCTCAATGGAGTAAAGCGCCATACCGACCTTGGACCAATCGTATTAGACAGTGCTTCTATCGCACTGGAAGGAGTGACTATCACCGGCTCCAGCCAAATCAGCCGTGCCGACCGTAAACTGGTTTTCCCATCCGAAAGACAAATGAAAACTTCCACAAACGGAGTGAATCTGTTGCAGGAACTGATGCTGCCACGTATTCTGGTCAACCCCATGAACAATGAGATTGGATTGTCCGGCGGTGGAGAACTGCAATTACGCATCAATGGAGTCAAAGCCGAAATAGACGAGATAAAAGCCATTCGCCCTGCCGACATTATACGTATAGAGTACCATGACAATCCGGGACTGCGCTACGGTAATGCCGAAGTCGTTTTGGACTACATAGTGCGCCGTCCCGAAACGGGCGGAAACTTCGGTACCGACATTTTCCAAGGATTGAACACGATGTGGGGAAACTATAATCTGTACGGCAAAGTAAACCATAAAAAATCAGAATTCGGCTTCTCCTACTACATGGGACCGCGGGATTTTAACGGCATGTACCGCGACAATGAAGAAGAATTCCACCTGGCAGACGGCACTACACTCAGACGCCTGGAGAAAGGAGAGCCCAGCAAGGCAACCATGTGCCAGCACAACCTAAACGTAAATTATAGTTTGCAGGCTTCTGAGAATTCCTTTTTCAGTGCCACCTTCCGCCTTCGAGGAAACAATCAGCCACACTGGGATTATAAAGGAACTCTCTATAATGCCAATGATGAAACGGACGTGGTAGACATGACCGACCGTACCGACCAGAGCTGGACACGTCCCTCACTGGATTTGTACTACCAACAGAATCTGAAAAACAAGCAAACCCTGGTATTCAATGTAGTAGGCACCTATAATCGGGAAAAATCGCAGCGGCTCTACCAAGAAAGCACCCCGGGGAACATATTGACCGATATTGACAACAATATCCGAGGCAACAAATACTCCCTGATTGCCGAGGCCATTTATGAGAAGCAATATTCCAAGGGGAACGCATTGAGCTTCGGTCTGAGCCATACACAGTCCTACTCTAACAATGAATACAGAAACGGGCATTATTATGAAACCAATATGCACCAAGGGAACACATACATATTCGGAGAATACCGTGGAAAGATAGACAAACTAAACTACCGGCTGGGAGTGGCCATGACTCGTTTCTACTATAATCAGAGCGGCAAGGACAAATCTACCGAGAACTACAGTTTCAACCCGAGTATCGTTCTGCACTATGCCATGTCAGACAACTCCTACCTCCGCTGGAAGGGAAACATCTATAATGCTTCTCCTTCATTGGGCGACCTCAGCGATGTGGAGCAAGCAGTGGACTCATTCCAGATACGTCGTGGCAACCCGCATCTGAAATCATATATGTGCTATCATACGGAACTGACTTACGAATGGAAAAAAGGCATCTTTTATACCAATCTATGGGGAGCCTATGACTATCGTCCCAATGCCATTATGGACGAGAAGATTCAAGAAGGCAACAAAATAGTGCAGACTTGGGACAATCAGAAGGATTGGCAGAAACTCTCCGGACGTGCCATGCTCCGCGTAGGACCCATCCGCGACATTCTGCAATTTTCTTTTACGGGCGGTGTCAACCATTACATGAGCCATGGCAATCACTACTCGCATACCTACACCAACTGGTTTTGTGAGGCAGAAGCCTCATTAAACTACAAACAGTTCTCTCTGTTCTGGCAGATAAACACCAATTGGAACAATTTCTGGGGAGAAACCCTCTCGGGAGGAGAAAACATCCAGATGTTAGCTGTATATTACAAGCATAAGAATCTTCGGGTAGGAGTCGGTGCATTCAATCCTTTCACCGACAACTATAAAGTACAAAGCGAAAACTGGAATAAATTCGCATCCTACAAGACAAATAATTACATAAAAGAAAGCTCCCGCATGTTCCTGGTGAACTTTTCCTACAACTTCTCGTTCGGCCGCAGTTTCAAGACAGCACAGCGGAAGGTAAACAACAGTGACAATGACTCGGGAGTAATGGGCACGGGGAAATAGGCTCAGACCATTTTATTGATTTCCCCGTCAATCAGATGTATCGTCCGGTCGGTGAGCTGCGCCAGTCCTTCATCATGGGTTACGATAACAAACGTTTGTCCGAAACGGTTACGTAAATCAAAAAAGAGCTGGTGCAGTTCTTCCTTATTATGGGTATCCAAGCTGCCGGAAGGTTCATCTGCCAGCACCACTGCTGGATGATTGATGAGAGCACGGGCCACCGCCACACGCTGCTTCTCACCTCCCGACAACTCATTCGGCTTGTGGGAGGCCCGTTCGGCAAGCCCCATGAATTCAAGAATTTCCGTAGCCGCCTCCTTGGCTTCCTGCTGTCCTCTTCCGGCAATGAAGGCTGGTATCATTACATTCTCCAAAGCCGTAAACTCCGGCAGCAGTTGATGGAACTGGAACACAAAGCCGATATGGCGGTTGCGGAATGCGGAAAGTTCCTTCTCCCTCATACGGTTGACTTGTGTACCGTCAATAACCACCGAACCGCCATCCGGCATATCCAACGTACCCATGATTTGCAGCAAGGTAGTTTTACCCGCTCCACTGGGGCCTACAATGCTGACAATCTCCCCTTTCTCTATCTCCAGGTCAATACCCCGCAACACTTGCAGGTTACCGAAACTCTTCGTTATATTCTCTAAATGAATCACTAGGCTATTTACAATTTGACAATTTACTATTTACTATTTGATAGTTTTCTTTCAAGTGCTATTACTATAGTCTTTTAATTACATATTCGGCCAAATAGCAGCCAAAAACTGCGGGCATGTAGCTCACTGTTCCACAGGTGGACTTCTTATTCATCTCGTCGTCCGTCAGCAAAACGGCATTCGGATCAGCCTGTTCGGTGCTGAAAACAACTGGAAGTTTCCGCTTTATGCCCATTTTTTGCAGACGCTTACGCACAGCCTTGCTCAACCCGCAATGATAGGTATCCCAGATATCGGCAAAGCGCACTTGCGAAATGTCACTCTTTGCTCCTGCCCCCATGCTGGACACTATCTTGATATGCCGCTTCATGCTTTCCGCTATCAAGTGGCATTTTGGAGCAAGCGTATCGATGGCATCCACCACAAAGTCATAAGCCGCATCATCCAGCAGTTCCGGTATGTTCTCATCTTTCAAGAATACGGGCAACACTCTCAGTTCCAGAGCCGGATTAATGTCCCTGAAACGTGATGCCAATATCTCCGCCTTCTTTTGCCCCAGGGTAGAATGCAGAGCCGGCAACTGACGGTTTATATTCGTAGGCTGCACGGTATCGGCATCGACAATCGTCATCCGCCCCACTCCGGCACGGCATATCATCTCGGCCGCATAAGCACCTACACCACCCAGTCCTACGACAAGTACATGTGCCCGGCGCAGGCGTTCCATTTTTTCATCTCCTAATAAAAGTTGCGTTCGTTGTTGCCAATCTTCCATTTTCACCACAGATTACACGGATTTACACAGATTTTTGTCAATTATCAATTGTCAATCGTCAATTCTTCTTGAACCATTTATAGAACCATTTGCCTACCTTCTCGTAGTGCTGCGACTCGTTGTTGCCACGCGGGTTGGAGAAGGATACCGCATCCTGCGGCTCGCCCAGTTGGTCGGGATAGAGTACTATCAGGCTGTTATTTGCAAAGTACTTGCTGATTTGTGCCGGTAGCTTCTCGAAGGAGCTGTCATAGGAGATGGAGCCGCGGCGGGCGCTGATGATGACCAGCAGATGGTCGAAATTCACTTGTCCGGTCAGTATCAGCAGGTCTCCCCAGTCGTCCAGGCGGGAAAAGTCTGTCAATGTCTGTCCATATTTGGCTTTCACCAGCCCTTGAAGATGGGCGGTAGTCTCTTCATTGGCATAAAAATGCACCCGACAGCCCAAAGTACTCCCCAACCGGCAGAAATGTTCCACCCACTTCAGGAATCCCGCCTCATACTCGGCTTTCGGAGGTACCGCCACAATCACCCGCCTAATTGTGTTAATGGGCATCAGGAACTTGGAAACCATCACCTCGCGATGCAAGCCCTTCAGCAGATTCTCCGTCAGCATACCGAAGAATGAATCCACAATATTGACTTTACGGTGCAGACCTATAATGACATCCGTTGCCGCATATTCTTTTGCTGTATGGATAATGCCCGAAGCGATATTCAAGTCGTAACGCGTGATTTGCCTCAACGGCACATCTGCCGAGGCCGTTATCATGGCAGCCTTTTCCAGATAGCGTTTCCCGCGTAGTTCGGCACTTTCAGAGCTACTATCATCGTTGATGACATTCAGTGCCAACAGATTATCCCGTTGCTTCGGGTCGCGTATCACCAAAGAAAGATTTATCAAGTCTTCAATCGTATCGGGGTTGGCTATCGGAATCAATATCTTCTCCGCTTCCACGGAGCGGTTTTCTTCCAGATGCGCCTCCTCCATGGCAATCTTCCGTGCGGCACGCTCCGTAATGAACGAGCTCACAATGCAAGTTACAAGAATCAGCAGGACGGTACCATTCAAAACATCATCGTTCAGCAAGCGTTCCCCATTGGGCAGAATGATGTTGTATCCCACCAACACAGCCGCCAGCGTTGCCGCTGCTTGTGCATTGCTCAATCCGTACATCAGCTCCCGTTCAATCCCTCCCATCTTATATATTTTCTGCGTCAGCCAGCAGGCAATCCATTTACCTGCCAATGCCACCACAATCATTACAGCCGCTACTTTTAGAGCATCGCCATGACCGAAAATCACGTGCACATCAATCAGCATACCTACGCCTATCAGGAAATAGGGAATAAACAAGGCGTTGCCCACAAACTCCAGATGGTTCATCAACGGAGAGACATGCGGAATCAGCCGGTTCAAAACCAAACCTGCAAGGAAAGCACCCAGGATACCTTCCATCCCCACAAACTCCATCAATCCGGCTCCGAGGAAAACCATGGCAAGCACAAATATGAACTGCATCACGTTGTCATCGTACCTCCGGAAGAACCAACGGCCTATGCGTGGAAACAGATATACAATCAAGATACCCAGGAAGATAACCTTTATGACAAGCCATACCCAGAAGAAGCCGTCCGACTCCCCCTTGAACATACCACCCACAACGGCCAGAACCAGCAAAGTGAGTGTATCTGTAACCGCCGTCCCCCCCACTGCAATGCTCACACTACGATGCCGCGACACACCGTAACGAATCACGATGGGATAGGCCACCAGCGTATGCGACGCATACATACTTGCCAGTAGAACAGAGGTCAGCACCCCGTACTTCAACAAAGCTATATTCGTTACCAAGCCTATGCCTATGGGCACAATAAAAGCCAAGAGCCCCAGAACAAGCGCTTTGCCCCGGTTCTGTTTGAAGTCTCCCATATTCATTTCCAGACCAGCAAGGAACATGATGTAATACAAGCCTACTTTGCCGAAAAGCTCAAAACTGCTGTCACGCACCAAAATATTGAAACCATGCTCCCCAATGACAAGCCCCGCCAGTATCATTCCGATAATGTGCGGAATACGAAGCTTATTCAACAATATAGGAGCAAACAATATAATGAGGAGTACAAGGAGGAATATCCATGTAGGGTCGGTGATGGGAAGTTTCAAACTGAAGTCAAACCAATCCATAGGCTGTAAGTTTTAGGTTTTGAATGCAAAATAACGAAAAACTTTTCACTTTATGCGGTGTTATACAGCATTTTGTTATAAATTTGCGACCAATTCTATCTTTTTAGAGATAGTATTTCACTTTTTTATAAACTTAATTTAAAACAAAAGAAAAATGAAAGTAGCTATTGTTGGAGCAAGCGGAGCCGTGGGACAAGAGTTCCTGCGAGTGCTCGATGAAAGAAATTTCCCGTTGGACGAGTTAGTATTGTTCGGTTCTAAACGCAGTGCCGGAACCAAATATACCTTCCGCGGTAAACAGATCGAGGTGAAACTCTTGCAACACAATGATGACTTTAAAGGGGTTGATATCGCTTTCACTTCCGCAGGCGCAGGCACCTCCAAAGAATTTGCCGAAACCATTACCAAGTACGGAGCAGTGATGATTGACAATTCCAGCGCTTACCGTATGGACGACAATGTACCTTTGGTAGTGCCCGAAGTGAATGCCGCCGACGCCAAAGAACGTCCTCTCGGTATCATTGCCAACCCTAACTGTACGACTATCCAAATGGTAGTGGCACTGAAAGCCATCGAACAGCTTTCCCATATAAAGACCGTACACGTTTCTACCTATCAGGCTGCCAGTGGTGCCGGCGCCGCTGCCATGGATGAGTTGTACGAGCAGTACCGCCAGGTATTGGCAGGCGAACCCGTAACCGTTGAGAAATTCGCTTACCAGCTGGCATTCAACCTCATTCCGCAAATCGACATATTCACCGACAACGGTTATACCAAAGAGGAGATGAAGATGTTCAACGAGACCCGCAAGATTATGCACTCTGATGTAAAAGTCAGCGCTACCTGCGTACGTGTTCCCGCTCTCCGCTCCCACTCCGAAAGTATCTGGGTAGAGACCGAGCGTCCTATCTCCATCGAAGAAGCCCGTGAAGCATTTGCCAAAGGCGACGGACTAGTGTTGATGGACAACCCGGCAGAAAAGGAATACCCCATGCCGTTGTTCCTCGCGGGCAAAGACCCGGTTTACGTAGGTCGTATCCGTAAGGACCTCAGCAACGAAAACGGATTGACGTTCTGGATTGTGGGCGACCAGATTAAGAAAGGCGCTGCACTGAATGCCGTGCAGATTGCAGAATACCTGATTAAGGAAAAGGCACTATAAGTTCGAGGATTACCACATAAAATTATTTGAGGGTACTGAAAGTATAAATTATTCATATTTTCAGTACCCTCAAAAATTTCTCACTACTTGAGCAATCTCCGTCTATAATTTCACAAGGCTCATCATGGGAGCGGATTCATTATGTAAACGGTCAAGAGCTGTCACTACATAACGATATTCCGTTTCCCCATCTTTATAAGGCAATCTATAAAAGTTGTCGCATACGATGGATACAATATTTAAAGGATCATCAAGATCTATTTTTTCATTGGAAGTAAAACGATAAACCACATATTGCACAGCGCGATCCATTTCACTCTTATACTTCGGCTCATGCCACTGAAGCATATATTCACCGTTCACCCACAAAGCTGTGAGTTTGCGCACTTTTCCCGGTGCTTGGTTATCTATAAAAGTAAACACGGGTGGCAATGCAGGATACTTATGATACTCCCGTTTCAAACGTTCACGATACCCAGCTGTATCTGCCAGTAAAGTAAAAGCCGACCATTGACAACTACCTCCTATCTCGGGAAAAGAACGCTGTAACATCATCTTACACCCCAGCTGACTAAAGGCCGGATTATTGGGGTCAACATTTCGTACTGAATTTTCCACCGATTGCCCTATGAACAAAGGACGCTCTTCTGCATGTCTCGCCCACCATTCTACGAGTTCTTTATAATCTGCCCGCGGATGCCCTATTTCCCAGTAAAGCTGGGGAATATTATAATCCACCCAACCCTCACGAAGCCATAAAAGCACATCAGCATACAAATCATCATAGTTTTGAAGACTACCCGTCCTACTACCGAGTGGATCAGTAGTAGCATTCCGATAAATGGCAAACGGAGAGATACCAAACTTCACCCACGGTTTAATCTCCCGTATAGTTTTATGTACTTTTTCAATCAGCAAATTTACATTATTACGCCTCCAATCTCCTTTATCGGTAAAATTCTCACCATAACGAATAAAGCTCTCATTATCTGGGAAATCTTGTCCCTTAATCGGATAAGGATAAAAATAATCATCCATGTGGATAGCATCTATATCATAACGCCTCACAATATCACCCACAACCCTACATATATGCTCGCGACTTTCAGGCAACGCTGGATCAAAAAAAAGTTGGTCACCGTAAACAACAAACCACTCCGGATGCCGATTATAGATGTGTGTAGATGCCAATTCATCATCCAACTTATTCTTTACCCGATAAGGATTAATCCAGGCATGAAACTCCATAGCCCTCCGATGACATTCCTCGATCATAAAGCGCATAGGATCCCATTCCGGTTCCGGCTTTTTCCCTTGCTCCCCAGTGAGGAAACGGCTCCATGGCTCTAACTCCGAAGAATAAAATGTATCCGCTTCCGGGCGAACCTGAAAAATAACAGCATTCATGCCAACCTGCCGCAGAGAATCCAACATAACAAGCAAAGTATCCTGCAACTGCCTCGTAGGCATATCACGAAAATGCCCATGTACTGTTTGTATCCATGCTGCCCTAAATTCACGCTTAGGATGTAAAGATGAGGAAAGTGACTGCGCTTGTATGGATAAAACGAAAAGACAAACGCCCCCAAATAAAAGGATCCTTTTTAATCGCATTTCTGACTATTTTTTTATAATTAGAACAAAAGGGTGTACCTCAAATGAAGACACACCCTCGTTTATTCAACAATTAAAATAACGTTGTCACCAACCTGGATTCTGAGTCAATACCTGACCTTTATTCTCATAAATAGTCAACTGTGCAGCCGGTATGGCACGCAAATAGTAGCGTTCCGAATTCAATTCACCAGCCTTGAATATACGAAGTTCCTTTTCACGAAGATAATAAATATACCCTTTTTCAGTATCCTCATTACCCGGATTCTCTGGGTCGAACAGATAGAGCACTCTCTTGCCGGAATCATCTTTTGAAGATATTTCCGGATAATCGGCCATATTGACATAAGCACCTAGGAAAGACATGGTAGGATAACCATTTGCATCTTCTGAGTTTAAGTATTCAAACTTGGCCCAACGACGGAGGTCTTCACCACGACGGCCTTCCATAATCAACTCAATACGACGCTCACGACGGATTTCCCACAAAACCGGATTGACATCAGGGTCACGGGCAGGGTCATTAATAACAACCCCATTCACACTCAAGTTGCTGCCATTCAGTTGAACTTTCGGCATAGTCTTGGCTTCAGTATCTCCCCACTTCGTCAGCTGACGGTCACGGAGTTCATTGATAGACTTGTCAAGGTCGCTCTGCGAGAAAGCGTTACCCCCCACTTGGGCAATCTCATAACGCGCCTCTACATAATTCAGCAGCACTTCCGCATAGCGGATGCACGGCGCATCAGCCGGACTTAATCTACCGGTACAATAATCCAGACCAGCCACCCACCACTCGTCGTTCAAGAACTTTTTGGTAGGATATCCCGTTGGTGATGTACCTTCGGTATAATTTGTCCCCATGGCGCTCATGATACGAAGACTGTCGGCAACTGTTTGATACAAACGCGGGTCACGGTCTTGAAATGACTTCTGAATACTCGGGTCTTCCTTACCTTGATACAGCGGAGACTGACCTATCGGCAAACCGTCACTGCAAAGATAAGTGTTGATTACATCTTGCGTAACACCACCCTGAGTCTGATCTTCCGGACCATTGTAGGACATCAAAGCATTACACTGCAAACCGCTTGTATATTCACGATACCAGATGACTTCCGGATTGTTAGCCAAATCGTCCGTAGTAAACAAAGCATTATAAGTATTGCCTATTGAATAGATACCGGAGTTCATTACTGCCTCCGCACCATTAATGGCACCTTGCAGCAAGTTCTTAATATCACCATCCACCACTTTCTCTGAAGTAGGACCTACAGTAGTACCGTGATATTTCAGCCATGTGGCATGATACAGCATTTCGCGTGACATATACGCACCAACCACATATTTGTTGACTTGGCGCTTTGTGTCATTCGTACGTACATTATCCAATGCATATTGAAAATCCTCTTGTATCTTCTGCGCTACATACAAATAAGAGTCACGGTCTTTATAAAGAGCCGGGTCTGCCGGGTCTGTCACCTTATCGTAGTAAGGAACACCGCCATAATACTTTGCCAGCGTACTATAGGCCATTGCACGGAAATAGCGTGCAACACCTTCCCAGTGTTTCTTGGCTTCGTCCGAAATATTCATTCCGGGAATCTTCTCAAGCATGACATTGGCTTTATAAATAACACTATAATTGTCCGACCAAGTTCCCGTCCGGCTATTCCAGTCTGTAGTGGCAGAAGTGGAGAAATAAATATATCCTGAACCGTTTGTATTTGCATTATTCAGATTGATAAAATCATCCGTATAGTCATCTCCAGAGAAATAACCGGCAAAAACAGTATAGTCGGTACCATATCCTGTAAAGTAGGAAGAATAGAAGTCTTGCGCATAAGTACGCAAAGAAGTTTCAGTCTGCCAATAAGTGTCATTGGTCTGCTTGTCCTGCGGGTCTTTATTCAAAAAATCGTCGCAACCGCAGAGCGAGCCCATTGCCAACGCACAAACGATGTATAATAAATTTTTCTTTTTCATAACTGCAATTACTATTAGATTATAAACTAAGCTGAATACCGAACGACACTGTCTTCTGGTATGGATAGCTACGGCCAAAGTTACGCTGGTCACTCTTACCACTGGCCGTACGTATTCCTATTTCCGGATCGATAGCAGGTTTCACACCGTCGATGGTGAAAAGGTTTTCACCAGTGAAATAAACACGCAAACCTTGCACTTTGAATTTACTCAACCAAACCTTAGGAAGAGAATATCCTACAGTAAACGTCTTCAGACGCAGATAAGCCATATTCAGCAAATAGCGGTCATTCACGCTATAGTTACCCGAAGCAGACTGCTTGTAATCCATCGGACGGGGATAGAAAGCATCTGTGTTTTCGGGAGTCCAATAATCCTCAGCACCTTTGTAGAAGGGTTCACCGGTAGTAAAGCCTGGTAATACCTGGTTACCTGCCGCCCAAAGTTTTCTTTTGGCTACCCCCTGGAAGAACATGCTTATATCAAAGCCTTTCCAAGCAGCATCCAGATTCAAACCAAACTGTAAACGCGGCAGGGCGTTACCTATAACACTAAGGTCACCCTTGTCATTTGTATTGGTTTGTTTTACGATTTCACCGTTGTTGTCGAGGTCTTTATAAAGCACATCACCGGGAGCAAATTGATAACCGGCAGGGAATACTTTAGTCTGGTCGGGCAAACCGGCTTTCAAAGAACCGTCAGCATTAAAGTCATCTTCCGTCAAGAAACGGTCGAACTGCAAGCCCCAGATATCTCCCAAAACCATACCTTCTTTATAAGCACTCTTATCCCACCAGCCGGTAGCTCCATAAGAAGGAATCTTTGTATTATACGTCCACTTGGTTACTTCAGTCTTGTCATCGGCAACAGAAGCCGTCACGCCAAAGTGCAGACCATTCTTGAAGGTATGGCGATAGTCAATGGCAAGTTCCCATCCTTTGGTCTGGATAGTACCCATATTTTCATATGGAGCGTCAGCACCCAATGTGGCAGGTAGGTTGGCAGTAGTCAAAATATCACTGGTAGTACGGTTATACCAATCAAACGTTACTCCCAAAGCGTCATTGAAGAAACGGGCATCCAAGCCAAGGTCAAGTGTAGTAACCTTCTCCCAAGTAAGGGTTGAAGACACAATAGTCGGTTTTTGTGTTGACTGTACTTTCTTTCCATCGATAATCCAACTGTCTACAGAAGTGGACAGAGTGGAGATATAACGGTCGGTACCTACATCCTGGTTACCAATCATACCCCAAGAGCCGCGAATCTTCAACGTACTCAGATAAGGCTTCAGTGACTGCATGAACGGTTCTTCAGAAATACGGTAACCGGCAGACATGGATGGGAAGAAACCGAAACGATTCCCAGAGGGAAAACGGGAGGAACCGTCATAACGGCCGTTCAGTTCCAACATATATCGGTCTTTATAAGAATAATTAAGACGTCCGAAGAAGCCTGCTACAGACCACCAGGTATGCGAGGAGCTTGTAGTCTGGTCACCTGTAGCCAGATTCAATTCCGGTTTTGCGGGATCGAGCAGACCTTTGCGTTGTGCCCAGTAATATTCATATTCGCTCTTTTCAAGGCTGGAACCTGCCATCGCCTTAAAATCATGATCTCCCCAGCGTTTGGCATAAGTTGCCACGAAATTGGCTGTCAAATTCTCCGTGCGTCCGGTTTCCTGATATACATAATCATAAGTAGCAGCAGATAGATAACTGCCATAAGAATCACGTAATGCCTCAACAGACGGACGGGCAGTGAAGATTTCATAACCACTGGTCAAGCTCGGTGTACCATACTTCTTATAGCGATTTTCCACGCTGCTATAAGCAACATCTATATCCAGTGTTAAATCTTTGATAGGCTTGATAGTTGCACCACCTGTCAAACGCAGATACTCACGTTCTTTTGTGGTAATAGGAGCACTTTTCTGTTCGGTCAAGGCGTTACGGAACTCCTTGCCTTCAAAAGTACCGTAAGGCATCATCGGCTGCCAACGATACAGATAGTACATCGGGTCGTAAAGATCAGTGTTATAGTTGAATGGCTTGTCGTAGTCAGAACGGGTGAACATGACACCTGTACGGATAGACACATATTTGTTTAATTCAGAGTTCAAAGAGATATTGGCATTGTAACGCTTATAGTTGTCCGAATTGACTTTCATCATACCATCTTGACTCAGATATCCCAAAGCGATATTGTAATTAGTCTTTCCGTTGCCACCGTTGATAGAAAGGCTATGGTTCTGCTGCGGAGCCCAGTCCTTGATGTATTCATCATACCAGTCCCAAGTACGGATAAAGAACATACCGCCATCGCGGAACTCAAAGTCACGACCCAATTCCATCTCACGACCAAACTGGTCACCATAGCCATATTTGTCCCAGTAATCCTTCATTTTCTGCACATGTGTAGCATCCACACGCATATTACCCACTACGTTATAAAATGCGGCAGACCCCTTAGTCTGATTGATTACACCCTGCAAGTTTATATCAGCCTGCTGCCATCCCGGAAGTTGTTCGGGTGTCTTGGTCGGCGTACGCCATGCGAAGTTATTGGTATATTTTACAGAAAGACGTTCATGTTTACTTCTTGATTTTGTGGTAATCAGCAATACGCCAAATGCACCACGGGCACCGTAAATAGAAGCAGAAGCGGCGTCTTTCAATACAGAAATACTTTCAATATCGTCCGGATTCACCATAGAAATATCCGTTACTTCCACATTATCTACCAGAATCAACGGTTTGGAGTCACCATTCGGAGAACCGATACTACCACGAATCTTGATAGTAGGCGCACCACCTATCTCACCGGAGTTAGTAGTAATGGTCAATCCCGGTACCGCCCCCTGCAAGGCACGGCCTATATCCGTGATAGGACGGCTATCAATTGTTTTGTTCACATCCACGGAAGCCACCGCACCGGTCAGGTTCACCTTTTTCTGTGCACCATAACCTACTACGACAACTTCATCCAACAATTCCGTATCATCTTTCAAAACAACCTTCATTACCGAAGTTGCCTTGACTTCTTGAGTAGTATATCCCACAAATGATACTTGCAGAATAGCACCGGGCTTTACATTTAATTTGGAAACTCCATCCAAATCCGTGATACCACCATTGGTCGTACCTTTCTCAATGACATTGGCGCCAATAATAGGTTCACCTTTTGTATCTACAACTGTGACAGTCACAGAGATAGATTGCATCTGTTCTTGTACTCCTTGTGAGTCGTTGGATGCTGTTTGGGCAGCCATCACGTTGCCACTGCCTAAAAACAGAGCACAGATTGCCACCGCCGTAAAGAACTTACCATTGGCAAGTCCTCGTTTTTTGCGATCTTCATTCATAAGTGATTGATGATTTTGTTAATTAAACCAGTTTTTCAAAATTAGGGTAAGGGAATCATATAGTTCGGATTAGTCAGACTATTTCCGAAGGCTTCTTTAATTTCTCATAGGCGTTTTCTTTATTTAAAGGTTCACATTTTTATATTATCTCTCTTTTTTCTATTTATTTACCAAGTCCAGACGGAACTTAGTTATATATTATACAAGGTTAAAATCTTGTTAATTACTTAACTCTATTGGTTGTTTTAAGAGATAAAAAACTCGTTATTAACAAAGGTGAGAAATGATTCATTCATTTCGTCCTAACAAAGATACATTATTATTTAATATCAAGAACATTCCTTTGCATTTATTTAACTTTATATTTATACATTTGCAAAAAGGAGGTTATACACCTTATTATATAAAGAATTTAAGGTTCTTCTATATTTAAAGAATGGAATTCAATCAGGCCATTCATTGGTGTTTCTTCAATGATTTCCAGTTCGATGCCAAATTCACGGGCAACTTCCCGCAAAATGGTCGCGTAGCTGTAAGCCAATGAACCCACAAAACGAATAGGATAATTTTTGTAGTCATATTGGCAGACATTACGAATAAAGAAATTTCTCAGATTACCGGTAATCAGCTCAAATACATAGTCATCATTGGTATAATCAGCCAAAAAATAAGATATAGTAGACAAAAAGCGATTGGGGAACGGGCGGTTATACACAGATTCCATAACCTCATTCGGACTTATACGGAACTTCTCAAAGAAATCCGCCGTTACATCTTTAGGAGCCAAACCTTTCAGTACATCAGACAAGAACATTTTGCCCAATACAGCACCACTACCCTCATCCCCCAGGATGTAACCTCCTGCCCGGACATTCTTTACAACGATTTTCCCATCATAAAAACATGAGTTTGAGCCGGTTCCCAAAATACAAGCAATGCCGGCCTCGCATTTGAACAAGCCACGTGCAGCTGCCAGCAAATCACTCTCTACCTGAATTGGAGTTTTGAATTGTGCTACCAATGAAGCTCCCAATACATTTTTCTTTTCATAAGAAGTACATCCGGCACCATAATAATAGACTTGTTCCAATTTCCTTTTGAAAAAATGCTCGGGTAATCCTAACCGCACACTTCGGCTAATCTCTCTTCTCGTTTGAAAGAAAGGATTTAAGCCCTCTGTGAAGGCTCGCTGTATCAGACGATTATCTTCAACCAGCGCCCATTCTGTTCTCGTAGAACCACTTTCTGCAATTAGTTTCATAGGTAGTTAGTTTTAGAATTGAATACAAATATATAGCTTTTTTTAATCTTTCCAAGGCTATTTCAAGAAAAAATCATTTTGCTGGCCATACATCTCCCTTTTGCTCATGTCTTCAATCATCCAACAAAGTATTCCCACTTTTCCAACGCAACCGTGTTTTAGTCAAAACAAGACGATAACAGACTAACAATAAGATACTATCTGGCTGAATTCCAAGTTCCGTCTGGACTTGGCAAACAAATAGGAAAACAAGAGATAATATAAAGTTATGAACCTTTAAAAAGAGAAAATGCCTATGGAAAAAGAAACAATCCTGCAAGTTGAATAGTCTCACTATTCGGCCCTTATTACCCTTACCCTAAATTTAAGAAGTATTTAATTAACAACAAATCATCAATCATTTATGAATGAAGATCACAAAAAACGAGGACTAACACATAGCAAACTCCTCACAGCAGTGGCAATCAGCTCACTGTTATTAAGTAGCGGCAACGTGATGGCCGCACAAGCCAATCCTGATAAATCGCTTGGTGTAACAGAACAATTACAAGCTATCACCATCAGCGGTTTAGTTGTCGATGCAGCCGGCGAACCGATTATCGGTGCCAGCGTAGTAGAAAAAGGGACTACCAACGGCGGAATTACCGACCTAAACGGTAAGTTTACATTGACCGTAACACCGGGAGCAACACTAAAAATATCATTTGTGGGCTATCAGACACAAGAAGTGAAGGCAGCCAAAACGATGAGAATAACTCTGAAAGAAGATACCGAGATGCTGGATGAAGTAGTAGTAGTAGGCTACGGTGTACAAAAGAAGGCTAACTTGACAGGAGCAGTTTCTACAGTGGACTTAAACAAGACAATGGCAGGTCGTCCACAACAAGATGTAGCCAAAGCATTGCAAGGGGCTGTTCCGGGACTAAGCATTCTCACCACAAGTGGTGCCATCGACGAGACAGCCTCCATGCGTATACGTGGTTTGGGGACATTGAGTAATGGAGAAGTCAGCAATCCACTCATTGTAGTGGACGGCGTTCCGATGGATGACATTTCTTTCCTCGATACGCAAGACATCGAAAATATTTCCGTACTGAAGGACGCTTCCGCTTCCTCCATTTATGGAACGCGCGCCGCTTTCGGTGTGATTCTAATCAATACCAAGAGCGCAAAGCCTAGCGAAAAGGTTACCATCAATTACAGCAACAATTTTGCATGGGATCAAGCTACTTACCTGCCGGACTATCCCGATGTACCCACACAATTAAAGATGGGTATCGAAGCCAGTATGAACGGTGGTGCCGGTATGCCTGAATTGTTCGGTATGTATTTCGACAAATTGTTACCTTACGCCGAAAAGTGGCAGCAACAGAACGGCGGCAAGACCGGCTACCGTCCTATGAACCTCTACCAAAGCGATAGTAACGTGGGTGACTATATCGTATTGGACGGCACTCCTTTTTATTATGCTGACTGGGATGTACAGGACATCTACTTCAACAAAGCTGCTCCTTCCATGAGCCACAATGTTTCTATACAAGGAACATCTGGTAAGACCAATTACTACCTATCTTTCGGCTACAACGAAAAGCAAGGACAGATGAAGATTCACCCGGACGAACTAAAAAAGTACAATGCCTCAGTCAATGTCACCACTAATGTTTACGACTGGCTACAGGTGGGTGCACGCATCAACTATAGTCGTAAGAACTATAAACGCCCGGACACATGGGCCAACACCTACCAATATTTGTGGCGTTGGGGTTCTTATTTCATTCCTTCGGGCACAATCGACGGCTATGACACACGCGTCATGGCCATGCAGAAGCAAGCTGCCGATCGTGAAGTGACAACAGACCTGACCCGTATGAACACCTTCTTGAAAGCTGAAATCGTTAAAGGACTGACCCTTAATGCAGACTTTACATATGCCATTCAGAATATGAACAGCGGTTCGCAGGACAACTCCGTTTACGGCATCAATTGGAGCGGGAAACCGGTACCCTCTTACATCGTCACTAAAGGCAATAGCGGTATCTGGAGAGACTTTTCCAAACAGAACACATGGACGGCCAACGCATACGTAAACTATACCAAAACATTTGCCAAAAAACACAACCTGAATGTAATGGCAGGTGTCAACGCAGAAGAAGAGGAATACAAATATCTGTATGGTACCCGCAATGTGATGTACGATCAAGAGGGATACCCCGAACTGAATATGGCTGGCAAGGATGGACAAGATTTGAGTTGGAATCATACATCCCGCGCTTCTGCCGGTTATTTCGGCCGTATCAATTATGACTACAAAGGCATTTATTTATTGGAACTGAACGGACGTTACGACGGTTCTTCCCGTTTCCCCCATACCGACCAGTGGGCCTTCTTCCCTTCTGCATCCATCGGCTACCGCTTCTCCGAAGAAGCCTACTTCGCCCCACTGAAACATATTGTCAGCAATGGTAAGTTGCGTGCTTCTTTTGGCGAAATCGGCAACGAGGCTGTGGGCGACTACATGTTCGAACAATTAATAAGCCAACGGTTGAACAATAAAAGTACCGGCTATATCTATTGGATTGAAAACAATAATGCCAACGCTAATCTCCTGACCATGTATAACATGCCGGATTTGGTATCAAGTACTTTGACCTGGGAGCGTATCCGCACCCTCAATATAGGTCTTGACCTGGGTCTCTTGAATGACGAACTGACTATAGGTTTCGACTGGTTCCAACGTGAGAATCGTGACATGCTGGCACCGGCACAAGTATTGCCGAACACTCTGGGTGCTTCTGCTCCTTATGAAAATGCCGGTACCTTACGTACACGTGGATGGGAGTTGAACTTGAACTGGCGCCATACCTTCGGCGACTTCGACGTATATGCCAACTTCAACATCGGTGACTCCAAGACTAAAGTAACAAAGTGGGACAATGATTCCAAACTGCTCAGCACCTATTACACCGGTAAAACCTACGGTGACATTTTCGGTTTTGAAACCGACCGTTACTTCGAGGAAAAAGACTTCACCAGCCAAAATGCAGACGGCTCATGGAATTATGCAAACGGCATTGCAAGCCAGGCAGGACTGGAATCCGGTAATTTCCATTACGGCCCGGGAGACGTCAAGTTCAAGGATTTGGACGGCAATGGCAAGATTGACGGTGGAAAAGGCACAGCAGACGACCACGGCGATTTGAAAGTCATCGGAAACTCTATGCCACGCTACGAATACAGCTTCCATTTAGGCGGAGCGTGGAAAGGTATCGACCTTGACCTCTACTTCCAAGGTGTAGGCAAACGTGAGGACTGGACGACTTCTTCCCTAAACCTTCCCGCCATGGTACATGCCGACGTAGCCATCTATTCCCACCAAACAAGCTATAACAAAGTGCTTTGGAATTCAGACTATACCGCCATTACCGGTTATGAGGTAAATCAAGGCAACCGTTATCCACGTCTTTATCGTGGTACAAATAATAGTGGAGGTACCGTATCCGGTATAGCTAACGGCTGCAACAACTACTATCCCCAATCCCGCTATTTGACAGACATGTCCTATCTTCGTCTGAAGAACGTAACTGTGGGATATACCCTTCCGAAAGAGTGGACACGCAAAGCCTACATTGAGAAAGCACGTATCTACTTCAGTGGCAGCAACCTCTTTCTGCTCCACAAAGGGAATGACCTTCCAGTCGACCCCGAAATCAGTACAGGCAATGGACTTACAGCCGGTGGATGGGGACGTATAGCTCCTATTACACGCACATTCTCATTTGGAGTCCAGGTAACATTATAACAACCTCAAAAACTTAAGAACAATGAAGAAATTATTTATATATGGGGTCACAGCGCTGGCGATGTTAACCGGTTGCAACGATTTGCTGGACAAATCCCCCTTGGATACCTTCACGAATACTCCGGCATACTGGAGCAACACCGATAATTTGGATAATCAGTGCAATACTTTTTATAACAACTTTACCGGCTTTGGCAACGGAGCCAGTGGAGGATGGTTCTACTTCAAAACAATAAGCGATGACCAGGTAGATGCAGAAAGCCATAACTGGACTTACACTAACGTGGTCGCATCTTCCACAAACTGGTCAGCCCCTTTCACAGAAATCCGACGCGCCAACTATATCATTGCCGGTGTACAGTCTTCCTCTCTTGATGAAGCAACAAAGGCCCACTATGAAGGTCTTGCACGCATGAACCGTGCGTGGGAATACTATCAGTTGGTCCGTATGTACGGCGATGTGCAATGGATAGACAAAGTTATCGACCCAGCCGACAGCGAAGCCCTCTACGGACCACGCACCGACCGGGATGAAGTGATGGACCATGTGCTGGCAGACATCAATTATGCGTGCGAACACATTACCGCAAACAGCAATCGGCAACGTTTCAGCACCGACATGGCATATGCCATGAAAGCAGACATCACCTTATATGAAGGTACATACTGCAAATATCGCACTCAAGCCGAGAATGGCAAAGCCGCTGATGAGAGCCGCGCCAACAAATACTTGCAAGAATGTGTATCAGCCTGCGAATATCTTATGGCCAAAAACTACTCTCTAAGTAACAGTTACAAAGCCAACTATAATTCTGTCAGCCTGGCAAGCAATCCGGAAATGATTTTCTACAAGCCTTATGCACAAAGTTCGCTAAGGCACTCCACCATTGACTACACAATCAACACAAGTGGTACGCACGGCATTTCAAAGGACGCATTCGACAGTTTCCTTTTCCTTGATGGAAAACCGTTGGCAACAACCTCGAAAAACAAGGACGATGCAGCCGTATTGGATGCAGACAAAAATTACTCTATAAGAGAGGTTTTGGCCGTACGCGACAAGCGCCTGTCCGAAATTCTTGACCCGGTACTTTCTTTCAGAGGCCACGCCTACAGCCGTGCCGGTGTAGCAGCCTTCACCACATCGACCGGTTATGGCATCGCCAAGTATGATAACCCCGAAGAATTGAGTGTAAGCGACCGAAACAACATCGGCTACCAATACACCGACTGCCCGCTCTATTGGATTTCAGTTATTTATCTGAACTTTGCAGAAGCCAAAGCCGAAATGGGTTCTCTCACACAAGACGATCTCAACAACTCCATAAACAAGCTTCAAGCTCGTGCCGGCCTGCCGGCTATGACAACTACTCCAGATGCCGATCCTGCCAATAATATGGGAGTAAGCAATCTGATTTGGGAGATACGCCGCTGTCGCCGTTGCGAACTGATTATGGATAACTGGTACCGATATTGGGATTTAATCCGTTGGCACCAGCTCGACAAATTGGATTCAACCAAGTACCCGAACACCATGTTGGGCGCCAACGTAAGCAATGTGCCTGACTGTGAAGAAGCGACCAAGAACGGATATATAGATGCCTCCGATGCACAAATCCGTACTTATGAAGCCAAACATTATTTCTACCCGATTCCAACTACACAGTTGACCCTAAATAAAAACATGAAGCAGAATCCGGGTTGGTAATCAACTAAAAACAGCATATCGCGCTGTACCTCGTTTGGATTTAATTAAAGCGTTCATACATTCCATGTATCTAAATACAAATGTATGGACGCTTTTGTTATTCCCTTTAAAAGGTGTATAGAAACACGAATAGCACCTTCTAAAAGGAACCATAAATCAATATCATATACTTTCCCTTCGTTCATAACATACTAACAAGAAACATATCATGAAAAAGAAGAACATATTTTTCGTACTACTAATCTGCTTCATCAATAGTAGTTGCAACAAAGAAGAACAAACAGACGAGTTACAAGATAAGGATTTCTATTCTGATGTCACAACACGTGCTTCCTACATAAGCGGTACTATTACGGGCGAAATGAACCCCTATGTTAGTGATGGTTACTACACTTATGATTTAAGTATTCCTATACAAAAACAATCTGTAGGTATAAGAATTTCAGCAGTCGGTGGAGAAGCACGATTCAAAACAAACTACCAAGAACGATTCGAGAGTACATGGGTAACCCAAATTCCAGCAGGAAAAAACCATTTTCCAATAAATGTATTATGGACTAAAGCAGGTAGTAATTCTACCCTGATGGTACGTCCTGAAAAAAGTACAATCGAACTTACCGCAGATCTAAGAAACATCAATGTCAAAATGAAACCTATGCCAATCAATGCCCCTTCAACATTTGAATTGGGAGATACGATAACACTTTGGTGCAATTATTCCATAAACAAAGATACGGGCATAAAGTGGACTTACGATAAAAATCTATTCGCTGAAGTCTCTCAAAGTGCATCTGTCACACAAAGTAGATTCCAAATAAATTTGAAATCAAAGCAAGCCTTCAAGAACAGCGATGTCGGAGTAGAAGTCCATGATTTCTACATAAATTCTATCGGAGCAAAAGAGTATTTCATGGCTCGGAAAAGCAATATCAGTTTTCCCAATATGGGTCCTCAAATAGATGGCTACAGAAATATTGAACAATATAAAGAATACATATATTCCATCAATGACAGCAAGGCACATACATTTTATTGGACCGGGAAGAATATTAAGATAGTAAGTGGTCAGAACAGCTCTACGGTAACAATCGTACCGACACAACCCGGTAACGCAAGTGTCAAAGTGAGCTACAAATATAAAAATCAAACCGATAATTTTACCAATGAGCTACCTTTGAGTGTATCTAAGACATCAATGCAACTGATTGGCCCTGACGTAATCTGTGACAACGGGACATTCAGTATCAAGAATTTTCCCACAAAAGCAACAGTGGATTGGATTGTTGGCAACGATTTATATTCGCAATTAAATCAGGCATCACCTGCTATCACCCTGAATAATTTAGGGACACCCGGAGGCAGTTCCATTTATACGACCTTAACCGCAATAGTACACACAAAGGAATACACTGTTCAGTTTTCCAAACCAATTACTTTCAATGTATCAGGAATACAAGAAAATGACCATGACATTATATATGGCTATCTGTCACAAAGCGGAGGTGAATGCGGATTGAATCCTATTCCTGAAGGTGCGCATGATTTTCATTGGAGTGTTGACTGCGATTGGGAGGTAGACATGCAAGGATATTATTTCACTACTTTCAGCAGTCGGAACAGTCATGAAATTGAACGAGTTTGCGTAACGGTTGATTTCATAAATGCATGTGGAACCAGAACATACATATATAACTATTTCGACATCGGCTCAACAAATTCAGGAACTTATTCCACACCTAAAAACAGCCTTTCTCCAAAATAGCCCCAGACAGCTTTCACGAAAAAGCCCCCATCCATTTGCTCGTTACACAAAAGAAGCTTATATTTGCTTACTTAAAAACAGACAGCTATCATGGTACAGCAAGACATACGATGGATACAGCGTTTTGAATATACCCACGAACTGGCCTGGAAAGTGATGAAGGACTATGCAGAATATCAGGGGTATACCGACATCCGCAGCTCCCGTGATGCCATACGCAAAGCCCTTGAAATGGGATTGATTGATGACAAGCAATGGACGGAGACTATAGAAGCCCGAAATCTGACATCGCACAATCATGACAACGATGTAGTCTCTGAAGAGAAAATGCAATCCTTGAATACACCATCCTTATTCGATTGAGCTATGTACGGATTGACCGACAATGAACTGGAAAAGCTATGCAATCTCTTCCGGAAACATGAAGAAATAGAGCAGGCTGTTTTGTACGGCTCACGAGCCAAAGGAAATTTCAAGCCTTTTTCCGACATAGACATCACGCTGATGGGAGACAGACTTACGTATAATACTTTAAGCAGCCTTTCCGATGAAATAGACGACCTGCTTTTGCCTTACAGCGTAGACCTTTCCATCTATGGCAAATTAAAGAATGCCGACCTTTTGGAACATATACACCGTATGGGAATACCCATATTCAGCCGCCCATCAAACTAAACTAAATTTCACACATCCACCCTCACCACCCTCACCTTTCGCACGCATCGCCCTATTCATCGGCATTCAAGAGGTGGGTGAGAGCAAATTTAAAAAGTGAGGGCAAAATTTGCCCTCACCACAAGATTTCTTCGTTCAAAGTTATAAGTCACTCATTCTTACCGTAATATCCTGAAACGGGTACATAAATCGGTTGCAGCATTGTTCCCTCATTCTTCAACTTTCCTTCGGTGCGCAGCCGACGGATATGCCGCATGGCAGTAGTACGCATCATGCCGCAAACGCTTTGAAAGTCATTCCGTGTCATAAAAGGGCGAGTGGCGAAATAGTTGGTCAGCCGACGGTCTATCTCTTTATCCGTCAGTTTAGCCGAATGCTCGTTTGCCTTCAAAGCCTTTGCCTTGATGGTACCAATTTCATTTTTCAGTTTCTGGTCGGCACGAAATTTCACACCCGCCATCTTCACCTTCGTCAACTTACGCTTGGTAGCAGCCACTACCGGTTCGATCGTGGTGAGCGACACGCGAAAGTAGCCGATGCCGTCGAGATGCACCTGCCTTCCTTCGGCAAGTTCCCTGCCCATGACGTGCGACACAGCATCAAGCACAGCCGTCACATCGGTTTCTGTCAATGAGCAACGTGCCTGGATGTCCCGCCGCAATTCATCGGTAGACCTGCTCCCATTTAGGCGGAGACGGGGATGAAGGATTTTATCTTCCGGAGATTTGTCGTACGAGTCCGGATTCTCGTACCAATCAAACAAAATAGCCATAGTTCAAACTGCGTTAAAGGGTTACATTATACGATAAAGCACTGCACGGAACACGTGCGAAGTACGTACGCAGTCTGTTGAAGTACAAAGGTTATATCACAGCCCAGCCCGTGAGCAGAACCGTTCACTGTAGTGAGCTGCTCCGTTCACTAATATGAACAAGAAAGACCACTTTAGTGGACTGTTCATAAACTCTGGTGTAAAAATAGACAAAACTATGGGGATAAGCAAAGAAACAAACACCTTTTATAAAAGAAACATATAGACATTCCACCCCAAAAAAGAAGCCAATCGGAAAATAATCCTTGAAAAGCTTGTATCCCCCCCTTTCCCGGCGTATCTTTACAAGAATATTACATACACGATAAAGAATGAAAATCACACTGATCAGAGAGGAACGCGAAAGCGGAAAAGAGGCCGTCAGCACACAAGAAACGGACATGTTGATGGAAAAGCTGAAAACAGAGAACAAGACCGGATACATTACGGAGCTGCGTAGCATCATCCCGCATTTGAAAGGGACCAACGCCCGATATGAGCATATCGACAGACTGCCGCGTCTCTATCCCGCCGTAGAAATGACCCGCACCAAAGCAGGAGAACACCGGATAAAGACCTACAACGGGCTGGTACTACTGGAAGTAAACAATCTGGCCGGGGTGGCCGAAGCCGAACTGGTGAAACAACAAGCCGCCCTGCTGCCGCAAACCTTTGCCGCCTTCTGTGGCTCCAGCGGACGAAGCGCCAAAATATGGGTACGCTTCACCCTGCCCGACGGAGGGCTTCCAAAGAATGAAGACGATATCGCCTTATTCCACGCCCACGCCTACCGCCTGGCAGTGAAGTGCTACCAACCCCTTCTCCCTTTCCCCATCACCCTCCAGGCTCCTTCACTCCTACAAAGCTGCCGGATGACCGTGGACGAACAGCCCTATTATAGCCCCACCGCCGTGGCCTTCTGCCTGGAACAGCCCTGCGCCCTGCCCTCGGAAGACAACTACCGCCAACGGAAACAGCAGGAAAGCAATCCGTTGCTGAGAATGACTCCCGGCTACGAAGTGGCGGACACATGCAACCTGCTCTTCGAGGCCGCCCTCGACCGCGCCTTCCGCGATTTGGACAACTGGCGACGGGGCGACGACCTGCGCCCGCTGCTGTCCCGCCTTGCCGAACATTGCTTCAAAGCCGGCATTCCTGAAGAAGAAGCGGTGCGCCAGACACTGATGCACTACTACCGGGAGGCAGACGAACCCCTTGTACGCCTGACGCTGCATAACCTTTACGGGGAATTGAAAGGCTTCGGCACCCGCAGCAGCCTGAACAAAGACCAGGAAACTGCTTTCCGGCTGGAGGAGTTCATGAAACGCCGCTACGAATTCCGCTACAACACCGTGCTTGGCGACTTGGAATACCGGCAGCGCGACTCCATCCACTTCTACTTCCAACCTGCCGACCAGCGCGTACGCAGCAGCATCGCCATGAAGGCACTGAAAGAGGGAGTACGTGTGTGGGACCGCGACATCACCCGCTTCCTGTCTTCGGACTACGTGCCGCTATACAACCCCATCGAAGAATATCTCTATAACACCGGACGCTGGGACGGCAAAGACCGCATCCGCGCATTGGCCGACCTCGTGCCCTGCCACAATCCCCACTGGAGGGAACTGTTCTACCGGTGGTTTCTTGGCATGGTGGCACATTGGCGGGGAATCGACAAACAGCACGGCAACAATACCTCGCCCCTGCTCGTAGGTTCGCAAGGTTACCGCAAAAGTACTTTCTGCCGTATCCTATTGCCACCGGAGCTGCGTTTCGGCTACACCGACAGTATCGACTTCAAGAGCAAGCAGGAAGCGGAGCGCAGCCTTGGCCGCTTTTTTCTGATTAACATCGACGAATTCGACCAGATAAACGCCAATCAGCAAGGCTTCTTGAAGCACCTCCTGCAAAAACCGGTTGCCAACCTGCGAAAGCCCTACGGTAGCACTATTCAGGAAATGCGCCGCTATGCCTCCTTCATCGGGACCAGCAATCTGAAAGACCTGCTGACCGACCCGTCGGGAAGTCGCCGTTTCATCTGCATCGAAGTGACCGGTCCTATCCAGACAAACGTCACTATCAATTATCACCAGCTCTATGCCCAAGCCATGCACGACATCATGAAGGGTGAACGCTACTGGCTGGACGACACTGACGAAGCAATCGTAAAGGAGTACAACCGGGAATTCGAGCGGGTAGACCCATTGGAAGAACTTTTCCTTTGCCATTTCCGTGGCGCGGAGGAGAGCGAAGAAGGCGAATGGCTCACAGCCATGCAGATTTTCAACGACCTGCAACAGAAAACGAGGGATAAGTTGGCCATCAACCGGATAGCAGCTTTCGGGCGCACGCTCCGCAAGCTGGACATCCTCAACAAGAAATCGAACCGGGGAACACTTTATCATCTGGTAAGAATAGAAGAATGAACCGGCACTCCCACCGATTGTACCAAAGTGAGGGCAAACTTGGCCCTCACTCTTTTTATAAAAAGTATTTCCGTACGCAGTTGATGCAGTTCAACCATTATTAATAAGGTGAACAGTTGACTATTTGCAAATTATGATTGATAATACTAAAAATACCCAAATAAGTGTTTTTGATATTAAAATAAAACGTATCTTTGTTGCAAACAACGTCCTCCTTAATAATACTATTATGAAGAAACTGCTGCTTTTAGCCTTTGTGCTATGTAGTTCTTTACTGTGCCGGGCACAAGAAGAACGAGTTATTTTAGGTGATGAACAGACTTCCGAGTATTTTCCAATCCTAAAAGATAAACGAATTGCCATATTCTCCAATCATACAGGAATGATAGGAGACAAGCATCTGCTGGACATTCTGCTGGAAAACAAGTTCAATGTAGTAGCCATTTTCTCCCCTGAACACGGTTTCAGAGGAGATGCCGACGCAGGCGAACACGTGTCCAGCTCGGTAGACAAGAAGACCGGAGTACCTATCCTCTCGCTATACGACGGGAAATCCGGAAAACCAAGCGAAGCATCCATGCGCAAGTTCGATATCCTTGTGGTAGACATCCAGGATGTAGGCCTGAGATTCTATACTTATTATGCCTCTATGTGCCGGCTGATGGACGCTTGTGCAGAATACAACCGCAAGGTGCTGATACTGGACCGCCCCAATCCGAACGGACACTACGTGGACGGCCCGATACTGGACATGAAATATAAATCCGGTGTAGGTTGGCTGCCGATTCCCGTGGTGCACGGCATGACGCTGGGCGAACTGGGCCTGATGGTAAACGGCGAACGCTGGTTGCCGGCGTCACGCACTTGCGACCTGACCGTCATTCCCTGCAAGAACTATACGCACCGGACCCTATACAAGCTGCCGATTCCCCCGTCCCCCAATCTGCCGAACATGAAGTCCATCTATCTGTACCCCTCGACCTGCTATTTCGAGGCCACTCCGGTCAGTCTGGGAAGAGGAACCGACCTCCCCTTCCAGGTCTACGGGCATCCCAACATGACGGGCTACAGCTACAGCTTCACTCCGCGCAGTGTTCCCGGAGCCAAGAATCCGCCCCAGCTGGGCAAGCTTTGCCACGGCGTGAACCTGAGCAACATGAGCGACGAGGAAATCTGGAAACGCGGTATTGACTTGAGTTACGTGATAGACGCTTACCGGAATCTGAACATGGACGACCATTTCTTCCGTTCCTTCTTCGAGCTGTTGATAGGCACCGACTACGTGCGCAAAATGATAAAGGAAGGGAAAAGCGCCGAAGAAATCAAGGCAAGATGGAAAGACGACGTAGAGAAATTCAAGGTACAGCGCAAGCCCTACCTGCTCTACGAAGAATAAAGGGATGTACGATTTGGCGATTTACGATTTACGATTAAAAAATGAACGTGAATTGGAAGAGAACGTCAGAGCGTACATAGGATAATCAAAGTCGTACATATCATCAAAAGAAGTAATTTCAATCGTAAATCGTAAATCATAAAATCGTAAATAACCTCATGACTCCACTTTCCGTAATCATTACCATCGCTGCCTACTTCGTGATATTGTTCACGGTATCTTATATTGCAGGAAGAAAGGCTGACAACGCAGGATTCTTTGTCGGTAACCGCAAGTCATCCTGGTATGTCGTGGCGTTCGCCATGGTCGGTTCCGCCATTTCAGGTGTGACCTATGTATCCGTACCCGGCATGGTTGCCGCCAGCAGCTTCGGCTATCTGCAAATGGTGTTGGGCTTCATTGCCGGACAGCTCATCATAGCCTATCTGCTGGTACCGCTATTCTACAAAATGAACCTGGTATCCATCTACGAATATCTGGAGAACCGTTTCGGCATGTCTTCCTACCGCACGGGTGCCTGGTTCTTCTTCATCTCCAAAATGCTCGGTGCCGCTGTCCGTCTGTTCCTCGTATGCCTGACGCTGCAACTGCTGGTATTCGAACCTTTCGGACTGCCTTTCCTACTGAACGTGGCCATCACGGTGGCACTGGTCTGGTTGTACACTTTCCAGGGTGGCGTAAAGTCTCTTATCTGGACAGACTCTCTGAAGACATTCTGCTTGGTGGTGTCGGTCGTACTCTGCATCTGGTATATCGCTTCCGACCTCAATCTGTCATTTACCGGTATGGTAAGCACCATTGCCGACAGTGACATGTCCCGCATCTTCTTCTTCGACGATGTGAACAGCAAGCAGTACTTCTTCAAGCAGTTCCTCGCCGGTGCCTTCACCATGATTGCCATGACCGGGCTGGATCAAGACATGATGCAGCGCAACCTGAGCTGCAAGAACTTCAAGGACTCACAGAAGAACATGATTACCAGTGTCATTTCGCAGTTCTTCGTCATCCTGCTTTTCCTGATGCTGGGCGTGCTGCTCTACATCTTTGCCGCCAACCAGCAGATTGCGGTGGAGAAGAGTGACGAACTGTTCCCGCTGATTGCCACCGGCAACTATTTCCCTGCCATTGTGGGCATACTGTTCATCATCGGCCTGATTTCTTCTGCCTATTCAGCCGCAGGCTCGGCACTCACCGCGCTGACCACTTCCTTCACCGTAGACATTCTGGGAACGAAAGGCAAGTCGGAAGAGACGGTTGTGAAGATGCGCAAGAAAGTGCACATCGGCATGGCGGTTGTCATGGGAATCACCATTTTCGTATTCAATCTTCTCAACAACACCAGTGTCATCGACGCTGTATATATTCTGGCAAGCTATACCTACGGTCCTATCCTGGGTCTGTTTGCTTTCGGCATTTTCATGAAACAACAAGTGCGTGACAAGTACATCCCGTTAGTTGCCATCGCCTCCCCGGTTCTCTGCTTCATTCTGCAGAAGAATTCCGAAGCCTGGTTCGGAGGTTATCAATTCAGCTACGAATTGCTGATTTTCAATGCACTGTTCACTTTCATCGGTCTCTGTCTATTGATTAAGAAAGATAAAAAGAACAATTAACTTAATACATCATCTATGAATGTAAGACGTCAGTTTTTACTTAGTCTGCTTGCCGCCTCCCTCTTCCCCCACGCGGGAGGCGCGCAAGGACTTCCGACGGATGTCCGTCAGGCAATCGGGAAATTCCTGGATACCACCGCACGAAAAGAAGTTTCCGTAGGACGTATCAGCATCGACTCAGTGGCTGTGGAAGGAAATACACTGCAACTGTTTGCCAACATGAACTGTGCCTATATTCCTTTCCGTGAGGACAATGTGGCCGAAATCTACCAAGGCGTAAGCGCCCTGCTGCCGGCGGAGTTTGCCAAATACAAGCTGCAAATCCGTACCAACAAGCGCAGTATCGAAGAACTGGTTCCCCAAGCCCTGCGCAGTAAAAAAGACAAAAAGACGAAGACATTCAGCCCCGTCGCTTCCAAGCCTCTGGTTACCGAAGTTTCCTCCCCCTACACCCCCACCAACGGCTTGCATAACCGGCATATCGCCCTATGGCAAAGCCACGGCTGGTACTACGAATCAAAACTCGACCGCTGGGAATGGCAGCGTGCGCGTATCTTCCAGACAGTGGAAGACCTCTACACCCAGAGCTACGTATTGCCCTTCCTCGTACCGATGTTGGAAAATGCCGGTGCCAATGTGCTGCTTCCCCGCGAACGCGATTGCCAGACGGCAGAAGTCATCGTAGACAATGACGGTTGCCTGACCGGCCGTTCCGTCTATACAGAAAATTCCGGTGACAAGCTCTGGAGTCAGGGAGAAGGACAAGGCTTCGCCCACCTGCGCCCCCAATACATAGACTTTGAGAATCCTTTCAAGGAAGGCACCTACCGCGCCATAGAAACCATCAAGAAAGGAAACGCAAGCACCGCCGAATGGATTCCCGAAATCCCTTCGACCGGACAATACGCCGTATACGTCTCTTACCAAACCTTGCCAAACAGCGCGGACGATGCCCTTTACACCGTCTATCACAAAGGCGGCACCACGCAGTTCAAGGTAAACCAGCAAATGGGAGGCGGCACCTGGATTTACCTCGGCACCTTCGGCTTCAATGCCGGCCGGAACAATGAATGCAAAGTCGTTCTGAACAACCTTTCCTCCAAAGTAGGAAGAATCATCACTGCCGACGCCGTGAAGATAGGCGGCGGCATGGGGAACATAGCCCGGGGAGAAGTCAGCGGTTATCCCCGTTTCTGCGAAGCCGCCCGCTACTGGCTGCAATGGGCAGGCATACCGGACAGCGTATATTCAGAAAGCAACGGCAAGAATGACTATACCGACGACTATAAATGCCGTGGTATCTGGGTGAACTACCTTTCCGGAGGCTCTGCCGTGAACCCGACGGAAAAAGGGCTGAACATCCCTGTCAACATGGCCTTTGCCTTCCACTCCGATGCAGGAACTACACTGAACGATTCCATCATCGGGACACTCGGCATCTACTATACCAACGCCTACAATGAGAAATTCGCCAACGGAGCATCCCGCTACTTGAGCCACGACCTGACAGACTTGATTCAGTCCAACATCGTGCGTGACGTGCGTACCCTCTACGAACCCCAATGGACACGCCGGGGCAAATGGAACCAATCCTACTATGAGGCCCGTGTACCCCGCGTACCTACCATGCTACTCGAACTACTTTCCCATCAAAACTTTGCAGACATGCGCTACGGACTGGACCCGCGTTTCCGTTTCACCGTAAGCCGCGCCATCTACAAAGGTATGCTTCAGTTCCTCTGCTCACAATACAACATGGATTATGTAGTGCAACCGTTACCGGTAGACCACATGGCCTTGCGCATGACCAGCGAGAACGAAGTGGAACTGACCTGGCAACCCGTAGCGGATGCGTTGGAACCAACTGCCGTAGCAGAGAAATACATTGTTTATACCCGTATCGGCAACGGGGATTTCGACAACGGAGTATTGGTGGACGGCAACAGTTACCGAACCACGCTCCCCGCCGGCATGGTATGCAGCTACAAGGTTACCGCTGTCAACAAGGGCGGCGAGAGTTTCCCTTCCGAAATTCTTTCCGCCGGACGGGCGTTCAATTCCAAAGGTACCGTATTGGTGATAAACGGATTCGACCGCATCAGTGCCCCTGCCGACTTTACGGCCCCCGCCCCCGCCGACACCCTCCTTGCCGGATTTCTGGATGAGCAGGACCACGGGGTCCCCTATATCCATGACATCAGCTACATTGGCAAGATGAAGGAATACCGCCGTTCCATTCCCTGGATGGACGACGACGCCTCCGGTTTCGGCGACAGTTATGGAAATTACGAGACCCAAGTCATCGCAGGAAATACGTTCGATTATCCTGCCATACATGGTGCCGCTATCCTGAAAGCGGGATATTCGTTTGTATCGGTTAGTAATGAAAGTCTCTCCCCCGTAGGAAAGGGAGAGAAGAATATTCCGGTGGATATGAGGGAGTATAGGTATGTGGACTTGATACTTGGGAAGCAATGCCAGACCAAGATGGGACGGGGAGGCGTAAAACCGTTGGAGTTCAAGACTTTCAGCAAACCGATGCAGGAGGCTATTGCGGCTTATTGTAAGCAAGGTGGAAATATCTTTGTTTCGGGCGCTTTTGTAGGAACGGATTTATGGGACAACCGCCTTGCAACCGCCGACGAAGCCGACAAGAAATTTGCGATGGAAGTACTGAAATATAAGTGGCGTGTGGGACAAGCGGCTACAATGGGTAAGGTGAAAAGCGTAGCTTCTCCGTTCCCCGCCCTTTCAGGAAACTATACCTATCACAATGAGCTGAATGCCGATTCGTATGTGGTGGAATCACCGGACGCCATTGAACCGGCAACCAAAGATGCACACACCGTAATGCGGTATTCTGAAAACAACCTGAGTGCCGGTGTGGCCTACCAGGGCGACTACAAGACTTTTGTATTGGGATTCCCTTTTGAATCCATACGTACTGATTCTGAAAGAGAGGCACTCATGAATGCTGTGCTGACATTCTTCAACGACAACAAATAATATCAACCAATCATCATCTATGAACAGAAGACTGTTAATAATCGTCCTGATGGCTTGCCTGCTCCCCCTGGGGATGCAGGCACAGCAAGGGACATTCCGTTTTGCCCAACTGACAGACATTCATCTGACCCCGAACAATCCGAATCCCACTGAGGACTTGCTGCGTTCCATAGCACAGATTAATGCCACCGACAGTATCGACTTTGTCCTGGTGACGGGCGACCTGACCGAAGAAGGCGACCGTGCCACCATGGAAAAAGTGAAATCGTGCCTTGACTTGCTGAAAGTACCCTACCACGTAGCCCTTGGCAACCATGAAACGAAATGGAGCGACTCCGGCTGCACCGCTTTCGGAGAAATCTTTGGCGGCGAACGCTTCGAGTTCGAGCATAAGGGATTCCTTTTCCTCGGCTTCAACTCCGGTCCGCTGATGCGTATGGCCTACGGGCATGTAGTGCCGCAAGATATCCGTTGGATGACGGAGGAAATGGAGAAAAATGGCAAAGACAAACCGGTGATACTTGTCACCCACTACCCGCTAATGGACGGGGATGTGGACAACTGGTATGAGGTGACGGATGCCGTCCGCCCCTACAACGTACGCTTGTTTATCGGCGGACACTACCACAGCAACCGGGATTTACGTTACGACGGCATTCCGGGCGTACTGATGCGCAGCAACCTGTGCGACAAAGAAGGGAAACCGGGTTACGGCATCTATGAAGTAACCGGGGATTCCATCCGGGTATACACGCAACGTATCGGCGAGCCCAAGAAGCAGTGGACAGCATTCTCGCTGACCGGACAGTATTACGACCGCAACGGAAAGGCAGAGAAATATCCTGACTTCTCGGTCAACAAGGAGTATCCGCAAGTAAAGGAGCAATGGATGGTGCAGACGGGCGCAGGCATTTACTGCTCTCCCGCCGTAGAAAAAGATAAAGTGTTCGTAGGAGACGATATGGGACAGCTGACAGCCTACGCCCTGAAAAACGGTAAAAAGCTATGGAGCTTTGAATCCGGCAAGCGCATTGTCGGTACTCCGGCCGTAAGCGAGGGTATCGTTGTATTCGGGTCTGCTGACCGTCGCATCTACGGATTGAACGCCAAAGACGGCAGCCTGCTCTGGACGGTAGAAGCCGCCGAACCGGTACTCGGAGCCGTGACCATCGCAGACGGCAGAGCATACATCGGTGCCAGTGACGCCACTTTCCGTGCCATAGACATCCATACGGGAAAAGTAATCTGGGCCTACACCAGCGTGAAGGGCTACATCGAGACCAAGCCGTTGGTGACGGAAGACAAAGTTATCTTCGGCGCATGGGACAATACACTGTATGCCCTGAGCAAGGCAAACGGGCATGAACTATGGAAATGGACGGGCGGACTGACCCGTATGCACTTCTCTCCAGCCGCCGTATGGCCGGTAGCCACCGACGGCAAAGTATTCATTACCGACCCGCAACGCGCCATGACCGCCATAGACATCCATACGGGCAATACCGTGTGGCGCACCTTCCAGTCCATGGTGCGCGAGACCATCGGACTTTCCGAAGACGGTGAACGTATCTATAGCAAAACGATGAACGACAGCATTGTTTGCTATGCAGCTCAAGGAGATACTCCGCGGGAGTTGTGGGCAACCAATGTAGGTTTCGGTTATGAGCATGCCCCCTCCATGCAAGTGGAAAAAGAGGGGGTAATGTTTGGCAGTACCAAAGAAGGACTTATCTTCGCACTGGAAGGAAAAACAGGCAAAGTACTGTGGAAACATAAAATAGGAAATTCACTCATCAGTACCGTAGTTCCGTTGAACGGCCACGAAGTTCTATTCACGGCAACCAGCGGGGAAGTGGGACTTCTGAGAATTAAAAATTGAGAATTAAAAATTAAAAGATATATCATGAATAAAATCAGTTGCTTTCTTCCCTACGCAGGAAAAGAACAAGTAGAAAAAACAGTGAATAGCCTACAGGCGACAGGACTTATAGAAGAAATCCGGTTAATCACGACCGATGCCACTCTGGAATCGCTCCCGGACTGCGAAATATTGTTTGTTGACATGCCCTACAGCAGTGCAACTCTCAAAGCTATTGCTAATGCAGCCAAGGGAGAATACACATTGCTTTATACCAAAGAGACTACGCTCGAAATGGGTATGTTTGCACTGGAACGTATGATACACATCCTTGAAGATTCAAGCGCCGGTATGGTATATGCCGACCACTACCAAATAGCAGACGGCAAGCAGAGCAACGCTCCGGTAATCGACTACCAATTCGGTTCCTTGAGGGATGACTTCAACTTTGGCTCCCTGCTCCTTTTCAACACCGAAAAACTAAAGGAAGCCGCCGGACACATGAAGTCTGACTACAACTTCGCCGGACTTTACGACCTGCGCTTGAAATTGAGCCAACATTCAAACTTGGTACATATCAACGAATACTTATACAGCGAGGTGGAAAACGATACCCGCAAGAGCGGCGAAAAGATTTTCGACTATGTAGACCCCAAAAACCGTGACCGCCAGATTGAGATGGAGCAGGCATGTACCGAACATCTGAAAGAAATCGGGGGATATCTGGCACCGGAGTTCAAGAAGATTGAGTTCTCTGCCGGTAACTTCGAATATGAGGCCTCCGTCATCATTCCGGTACGCAACCGTATCCGTACCATCCGCGATGCCATCAAGTCGGTACTGATGCAGAAGACAGACTTTAAATATAATCTTATCATCATCGACAACCATTCCACAGACGGCACTACGGAGGCCATCGATGAATTCAAGGATGACGAACGCGTCATCCATATCATCCCCGAACGTACCGACCTCGGCATCGGCGGTTGCTGGAATATGGGGGTACACCACCCCAAGTGCGGCAAGTTTGCCGTGCAGCTGGACAGCGATGACGTATACAAAGACGAAAATACACTCGCCATCATGGTCCGCGCCTTCTACGAGCAGAACTGCGCCATGGTAGTAGGCACCTATATGATGACGGACTTCAACATGAACATGATTGCTCCGGGCATCATCGACCACAAGGAATGGACTCCGGCAAACGGACGCAACAACGCCCTCCGCATCAACGGTCTGGGTGCCCCGCGCGCCTTCTATACCCCGGTGCTGCGCGAAGTGAAAGTACCCAATACCAGCTATGGCGAAGACTATGCACTGGGACTGAACTTCTCCCGCCAGTACCAGATAGGACGCGTGTACGACGTGGTCTACCTCTGCCGCCGCTGGGACGACAACTCCGATGCCTCACTGGACATCGTGAAAATGAACGGACACAACCTCTACAAAGACCGCATCCGTACCTGGGAACTTCAGGCACGCATAGCGATGAACAAAAACAAGTGATATGAATCAAACGATACACCATCTTCTGACTGGACAATTGGCATCCTGGGAGACGGCACGCAACAACTATGCCGCCCTCTCCGGTGTGCGGGTGAAAGAGCTGAATGTAAACGGGATACCTTATAAGGTACAGTTCAACCCGGCACGCATCGTTTCCTCCGGTGCCAAAGTGGATGCCAAGTCCATCCTGGAACGGAAATGCTTTCTGTGCCCGGCCAATTTGCCGCCGGTACAGAAAGGTATCCCGTTCGGAGGACACTACAATATTCTGGTGAATCCGTTCCCCATCTTCCCCCGCCACCTGACAGTACCGGAACTGGCACATACCCCTCAACGCATAGCCACCCGCTTCACCGACATGCTGGAGCTGGCCGAGGCGCTGACGGATTACACCATCTTCTACAACGGTCCCAAATGTGGTGCTTCCGCCCCCGACCATGCTCATTTCCAGGCAGGAAACAAAGGGTTCATGCCTATTGAAAAGGACTGGCGCGGACAGACTGCCGGGAAAATAGCCGATTATAGGAAAGCAGCACTGTGGTATCTTGACGACGCTCCCCGTGCCACACTTGTGATTGAATCCACCTCCAAAGAGGACGCGGCAGACTTGTTCGACATCATTTACCGTTCTCTGGACGTGAAACCCGAAGAAGACGAGCCGATGATGAACGTACTGGTCCTATACGAGGCCGACCGTTGGGTGGTCTTTGTCTTCCCGCGCGAGAAACACCGCCCCGCCTGCTATACTGCCGAAGGAGAAGCCAATCTGTTGAGCAGCCCGGCATCCGTCGACTTGGGAGGTGTCTTTATCACCCCCGTAGAAAAGGATTTCTTGAAAATCACTGCGGAAGACGTGGCGCAGATATTAAGTGAAGTATGCCTCTCTGCCACAGATTTCCACAAGGTACGGCAGCGTATCAGGGAAAAAATATGACTTCTGAAATCCAAGAACTCTAATTTTAAAGAAATACCATTATGAAAGAGCCCAAAGTACAAGTAGGCATTCTGTTTGAACCGCAGATAGAATTCGTTTTGCTGAATCCGTATCGCATGGACGGAACGGAAGTCAGCGGCAAGCAGGTAGTGACCTACGACGAAGGCAAGATTCTCTGGAATGGACGCCGGTATGACGAACTGCTGTTTGAACCGCAACACGAGCAGACCGATGCCTTCGAACTATTGGACGTTACCATCGGCATCAATTTCCATTGGGAGCGCAAGGAAGACCAGCGTTTTCTGGGTGCTCTCAAAATCATCGTTGAGAATGGAAAGCTCACCGGCATCAACGTCATCCATGTAGAAGATTATCTGACCAGCGTCATCTCCTCCGAGATGAGTGCCACCGCTTCTCTGGAGCTGCTCAAGGCACACGCTGTCATCTCCCGAAGCTGGCTACTGGCACAAATACAAAAGAATAAGGAAATCACCGAAGCCCAAGCTAACTACTCGGCCTTTACGCAGACCGACGAAGAGCTGATTCGCTGGTACGACCGAGAAGACCACACACGTTTCGATGTATGCGCCGACGACCATTGTCAACGCTACCAGGGCATTACACGTGCCTCTACCGATATTGTGAAACAAGCCATCTCCGCTACCCGCGGCCAGGTACTGACATCTGATGGTAAGATTTGCGACGCCCGTTTCTCCAAATGCTGCGGCGGTGCTTTCGAGGAGTTCCAATACTGCTGGGAAGACATCAAATATCCCTATCTTGCCCAACAACGAGACAGCAAAACGCACGCCACACTGCCCGATTTGACGCAGGAAGTCGAAGCGGACCGCTGGATTCGTACCTCCCCCGAAGCATTCTGCAACACCACCGACAAGAAAATCCTCTCGCAGGTACTCAATAACTATGACCAGGAGACTACGGACTTCTATCGCTGGAAAGTGGAATATACCCAAGAAGAGCTTTCAGCCCTCATTCTGAAACGTTCAGGCATTGACTACGGACAAATCATCGACCTTATCCCCATAGCCCGCGGAACCAGCGGACGCCTCTGGAAACTGAAGATTGTGGGAACCAAACGCACACTCACCATCGGCAAGGAACTGGAAATCCGCCGCACGCTCTCCACTTCACACCTCTACAGCTCTGCCTTCGTGGTAGACAAAGAGGAGTTGTCCGCCGAAGGCATTCCCGGACGCTTCATCCTCACCGGCGCCGGTTGGGGGCATGGTGTGGGACTTTGCCAAATAGGTGCAGCCGTGATGGGCGAGCAAGGGTATAAGTATGATGCAATACTGCTGCACTACTATATAGGTGCCAGCATTGACAAGCTGTATGAATAATCGAATAGAACACAATAAATCAATATCATGAACCATACAAAAAACATATCGCCATGGGCATGGGTACCCACCTTGTACTTTGCACAAGGCATTCCATATTTTATCGTAAACAACATCTCCGTGATGATGTTTACTAAAATGGGCGTACCGAACGGAGAAATGGCCTTGTTCACAAGCCTGCTCTATCTGCCATGGACTATCAAACCCTTCTGGAGCCCGTTTGTCGACATCATCAAGACCAAAAGATGGTGGACCCTTTCCATGCAGATTCTGATGTCTGTGGCATTCATCCTGCTGACGCTGTCCATTCCACGGCCGGACGAGGCGACTATGGCGGCCGGAACAACCCCCATCAGCATGTTCAGCATCACGCTGATGCTGTTCATCATCACGGCTTTTGCCTCTGCCACACACGACATTGCCGCCGACGGCTTCTACATGCTGGCACTGAAACAGAGTGACCAGGCAGCCTTCGTTGGCATCCGAAGCACGTTTTACCGGCTCGCCTCTATCTTCGGACAAGGCGTGCTCGTAGCCATTGCCGGCGCCATCGAACTGAGAACCGAAAACATTCCGCTGTCATGGACCATCACGATGCTGGTTACAGCCGTTCTGTTCAGCCTGGTGACGTTCTATCACCTCTTTGCAGTCCCCAAACCCACCTCAGATAAGTCAACACTGGCTGCCGATGCCGCCACTGCAGGAGCCATATTCAGAGAATTCGGACGAACATTCGCCACCTATTTCACCAAACCGGGCGCATTGCTGGCCATCGTGTTCATGTTGCTGTACCGCCTGCCTGAAGCATTCCTCATCAAAATGTGTATGCCTTTCCTGGTTGCCTCCAAAGAATCGGGAGGTCTGGAACTATCGACAGCAGAAGTAGGTATCGTATACGGCACCATCGGAGTCATATTCCTCACCCTGGGCGGTATCCTCGGAGGATTGTTCGCATCACGCATTGGCTTGAAAAAATCCATCTGGTGGATGGCAGGATGCATGACTCTGCCATGCCTGACGTTTGTCTATCTTGCCATTGCCCAGCCCGACAATCTGTTTGCCATCTCCACCGCCATCGCCATCGAGCAATTCGGCTACGGCTTCGGTTTCACGGCCTACATGCTCTACATGATGTACTTCTCCGAAGGAGAATTCAAAACATCCCACTATGCCATCTGTACCGCATTCATGGCACTAAGCATGATGATACCAGGTATGTTTGCGGGATATATCCAGGAGGCTATCGGATATACGGACTTCTTCTGGTTGGTAATGATATGCTGTTTCGCCACGGTTGTTGTCACCATTTTTGCAGACAGAAGGATAGACCCGGAATATGGAAAAAAATGATTAATGGTTAATGATTAATGTTTTGTGAGTAATATTTAGTGATTGATTATGAAGAGGACTATTATTATATCCTTGCTCTGCCTCCTTTGCGGAGGTGCGATGCAAGCACAGAAGATCAGAATAAAGACCGGTATCGAGGTACTGAAAGAACAGAATTTCCGATGCCTGGAAGGTAAGCGTGTAGGATTGATTACCAACCCGACGGGGGTGGACAACCGGATGAGGTCCACCATTGACATCCTGCACGAGGCGCCCAACGTGAACCTTGTGGCACTCTACGGCCCCGAACACGGTGTGCGCGGCGATGTGCACGCAGGCGACCATGTGACGGACATCAAAGACGCGACTACCGGACTGCCCGTCTATTCGCTTTACGGAAAGACCCGCAAGGCCACGCCGGACATGCTGAAAGATGTGGATGTATTAGTGTATGATATCCAAGACATCGGTTGCCGTTCCTTTACCTACATCAGCACCATGGGACTGGCCATGGAAGCCGCTGCCGAAAACGGCAAGGAATTCATTGTGCTGGACCGGCCCAATCCCGTAGGCGGATTGAAGATTGAAGGCAACTTGGTTGAAGATGATTGCATTTCTTTTGTAAGCCAGTTTAAAATTCCGTACCTTTACGCCCTCACTTGCGGTGAGCTGGCACTGATGCTCAATGGCGAGAAGATGTTGAAGGATGGGGAACAATGTAATCTCCACATAGTGAAGATGAAAGGCTGGAAACGCAAGATGGATTATACCCAAACCGGACTGCAATGGGTTCCCTCCTCTCCACACATTCCACATCCTCATTCTGCATTCTTCTACCCCGTCAGCGGCATTCTGGGCGAACTAGGATATATGTCTATCGGCGTGGGGTATACCATTCCGTTCCAGATGTTTGCCGCACCATGGATGGAAGCGGAAAAGCTGGCCGGAAACCTGAACCGTCTGAACGTACCGGGGGTCATCTTCAGACCGATGTACCTGAAGCCGTTCTATAGCGTAGGCAAAGGCGAGTTGCTGCAAGGTGTGCAAGTGCACATCATGGATTTCGGCAAAGCACCGTTGAGCGACCTGCAATTCCTGGTCATGCAGGAAGTCGCCGCCCTCTATCCTGACCGTGCCGTGTTTGACCATGCCGACAAGGGGCGTTTCAACATGTTCGACAAAGTAAGCGGTTCGCGGCAGATACGCGAGCGCTTCTCGAAACGGAACCGTTGGGAGGACATACGCGACTACTGGTATAAAGATGCCGAAGACTTCCGTAAGTTGTCGAAAAAGTATTATTTATATAAATAAATTTACAGATAAATAAGGAAGGGAAAAGAGCCTGATACGGAGACTATTTCAGTCGTATACAGAACCACATTCAGTCGTATACTTAAATATATTCAGTATACGACTGAATGTACCCCCTCGTAAGACACGTTTACAGAGCACTTTGAAGCGAAGTGATGCAATAAAAAAAGTGAACATGAAAGAGCATAGTTACATGGCTTTCCTGCAGGAAGCAAAACAATTCATTCCGCAGGAAAGGATTTACACCGACGAACTTCGCCGGCTGGCTTGGGGTACGGATGCCGGTTTTTACCGACTGATTCCCCAGATTGTAATCCGTTCGAAAGACGAAGATGAAGTTTCACAACTGTTGAAACTGGCGAGCCGCCACGGGCTGCCCGTCACCTTCCGAGCGGCAGGGACCAGTTTGTCGGGTCAAGCCATTAGCGACTCCATCCTCATCGTAGCCGGCAAGAATTGGGAAAAATACAGCATATCCGCCGACTACGAACAGATAACCCTCCAACCGGGCATCATCGGACAACGTGTGAACGAACTGTTGGCTCCCTACGGCCGTAAGTTTGCACCGGATCCCGCCTCGGTGAAAAGCGCCATGGTAGGCGGTATTGTCATGAACAATGCTTCCGGCATGAACTGCGGTACGCACGCCAATAGCGACAAGGTGCTTATTTCCGCCCGTATTATCCTGATGGACGGTACCCTGCTGGATACCGGAAATCCCGTCAGCCGCGCCTCCTTCGAAGTGAGTCACCGTGACTTCATTCGCCGCATCTGCGAACTGCGCGATGAAATACGTACCAACGAAAAACTGGCCGAACGCATCCGTTACAAATATTCCATCAAAAATGTAACCGGGCTCAATCTGTTGCCCTTCGTCCGTTTCGACGACCCATTCGAAATCATTGCCCACCTCATGGTAGGTTCCGAAGGTACACTGGCGTTCCTTTCGGAAGTGACGATGAAGACTGAATATGATTATCCCTACAAGGCCAGCGCTATGCTCTACTTCAAGACCATCAAAGAAGCGAGCCGCGCTGTGGTAGCCATGAAGAAGCTGGTCGACGAAACCGGCGAATGGACAGTAAAAGGGGCTGAAATGCTAGACTATAAGAGCCTTTCTTCCGTCAACGACCCCGTATTCCTAAAATACAAAGGCGAAGTTGCCTCCTCTGCCCTCCCCGGCGTGGAGCCCGGCGACGAAACCGGGTTGACAGCAGTGCTGACCGAAACCAAAGCCCGTACCCCGGAAGAACTGCAACAGAACATATCTGCCATTGAAGCTTGCCTGCAAGCCTTCACCACCTATATTCCGGTACGCTTCACCGACCGTCCGGAGGAATATTCCAAATACTGGGCCATCCGTTCCGGCATCTTCCCCTCTGTGGGAGGTACGCGCCAGCCGGGAACCACTTGCCTCATCGAAGACATCGCCTTCCACATTGAAGACCTTCCGGAGGCAACGGCAGAACTGCAACAGCTCATAGCCCGCCACGGATATAATGACGCCTGCATCTACGGCCATGCTCTCGAAGGCAACTACCACTTCATCATCAACCAGTCCTTCAGTACCCAAGCGGAAGTGAAACGCTACGAAGACTTGATGAATGACATCAAGACCTTGGTAGTAGATAAATATGACGGTTCCCTGAAAGCCGAGCATGGCACGGGCCGGAATATGGCTCCCTTTGTCTGCCATGAATGGGGAGATGACGCCTACAAAGCCATGAAAGCCGTCAAAGAGCTGTTTGACCCACAAGGATTGCTAAACCCCGGTGTCATTTTCAATGATGACCCGCAATGCCATATCAAGAACTTCAAGCCGCTGCCTTTATTAGTGATGAGTGACAAGAGACAAGCTACGTCACTCGTAGCTGACAAATGCATTGAGTGCGGTTTCTGCGAAGTCAACTGTCTCTCCTGCGGCTTTACCCTTTCCTCGCGCCAGCGTATCGTGTTGCAGCGCGAAATATCCCGGCTGAAACAAAGCGGCGAGGACCCGACACGCCTTGCACTGCTCGAAAAACAATACCGCTATCCCGGCAACCAGACTTGTGCCGGAGACGGCCTCTGCTCCATGTCGTGCCCGATGGGTATCAATACGGGCGACCTTACCCATATAATCCGCCAGGAAGCATTACCCAAAGGCTGTCTGGGATACAAAGCCGGAGACTTTGTCGCCAATCATTTCGCTGGTGTCAAGAGTGCACTGCGTCCCGTATTGTCCTTAGCCAACTTCGGACATTCACTATTAGGGACAAAGGCGATGAGCGGCATTACCAAGGGGCTGCACAATGCATTAGGCATACCTCTATGGACGCCGGCTATGCCGAAAAGTTATCAGTTACAAGCTACGGAGTTACAAGCTACAAGCACTATGCAGCATAATAGCGCAGCACTTGTAGCTCGTAGCTCTGTAACTCGTAACTACAAAGTCGTCTACTTCCCCAGCTGCATCAACCAGACTATGGGTCTGGCAAAGAAGTCTCCCGTAGAGCAGCCATTGGTAAATAAAATGGTGTCCTTGTTGCAAAAAGCCGGTTACGAAATCATCTTCCCGAAAGATATGGACAAGCTTTGCTGTGGCACCATTTGGGAAAGTAAAGGGATGCTGGACATTGCCGATCGCAAGACAGCCGAACTGGAGGCCGCACTTTGGGAAGCCAGCGAACAAGGCAAATACCCCGTCCTCTGTGACCAAAGCCCTTGTCTGCACCGCATGCGCGAATGTATCAAGAAGATGAAACTGTATGAACCTGCAGAATTCATCTATACATTCTTACGTGAGAAGCTGATTTTCACACCTATTAACCGCCCCGTAGCAATCCACATCACCTGCTCCATGCGGAAAATGGGACTGGCAGATACCATTATAGCCCTTGCACGCCTTTGCTCCAGTAAAGTCATCGTGCCGGAAGAAGTAGGCTGCTGCGGTTTTGCCGGAGACCGGGGATTCACCTATCCTGAGCTGAACTCGTACGCCCTACGCAAACTCCGCCCGCAAATAGAAGCGTCCGGAGTGAATATAGGCTACTCTAACAGCCGTACTTGTGAAATCGGATTGACAACAAACTCAGGTATCCCCTATGTATCCATTGCCTATCTGGTAGACGAATGTACAAAGGCAGCTGATAATTAGGATTGATAATTAACTTAACACACAAATATTACAATGAACAGTACAAAAGCAAGTAAACGCATCCTTGCACTCGACATTCTCCGTGGTGTCACCATCGCAGGTATGATTATGGTAAACAACCCCGGTTCGTGGGGACATATCTATGCCCCCTTGCGGCATGCAGAGTGGAACGGTCTGACCCCCACCGACCTCGTCTTTCCCTTCTTCATGTTTATCATGGGAATTTCCACATACATTTCCCTGAAGAAATACAACTTCGAGTTCAGCCACGCCGCCGGCATGAAGATACTGAAACGCACCATCGTCATTTTCCTTATAGGCATGGCTATCGGCTGGTTCTCGCGTTTCTGCTATTACTGGGCCTCCGCTCCGGACGACCTCAGTTTCGGAGAGAAGCTATGGGCTTCCGTCTGGACATTCGACCGTATCCGTATTCTGGGTGTCATGCAACGGCTGGCCCTTTGCTACGGAGCAGCCTCCATCATTGCACTAACCATGAAGCATAAACATATACCTTATCTGATAGCCGGCCTATTGACAGGCTACTTCATACTGTTGATGTGCGGCAACGGTTTCGCCTATAATGAAACAAACATTCTTTCCGTGGTAGACCGTGCCATCCTGACCCCTGCACACATGTACAAGGATAACGGCATAGATCCCGAAGGTTTGTTAAGCACCATTCCTGCCATTGCACATGTGTTGCTGGGCTTCTGTGTAGGGCGGCTGATGCTGGATGGCAACAAGTCGGAAGACCGTGCCTCATTTCTCAATTCGCAGCTTATCACACTGTTTCTGGTAGGTGTTATCCTTACTTTCTCCGGTTTCCTGCTAAGCTACGGCTGCCCCATCAACAAGAAAATATGGTCTCCTACCTACGTACTCGTCACTTGCGGACTGGCATCCAGTTTTCTGGCATTGCTTATCTGGATTATTGATGTGAAAGGCTATAAGAAGTGGAGCATGTTTTTCGAGGCATTCGGTGTGAATCCGCTGTTCATGTATGTATTGGGCGGCGTACTTAGCATACTTTTCGGTAGCATCAGCTTCCCGTGGGGAGACGGCAGCATCAGTATACACGGATTCTTATACAATATAGTCCTCATGCCCGTTTTCGGTGAAACCGCCGGTTCCCTTGCCTTTGCCCTGCTGTTTATCGCCATTAACTGGTGTATCGGCTACCAGTTGTACAAACGAAAAATATATATCAAGATATGAGAATAAGGATGAAGGATGAAGGATTAATGTTTAATGATACCACCTTTATTATATGCAACACCCTAATCCTTAATCCATCATCCCTAATCCTTAATCCTTAAAAACTATTTTATATGATTCTAATAGCAGACAGTGGCTCTACAAAAACCGATTGGTGTGTTGTAGAGAATGGAGTACTTCTCCAACAGATATTCACGAAAGGTACGAACCCTTTCTTTCAGTCGGAAGAGGAGATCAGTAATGAAATAGCAACAGCGCTATTACCTCAGCTGAAAACAAGTGAACTGGATGCCGTATACTTTTATGGTGCAGGATGCGGATTTCCCGACAAGATAAGTATGGTGCACCGTGCCATAACCAAACACCTCAGTGTGAAAAATGAAGTGGAAGTCAATACCGATATGCTGGCTGCCGCACGTGGCCTCTGCGGACATGACTCAGGCATTGCCTGCATCATGGGGACCGGCTCCAACTCATGTTATTATGACGGAAAAAGCATTGTCACCAATGTATCTCCTCTGGGATTCATCTTGGGAGACGAAGGCAGCGGAGCCTGCTTGGGCAAACTGTTGGTAGGCGATATCTTGAAAAATCAGATGACACCCGAGCTGAAAGAGAAATTCCTCAAACAATTCGACCTGACACCTGCTGATATCATCGACCGTGTCTACCGTAAACCTTTCCCCAACCGTTTCCTGGCAAGCTTGTCACCATTTCTTGCACAGAATCTGGGTGAACCTTGTGTACGCGCTCTGGTACTGAACAGCTTTAAGGCATTCCTTAAACGCAATGTCATGCAATATGAAGACTATCAGCATCAAAAAGTACATTTCATCGGTTCCGTAGCCTTCTATTACAAGGAAGTTCTGGCAGAAGCTGCCAAAGAAATGGGTATCCAACTGGGTGCAATCATCAAGAGCCCCATGGAAGGACTCATCAAATATCACAACTGAAAGTGACAAATCGTAAATAGTAAATAGTAAATCGTCAAATAGTAAATAGCCTTATGTTCGTAAAAATCTCAGAGCAACCATCGCTCTACAATGACTTGGAAAAGAAATCAGTCCGTGAAATTCTGGAAGACATCAATACCGAAGACCAGAAAGTGGCGCTTGCCGTACAGAGGGCAATCCCTCAAATAGAAAAGTTGGTAACCCAGATTGTGCCCCGCATGAAACAAGGCGGACGCATCTTCTACATGGGTGCGGGTACCAGTGGACGTCTGGGCGTACTCGACGCTTCGGAAATTCCACCGACTTTCGGTATGCCCCCCACGCTGGTTATCGGCTTGATTGCCGGTGGTGACACTGCATTGAGAAATCCGGTAGAGAATGCCGAAGATGACATTCACCGCGGTTGGGAAGAGTTGACGGAACGCAATATTACAGATAAGGATACGGTCATCGGTATTGCTGCATCCGGTACCACCCCCTACGTGATTGGTGCCATGCACGAGGCACGCGAACACGGCATACTGACCGGCTGTATCACCAGCAACCCGGACTCTCCAATGGCAGCAGAGGCAGATGTAGCCATCGAAATGATTGTAGGGCCTGAATATGTGACGGGAAGCTCACGCATGAAATCGGGAACAGGACAGAAAATGATACTGAATATGATTACTACTTCCGTCATGATACAGTTGGGACGCGTGAAAGGCAACAAAATGGTGAATATGCAGCTCAGTAACAAAAAGCTTGTGGACCGTGGTACCCGTATGATTGTAGAGGAACTCGGACTGGACTATGGCAAAGCCAAGGCGCTGCTGTTGATGCACGGTTCGGTGAAAAAGGCAGTGGATGCGTACCGGATTTAGCTATTACTCACTCTTAAATTCCTTTATTATGAAAGCAATATATTTTTTTCTCTTTTCTCTTTGTCTGCAAGCTGCCACCGCGCAACCCTTGCAACGCGTAGCCCCTGAACAAGTGGGAATGGACTCACGCAAGTTGATGTATGCTGACGAAGCGATTGAAACAGCCATCTCCAACAAGGATATTCCCGGTGCCGTACTTGCTGTAGTACGTAACGGCAAGATGGCCTATCTGAAAGCTTACGGCAACAAGCGTATTTATCCCAATGTGGAGCCTATGACTGCCAATACTATCTTTGATATGGCATCTTGCAGCAAATCCATGTCGACCGCCGTATGTACGATGATACTGGCAGAACGCGGCAAGCTCCGTATGCTGGACCCCGTCAGCCTCTACATACCCCATTTCAAGAATTGGGAAAGCGAAGACGGCAAAGAGAAAAAGGTAATCCGCATTGCCGATTTGATGACACACACTTCCGGTCTTCCTCCCTATGCACCGGTAGCCGAGCTAGAAAAGCAGTACGGTTCTCCCAATCCTGATGGGCTTATGGAATATATTGCTACTTGTAAACGCGACTTCAAGCCGCAGACTGATTTTCAATACAGTTGCCTCAACTTCATCACTTTGCAGCACATTATCGAGACTATAAGCGGGCAGAGCCTGCGTGACTTTGCACGTGAAAACCTATTTGATGTACTCGGCATGGAGCATACCGACTATCTGCCTTGCCAACGTGATAAGGATGGTAACTGGATTACGATAGTTGACAAAGGAACGAGAAAACAAGGACACAAGGAAAACAGCGTAGCCAATCCTCAATTTTCAATTCGCAATTCTCAATTGAATAACATTGCCCCCACTGAAAAGCAACCTAATGGACAAGTTCTCTGCGGACAAGTTCATGACCCGCTGGCACGTGTCATGAACGGAGGTATCAGCGGTAATGCAGGAGTATTCTCTTGTGCTGATGATATTGCCATACTCTGCGCAGCCCTGCAAAACGGAGGTGAATGGAACGGACGCCGCATCCTGAGTCCGCTGGGTGTAAAAGCCATGCGTACTGTGCCACGCACTACCGCCAGTCTGGGACGCACTCTCGGTTGGGATAATTTTACAGCCTATGCCTCCAACAATGGAGATTTGTTTGGTCCTAATACCTATGGGCATACCGGCTACACGGGTACCTCCATCATTATCGATCCGGACAATGACACTTCCGTCATACTCCTTATCAACGCCGTACATCCGGAAGACGGACACAGCGTAGTTCGCCTGCGTTCATTGGTTGCCAACGCTGTGGCGGCTTCCATCTACCCCATTCCGCGTATTTATACAGACCATTACTACAAACGTTTCCTACAGTTTATGGATGAGCCTGCCATTACAAGCAAGGACATCGTCATGCTTGGCAATAGCCTGACTGAAGGTGGCGGTGACTGGTCTGCCCGTCTTGGTAAGAAGAATGTACGTAATCGCGGCATCATCGGTGATGAAGTGATGGGTATCTATGACCGCCTGCATCAGATACTTCCCGGACATCCCGCCAAGCTGTTCCTGCTTATCGGAGTCAATGACATTTCCCATGACTTGGCACCAGACAGTATTGTAGACATGATTCGCATGACGGTGGAACGCATCCGGAAAGAATCTCCCGACACAAAACTCTACCTACAAAGCCTACTCCCTTTCAATGAAAGTTTCGGCCGATACAAAAAACTGACTGGAAAGACAGATATGGTTCCTGAAATCAACTCCCGTCTGGAGGCGTTTGCCAAAGAGGAAGGCATTGCCTATATCAATCTTTTTCCACTATTTACAGAGAAGGGAACAAATGTACTACGCAGTGAGTTGACCGGCGACGGACTGCATTTGAATGAGGATGGATACAAAATCTGGGTAAAGGCCATTAAGAAGAAAATATAAAACGAACCAGTCTCCGAACGTCTGCCACACTACCAACAGGCTAAAGAAGACATCTCTCCATTAACTAGATTCCCCCTGCCATAGACATCTATAGCAGGGGGAATTCTTATATTCGGGGCGTTTCGGCACACACCCTCTTTTATCTCATTCGGCAAAGCTAACCAGTTGCAAGTCAAACGTCAACAGAGAGCCTCCGGGGATTGTATTTGTAGAATAAGGAGCAGTATAATCATTTATACCATATCCGCTTTGATAAGGGATATACAACATCCACCGCTCACCCATCCGCATAAGCTGCAAGGCAGCTGCCCAACCGGCAACGACACCCGAAACTTCAAAATCCACGAATGAATCAAAAACCGTAGGTTCTTTTACCGGAGGAATAGGTATATCGCGGTCAATAGCACTATAACCGTCAAAGCAACCGTCGAATTCTTCGCCATTCACATAAGTCCCATAATAATAAGCATTCACCTTTGAATGATAACCCGTATACAACGGGCGTTCACCCGTCTCATTCTTCACAAGCTTCTTGCAATAGACATACTGAGCACCTTCAGAAGTGCTTGCAGTCGTCTGTATGGCATACAGTTTCCCGAGTTCCATAGCATCGGCCTGCTCTGCTGTGGCGACATAATTCTCGCCAGTCAGCCTTTTTATCGAGTCAACAAAAGCCTCGCCGCGTTCTCTCCAATTATCATACTTTCCAGCCTCTTCCACTTCTTCACAAGAGATAAAAGCACCCACCAGCAACAGCAAGAAAGGCAAAAACAAAAGGGACTTTTTCATTTACTATTTTACTATTTTACTATTTACTATTTCAGTTTGTTCACGCACCGGTCTATTCCATAACCGCTTTATTGCAAGGTTTTCAGCAACGATGTGATGCTTACACGGTCTGCAATAATATTATTCAGTTCAGAGATAGCCACGCGCTCTTGCTGCATGGTGTCACGATTACGCAGTGTCACACAGTTATCTTCCAAAGTCTGATGATCCACGGTGACACAGTACGGAGTACCAATGGCATCCTGGCGGCGGTAACGCTTACCAATAGAATCTTTCTCATCATACTGACAATGGAAGTGGAACTTCAGATTGTCAATGATTTCGCGCGCTTTTTCGGGCAGACCATCTTTCTTTACCAACGGCATTACGGCCAGTTTCACCGGTGCCAGTGCAGCAGGCAACTTCAAGACAACACGGGATTCACCGCTATCCAACGTCTCTTCACAGTAGGAAGCAGACATGATGCTGAGGAACATGCGGTCTACACCGATACTAGTCTCGATGACATACGGGGTATAGCTTTCGTTGGTTTCCGGATCGAAATACTTGATGTTCTTGCCGGAGAACTTCTCATGCTGGGACAAGTCGAAATTTGTACGGCTGTGAATACCCTCTACTTCCTTGAAACCGAAAGGCATCAAGAACTCGATGTCTGTAGCAGCATTAGCGTAGTGGGCCAGTTTGTCGTGGTCGTGATAACGGTAATGGTCATCACCGAAGCCCAGCGCCTTGTGCCATTTCAGGCGAGTAGCCTTCCAACTCTTGAACCAGTCAAGCTCTGTACCCGGCTTCACAAAGAACTGCATTTCCATCTGCTCGAACTCGCGCATACGGAAGATGAACTGGCGGGCTACAATTTCGTTACGGAAAGCCTTACCAATCTGGGCGATACCGAAAGGAATCTTCATGCGACCGGTTTTCTGTACATTAAGGTAATTTACGAAGATACCTTGTGCCGTTTCCGGGCGAAGGTATATCTTCATGGCACCATCGGCGGTAGAGCCCATTTCAGTTGAGAACATCAGATTGAACTGGCGTACCTCTGTCCAGTTCTTTGTGCCACTGATAGGGCAAACGATTTCTTCGTCAAGGATAATCTGACGGAGTTCGTCCAGATTATTATCGTTCAAAGCCTTGGAAAAACGTTCATGCAAGGCATCACGTTTGGCCTGGTGTTCCAGCACACGACCGTTGGTACTGCGGAACTGAGCCTCATCGAAAGCCTCACCAAAACGCTTGGCAGCTTTGGCCACTTCTTTGTTTATCTTGTCATCGTACTTAGCAAGCTGGTCCTCTATCAACACATCGGCACGATAACGTTTCTTGGAATCGCGGTTGTCAATCAAAGGGTCATTGAAAGCATCTACGTGTCCGCTGGCTTTCCAGATGGTGGGGTGCATAAAGATTGCTGAGTCGATACCGACAATATTTTCGTGCAGCAGCACCATACTCTGCCACCAGTATTGCTTGATGTTATTTTTCAGTTCCACACCCATCTGACCATAGTCATACACAGCTCCCAGTCCATCATAAATCTCGCTGGAAGGGAACACAAAACCATATTCCTTACAGTGTGATACGAGTTTCTTAAAAACGTCTTCTTGTGCCATTTTCTGTTGTATCTAAATTAATTTGAATCTTATTTTCAGCTAAAAAGCGCCACAAAGATAGGGATTTATATCGTAAGTAGGACACGGAGGGTATTAATTTATCTTATTACCAAATAAAAGAAGAAGCTACCTCATAACTCCGAGGCAGCTTCTTTCCCAATTTTACCCAATTACAATTAATTTACCTAAGCACTACAAATCAACCTAATCACAACCAAGAATAATATTATACTCACCTTCAGCGTTTTATCGTATTAACAGTCTCTTGTGGTTTCAATATGTCATTTGTTTTTTCCACAACTGATACCACATCAACATCAAGTACAGCCTTAATATCCTTGGAAGAGGTTCCAATCAAAAACTTATAATTTCCAGCATCCACTACCCATGAAGAAGAAGCTTCATCATAAGAAGCCAAATCCGTAGTGTTCAGTTTCAAAGTGGCAGTAACAGTCTCACCTGGCCTCAATTCCTTAGTTTTGGTAAAAGCTTTAAGTTCTTTTTCCGGTTTGTTCATCTGAAACCTATTGGGAGCGGAGACATAAAGCTGAACAACCTCTTTCCCTGCAAACTTACCAACATTCTTCACATCAATAGAAACAGAATATATACCATTATCAACTTTGACAGACGGATTGACATACTCGAATGTTGTATACGAAAGACCATAGCCGAAAGGATAAGACACTTGCTTTCCGAAACTATCGAAATAGCGATAACCGACAAAAATATCTTCTTCATAATCCGTATAGTCTACATTCTTCACTGAAGAGCTTTTGTCCTCCTTATTCCTCACATCTGTATTAGCCCTAGCATCCATAGGAAAATTGGTCGAAGAAGCAACGTCCATCAACTTGTTCGGGAAAGTCATTGTCAACTTACCCGATGGAGATACCTTACCGCTCAACACATCCGTCACACTATTTCCACCCTCCTGTCCTGCCTGCCAAGCCAGCAAAATAGCATCCGGTAGTTTTTTCCAAGAAGCTGTTTCAATTACACCTCCGATATTCAATACCACCACCACTTTCTTCCCAGCAGCATGGAAAGCTTGGCTGACGGACTTCAGCAGTTGCAATTCTTCCTCACTCAGTTCAAAATCACTGACATTACGGTCTACAAATTCACCGGAAGTACGTCCCAGCGTAACCAATGCAACATCCGCTTTAGCAACTTGTTCTGACAACACCTTTGTAGTAGGGATAAGTTCTGTCGGGCGAGGTACCGGCATAAATCTGGAGAAAGGCTGAGACGAGTCAGGAGTATTTTTCTTATTCTCGGCCTCAATATACTGTTCATAATCGGCCTTCAATGCTTCATCTATCTGGTATCCAGCATTCTTCAAACCATCCAATAATGAGACTGTATAGGCACGATTCACATTACCTGAGCCGGTACCTCCTGCTATGAAATCATAGGAAGTACACCCGAAAAGAGCTATATTTCTGACCTTCCTTTCAAATGGCAAGGTTTCGTTATTATTCTTCAACAAAACCATTCCTTCAGTCGCTGACTGGCGGGTAACTGCTGCGTGCGCCTTCAAATCAGGTTTATTGGAATATTTGTATTCTTTAAAATGAGGAGTTTGGAGAATAAGTTCAAGAACACGCTTCACATTACGATTCAGTATGGATTCATCCAATTTTCCGGATTTCACCCCTTCGATAATCATATCATACTGGTTAGCCCTTCCCGGTTGGAGCATATCATTACCTGCTATCATCTGAGCCACGGCATCCTTCCCTCCAAACCAGTCAGTTACCACCATACCCTCGAAATTCCACTCATCACGCAATAAAGTGGACAGCAAGTCTGTATTCTCAGAAGCATAGGTGCCATTAATATGATTGTAAGAGGACATTACTGTCCATGGTGCCGATTCCTTCACTGCAATTTCGAACCCCTTCAAATAGATTTCCCGTAAGGCACGAGGAGTGATACGAGCATCATTAGCATTCCGATTGGTTTCCTGGTTGTTAACAGCAAAATGTTTGATGGAAGTTCCCACTCCGTTGCTCTGTATCCCTCTAACATATGCAGCAGCTATCTTGCCAGACACCAACGGGTCTTCGGAATAATATTCAAAATTACGCCCGCACAAAGGATTCCGATGGATATTCAAAGCAGGAGCCAGTAAAACATCCGCACCATATTCCAACACTTCATTACCAATTGATTTTCCAACTTCCTCTACCAAATCCTGATTCCAAGTAGAAGCAAGTAACGTACCGATAGGAAAATGTGTACAATAATAAGTAGCAGAATCCCCTTCGCGGATAGGATCTATACGTAAACCTGCAGGTCCATCAGCCAACACAATGGCAGGAATTCCCAAACGGGGTATCGGATAAGTAGTACCTGCTGCACCGGGAACCAACTTCTTTGTAGTGCCAATCACCGTACTGTCACCCGAAGTACCCACCATTCCGGTACCGATAACCAAATGTGCCTTTTCTTCCAAAGTCATGGCACCAATAACATCCTCAACAGAATCTTTACCCAATTGAGGAGCCGCAGGGCCACAAGCGCTCAACACGCCTGCAGCCAACAGCAAATAAAACAGTTGTTTTTTCATAGCCTAGTCAGATTTATTTAAACAACTTGGGAGCAAATACAGAGAGATAAATACGCCAGCAGGTCCATACATGTCCACCAGGAGTTTCCATAAACTCATATTTATATCCTTTTTTATCCAAATCAGCGCGATAAGCTGCATTGTTTCTATAAAGAAAATCGTCTTTACCGATACCCAACCAGTAAAGTTTGGGAGCCTTATCAAACTGAACAGCTAACTTTTTATCCATATCCTGATAAACCGGACTATTTTTCTGACCTGCACTCTGGACATTAAGGGCCGCAGAGAATAAACCTACATAGTCGAACATATCAGGATAGTTCAAAGAAATATTGGCAGAATGAAAACCACCCATTGAAAGCCCCGCAATAGCACGATGAGCTTTGTCCGCTTGTACACGATAATTACTTTCTACAAACGTGATAATCTCAGGGAAATAGGCTTCAAAAGCACCGTCCATGGTTCCATTCTTCATATGGTAAGGTTTATAGTATCCCAGACTACTCTCACCAGGTGCAGCCTCCATGGCAGCATGCCCATTGGGCATCACAACAATCATCGGTTCAGCCTTGCCTTGTGCAATCAAATTATCGAGAATCTGTGCAGCACGTCCAAAAGTTGTCCACTCATCTTCATCCCCTCCCATACCATGCAATAAATAGAGTACCGGATACTTCCTATCACCGGATTGTTCATAACCTGCCGGCGTGTAGATATTGATACGGCGATCCATTTTCATACCATCAGAGTGATACCAACGATGGGCCAATGTTCCATGAGGAACTTTATTTACCTTATATAAATCTGCCTTACCATTCCCTACAATAAACACATTGCTTGTGGTAGCAAAGTCACGATAGACATAAACATTGTTAGGGTCTATAGTCGGCACACCATCTACCATGAATTCATAGCTATAAAGTTCTGAATCCAACGGCTTGGTAGTATAGGTCCAAATTCCTTCTGAATTCTTTGTCATGTCTATCAAACCTGCTCCCACCATACCTCCAATGTGTTGTCCCTCCGCCTTTTCGGCAAAGTCACCGGCAATCTGCACCTTTTGGGCATCAGGAGCCTTAAAGTTAAAAGTCACTGTGTTATCTTTGTTCACAATTGCAGACTCGAGGTCTTGCGCTACAAACAAATTCTGCTGGGCAGACATTTGCAGTCCACAGGCTGCCATAAATGCGGCCAATATAATCTTTTTCATTTCAGTTCTTCAAATTAAAGTTCATTGATTCAAGTTCATTCTGCCACTGTAATAATCAGACGATGATAGCGGTTCATCTGTGGCGTACCGTTATCCGTAGCTTCCAAAATCAAGTGGATGGTATCACCGGGGTTGGCATCAGCCGGAACAGTAAAAGTTGTATTTGCAGAAGCAGGGTCATCTACCGCTACTTTGCCCCGATATGTACCGGCTGACACATATTGCCACCATTTAATGGTAAGGGCATCCTTATCCGGATCGGTTACAGTGTATTTAAGTTTCAGCTTCTCACCCGGCTTGGCACTCATGGCAAGCGCCCCTTTTATCACCGGTTCATGATTTGCGTCGGCATAGTTTGGAGTGACCGACCATTTAAAACGGGCAGCCAATCCATTCATTACCGGAGCAGTGAAGTCGGGCAAAGGATAGTGCTCGGCTCTATACTTTATCTGTTCCATGCGCGGAAGATTCTTCACCGAATCGGGAAGGACGGTTCTTCCACCGCACCATCCCCCATAAGTGGGGTCTTCGTGACCACGCAGGCCGTTACCTATCAAATTCAGGAAACAGTAAGTGTCGCCTTCAGCCAGATAGGACCCTTTCGGCTGGATTCCGGTCCAAACCACATAGCCTTGCTTTTTCAATTCATCAACCGTATAACCCGACAAACCGAAGAAATCGAACTTATCACCTTTCACCATCTGCTTACCGTCTCCCCAGACCCGATACATCTCGCCGAAAGGACCTTTACTGCGGATGTTCTCCTGCATCCATTCCGGAGAGTAGAAAATCTGATTTTCCTTGGAGGCTCTTAACTGTGCATTATAAGCCAGGCCGACTGTCATGCCCCCCATCTCCATTTGTCTGAGTTCCGGCCAGAAAGGTCGGATATACCGTGCATACGTATCATCCTGATCACCCGAAAGGGAAAGGACCACTTTTCCTATTATCTTCTCACGGATGCCTCTCCAGGCATCGGTATGCTCATAAATATCCTGAATGGACTTCAAGGCACGGGCGATGGTGCTGCCACCTCCCCAAGCATTGATGAATACCGGATCCGTACAATCATCGAGCAATACAGCTTTAATCAGCTCCGACCCCGGAGTGTCCTTGGAAATATCACCGTCGAACTCGATATTACCGATACGCACTTTAGACTTCAGGTATTCGGGAGTCGGATAAGACGAGTCGTGCACTTTCAGATTGGGATATACTTTCTCATAAGCTTCCACAGCATCGTCAATGAAACGTTCATCCGGATCCCAACGCCAACTTTCCATCGGTCCGTAGTCTATGCCATTACGGGAATATTCACGTCCCGGCACATACCACTTCGTGCCGTGCCCGTCACCTTTCCAATGGAACTGGCTGCTGGCATAAATCAAGCCTTCCACACGGAAATCCGTACTGAAAAGCAGGAAACGTATCAAAGAGTTCAGGTCATCAAGTTCCGGGTCACAAGTAATGATGACACGCGGTTTTGACGATTTTTCACCGGGCGTCTGCTGTCCGCTCATGCAAACCGGCATCACAGCCATAAGGCCTGATAGGAATAAGCATTTTAATTTATTCATAAACTAAGTTTTATTGATTAATTACCAACCCGGGTTCTGGGTCATATTCTTATTGACATTCATTTCAGTGGCAGGGAACGGAAGCAGTTCATGCTTACCACTCTTGAAGCCGGCAGAAGCATTTTTCTGCTCATCCCAGCTTACACGGCCGTCTTTGTAAAGAGCCGGTCTTTCCTGCCCTCTCTTGGCAAGTACCGTAGCAGCATCACCCCACCGAATCAAATCCTGGTAACGGCAGCCTTCCATCCAAAGCTCCAGACGCTTCTCCTTCTTGATATCATCCATAGAAACGTTGCCCAATGCAGGCAACTGGGCACGGTCACGCACTTTATTCACATATCCGGCAGCCTTACTTGCATTTCCGGACTGAAGACTCGCTTCAGCAGCAAGCAGCAGAACCTCGGCATAACGCATGGCACGGGTATTGTTAGGACAACGCAACCACCAATAGTTGATGACATCTGCTTCATAAACACGGTATTTCCAGCTGAAGTAACCGGCATTGTCCGGCATATAAGCTATGGCATTGCTCAATGAGATACCCATATCCTCCATTTGCCGGTATGTCTTGATAGAGGCATTCAACCGATAAGTATCTCCCATTTCGACAAACGCATCGTAGCTTTCCTTCGTCGGATTAAAAAATCCCCAGCCTCCATGAGAATAGATTTGAGTAGGCTCATTGAATGCAAGCATGTCTCCACGCCAATGCACATATACCCAAATCATGTTACTCATAATGCCGGTAACATTGTTGGCGTCGTAAACATAATTACTTTCAAACAGACTTTCACAATTCGCCTCGCCTTTGGTAGTCTGGATATTCTCATAATCACTGTAAAGGTCGTACTTCCCGCTATTGATTACCTCATCCAAAACTGTAACAGCAGCACCATAATTCTTCTGGAATACGTATGCCTTGCCCAACAAGGCTTGTGCAAATTGTTTGGTGATACGATAGGTAAAGTTGTCCAAGCTTGTCTTTTCCTCCAAATTGCCACTGTTGACAGCTTCGGTCAAATCTTGGTTCACCAATGCCCAAAGCGCCTCTGTATTACCATTTGCCTGGGAATATTCGTTTGCTTTCAACGGATGGTCCACCAACGGCGGAGTTCCCCAAAGACTGATCAATTCGATGTAGGACATCGCACGGAAAACCTTTGCCTCTGCACGTGCACGAAGCTTAACCTCAGAATCATCGCCTACATACTGCAAAACAATGTTGGCGGCATAAATCACTTTATAAAGATTCGTATACAACGTTTTAATATGGGAAAAATCAGAGTCGAACGTATAGGTCGACAGCAACTGCGCACTGGCAGCCGTCCAGCTTTCCCCTGCCGAATAGCAATCGTCAGAAAGAAGATTCTTCAGCCAGAACGCAGGCTCATAGGTGTCCTTCCAATTGCTATAGCAGGCTATAATGGCTTCTTCCGCATCGGCATCCGTTTTATAGAAATTTTCGAAAGTGCTTACCCCATGCTGCGAAATATCCAGATTGTCCTCACAAGAGGAAAAGAAAGTGCAGCCGGCAAGTAACAGACTTGATAAAATATATTTTGCTTTCATATTTCGTATTGAATTAAAGATTAAAATACTACGTTAAGACCGAGCACGACTTTCTTGCTGGACGGATAAGAGCCCATATCCAAACCCATCGCATTGCCTGTACTCGTAAATTCAGGATCAAATCCGGGATATTTGGTAAATGTGAAGAAGTCGTCTAAAGAACAATACAAACGAAGGTTACTCAAACCCACCTGCTTCAACAAATTCTTAGGCAGGTTATAGCCCAACTGTATCTGCTTGATTTTAAAATATGAGCCGTCGAATACAAATTTGGAGCTCTTTAAATACTTATCATAATTGCTGGGATTGGAACGGGCATATTTTGCATTGTCTCCCACAGCAATCCACCGTCCGTCATAGAATTCCTTCAAGGTATTCGCTTTCATACGGGAAGTACGGTTATAGCCGGCAAACACATCATTGCCATGAGAACCGGAACCAAAGATTGTCAGGTCAAGGCCTTTCCAGGCAGCTGTCAAAGTAATACCATAAGTAAAGTCGGGAATGGCAGAACCGATCTCTGTCTGGTCGGCATCTCCAATAATGTCATCATCATTCTTGTCTTTGAACATTGGGTCACCCGTTTGCGGATCAATACCCGTGCACTCATAACCGCGCATGTACCAAATGGGATGTCCTTCTTCAAAATAATTCATAGTGCCGATACCTGCACTTGTTGTACTGGCAATACGCTCCAATGTTTCATGAAGATAAGTTACTTTATTCTTCAAAGTAGCGATGTTAGCTTTTACACTATAACTGAAATCTTTGATATGATCACGCCATGAGAGTTCAAACTCAAATCCGCTGTTCTTGACATTTCCCGCATTCATAGGTGAAGTAGTGTTACCCACAATCAAAGAAGGAGTAATACCGGTTACAATCAAGTCTTTGGTTTTCTTCTCATAATAGTCAAATCCGAAGCTCAAACGGTCATTCAGCATCCGGAGGTCGATACCCAAGTCTATCTGTTCGGAAGTTTCCCACTTCAAATCATAGTTACCGGTTGCAGATGGCAACGAACCTGTTTCATAAGACACATCACCTGACATCGGATAATTGATTCCAGACAAAATCGTAGCATCATACATATAGTCTGCCAAACCGGCGATACTACCATTCTGTCCCCAGCTTGCACGCAACTTCAAATGAGAGATTGACTTGAGGTTTTCCATAAATTTCTCGTTGGAAAGTACCCAGCCGACAGACACAGCCGGGAAATAGCCCCAACGTTTCTGCAAAGGAAGGATAGACAAGTCGGCTGCATCCGCACGAAGGGTGAATTGGGCAAAATACTTGCCTGCATAGTCATAAGATGCCCGGCCAAAGTAAGAAAGATTGGCATACCTCCGCTTCTCTCCACCACTTACCGTACGAGTGGCAGTACCGGTCCGAAAAGCAAAATAGGCATAATTGGGATCCAACTTGGTAATACCCAAATCAACCTTGTCGCCGGAACGGCTACCATTGATTCCTCCCGTCACTCCAAAGGAAGTATTGGAAGAATAGGACATACCAAGCATCACGTTTACATTGTGCTTATCTGCAAATGTCTTGGTATAGTTGGCAAAGTTTTCCCATTGCCAGTACGTGGTGTTGGAGCTTGTCGCACTTACCGATACATAGTCCTGATAAAGGTCAGAGCAAGTAATGTTAGGCATAACATAGCCGTAGGAATTGCTGTAAGTATAACGGTATCCCAAACGTGAAGTGATGACCAACTCTTTGATCGGAGTAAAATCCAGATAAGTGGAACCGCTGAATACAAAACCATCCCTTTTCGTTGTGCCACGGTCACGCATGATATACGGATTGATATTATTGGAGTCGCCATAAGGGGAAATGGAATAATAATCACCATTGGCATTCTGAAGCAGAGTATGTCCCTGATTCATATAGTTAATCATAGTGTCGGGCAGTTTGTCCGGTGCATAGGTGACCGGCGTCAGAGGGTCAAGCTGAATGGCAGACAGCATCAGAGAACCGGTTGCCGAACCTTCGCTTACAGACTGTACATGATAACGGGAAAATGAATTGTTTGTCGTGAACTTCAACCAATCCTTTATTTTATAATCTGCATTGACAGTGCCGGTAATGCGGTCAAAAACATCCTTATTGCCAACAATGGGACCATTATTACTTAAATAAGAGAGTGAGGCGAATAATGAGCCATTATCATTGGCACCTTGGAAATTGACATTGTGACGCTGCATCATGGATGATTCAAATGTCTCTTCTATCCAATCGGTATTTGTCTTTCCATCCCAATACCTATCTATTGTTTCTCTGGGAATAAGATTACCTTCAGTCATATAATTGACATATTCCTGAGCATTCAGAATATCAGGAGTACGACCTAAAGACTGGGAGGACAACTGGAAATCATAAGAAATACGACGAACTCCTTTTTTTGCCTTCCGGGTGGTAATCAAGACAACACCATTACCGGCCTGGGCACCATAGATAGCAGCAGAAGCAGCATCCTTCAACACCTCCATACTCTCAATATCATTCGGATCGAGGTTACTGATGTCTTTCGTACGCAAACCATCGACCACATACAAAGGATCTGAACTGGCATTACTGCTATATCCACGGATACGAATGGCGGGATTCGAACCAGGAGCCGCAGATGCAGAAATAATTTGCACACCGGCTGTTTTACCCTGCAGGGCCTGCTCAGCATTGGTTATGGTACGATTTTCAAAATCTTCTGCTTTTACGGAAGAAATCGCCCCTGTTACGGAACTTTTCTTCTGTACACCATATCCTACAACAACCACTTCATCCAAAGTCTTGCTATCTTCCTTCAGTATAATATTCATAGTACCTGCAACGGCTTTCTTTTCCTGGGTCACATACCCGATATACGAAAAGACAATAGTGGAACCCTCGCTCGCTGATAAGGTATAATTGCCATCCAAATCAGTTATAACACCATTTGTCGTTCCTTTTTCCAATACACTTACACCAATCATCGGTTCATTAAGTTCATCGGTGATTCTGCCAGATACACTTACATGTTTCTGTGCAAAAACAGATGTCATACCTACCAAAAGGAACAGCACCAAGACCATTAACCTTTTCTGTTTAATTTGTCTTACAATCGTTTTCATTTATTATTATTTTGGGTTAACAATGAATTAAAATATCAGTTTGAAAGCGTAATCAGTACCAGCCCCACAACAAAGAGTACAAACATAGTCGCAATCATAGGTACAGTTCCTTTGGGAGCTCCTTTGAACTCTTTCCATACAAAGAATCCCCAAATCATGGCTACCACCGGTGCGGCATTGCTCAGCGCATAGGCTATGGCCGGATTGGCTGATCCGGCTCCCATAAAGCTGACCACCATACCGCTCATCCAGATAAAGCCGCCCAACATACCGATCAGGTGTGTACGGGTATCACCTTTCAGATAGTCCTTCATTGTGACCTTGTTTCCTTGAGCCGGATGACTCATGGCAAACGTATTGAAAATGGGAGTAGTGATAAGGACACCGGCGGCAAAGCAAAATACGCCGGTATAGGGAGTCAGTGTTCCCGTACCACCCGCAACATACTGGGGATCGAGTGATTTTACAACCAATCCATAGAAAAACATGATGGCCAATCCTGCCACAATAGCCAATAAGATACCTTTTTTAGGGGTGGATGCCTGACTCGCCGACATCTTTCCATAAGCCTTCCCGCAAATGCAGATGGCTACAATGATAACAACTACCCCTATCCAAAGCAATGCCTGGTTTCCGGGGTATACTTCACCGGCCAAAGTTATCAGCAGATAATTAAAAATTATACCGCCTATCCAGGCTAAGCCTCCGCCAATGGGAAACCCTATCGACATACCGGCCACAGCGATGGCTGCCGTCAGAAAGATATTACCGAAATTCCAGACAATACCACCCAACAGTGCATACTTCATACTGTTCCAGTCCATTGCCGCCAAGTCCTCAAAGAAAGTACGGCCTTCACTTCCCAAGCTTCCCAATGTCAGAGCCCCCAACAGAGCCGTGAAAAACAAACCGAAAGCCAAGTCCCAATAGAAAAGCTCGAAACTCCAGCTTTTCGAGGTCACCATCTTCTGCGTATTCGCCCAAGAGCCCCAACAGAGGCAGCAATAGACACAACACAGAATGGCCAAAATATAGTTGTCAACAAGTATCATAATTTATCTTCTGTTGTTTACCGTGTGTTTACTTTTCATTCATGCACATATAGATTCCAGCCCAAATAGTCCTCGATGGCTTCGTTCAGAATTTCCTTCACATCATTGCGAACCATAGCCACATGATGTTCAAAACCATTTTTACAAATATACTTCATCAGAGTCTGCAAGTTATTCACCTTGGTGACAGCTATGCATCCATCCATTCCATACGGGTCATCCGTGATTTCACCAGTACCCAAATAAGCCTTGATAGCGCCTTTTGTATCATCTGTGGAAATACGGAAGAATGTGAAATCACCTTTGGTCACTTTACCATATACGGCACCGAATGTATTGACCTTGCCCAGCGTACGTCCCAAAACGCCCAGTGTACCAAGCTTCAAGTCATTTCTGACAAACGATTTCGGGAAGTTACCGCAATGGGTACATACACATTTGTTCCGGTCTTCTGCAAAATTGTTATTCCAGTCAAGCAATGCCGATTGACCTTGCGCTGCCAATGTCAAAGCATACATGGACACAGCGCCGGCAATATCTACCTCACAAGCGGCAGGAAGTAATTTTTCACCCAGCATACTCATTGTCACACATGCTGCACAACCATAATTTTGTTCCAAAGAGTCCCAACACTGAACAGCAACAGCATCAATCTGATTGGCTTCGATCCAACGTTCTACAGCCACACCGAATTTTGCCTGAAGCACCAGCTTGTCACTATATTCCTTGGGAACTGCCGCATAGCACTTAATTTCTTCAAGCTTCTTCAGCAACTCCGCATCCGTATCCTCAATCTTACGGGCAGCACCGAGTATTTCAGAAAGGTCGACCGGAACGACTGTAATGCCACTCTTCTGTAACAGTTTCTCACTTGCACGTACAGTCTGGAAACCAGCCGGACGAGCACCGATAGCACCGATACGTGCATGGCGCAAGCCATTGACTACACGACAGATACCAGCAAACTTATTGATATCCTTGGCCAGTAATTCGGAGTATATAGAATAGGTGTGTAGCGTGGTATCTGTAAAAGGTATGCCATATTGATACAGATTGTTACAAACAGAAATCTTACCGCAAAAAGCATCACGGCGGCTGTCCAGATCCACCTTGTCGTTCTCGTCGTCACAAGCCTGTACCAAAACGGGGACATTCAAATCGGCCACGCTGATAGCATTGATGATTCCAATCTCAAAGCCAAAGTTGGGCAGGGAAACTATGATACCGTCAATGCGGTCACGATTCTGTCGGAACAGTTCCGCACACTTCAATCCGTCTTCGCGGGTTTCAATACTGCTACTGCCGGTAGGAGTAGCGTCTTCAGGTAAGATCACATAATCATAGCCTTCGTCGGCAAGTGTTTTCAACAATTGTTTGCGAACATCTTTAGCCAATTCTGAATTAAAATAAGCACGAGTGCCGATAATTATACCGAAACACATTCTTTCCTTGTTTTTCATTGTAGATAGTGGGTATTTAAATTATACTTTGAAAATATTTATCTGATTAATTGGTTTACCGCTTTCAACCAGCCTTCACACCATTTTTCTACCTGTGATAGGTTACTTTGCGGCTCTATGCGGTAGCGGCTCCGGCGTAATACGGACACCTGCTCAAAGCTCGTCCATATCTTGCGAGCCATTCCGTTCATTACAACGGCTCCCAAGGCCGAAGCTTCTTCAACATCCGAACAATTGATCGGTACACGTAAGCAGTCGGCCTGGAACTGCATCAGGAATTTATTTTTTGTAGGTCCTCCATCGGCTCTGACTTCTTTCAGCTTTATACCTGCCTGACTGGTCATCGCTCTGACCAAATCATTCACTTGATAGGCTATGGATTCAAGTGCTGCCCTGAGAACATGCGGTTTCCCGGTACCTAAGGTCATCCCTAAAATGGCAGCCTTTACATCCCCTTGCCACCAAGGAGCTCCCAACCCGGCAAAAGCCGGTACGACATACACACCTCCATTGTCTTTTACTGTAGCCGCCAACTCTTCCGCTTCGTCTGGCGAACTAATCATCTGCAATCTCTGTTCTAGCCACTTGATGGTAGCACCAGTACAATGGATATTGCCTTCAAAAGCATAGAATATTTTTCCAAGTGCGGCAAAACCGATGGAAGTGACCAATCCACGGGGAGCAACGGCAGCTTTTTCACCAATATTCACCATCACTGATGAGCCGGTTCCATAAGTGACCTTGCCCAGCCCTTCTTCAAAGCACATCTGACCGGCCAGTGCACCGTGTGAATCCCCCAATACACCGGCTATGACAATAGGATTCTTAAATAATCCTCCCACCGTAGTTTCTCCAAAAACAGCATCACATGGCAGTAATTCAGGCATCATAGTTTCGAGGAAGTGAAATAAGCACATAGAGAAATAAGAATACAATATCAAATGGAAAGCGTGTAGCTCAATGAGTTACACGCTTTTCTTGTTTTTGGCCGTACACAATAATATTGCTATCTTTGCGTTATTATTATAAACATCTGTACCTTATTTGTACCTGTAAGAAAAAGTAGATATGATGAGAAGAATAGATATTAAGAACTACAAAATGAATGAATTATGGCAGTAGCAAAGTATAAGATAGTACGGAAATGTCCTGTGTGCGGAGAAGAGTTCTTCGCAAGGACTTTGGAGTCCTGGTATTGTTCACCCAAATGCTCCAAGGTGGCGTGGAAGCGTAAGCATGATGAAGAAAAACGCCAACTTGAACTGGACAAGATTGTAAGCAATATGCCCAAGTCTAAAGAGTATATCAGCATAACGGAAGCGTATGCTATGTTTGGTGCAAGCCGCTCAACCATTTATAGGCTCATCTACATGAAAAAGATTTCCTTCATTGAGCCAGAGAAAGGAATACGACTTGTATGCAAAGGAGAACTAATGAATCTGTTTCCGTTAAGACAGTCTCCGCTTGACACCAAGCCAAGGAAACCAGTTACCATGTACCGCATGGAACCAGAGGATTGCTATACAATAGGTGAGATTTCCAAGAAATTTCATCTGGATGACAGCACCGTGTATGCTCATATACGAAAATACTCAATACCGACCCGGCAAATCGGTAATTATGTGTATGCTCACAAGGAATCAATAGACAAACTTTATAAAGATATAAAACCATTATGAAAAGATTAGATTATACTAAAGTCTCCGTCAAATTAAAGAAAAGTGAGTGGAGAGATGAGTGGTTCATCTATCTTGAAGCTTATCCTGTTTATGAGACGGGAAATGACAAACCCAAACGAGTGCGTGAATATCTCAGGAGGTCTATTACTACCCCTATATGGGATAAACGACGAAGCGAGCGAGCCGTTGCTGGTAGAATAAAGTACAAGCCCAAGCGAGATGACAATGGCGTTATTCAGTGTAAATCCAAGCAAGATATGGAAACTTGCCTTTATGCGGATGGCGTTCGAGTCCTGCGTCAAAAAGAGTACGACAACATGGCTCTCTTTACTGACCAGCAAATGGAAATGGCAGAACAAAGCGAACGCTCAAAATGCAATGTTCTGGAGTATATTGAGAAGTTAATCAAAGAAAGAGAGGAAACTGCGTCAGAATCGATAGTTGTCAACTGGCGCAGATTGCACACACTGTTGTCAATGTTTGCCAAGTGTGACTACATACAGTTCTCGCAGATTGACATGAAGTATATTGAGGCATTCCGTTCCTTCTTGATAAAGGCACCGCAGGGTGGTTCTAAGAAAGGAACTATTTCAAGGAATACGGCATCGACGTACTTCTCTATCTTCAAGGCGGCACTCAAACAAGCTTTCGTGGATGGCTATCTGAATTGTGATATTGCTGCCAAGGCTAAAAATATCATGTTTCAGAGTGCTCGAAGAGAGTATCTGTCACTGGAAGAACTTAATATATTGGCAAAGACTCCGTGTGATGATATACTAAAACGGGCAGCCTTGTTCTCTGCACTGACAGGAATGCGACATAGCGATATTCAAAAGCTTAAATGGTCAGAGGTTGAAGAATACAATGGTGGGTACCGTCTCAATTTCACTCAGCAGAAGACTAAGGGCGTTGAATACATGCCTATATCGCCACAGGCATACAAGCTTTGCGGTGAGCGCAAGAAAGACGGAGAACTGTTGGTGTTTGCCGGACTGCCTGACCCTTCATGGATATCTAGGCCTTTGGAACGGTGGGTAAAAGCATCAGGGATTACCAAGCACATCACCTTTCATTGCTTCCGCCACACCTATGCAACGTTACAATTGGCTAACGGTACAGACATATATACCGTAAGCAAAATGTTAGGGCATACCAATGTAAAAACCACGCAAATCTACGCAAAAGTAATTGACAAGAAGAAAGATGAAGCTACAGAAGCTTTTAAGTTGGACATAGATGAATAGTGATTATCATTTGTAAGCACTTAGTATAGAAGACCACTTGTATCAATAAGTCCTTTATTGTACAGGTGGTTTTTAGTGCCTTTCATTTTCAACATTCTATGTAATGATGCTATTGTTTTGGCACTTTAACCTTTCGTGGAAACCAAACATTTATAACAATAAACAGATAAAAATGAAAAAAGACAGCCTTTTTTGGCTTCTCTCTTTTTGAAGAGAGCAAGCGTGTCCACAAACATGTGGAGTGTACAGAAGACTTCTACAGAGAACTGTATGAGTTGTTTGAGATCGCAAGAAGTTGGTATCTTCAAGCTGAAAAGAATCATATGAAGACAGAGTACTTCATAGAACTATTTGAGCGCAGTCACCAATATATTGACTGTGATTGTGCACGTTGTAAGAACTCGCGACAGATGGCAATTGGCATTATTGGTACTTTGTTTAGAGACTCTAAGTGTGTGTCAATAATCAAGAAAAAAGAAGATTATTCCAAGCAGGAACTTATTGAGTTGTTTCTTCAACATGTGGGTACTGGTCTGCCAATCCTTACCCGAAAGAAATCGTCCATCCTCACTTTGGGATGCCAATTGTCAGACAGACAGATGGATTTGTTGGTAGAACTTGTCCAAAGTCACGACATATTTGATTTTGCCGACAACAGTGATGTGCGTAGCGAGTTGTGTCGCCTATTCAAGTGCGACTTGGACGCATCTATCCGTGTAAAGAATGTACGTAATGTAGCCGTACTGTTTGACGCTATGGCTCAATACCATTTGATAAACAATAATTGGCAATATGTCATGGGAGAAGGTCGCTTCTTAACCAGTATCAAAAAGGATGGAACAGAGAAATTCATAACTTCAAGTTGTCTTTCCTCTTCTCTTTCAAGGATAAGAAGAAACGTTTCCATGACAGCAAGTCAATATGCCATCTGCAAATCCATCGAACAGATATTAAGAGAGGAATAAATCACAATAATTCTGCTAAATGAAAGTAAAAACGTGATAGTTTGGTTGATACTGCCTTACTATCACGTTACTTTTTCTATTTAGTGACAGTCTCCCCATAACTTTGCATCAAAAATCATAAAAAATAATTAGCATGGAAGAAAATAGTATAAGATTTGAAGATATTCCCAACGCTATAACGGGGGTACTGAAAAAGCTGTCATCATTAGAAGACAAGATTGATGGTATATATGAACTTGTTCAATCAGAAAAAGAAGAAACATGGTTTACGGTTGCTGAATTATGTGCTTATCTCCCAACACATCCGGTAGAGCATACCATATATTGCTGGACAAGCAATCGGGAAATACCGTTTCACAAGAGAGGCAAACGCATCATGTTCCTCAAATCTGAGATAGATGAATGGCTTCAAGGAACCAAGGGCAAATCGAAGAACGAGATTCAAAGAGAAGCAGAGGAATATGTACTATCTACACAAAGAAAGAATAGACGGCTAATATAACCGTGCTACTGTCTGTAAACAATTTAATTAAGGTACGTGACACATGAATGAAAGACATTTTAGACTCTATGAGCGAATTGTCGCAATAGAAGACAGTTTGGAGGCTTTGGGACCTATTGACAAACTAATAGAGCGAATCGAGGAATTGGAGAAGATGGTCAAGCAGACCAAAACCGTCTTGGGGTTTGACGAAGCATGTAAGTATATTGGTGTTTCTGAAAGCCTGCTATACAAACTTACAGCCGCAAAAGAAGTTCCACACTATAAGCCAAGGGGAAAAATGCTGTATTTTAATAGAGAAGAAATCGACAAGTGGCTGCTCCAAAACAAACAAGAGGTCATTGGAATGGTAACGAAAATAGAAATTGATAATCCGAAAGAATGAAAATGGAAGAAAATAACAAACATGTACAGCCTAACTCAAAAGAGGAAGGAGTACAGCGTCTCAATCGCATATTGAGCGAATCGTTGATAAAGGCAACAGATACTTATAAAACACCTCCTCAGATTATATGGGTTGATAATTCCAGCATAGCCACATTGGGCAACTTCAGTGCTTCTACTGGTAAGGCAAAGGCGAAAAAGACCTTCAACGTGTCTGCCTTGGTAGCCGCTTCCCTCGCCAACGGCAAGGTACTGAACTATCGCGCCAGTCTGCCAGAGGGGAAACGCAAGATACTGTATGTAGATACGGAGCAGAGCCGCTATCACTGCCATAATGTGCTGGAGCGCATCCTGAAGCTCGCTGGTCTACCTACAAGCATCGACAACGAGAACCTTGACTTTATCTGTCTGAGAGAGTACACGCCCTCCGTCAGGATAGAGGTCATAGACTATGCGCTTGCCCAAGACCAAAGCTATGGACTGGTCATCATCGACGGAATCAGAGACCTGCTTCTCGACATCAACAATGCGGGAGAATCGGTCGAGGTCATCAACAAGATGATGGAATGGTCATCAAAGTATGACCTGCACATCCATTGCGTATTGCATCAGAACAAGGGCGACAATAACGTGCGCGGGCATATCGGTACGGAGATGAACAACAAGGCAGAGACGGTGCTTGTCATCACCAAGAGCACCACCAATCCCGACATCAGCGAGGTGAAGGCGATGCACATCCGTGAGAAGGAGTTCAAGCCGTTTGCCTTTACAGTCAATGAGGAAGGGTTGCCAGAGATTGTCGAGCACACGCCGGAGAAGGAAGAAGGTGACAAGCAACCGTCAAGGTTTACTTACCAAGACTTGACATCCGAACAGCATAACGAGGCGCTGACGGCTGCATTCAAGGAGAAACCTATCAAAGGATTCGATCGCATGGTGGAGGAATTAACGCAAGCCTATGCAGACATTGGCTTTAAGCGTGGCAGAAGCGTCATCATCAAAATGCTGAAATACCTGATTAACGAGCAAAAGCTCATAGTGAAGCGGGATAATCATTACTATTTCGGATATACACCTGCCGAGATTGACCTGTTCCATGAAGAGGAATAAAAACAGTTCAGAAACCAGTTTAGTTTACGTCCGTACCTATATATAAGAAATAAGGCCAAAGTAAACCGAAATCGGAGGCTGAATTGGGAAGCGGAAAAGTAGTTTAGCAAATGGTTTAGTTTACGGGTGTGCCTATATAGGAGAAAGGGTAAAGTAAACTGTTTCCATGGACAAAGTAAAACCGAACAAATGAAAGTACAATGAATATTGAACAATCGAAGAAACTGAGCATTATAGACTTCTTAGACAAGGAGAATGTAACGCTGAAAAAGAAGAAGGGCAATGCCTACTGGTATCTGTCACCCTTCAGGGACGAGAAGACCGCATCGTTCAAGGTCAGCAAGAAGGAGAACCTGTGGTACGACTACGCCATTAAGGAGGGCGGTGACCTTGTGGAGCTGGTAAAGCGTATGTATAACAAACAATCCGTTTCCGATGCCCTTGCCTACCTTGCGTCCAAGAGTATTGCCACTGTGGATAAGGCAATCGAGACCGCTATCGCAGCCAAGGAATACACGACAACCAAGATGAACGATGTGAAGCTGCTCCCACTGAGCAACCATTCTCTGCTGTCCTATTTCAGTAGCCGACGGATAGACATCACCATTGGCAGGATGTATTGCAGGGAGATACACTACAAGGTTGAGCAAAAACATTACTATGGCATTGCCTTTGGCAATCTGAGTGAAGGACATGAGGTGCGCAATCCCTATTTCAAGGGCTGCATCGGGCATAAGGACATCACCCTGCTTGCCCATACGTTCAACGAGTGGCAAAACGGTTGTCTGGTCTTTGAGGGCTTCATGGACTTCCTTGCTTATATGACCCTCGTTAAACAGCAAGACCGATGGTTTGTCGTTGAAAGCCCTTGCGACTATATGATACTGAACTCAGTCGCCAACCTCAAACAGGCATTGCATTACCTTGACCGTTACACCCACATCCATTGCTTCCTCGACAACGACCAGGCAGGACGCAAGACGGTTGAGAGCATCAGCAATGTATTCGAGTACAGGGTGACGGACGAGTCCTTCAGATATGCCGACTACAAGGATGTCAACGACTATCTGATGAGGAAGAAACGAACGGCATCTGAATGACATTATAAAGACGAAAACACCATCATTTGATGCAAAAATGGCTCAAATGCATTGAAATTACATATCAAATCTGCACTTTTTCGCCCAAACATGCTTGATTCTCAATTATTATCCTTATTTTTGCATCGTTTTAATACATTATTAAAATGTAGCAGAATGGAATTGAAAAAAGAAATAAGGATATTGGGCAGACGCTTTGAGGTGGAACCTCGTGCCAAGGAAAGCCTGAAAGGCATCACGGTTGGCGAGAAACTCTCATACCGTTTCTATGATGGCACATACCAAGGCACGCCCCTGCTGTTCGTTGAGCCCAAGAAGGGCAATCCCTCTCCACGGACTTGCGCCATCACGGGCAAGCGGTTGACCGAAGCCCTGGGACTGCCTGCGGTGTTTATCCTTGCGCCCGGACCCACCTACGAGCGACACAGACTGGCAGACAAAGGAGTCTTCTTTGTCATGTCCGAGGAATATGCCCATCTGCCAGGCATCATAGCATTGGAGAAGACAAGCAACAGGAAGATTGCCGAAGTATTGACCCCTGTGGCGCAATACATACTACTCTATCACCTACAGGTGGGCAGTATTGAAGGAATGTCGCCAAGGGATATTGCACCGTTGCTTCCATATTCTTACGAAAGCGTCACGTTGGGTGTCACCTGTCTTGAAGATGTAGGACTGTGTCAAAAGATTCAGAACGGACAGCGCAGCAAGGTGGTACACTTCGAGTTGAAGGGCAAGGAACTGTGGGACAAGGCTCAGAACGTCTTGCTGTCACCTGTGGAGAACCGCATCTTTTGCGATGACATACGCTTGGATGCGGAATACCCCGTATGCGGCATCAATGCCCTGGCACATTATTCCATGCTTAATCGTGACCGGGAAGAGATGATAATGATGACAAGCAAGGAATATCGTGCCGTCAAGTCGGCTGATGTCATGGAGAATCCCAACATCTATGACGGCAACTATATCATAGAGGTATGGAAATACCCTGTTGTCAGCAAAATGGGCGACAAAAGCCAGTGGGTTGATCGCCTTTCCCTTGTCCTTTCGTTGAGAGATGATGATGATCCGAGAGTAGAAAAAGAAGTAGAACGAATAATCAGTGAACAGAAATGGAAGGATTAGTCAAGTTCCGTGAAGCATTTGCGGAATACTCAGAAAACTATGTGGTGATAGGCGGAGCAGCCTGTGACATCACCATGACCAATACCGTGGTGCGTCCACGCGCCACACACGACATCGACATGATAGTCATCGTAGAGAACATGACCGAGGCTTTCGCCAATCGCTTCTGGCAGTTTGTGCGGGAGGCTGGCTATCGACCTGAAAAGAGGAAACAGGAGGCTGGTGAGCCACCAAGGTATGAAATGTATCGTTTCCTTGATGGTAAAGACGGCTATCCCGAGATGATAGAACTGCTGTCACGCCACCCCGACGTGCTTGGAGAGCCAAAGGGATTTGTCATAGAACCTATCCCGACCGATGAAGATGTGTCGAGTCTTAGTGCCATCATCATGGACGATGATTACTATCACTTTACTATCGCACACAGCCAACTGACTGATGGCATACGCCATGCCAATTCCGCTGCCTTGATAGCACTGAAGGCAAGAGCCTACCTAAATCTCATGGCAGACAAGCGGGACGGCAAGCATGTGAACACCAAAGACATCAAGAAGCACCGTTCGGACATCCTGAAAAATGTGGTCATAATGACTGAGGACAACATTGAGGCTCCTGCTTCAATAGTGGCATGTATAAGGGAGTTTGTCGCCTCCATCAGAGCCGACTGGTCAACTCTCGCAGAACCATTGTCAAAGTCACTCGGTCAAGACGAGGCATTTGTGACCGGACTGTTAGATCAACTGGATGAATTGTTTATAGAAGCATGACCAATATGAAGATACAATACGCATCCGACCTGCATCTGGAGTTTGCCGACAATTGGCGGTATCTGAAAGCCCACCCCTTGGAGGTGACGGGCGACATACTGCTGCTTGCCGGCGACATCGGCTATCTCGGCGATGACAACTACTCCAAGCATCCCTTTTGGGACTGGGCATCGGAGAACTACAAGGAGGTGCATTGCTGCATGGGCAACCATGAGTTCTACAAATATTATGATGTGGCGACACTGCCCGACGGCTATCTCTTGGAGGTACGTCCCAATGTATTCAGCCACTACAACGGTATTGCGAGGATTGGCGACACCGACATCATCCTCTCCACCCTTTGGTCGAGGATTCCTTTGGAGGACGCTTACTTCACCGAGCAAGTGATAAGCGACTTCCGCCGTATATTATATAAAGGTGAGCTGATGACCCATGCCCAATTCAATGCTGAGCATGAACGTTGCCTCACCTTTATCAAGGATGCAGTGGCATATTCGCAAGCAGCCCATAAGATTGTTGTCACCCATCATGTACCATCGTTCCGTATGCTCCACCCAAAGTTTCAAGGCAGCAAGGCAAACGTGGCGTTCACCGTAGAGTTGGAGGACTATATCACCGATAGCGGCATAGACTATTGGATATACGGACATTCGCACACCAACATCGATGCCAGGATAGGCAACACCCAATGCTTGTCCAACCAGTTGGGCTATGTTTTCTCTAACGAACATCAGGACTTCTCCCATGGCAAGTACCTGACCATATAGCCATCCACATTTTTTTCATCCACCCTCTTTACAAGCTCTTCCCTATCGGAAGGGCTTTTTTTGTGCCTTTCGAGTTTGATTTTTGAGTATGATTGCGAGTGTAATCAAAATTAGAGTTAAGATTTGGCTCCGCGGAAAGTCATTTCGGTTTAAGATTGAAGAAAAGGTAGTTCCTTTGCATCGGCAATAAGCCAAACCATAGTAAAATCAAACTTGAAAATATGAAGTCATTTGTAATATTCGCCATTGTCGTGACCATAATCTATGTCATCTACTATACGGTCATCATCGTGCAGGATCTGTACGGAAAGCCCAAGGACGAGAAGTCACAGGGCGAGTCGTTTGATGTCAGTGACATGACCGACGAGGAAGAGTCGATAGCGGTCAGCGAGAGCGACGGTGGTTTCAGCGTAGGCGACAACCAATATGAGACAGCCTACGAGGAGAAGCAGCTTGCAGAGCCTACAGAGGAGGCAGCCGCCACTGCGGAAGAGAGCAAGCCTCATGTGCTTGAAAAGATACAAAGCGCAATCGAGAAGAAGATGGAGGAAGTGAATACCACCTATTCCGACCCCATGTATTCGGAAGAATTGAACAACACCATCATCGCCCGCGGTCTTCGTCACAATGGACGTGACATGGTCAAGGTGGAATCACTCAATAATGAGATATGATGTCAAAAACAAGAAGTGCATTTCTATCATTATATGCCGCTTTAACCCCAGCTCTGGCCAGTGCTAAGTGTGGCAACGTGGACTACAGCTGGGGAGCGGACGCACTTGCGAGTGCCCATGACTATGCCGTGACGATGATGCTCTATATCGTTTATCTGTGCTATGCAGTGGCGGGCATCGTGGTCATAGTCAGCGCCTTGCAGATATATATAAAGATGAATACGGGCGAAGAAGGAGTGAAGAAGAACATCATGATGCTGGTGGGAGCCTGCCTGTTCCTCATAGGAGCGACCATCGTCTTCCCCGCTTTCTTCGGTTATCAGATTTGAGATACAGGTGATACGAGATAAGATAACTCAAAGTGTAACAAATTAAAAGGTAAAAAGAATGTTTGAAAGGATTAACAAGAAGGTGAAGGGATTCTTCTCTTCACAGCGCATGAAAACGCTCGCCCTGATGTTGCTTGTCGGCACCACCGCAGCAATGGCACAGAACGCAGCCGGCGACTACTCGGCAGGAACGACCGCGCTTACCACAGTGACGGAGGAGATTGCCAAGTATGTACCTATCGTGGTGAAGCTCTGCTATGCCATTGCAGGTGTCGTTGCAATTGTCGGAGCCATAAGCGTTTACATCGCCATGAACAACGAGGAACAGGACGTGAAAAAGAAGATCATGATGGTCGTCGGCGCATGTATTTTCCTCATTGCAGCAGCCCAGGCACTGCCTCTGTTCTTCGGCATTGGAGGTTAAACGCAGCGTGAGATTGTGAGTATGTAGAACGTTAAAACACTGACAGTTATGGCAGATACAAAGCAAGAGCGTTTTCCGGATTATCCCATTTTCAAGGGACTGCAACGTCCATTGGAGTTCTTCGGGTTGCAGGGACGCTACATCTACTGGGCGGCAGCCACCGCAGGAGGAGCCGTTGCGGGTTTCATCCTCGGCTACTGCATCTTCGGTTTCGTGGCAGGACTCGTGCTGCTAGTCCTCGCCGTAGCTGTCGGTGGCGTTCTCATCGTCATGAAGCAGCGCAAGGGCTTGCACAGCAAGAAGAGTGACAACGGCATATTCATCTATGCCTATTCAAAGAAAGTGTAAAACAAAAAAGAGAATCCATTATGTCCAAGTGGAAAGCTATCAATGATTGTAAGTGAATGGAGGTGGGGGCATCACGCATGAGGGTGCGCCCGCCTTTTTGCGATTAAAAAAGAAAAAGAACAATGACCCTATACATCATACTCATATTCTCAGCCATCTGCGTGGGCATGGCCATCAGTGTCAAGGCATTCGGCACGGGAGGGAAGCGCAAGCGCATCTTCCAGGACATCTACTTCTCCATCGAGGAAGTGGATGGCATCGGCGTGCTCTATACCAAGACGGGCGAATACTCCGCTGTTCTGAAGATGGAGAACCCTGTGCAGAAGTATTCCGCCAACATCGAGGCCTACTATGAGTTCACCCACCTCTTCGCCGCCCTTGCCCAGACCTTGGGCGAAGGCTATGCGCTGCACAAGCAGGACGTGTTTGTGAGGAAGGCATTCAAGGAAGAGAACGGTGGAAATCATGAGTTCCTGAGCGAGAGTTACTTCCGCTATTTCAACGGCAGACCCTTTACCGACAGCGTCTGCTACCTCACCATCACACAGGAGAACAAGAAGAGCCGTCTGATGTCGTTCGACAACAAGAAATGGCGTGACTTCTTGGTGAAGATACGCAAGGTGCACGACCAGCTGAGGGATGCCGGCGTGAAGTCCCGATTCCTCGGCAAAACGGAAGCCTGCGAGTATGTGGACCGTTTCTTCTCCATGAACTTCCGTGACAAGGTGGTGTCGATGACCAACTTCAAGGTCGATGACGAGACCATCGGCATGGGGGACCGTAGCTGCAAGGTGTATAGCCTTGTGGATGTGGATTATGCCAACTTGCCGTCGGTCATCCGTCCCTACGCAAATATCGAGGTGAACAACACCAGTATGCCCGTTGATCTCGTGAGCATCGTCGATAGCGTGCCCGGAGCCGACTGCGTGGTGTTCAACCAGATGGTGTTCGTGCCCAACCAGAAGCGTGAGCTTGCCCTACTCGACAAGAAGAAAAACCGCCATGCCTCCATGCCCAACCCCAGCAACCTGATGGCTGTAGAGGACATCAAGCGTGTGCAGGAGGTGATAGCCCGTGAGAGCAAGCAGCTCGTCTATACCCACTACAACCTCGTGGTGGCAGTGAGCGGCGACACCGACATACAGAAATGCACCAACCATCTCGAAAACTCCTTCTCGCGCATGGGCATCCACATCAGCAAGCGGGCCTACAACCAGTTGGAGCTGTTCGTCAACTCTTTCCCCGGCAACTGCTATGGCATGAATGCCGACTACGACCGATTCCTCACCCTCGGCGATGCCGCCACCTGTCTGATGTACAAGGAGCGCATCGTGCATAATGAGGACACCCCGCTGAAGATATACTATACCGACCGCCAAGGTGTGCCCGTAGCCATCGACATCACAGGAAAGGAGGGAAAGGAGAAGCTGACCGACAACTCGAACTTTTTTTGTTTGGGTCCTTCGGGCAGCGGCAAGTCGTTCCACATGAACAGCGTGGTGCGTCAGTTGTGGGAGCAGAACACCGACATCGTCATGGTCGATACGGGTAACTCGTATGAGGGACTCTGCGAGTATGTGGGCGGCAAGTACATCGCCTATACGGAGGACAAGCCCATCACCATGAACCCCTTCAACATCAGCAAGCGGGAGCTGAACATTGAGAAGATAGACTTCCTGAAGAACCTGATACTGCTGATATGGAAAGGCTCGGAGACGCAGATACCCGAACTGGAGTTCCGTGTCGTGGAGCAGTTGGTGACGGAGTATTACGATTTCTATTTCAACGGTGTGCAGCCCTATCCTTCCTCACAGAAGGAGACACTGAGAAAAAACCTCTCCACCATGGAGAAGCGGCGCGGCACGGAGCTGACGCAGATACACGACAAGGTGGAGAAACTCATCAAGGGACTGGAGGAACGGCGCATGGCATTGAGCGTGAAGACCCTCTCCTTCGACTCATTCTATGAGTTCGCCTGTGAGCGTCTCGACCAGATCTGCATCGAGAACAACATCACCACCATCGACTGCGACAACTTCGCCTATATGCTCCAAAACTTCTACCGTGGCGGCAAGTACGACAAGATTCTCAACGAGAACGTGGATAGCACCTTGTTCGACGAGACCTTCATCGTCTTCGAGGTGGATGCCATCAAGGAGAACAAGCAGCTCTTCCCCATCGTGACGCTCATCATCATGGACGTGTTCCTGCAGAAGATGCGCCTGAAGAAGAACCGCAAGTGCCTTGTCATCGAGGAGGCATGGAAAGCCATCGCCTCGCCGCTGATGGCCGAGTACATCAAGTACCTATGTGCGCCCGTAAAGGTTGCATCGTAAATATCTCTTTGGCAAGAGATTAGGAAAGTGTTCTTTGAAAATGACCTATCATCAGCCGACTTATCTGTTTCGGGAAAACTTAACCGAGCAGGGAGTGTAGCATGTCGGAAAAGTCATAAGTCAGTTAGTTACCAAACTGCGACTGAATGGCGAGATGAAAAGATGGATATGAGGATAAAATCCGAATTGATTGAACGATAGTCCGAGCGGTTCACCCGGAGGCTATGGCGTAAGGTAACTATCAATCGCCATATCGTGATACTACTTCAGTGTATAGGAATGAAGGTAGCAAGAACTTATCACGACACAACCGCAGTAAGCGAGTAAAGGACGGAAGTCGTATCCGACAATCTATCATGCCAACAGTTACGATGTAATAAACGGGGATTACCTATCCCGAAGTGCCGAAAGGCTATTAGGTTCGACCTATGAAAATTCGGAGTGGTAACGGAGCTTCCATAGTAGTTTGAGCAAGGTAACGCCTTGTACATGGCGAAGGGAAGCAGCTAATTATTAATACAATTAACGGAAAATGTGAGAGACATTATGAGAAGTCCAGAAAGAGTATTAAACAGTCTATCAGAACACAGTAAGGATGCAAGCTATAAGTTTGAACGTCTTTACAGAATTTTGTTCAATGAGGAAATGTTCTATGTTGCCTATCAACGCATATACGCCAAAGAGGGCAACATGACTAAAGGTTCTGACGGTCAAAATATTGACAATATGAGCCTGAAGCGAATTGAAAAGTTGATTGATGCGTTAAAAGATGAAACGTACCAGCCCCAACCGTCAAGGAGGGTGTACATACCGAAGAAAAACGGTAAGAAAAGACCTCTTGGCGTGCCGACTTTCAATGACAAGTTGATACAAGAAGTAGTAAGAATGGTACTGGAAGCCATATACGAGGGAAATTTTGAATACACCTCGCATGGTTTCCGTCCCAATCGAAGCTGCCATACTGCATTAACTCATATCCAAAAGGAGTTTAATGGTGCAAAATGGTTTGTAGAGGGAGACATAAAAGGTTTCTTCGATAATATAAACCATGATGTATTGATAAACATTCTCTTGGAGCGTATTGCGGATGAACGCTTCATCCGATTGATACGCAAGTTTATGAAAGCGGGATATATCGAAGACTGGCAATTCCACAATACTTACAGTGGCACACCGCAAGGGGGTATCATCAGCCCGATATTGGCTAATATATACCTTGACAAGCTGGATAAGTATATAAAGGAATACACAGCCAAATTCGACAAAGGGAAGAAACGAAAATTCAGTAGAGAAAGTATGGACTTTGGCAATGCAAGAAAACGTATTGTGCGAAGATTGAAGTTCGTAAAAGACGAAAGGCAAAGGACAAAGCTAATCCTTGAACTGAAAGCAATAGAACAAGGACGGGCTAAATATCCCAACGGCGAAGAAATGGATGCCGATTACAGAAGAATGAAATATGCAAGATATGCAGATGATTTTCTTGTGGGAATTATCGGAAGCAAGCAGGATGCGCAACAGATAAAAGAAGATATTAAAAACTTCCTTGCTGACAGACTGGCATTGGAGCTGTCCGATGAAAAGACACTTGTCACTCACACGGAAAGACCGGCCAAGTTTCTCGGATATGAAATCACTGTAAGAAAGTCCAATGACCAAAGACGGGATAAACGGGGTAGATTGAGAAGAACCTATGGTAAAAGGGTCTGCTTGAATGTCAGTACGGAAACAGTCCGTAAAAAACTTTTCGATTGGGGAGTATTGGAACTGACAAACCGTAACGGAAAGGAAATATGGAAACCGAAATGTAAATCGGGACTGATATTCAATGACGACCTTGAAATCCTTGACAGTTATAATCGGGAAATCGTAGGCTTCTACAACTATTATTCCATAGCCAACAACTGCGCCCATGCCTTGAATAATTTCAAGTACATCATGGAATACAGCATGTACAAAACGTTTGCAGGCAAATATAAGTGCCGAACACGTAAGGTAAACAAGAAATATCGTAAGAACGGTAGGTTTATCGTAACGCACATGACTAAAACTGGTGTAAAGGAAAGATACTTTTACGACGGTGGCTTCAAACGAAAGAAGCCCACCTATAAATCGGAATGTGACATTATGCCACGAACAATTTATACTGCGGGGCGGACAAGCCTTGTTGAAAGGCTGAAAGCCCGTGAGTGTGAATTATGTGGAGCGACAGACGACCTTGTTATGCACCATGTAAGGAAGCTAAAGAACTTGCAGGGAAAGGAAAGCTGGGAACGACACATGATTGCCCGTAAACGCAAGACGATTGCCGTGTGCAGGAGTTGTCACAAGAAGATACATGACGGAAAGATAGACTGAAATTAGTGGAGAGCCGGATACGCTGAGAGGTGTAAGTCCGGTTCGGGGGCGAGCATTTGGAAACCTACCATAGAAATATGATAAGGCGCTGGGTGCTTAGCCTACACAAGACAGCCCGAAAGTTCTGGGCGAGCGTGGGCGTAGTGACACAGGAGATACAGGACATCATCGGCAGTCCCATCGTGAAGGAAGCCATCATCAACAACTCCGACGTGGTGATGCTGCTCGACCAAAGCAAATTTCGTGAGCGATTCGACGAGATCAAGGCGATATTAGGATTGACGGATGTGGATTGCAAGAAGATATTCACTGTCAACCGCTTGGATAACAAGGAGGGAAGAAGTTTCTTCCGTGAGGTGTTTATCCGACGTGGATCGACGAGCGGAGTGTATGGTGTGGAGGAGCCGCACGAGTGCTATATGACCTACACCACCGAGCGAGCTGAGAAGGAGGCATTGAAACTCTATAAGCATGAACTGAAGTGCAGACATCAGGAGGCTATCGAGCGGTATTGCAGAGATTGGGATGCCAGTGGCATCGGGAAGTCGTTGGCATTTGCGCAGAAGGTCAATGAGGCGGGGCATGTGCTCAATTTGACGGACGATGGAGCCACTCGCCGCTGACACGGCGAGCACGGGGGCTGATTGATGGAAACGGAAATCCCGGAATAGACGTAAAGCCCAGATGCCCGAAAGCAAAACTTTCGGGAACGGTGGCTGGGTAGTATTTACGATTAGTAGTAAATACGATTAGTAGTGAATACTACCAATAGTAAATACTACAAGTAGTAAAGTAGTGGAATAGTAGAAACTGAAAGTAGTAAAAACGTAAAGTAGTGAAGCAATGAGACGTTTATACCTTATTATAATATATATGTGTCTTACACTTGTCGTGGGAAGGGTTCATGCGCAGTATTACAGCGTGAACTACGACAAGCAGATCGTTGCCGCCATGGCTGCCGCATTCGGTGCTGGAGCTATGGCAGAGAGCTATTATAACGAGCAGGTGGGCGAAATCTTGAAGCACTACAATGCCGCAGAGGTTGCCACTGCCGGCATCTTCGCTGCCAAGTTCTTGGAGCGCAAGGCATTCACCGACCTCGGCATTTGGAGCAGTAGCACGGAGAACTACTATTACCGCCGCATCCACAATATGGTGGCGAACAAGATTATGCCCAAGATATGGACGGTGGCAGGAATGATGCTGAAAAGTCCGCAGACCGCCCTCTACTGGGGCAGTTACCTGATGAAGATATGCGCCGACACAAAGTCGCTGTGTATGCAGTTTGAGAGTGTCGTGACCAACAGTAGCTTGACCTTTGCCGACATTCAGTTCTTGGAAATCAACCAAGAGATAGCCGCCATCCTCAAACTCTCGGAGATAGGCAATGTAGATTGGCAGCAGCTGTTGGATGACATCGCCAGTGTGCCCGGCAACTTCACCGTGGAGAACCTCACCGCCGACATCGAGACGCTTTACAATATGGGAGCATCGTTGGCGACGGCAGGTATCAACGGGGCATCAGGCGCACTCTTGCAGCAGAGTGCCTTCAACGACCTTTTCAATGGCAAGGTGAGTAAAATCATCGACATCTATGACAACTACCATGACCTCTATGAACAGGCAGAGAACGGCATCGGCAGCACACTCCTTAGTCTGGTGGGTGGCGAGGACAACGTGGCAGCCCTCTTCGACCTCTCCAACTACAACATCACCTCGTGGATGACAGACTATCTGAGCGAGACGCAGGGCAACTACTATACACAGCGTTGGTACATTGCCCGACGAGACCAAGGCAGCGTAAGCCTCTGTGACTACTATCCGCCGACCGATGACAACAGTATTCTGAACGGTGACCATTGGTATCGTATCAACACCTCCGACCCCAACTTCTACCCTAACAGCACGCAGCGAGAGCAGATACTGGCCAACTCGGAGAACCATGCCGGATGGAGCCGCAGCCGTGTGCAGCAGCTCAACGCCCAGAGCGACGGCTTCACCTATACGATGAACTATTGGATGTCGTCGTACATCATCAGCCGTGGCGGCAAGCAGACCAAGAAGGCCTACGCCTACGAGATACACGTTACCAAGAGCTGGAACAACGTGGAAGAGGTGTATGAGGATGTCTTCGACTCCTACAGCATGGACTTGAATACCTTCAAGCGTCAGTTGCAGGCACGTCTCTCGGAGTATAACGACAACGAGGAGGGCTATGTCTATTACATCGGCAGTGACGCACGCCGTTACTATCAAGCCACCGATGCCGCCAAACTGAAGGGCGTGGAGAGCGTGACCATCAGCGTCACCTGTTCGGACGGTGTCACCCTCGGACAGGGCAGCACGCAGTACAAGTGCCGTGAGTGCGGCGGTTCGCTCAATGCCCACAGCAAGGAATGCGCCATGAGGACAAGCGTATCAGAAAATAATCTCGACCTATCGGAACTGGACGAGAAGGAACGTGAGGCGAATAGCAAGATAGCCCTGTTGGAGGCGCAGATAAGCCAGTTGGAGACAGAGAACAGGAACCTGCTCACGCAGATAGCCAATGCCTCTGTGGAGGAAGCCCCTGCCTTGCGGCAGCAACATAATGTCAACAAGACGAAGATAGACAACCTGAAGAAGGAATTGGCGACATGGCAGCAGCAGTTGGCAGACATACAGAATGCCAAGAGCGAGGCGGCTAACGACAATGCCACCTCCACCGATGACTACTACCGCATCCCTGCCATCATGCAGGATGTGAAGTCAGCCTACAATCTCACGTGGCAAGGTGCCGGTTCGTGGAACGGCTACACCTACGTCCGAACTGCCACCATGCCCAACATCAACGGCATTATCACCTTCAAGGCGACACTGTCCATTGCAAGGAAGCCCAAGTACTTCCTTGGCATCAAGATACACCGTGCGATACTGCAAATATCGTGGGAGCTGACCTCGGAATACACCGACACACAGGTGGTGGATGTGCTGACCCTTGACCCGAATGCCTCTGACGAGGAGAAGACGAGGCAGGTGAACAGCCGTATCTCGGAGATAGCCCAGGAGTTCCCGTCGTGCAGCATCACCACAGAATATGCCAAGAGCGAGGCAACCCAGACCGCCGACAATGACGATGTAATACACCTGCTCTGGTCGAGCGACCGTCTGGAGATAGCCCGTGAAGTAGATAGCCGTATCACCAAGATTTACGCCGACTTGGTATCATTAGAAAAAATGATGCACTACAAGCGCAGCATCATTGACGTGCTGAAGGACATTCTTCCTTCAATCGACGCAGACCAAGGTCGCAGAAGGACACTCATTGAAGAGTGCTACGAGCGATGGAGAGAGAATGCAGACCCTAACAGAGGGAATGGTGAAGATAACGAGAACGAAAACTGAGGGAGGAACGGAGAATGAGACATACCATCATCATAGCTCTCCTGCTGATTACCCTCTTCCCCAATACAGCCTTGGCGCAATGGGGATTCGATGCGGTATCGGTGGAAGCATACATCAACGACCACAAGAAGCAGCGCAGCCTCTTGCTGGCACGCAGCACTTTGGAGTACAGCAATCAACTGCTGCATGAATACAGCAGTGAAGAGGTGGGCAAATACAAGGAACTGAATGTGGATTTGGACAAATACACCCGGGCCTTCGACATCATCGATGTGATGTACCAGTCGTTGCGCACGGTGCTGAACGTGAAGAGCACCTACCAGACGGTGAGCGACCGCATCAGTGACTACAAGAACCTGTTGGAGGACTTCAATGATAAGGTCATCAAGCGGAAACACATCGAACTGGCTGACACGATGCTCATCAGCATCAACAAGAAAGCCATCGACAACATATACAACGAAGGAAGCCAACTCTACCATAGCGTCAACGACCTCGTGTTGTATGCCACAGGAGCGGCAGCCTGTTCAACTTCCGACCTGCTGATGGTGTTGGACAATATCAACAATTCGTTGGACCTGATAGAAAAACATCTGAACCAAGCCTACTTCCAGACATGGCGGTATGTGCAGCTGCGCATGGGCTATTGGAAGGAGAAGGTGTATCGGACGAGGACGAAGGAAGAGATACTGGAAGATGCCTTCAGCCGATGGAAAGTGGCAGGAAAACTTGACTATTGACGGATTGTAAACAAAAGAAGAACGGACATGAAGAAGACAATGATACTCATCATGGCGGTAGCAACCACCATCAAAGCCACAGCCCAGAGCGTGACCTACAACCACGACTCCTCCAAGCAGAACCAGATAACGGTGATGGAGACAGGTGGCGGTTCTCTCACCCCTGAGTTCTATTATTGGCTGTTACATAACAACTATAAGAAGACAGCGGCAGAGAAGAACAAGTTAGGTTTCCGCACTCTTGCCGGCATCAACCTCTACAACCAAGTAGATGATGCGGAGAAGATAGACTCTGCCCTCACCAAGCGTGCTGAGGTGGAAGCCTTGAACGTAGCCGACCGACAGATAGACCTCGCCTGGCTTGCCGAAAGCAGCAAGATCAACGGTCAGTTGGACAAGATGAAGGCGAACATAGACCATATCATCCCTACAGGAGGCACCATCAACGACAAGCGTCGGTGGGAGGAACTGTACAATATGTACCAGTGTGCCGTGAAAGCCACCAAGGATGCCTATATGCCCAATGCACAGAGAAAGCGGCAGTATCTTAGCATCTATGCCGACCTGACGACACAGAACGAGACACTACTGAAATACCTTGTGCAGCTCAACACCCAAAGCCAGACTACCGCCCTCTTGGCAGCCACCAACGACCGTGTAGTACATAAAGGCAGCATCATCAGCGATGCCAAGAGCCGTTGGCAGGAAAACATGAAGGGCGTGAGGAGCTCGACAGGCACTGACGGCGATGATGCCAACAGCGGTGAGGGTGAAGAAAGTGTGAACAGATAGAAATAAGGGAAGAGAAGAAATAATCACAAAACAGCATAGAGATATGAACGATATTCAGATTTTCAACAACGAGGAATTTGGAGCAGTCCGAACCACAGGAACACCAGAGCAACCCTTGTTCTGTTTGGCTGATGTGGCAAGAGTTCTTGGACTAAAAACCAGCAAGTTGGTACAACGACTTTCGGATGATGTACTTTCAAAGTACCCCATCTCGGATAGTCTTGGAAGAGAACAGGTTACAAACTTTATCAATGAAGACGGACTGTATGATGTCATCCTTGACAGTCGCAAACCCGAAGCCAAACGTTTCCGCAAGTGGGTGACATCGGAGGTGCTCCCCTCTATCCGCAAGCATGGTGCCTATATGACACAGCAGACCATCGAGAAGGCATTGGCAGAGCCAGACTTCCTGATACGGTTAGCAGTCAATCTGAAGGAAGAACGACAAAAGCGTCTGCTTGTCGAACAGGAGTGTGAACACCAAAGGACACGCATCGTTGAGTTGGGATCCAAGGTGGATGACCTGCAACAGGAGGTGACGGAGATGAAGGACAAGGTGAGTTACCTTGACATCATCCTTGCCACGAAGAGCAGTGTCCTGGTCACACAGATAGCACAGGACTATGGCGAGTCGTCCATCCGCTTCAACCGACGTCTGAAGGAGATGAACATCCAGTATCAGCGTGGCAAGCAGTGGATTCTGTATGCCGACTACAAGGACTGCGGTTATGTGACCAGCGAGACCTACCTCATTAAACACAAGGACGGTACGGAGGATGTGCGCATGAACACCAAATGGACACAGAAAGGTCGCCGCTTCCTCTATGAGAAACTGAAGAGCGTGGGAGTCATTCCTGTTATCGAAAGAACATAAAATAAAGAAATAGCTATGGAATCAATATCAAAAATACAGTTACGTCTCTATGCCGCCAAGAGGAAAAACGGCAAGTGGCAGTTGGAGATGTCAAGGATGCCGAAGCGAATCAGCGTTATCGGCAGGACACCCATCGTTGATGAGCATTATATGCCATCTGATTTAGAGGTAGTTTCAATGTCAAAGCTTCACAAATATGTCGGAAGTTACTACGGCAAGATTGTGAAGACCCTCAAAGAGGAAGGCATCATCACCAAGGAATATGGAATGTGGAAACTGCGTGAAGACCTTCAGGACAAGGGCATTGCGGTATATGTCACAGGCAGGATGCGCTGCTTCTACCACTTCTATCTGTCATGGACACCGAAAGGCATAGAGTTTATCAAAGAGATTATCAACAATAGAACCAGGCACTGATGGCAGACAACATACTCAGCGATTTCGGCATCAACATCCTCGAAGAGGAGATTGACGATGTGATATTCCAGACCAACGAGTTCCTGACCGATGCCACCTTCACAGGCTCACAAGGGCCGTTCTGGTGGTTATTGGTGGTTGGTGTATTTTTGTCCATTTTCTTATTATCAACATTCTATAAACCAATAACTTACAAAATTTTGTCCCGTGAGACAAACCTCAAAAGGGACAAAAACGGGACAGAACCACAGGAAAATAAAATCAAGAACGCTTTGCTCCGAATATCCGCTTCCGAATACCTCTTGCATGGGTACAAAGGTACAATTTTGTCCCGTGAAAAACAAATGTTTGCCTATAAAAGTTTGTTACACAGACGATTTGCCATGTTGGGCATTTTTGGAAAGATACTTCAAATCCCTTTTTCCCGTATGTGTTTCTTACCGCAAATACTTGTTAAAATCCGTTTTACGTCTTTTGTACAAGACAGCGGACGGTTTACACCGCAGATGTACAGAGACATTGTACATACCTTTTACCATTATGTACCGTATCTAATGCCTGTCCGCATAGCAAATTGAAACGGTAACGGGCACGGCAAAACGACAGCCGAAGTGACAGGCAGAGTGTTCGGACAAAGAAACAATCTTACTGTTTTGTGATTTATTAAATACCTGTAATACAGTGAATTATAAACTGTATTTTTGATGAAATCACAAATCAAACCATTTATATTTGCGACCAAAATCAAGAAAGAAACTTATAAAATGCAACATTATGACTGAAAACAAAAATTCAAAAACAAACCTCGAACAAGAGCGCAGGATCGCGGAACTCCAAGAACGGGTAAACCGGCTGGAGAACCTTTGCTATGCGACTAAGGAAGTATTGAACTTGGAGGAAGCCTCCAACTTTCTCGGTATAGCCAAAAGCACCCTCTACAAGATGACCCATTTGAACCAACTGCCCTATTTCAAGCCTGCCGGAAAGCTCATTTTTTTCGAGAAGAAGGCTTTGCTCGACTGGGTACGTGGGGCAAAGTCCATGTCAGAGGAAGAAATCAGAGAGGAAGCGGCAAGCCGTCTCCGGGAAATGAACCAAAGATGAGCGCAGTATGGAACTGGAAGAACTTACAGGGATTATCCGGCAGCATGATCCGCTTCTGGCAAATGCGGTCTGCCAAATGGCAGGCTATATCCAAGACCGTTACCCGTCAGCTTACCCAAGCAAGGAACAGACGGAGGCGGTCAATGCCTACCTCCATGCAGCAGGCGCGGACGGTGACGGAACAATGTCGGTACAGAATTGCGAACACCGCAGAATCGCATCGCAGAACATCACCATCAACGCTATCCGAGTGCTCGACCACCGGCAGTTAGACAGGCTTCAAGACGTACTCGACCACATAGCCTATGACAAGGAATATTATATGCCCGAAAACACCTATGCCATGGGCAGGTAAAATTCCGGGCTGGGGAAATTTTCAGTAACAGCAAAAGCAAGGCATCATGAAGAAAGACATCTATTATTGCATAGTGCTTTCCGGCGAGCAGCTCGCATACCTGTCGGGAAGCAAGTACGGCATAGACCGCATGAAGGTATTGCACCGTCTCATCGAGGCCGCCGTCGTCAGCGAGACGAAGTACGAGAAAAAAGGATTTTCCGCCACGCTCCATGTCGGTCAGGCCGCCTTTTCGGAAGTGGATTTGGCACGCGGTCTCGGCTACGACAAAAAGACCGTTTCGAGGGTGCTTGACCGCATGGCCGGGCTGGGGATTGTCGCCTCCAAGCAGACCAACCGGACGAGCATTCACGAGATACGCTGCGTATCGGCATGGTACGTGGACAATCAAAAGATACTCAACCCGTACTACGTGAACATGAAGGAGCGGCACAAGGCCACCGCCACGACGGACGAAACCCTCACGCCGGGAAACCGCCCCTTGCCGGAGAACGGCGCGGCGATGACGGACAGCCCCGGCAGTGAAGATTTCCGCAGCCACCCCGACCACCCGCAACCGGCGGAATCCACTCCCGGAACAGGAAACGAAACCCCGTCCGCTTCTTTTTCCCTCTTTTCGGGTGATGAACCGGAGAACCCGGACAAGGGTGGCAACTCCCCGCTTGACGGACAACCAGCATAAGGCTACCGGTGGCAGGACAAGTATTTTCCCATGTGTTTCCCCACATGTTGGACACCCCGAACCATACAGGAAAGCGGTAATATCCGAAGCTGTCTTTGGAAGTATTACAAGAATTGCCGATGTCGCACAAAAACGCTCTGCGTTTCCATGCCCCATCAGCATTCTTGCGCCGCTCGCAAGCTCGCAGCGGGCTGACCGCTTTTATTTCAGATACACCCCTTATATAAATTATCAGATATGGCAATGACAACGGAAGAAGACAAGAAAGACGAAGAACAGAAGAAAGAAAAGGCCGTAAGACGCACCCTGCGTCTGGAAGCCAGAGTAAGTGAAAAGGAATACGCGAAAGCCGTGGAACTCGCCGAGGCGTGCGGCCTGACATTGAGCGACTATATCCGCAAGTGCGCCTTGGGACGGCATCCGAGGCGGCGTCTTACCGACAAGGAGGCGGAAGCCCTCTGCAGCCTCGCCGACGCGCGGGGCGACCTCATGCGCATAGCGGCAGCCGTCAAGTCCGTGCAGGGCAGCAAACGGGCGCAATACTTCGCCGACACCCGTTTCGTGGAGCGGTGGATGCGTGCCGCCGTCCCCCTGATAGCCCGCTGGGGCGAAATCCAAGAGTACATCACCCAATAAATCCGCAGCCACATGATAGCGAAAGCGGCCACCATCAGCCACGGCGGAAACGCCGTCCGCTATTCGGTCAACAAGGACAAGGCCGAGATAGTAAAAGTGAACTTCCTGCCCGATGACATATCGGCAGAAGCCATGTACCAGCGCATGGTACTCAAGCAAAAGGAATTTGCCTATAAGATCAACCGGGGCAGACCCCTCAAACGGAACGTGATAAGAATGGAAGTTTCCCCCGCCAGAGAGGAATCCGCCGGGTGGACACTGGATGACTGGGCAAGGTTGGCAAACGAGTATATCCAAACCTTCGATTCTATCGACCTCTCGAAAAAGACGAAACGTGCCAGCGCGAAGTCCACCCGTGTAAAGAACAGCCAATACGTAGTGGCACTCCACCACGACGCGAAAAGCGGCATTCCCCACCTGCACATCGACGTGAACCGTGTGGACATGGAAGGCAGGATCAACGACGACCACCTGATAGCCGAACGGGCGATGACGGCAGCGTACATCATCAACGAGCGGCGCGGATGGGGACAGCCGGAAGAGACCTTCCAGAGACGCAAGCAGGAGATTACCGCCGCGTGTCTGGACGTACTCCGCTCCCTGCCGGAGTTCAGTTGGGAAGGCTACGAGGCCGGGCTGGAAAGGTACGGCTATGGCATACACCTGCAGGAGGACGACAACGGGAAGGTGCGCGGTTACTCCGTGCTTTCGGGCAACTCCGCCTACAAATCGTCCATACTCGGCAAAGGTCGCCGTCTCATGCCCTCGAAGATAGAGGACACATGGGCGAAACTCCACGCCGGGCAGAGGAAACCCGCCGCAAGTCCGGCAGCCGTTTCCGAAAAACAGACGGCTGAACTGGCCGGAGGACAACCACAGAGACCGGCTGAACCGCACGCACCGAATCCCGATACACCCCCTGTCATGGTACACTACGACATAGATACGGACGAGTATCACAGCTATCACGTGGACATACCGGAAGAAGCCGACCACGTTCTCCGTCAGGAATGCAGCGTGCCGGAAGACAACCCCTTCGCCACCACCGGGGACGTGCTGAAAACCGCCGTTTTGCTCTTTGCCGGGTACATTGACGGGGCAACGGACATGGCGGTCTCCTGCGGCGGCGGTGGAGGCGGCGACACGCAGGGCTGGGGAAAGGACAAGGACGAGGACGAGCTCGAATGGGCACGCCGCTGCGCCCGGATGGCCTCACGCCTCTGCAAACGCAGGAAAGGTTTACACAGATAACGGCTCAATAAAATTCAACGGACAATGGGAATAGGAAAAGGAAAATCCGACAACATAGACATCGACGGTCTCATGGAGAACATGGACGACGAAAGCAAAGCGGGGCGGGAAGAAAACGCCCTTGCAAACAAGATAGAGGAACTGAAACGCGCACGGCAGGCATTGGAAGCGGCCACCGGCAGGCTGGAGGGGGCGACCCGCAAGATGGACGAGGCCGCCCGCGCACTCCGTGCCGCCAACGAGAGCGCGGACAACATCGTAACCGACATCGGTCAGGCCATTGCCGACGCACGCCGGAAGACCGTCTTCACGGCACGGCTGGGGACGGAGGATTTGGAAATCTTCCGGGAACTCTACAAGCAGATGGTGGCGGAGGAATGCGATACGTTCCAAGCCCACAGGGAGAAGCAGGACGAAAGCCTGAAAGAACACGAAAGACGGCTGGCCGATATGCTCCGCAGGAACAAGGGAATCTGGCTGGCCGACAAATGGCTGAAGTTCCTGATCGTGTCCGGCTTCCTGTACAACGTGATAATTGCCCTTTACATCTGGTATCTCAAAAGCTGACAAAAGCCGTTTTCCGTACTCCAAGCGTCATTTTTTTCAGTTATTTATACCCGAAATTCGGAATAAAAACGTTAATTCTATGGCGGATTTATACATTTTATACAAAACATGTGCGATACGGAGGAAAGGAAAAACGGCTGGCCGGGAACAACAGACGGACTGTGCCGTTGCTACGCAACAAAATCGCAACAAATCATATAAGAACCAAAATATTGTAATCCGAAGTCATTATACTCCCATTTTTTTAAGCATCTGTTTTATATGTTTTCGGTACATAAAGCACGCAAGTATAAAATAGGTAGCGGCTTGAATCCATAAAGCCTGACACTCAAACCCTATATCCTGCAAAGTGGCTCCCATACTACTGACATGGATATATCCGTTCATACCGAATGTGGATGGAAAAATCCACGATATATATTTCCAGAAGACTGGCATAGAAGAAGAAGGCCATGAAACTCCTGAAAGGAATAATAGAGGAACTGACAAAAATACAAAAACCATTATACAATCTTCCCTTCTATAGATTAATGATGAAAGCACCATGGCAAAAAATATACAGGCAAACAGATAGGGAACGATCAGGGCAAAGAAATCCGTGTAGCTACCGATGTGCGGAAGGGTAAACCAGCGGTTGATAAACGTAAACATATATATAGCCATGACCATATATATCATGAAATAGACCAGTCCTCTTCCGCAGACGATGTGGAAGGGATTTTTATAGTATTTACGGAAAGGAATGACACATCCCATATAATTCTCCCTCAATCTTCCCATGGACATGCCGATGCCTAACAAGAGGGTTTGCTGGATAATCAGCATCAGGACAGGAGGAATGAGAAAACAGGCAAAACCACTTTGAGGATTATAATAAGGGATGTAGTCGTATGCTATGGGGGCGGCGTTGATTTCATCTTGACGGTCAGTACCTCCGGGCAAGTATTTCTTCACTTTGATATTCTTGTTCATTTCCATGGACACATTGGTGGCGGTAAGCAGGATGGCTTTATAGTAAAGCATACTGCTCATTTCGCAGTACACGCCGATATGGGTCTGAATTCCGTTACTGATATCTTGGGCAAAAGAACGTGGGATGCGCACGATGCCGAACACTTCACGTTTTTCCAGTGCCCGGTATGCCTCTTTCATGTCTGCGCAATGTTTGTATACCGTTACATCCGGAGCTGCATCCATGTTACGGACAAACTCGCGGGACAGTTCAGATCGACTGTCGTTGACTACGGCTATCGGAACGTCGCGTACCACTTCGTTCGTATAGATGTAGGCATACAGCAACGGATAGAACAGAGGAACAAACAAGATGAAAGCAAGTATTCCCTTGTCTTTCATGACACTGGTCAGTTCGTCATACCAGATTTTCAAGATATTGTTGATTGTTTTCATGCTTTTATGGTTTATACTTGTATTTCAGAAATGCCATCCTGTATCTGTATAGCACCGTAAACGGAAGCAGCAGGAACAGCAGCAGGGATACTATCGGCTTCCACGCATATGCGATAGGAAATCCGTTAAGTGCCTGATTAACATATATCAGATAATAGTGTCGCAAGGGGAAAAGCGAAGACAGGGTTTCCAGTATCGAATCCATAGCCGTAACGGGATAAGTAAGTCCCGCCAATGAAAAGGAAAGGATGCCCCAAAGCGAACAAAGGCTCATGGATTGACGCATCTGTCCGATGAACAATCCGAACAGGAAGATGCCGAATGCTTGGGCGGCCAGTACCGTGAGTATTCCTAATACTATCATGGGGAGCAAGCCGCTGTTGCAAGGGAAATGCAGGTACTTGTATAGATAGACGTCGAAAAATACAAACAGGATGGAAAAAACAATGGTTTGTGGCAGTAATTTTCCTCCGAGGGCTACAGGTATAGAAGTGTCCGCCAGTTTATACCATTCTTTTTGTGTTCCCGACTTCCATTCCAACCCTATCGTATATGTGGTGGCAAGCATGATGAGCAGGATGAAGATACCGGGCGTGAGGACGTTGCTAAGATAAACCGAATAGTCCAGACAGGAATTTTTCAGCGGATGACTTTCGATAGTAATCGGCTGCAAGATTCCCTTCGCCTGTTCTTCTGTAAACCCTTTCGCATAGAGCGTCTCCTGTGTGATAGACAGTCCTGCCATTTCCGATATGGTGCGTAGATCTTTCATCAGCAGGGAGCCTGCAACTAAATAAGATTCGTTGGTGTAGAAAGAAATCCTAGGTTGTTTGTTCGCTAAAGCCTTTTCAGTAGTTCCTTTCGGTAAATAGAAGAATGCATAAATCTCTCCTCGCTGCATGGCTTTGCGAGCTTCTGTAAAACTGGCATACCTATGAGTGAGTCGGGTCTCCTGAAAGGCGTCGATAGTACGTACCAGCGTCCGCGTGATTTGTGTATCATCCGCATCTACCAGTCCTGCAGGGAGGTCAGTAGGCAAACCTTTCCCCATCAGGGAGGTAAAGAATATCGTACAAAGCACAGGAGCAATGAGAATGCAAAAAAGCATCAGTGGACGGTGCATGAATATTCCTATTTCCCTTTTAAAGAGAAGTAGTAACCGGTTAGTAGGTATTTTAATTTTCATATGCAGTCCCCTTGCTTAAAATGACGGACATGCCGGCATGAAGCCCTTGAACCTGTTCGAGCGGTCTTGCCTGCACTTCAAAAGTCTTCAGGTCGAAGCTGTCCAGCGCCTTGGTAGCTTTCCATACGGCAAAACTTCCTTCATCCTTCATCAAGCTGATTTGTACCTGTATAGTTTGTCCTAAAGCAGGTAGATAGGCGGAAAATTTTTTGCCAACTTGTATTCCCGGCAACAGGTCTTCACGTATATTAAAGGTGAACCACAAGTCGTCTTTTGCAGCTATATTCATAATGGGTGCTCCTGTTCCGACCAGTTCACCGATTTCAGGATAAATCTCGGTCACTTCTCCGTCGCATGGAGCCAATAGAATGGTTTCTTTCATATAAGAGTTAACTTCCTCTACTGCCCCTTGTGCCCGCAAAGTTTGTGCTTGTGCTGCTTCCCTATCTTCAACTTGTGCGCCATTGACAGCCATTTCGTATTGTGCCCTTACAGCTTTTTCAGTGGCTGCCATAGCTTCATAATTGGCTTTGGCTTCATCACGTTTTTGTTCGGATACGACACCTTCTGAAAAAAGTCTTTCCAAACGGACATAGGATTTCTCTGCAATAGAAAGTCCTGCTTTTGCCTTCTGCCACATTCCGTAGGCTTCCTGTAACTGTTCACTACGGGTTCCTCTTTCTGTTTTCTGATTCATGGCGGCTGCCACTCGTTCTGCAGCCCGGGCTTGCATAAGTTTGGCCTTTAGATCAGGCGCTTCCAATAGGGCGAGCGTATCTCCTTGTTTGACATACTCTCCTTCTTTTACTCGTAATTCCAATACTCTTGCTGGTACTTTACTAGACACCCGATAATCGGTTGTTTCCACTTCTCCTTGTATCACTTCTTCCTTGTCTGGGATGAATATTCCAATAAGTATGAAGACTATTATTGCAATTAACAATACGAAAGCTATCAACAATATTTTGTTGATGTCTTTATGTTTTTTCTCATTTTGTTTCATTTTCTATTCAATATTTTAAGTTTCCTAATGATTTTTGTAAATAAAGTTGTGCCAGTTTGACATCAATTTGGGCAGATATATGGTCAGAATGAGCTTTCAACCAAGCTGTTTGTGCTTCTAACAAGTTACTAACCGGTATGACACCTTCTTTCATACCTTTATCAGCACACTTGAGATTTTCTTGAGCTTTTTCCATATTTCTTTTCGCTGTGCAAAGCTTCTTATCGGCTTCTGTCAATTTATAGGAATTTTGATTTACTTCCAGTTCAATTTGCTCTTTTGCGTCTGCCCATTCATAACGTTTGATATTAGCTTCTGATTTGGCTACTCTGACCTTGTAAATTCCTTCTCCCCAATGGAATACCGGGATATTGACTGTAACTCCAATTGCCCAGTTCCCTCGAAATTTTGTTTCAAATCCATTGTAAACGGAAGGATTCATTACATGATAATTACCAGTCAGTGCAACAGTAGGCAGGAATTCCGAACGAGCAATCTTGATTTTCTGTCGATAGATTTCATTTGTAAGATCCAAACTTTTCAGTTCTTCCCGTTGCGACCATGCTATGGATACATTATTTTCGAAGTTTCCATTGTTTGTAACTAGGCTGTCCATGGACTCGTCTTCCAATTCAATGTCGGCATCCAGTGGTATGCCACAAATTTGGCATAGAGCCATTCTTGAAAGCGAGAGAGCATTTTCCACTTGCAGCATTGCCATTTCTGCTTCGTTTAACTTGACATCTACACTAAGCAGGTCAGCTTGTGTAGAGATACCGTTTTCTACCATTTTGTTGACATCATCATCCAGTTTCCTCACCAACTTGAGATAGCTTTCCGCTAAAGTTTTCTTGTTGACAAGTGAAACCACAGTCCAGTATGCTTTATCTGTATTCACAATGATATTTTCTTCACACAATTTGTGTTGGGAAATGGCAATTTTTTCTGCATAATGCGTGATTTTATTGTAAGCTGTTACTTTCCCTCCTGTATAGAGAGGTTGTGTAAGTATAATACATCCGGCTGTCATGTTTCGGGTATCCGTCCTCAAGGCATCCACCAACCCGCTTCCTAAACCATTGAGTCCGTTTTCTGCATTTAGAAACAAAGGGGTGAAAGAAGATAAACTTTCTGCCAAAGATGGATTGTCTGCCAGAATTTGAGATAACAGTTCTTTACCAGATGTCCCGATTTGAGTCAATTCTGCTTTTTGTTTGTCATTTAACAGTGACATTTCCTTCTGACTTCGTTGATAGACTCCCAATAGCGATATTTTGGGAAGGAAATTAGTGAAAGCAGCCTTTGCCTGATAGTGAGAGGATTTTTTTCGTTCGTTGGCTATTTTCAGTTCCTTGTTATTCTGCATAGCCAGAACCCTGCAGCTGTCAATATTCAGCCTCCATTTTTGTGCATAGATCGTATGGGAGGCGATTATCAACATAATCAGCAATAATAATTTTTTTTTCATATTTACATGAATTACATATATAATGAGTTATTCTTTATGCATAATCATCACATGCTCCATCCATATTCATTGAATGGATGAGCAGTTCTATAAAGTCTTTTTAGAAAAAAACTATGCGTTAAACTAAGAAAGTTATTAATATTAGATTGTATTTTCTTGCCTAAACCTATCCCTTAATGATTTTGGGGGCATTTTGAAATGTTGTTTCACATATTTTCCAAAAAAAGAAAGATCCGGAAAATCCAGTTTCATGGCGATTTCCTTAATCGTGTATTGAGAATATTTTAAAAGATACTCTATGTCTTTTAGAACATATTGGTTTATAACATACGATGCATTCTGCTTGCAGACCTCCTTGCAAATGAATGTGAGGTATTTAGGAGTGATATGCAATTGTTCCGCATAATAAGACACATTCCTATTTTTCGGATAAGACGATTCTAATAAATCAATGAATTTTTTAAACAAGTATTCTCCCGTCGTAAATGGTTTAGAAGTCGTCCGTACTATCCGACTTAAAATGTATTGCATATCATAGATAAGAGCACGCATTAATGTATCAATTACTTTTTCCTGAACGGGCGATGAAAGATGTATTTTAGAACAAAGCAAATCGTAGTACTGACAAAATATTGTAGCTTCGTTAGGATATAAGGTACATATAGGCTTCTTCTCAAACAGAATCTTTATATCCCATTTGCTTTCCGCCATCGGCAATATCTTTTTAACATATTCGGGAGACATCCCTATACAATGACATTTGAAATTCACGCTTCGCATGATAGGTTCTATTATGTTATTGGGGGTACAGATAAAAATATCGTTTTTATTTGCCGTATAAAGTACTCCGTTAAGATTCAATGAGGCTTTTCCCTCCAATACTAGTACGATGGCATAAATTTCTGTCCGAGCGGCTTTCAACCTTTCTATTTTTATAAGGTCGTCAAAAAATGCAATCTCTCCATTATTGTGTATTGCCGGACTTTGCACTTCGCTTTTATCCAAACATATCTTCTCAATACGTTCCATTACCAATTAACCTTATGTTATTTTTGGCTGCAAAGAAAGAGGTTTTTTTCGGAAATCAAATTGTCTATATTTTCAAAATAGTGGTTTAAATTTCTTATTTACAGTGATTTTAAAATATATAAAACTTCAGATACATTAATTCATAGATTCGTGGTTCAGCACTTTCCAAAGAACTGCATGGCAGACTCTTTGCCTACAGAGGATATATTTTTCCAAAGCTCTTTGAAGATCTTTTTAAAGATGGCATATACCTGTTACTTTTTTCATATCCCGTTCCAGTTTTTATGCAGTCTGCCGAATAATACCTGCATACTCATTATAAAGGGAGAGAATCATGCGCTTCATCCTTTCAGCCAAGCCCACAGGACAACAACGAGGTAGCAGACAACTTGTGCGGCTCCCATGAATATTATTTATAAACTAAAAGAGGGAAAGAAAAAATCCTCTCCCTCCGTTCGGTTCTGTTTCCCCTATCGGGAAATAAGCCTGTCATTTTCCAATGCTTACCAGTGCTTCGCCAAAAAACGAGGACAACTGCGAAATAGTCCTGATAGTGAAATTGTGCTGTCCGCTCAACCATTTTGTAATTTCACTCGGACGCTTACCCAAGGCCTGTGCAAACTGTAACTTGGACAAGCCCCGTTCCGTCATCAACTCGTAAATGCGGTTGGAAATGGCAAATTCCAAGGACACCTCTTGCCTGACAGCCGGAGAGGTGCTTGCCAGCATTTCATCGAAAGAAGTCTTTATCGTTTTCATATATCAAAGGTGTTTTCAGTTTCTATGGTGTTTTCAGTCACTGATATTGTCCCGTTCCTTACGCCTTCCGCCATGAGCCTGTCAAAGTTCTGGAGCGTAATAACGTAACCTTTCAGCGTATCGTCCTCGTTATATGTCCGGGTGGTTTTCACACCCCCGTTGCCGAGTACGAGTATTTTGTCCGACAGCCTCACGCAGTAGAGGCGCAGACGTGATTTCACAACGGGCAAAGCGCATACCCTGTCGCTCATTTTCCCTTCCGGACGGAAAAAACGTTCAAACGCTCCGAAGTCGGCTATACGCCCAAGTATATTCAAAAGACGTTCAAAATCCTCGTTATAGGTCGATTCGTCCCTGAATTTGGCATAAAAACGCTCAAACTCGCTTTCATCTTCCGACAGGAATTGTATGGAATACATCGTACAGTTCCCGGTAGCCTTTACCAGTCTTAATTCAGCTTCACTCATATTCTTTTTCTTTTCCAGTACAAAGATACTATTAATATTTCACTTATAAATAAAATACGGGTTCTTTTTTTGCTTAAATAACAGTAAAATGAAATGGCCGGACAGAGGGAAAAAACACTTTCTCCCTGCCCGGTTCTTGCTTGCTTTCAATCAAATACCCCGTCAGTCAGGTTTATAGCCGCCACTTTCTTATCCATGTTCACTTTGGCATAAACCTGCGTGGACGTTATACTGCCATGCCCTAAAATCTTGCTGACCGAATAGAGTTCAGCCCCCGCCGTAATCGCCAGCGTTGCCGCCGAATGTCGGCTGCTGTGGTAGGTGAAGTCCTTTTCTATACCGGCCTTTTCTTTGATACGGCGTATATACTTCGCCACGTTGTCCGGCTTCTTAACCAACGGGAAAACGATACCGTCCATACCATTGTCGGAACGTGCGGGCAGCATGGTGAGAGCCAAGTCGTTGAGAGGGACGCTCACGGGCTGTCCGGTCTTGTGCTGGACGATGGAGACCACCTGCACGCCGCCTACGTCTTTGATGTCGCTCCACCGTAGCCGCTGCATGTCGCCGAGCCGCAACCCCGTCATGCAGGAGAAGCCGAAAGCCTTTTGCACGGTCTCTTCCATAGGTGTTTGCGGCTTCACGGCAAGAAACCTTTTCAGTTCGTCCGTTGTCAGGTATTCACGGTGTTTGTCCGGGGCGTGGAAACGCTCTTCCTTAGCCAGTTCTTGAACTGGATTGAACGCCATAAACCCGTCACGCACCGCCTTGTTGAACATAGCTTTGACAGTTTCCTCGAACAGGACGAGTGTAAAGTCTGCCAGCTTGCCGCCGTCGGTCTTGATCTGTCCGGGATTGCGGTATTCACGCATATAGGCGAACAATCCGTTTACCAAATCTTTGTCCACGTTTTTCAACAGGACTTTCGTTTTCTTTACCCGTTCCAGATAAGCGGCAATCCGTTTGCGTACAACTTTCTTGTGCTGTATCATCTTTTTACAGTTCTCGTGGTCGATAGCGCATTGTATGTATTCGTCACACCACTGAAGCCAAGTCATCGTTCGGGATATTTTATTTTCTTCCCTCCTTTCTTTCCTTTCAAAAGAAGGCGGGTTCAAGATACGCCGTGCCTGTATTTCCCGTGCCTTCCCATAGGTTTGTTCGTTCAGTTTCTTTGCATTCGGCGCATTGTCGGGCACGAGATACAGGTGCAGGTTCTCTTTTTTACGGAAGCCCGTCTCGTAATATTCCAGATACAGACTGCGGTTTCCGGCTGTCAGTTTTCTTTCTTTGATTTCCACTTTCATAGATATATTCTTTTGATGGTTATGCAAACAGGTTATTCACGAGGTTCATCGTCTCGATTTTCTTTTTATCCACTATCTTGGCATAGACTTCCGTCATCTTGATACTCTGGTGGCCGAGTATCTTGCTCACCGTGTAGAGGTCAGCGCCGAGCGTCAGCAACAGGGTAGCCGCCGTATGCCGGCTGCAATGGTAGGTGATGTGCTTCTGTACTCCGGCTTCCTGCACCCATTCGCCCAATACCACTTCTACCGTCGTGGACGTGATGCGGAGCTGATGAAATACGGTGTCCTTGTCCTTTGCCCTTCGGGGAAGCCATTTCATGGCCTCGTCCGACAACGGGATGGTCACACGGTTTTTGGTCTTGATTTGTTCATGCTCGATGTAGAGCGTCTTGCCGTCAGCCGCCGTGTGTATCTCGCTCCATTTCAAAGTCTTCATGTCGCTGTACCGAAGTCCGGTAAAGCAAGAGAACAGGAATGCTTTTTTCACGATTTCATAACGGCACGGTGTGGCTATCAGGCTACGGAGTTCCTCGATAGTCAGAAACTCACGCATGGTGCTCCGCTTCTGTGGCTTCTCTTTCGTCTCCAACTGTTTGAACGGGTTGCGGTCAATCAGCCCCTCGTGTACGGCTTTGTTCAATGCGGCGGCAAGACGGTTCACGAAGATACGGCAGGTCGTGCTGCCCAGCGTCTTTTTGCCGTTGTTGAAAGTACAGGTTTTCAGAAAGGCGATGAAGCCCTTGCAGAAAGCCTTATCCACTTCTTTCAGGGCAAGGTCGGGTTTCCCTATATATAATAGGTATTGCTCTACCCTTGCCTGTGCGTTCCGCTTCGATCTCATGCTGGACGGGGTTAGGCCGCATTCATCGGAGGTGTACTGCTCCACCCATGCACTAAGGGTCATACGTGCCTTTTTCACGTCTTCCCAGTTCACAAGCCCGTTTTGCTGAATGTCAAGTATGCGCTGTGCCTTGATTTGCTCGGCCAGTTTGCGCGTGTTCTTGTTTTGCAGCTTTGCGGTGGCGTCCGTTTCCGGTACGAGGTAGAGTTTCAGTCCCTCTTTCCTTCTCGCACCACGGTAATACATGTCCAGATACAGGCTTACATTACCGTCATTAAGCCTTTTTTCACGTATGCGAACAGGCTCTTTCACTTTGATTTCTTTCTTTCTACGTCCCATTTCTTTTCTGTGTTATCTTTTTCTTCGATTTGTTACTATATTGTTTATCAATTATTTACACACACAACAAAGATAATTCTCGGCGGGACAAAAACGGGACAAAAAAAGCACTATTATTTCTCAATTTAGGCAAATATAACGGTCTAATCGCAAATCGGCCTCTTTTTATAACTAACTATAAATCAGTTATATTTAGTCGATTTCGTTATATTTCATTTCCTATGTTTTGACCTATCTGTAATAACTGGTGGATCCTCCAAATGTGTATGGCATTGGCGGCACTGTTCTCTATCATCGTG
>OJRK01000048.1_pt1 | contig 71388 bp, 62 predicted proteins | sample 1599161 | NCBI WGS metagenome assembly OJRK01 (sample SAMN03922535, study PRJEB24848) | human gut metagenome | isolation source: stool sample | host: Homo sapiens | place: Germany | collected 2010-05
GTATACAGCATAATATTCGTCGATTGCCTTCTTCAGAGTATCATCAATGTATACCTGTCCCTTGTAAGGCTTGTTGTACAGATGATCGATGACATCCTGCATGGTTACGATGGCATGTGCATCGAAGCCGTACTTTTCCTTGATCTCTTCCAGTGCACTGACTTTGCCGCCCAGTCCCTTCTCCATACGGTTCAGGGATACCATCAGACCAACGATCTCTACGTTGGCAGCTCCTCTTACCTTGGGAACCGTCTCTTCCATAGACTTACCGGAAGTGGTAACGTCCTCAATCATGATAACTCTGTCGCCGTCTTTTAAGGAACTTCCCAGGAAGCTTCCCTTGTCTGCGCCGTGATCCTTCTCTTCCTTACGGTCAGAACAGTAACGAACCTCTTTGCCGTATAATTTGCTGTAAGCCACTGCGGTTACAACACTGATGGGAATTCCCTTATATGCCGGTCCGAACAATACATCGAAATCATCACCATACGTATCATGAATTGCTTTCGCATAGCTCTCGCCCAGCTTCATCAGCTGAGAACCGGTGACATACGCACCTGCGTTCATGAAGAAAGGAGACTTTCTACCGCTCTTTAAGGTAAACTCGCCAAACTTCAACGCCTGACAATCCACCATGAATTCAATAAATTCCTGCTTGTACTGTTCCATTGTATCTAAAAACCTCCGTGATTCTCGTATCTTTGTCAATTCTGTCCTTTATCATACCATACTTTTTTTTAACATTCAATGAGTTTCCTTGAGAAGAAAAAAGGCAGTCCATCGACTGCCTAATAGGTATCTCCCTGTAAAGGTCGGATATTCACTTCCTCCAGTACTGCCTGTGGGGACAGACGGAAGATCAGGGTGATGACTTTTCCGAGGTCGGAGGTCTCTAAAAGTGACCTGTCCTCTTCGGAGGATTTCTTTCTGGTCTCGGTAAAGGTGCCGCCGGGATTGATGAGGGATACACCGATCCCCATAGGCTTGCATTCCTCCCGGAGGGCATAGGCATAGGACCGGAGCGCCCATTTGGAAATGCCGTAGATGCCGCCCCTGTCTCTGCGGATTCCCGAAGTGGAACCGATGAGTACGATGCGGCTGCCCGGTGCCAGCAGCGGAAGAAATTCCTTCACCAGACGGTAATATGCCGTCACGTTGCTGTCAAGCATTGCCTGCAGTTCCTCCGGCTCCGGCTGTACTACGGATGTCTTCGTGGCCGGATTGGGAAATACCGCCGCACACAGGATCAGTCCATCCACGTTATCTCCGAATCCCGCTATTTTACCGTTCTTCACTGCATCCACCAGTCCAGTGGTTTCCTCTGCCTTCCCGGCATCACAGGAATACGTTGCCGCTCCGGCCAGTTCTTTCCCTGTCTCTTCCAGTGTCTTCGGATTTCTGCCGACGATCAGCACGTTATTTCCATCCTGTAACAATTCTCTGGCGGCCGCCTTGCCGATGCCGCGGCTGCCACCGATGATCACAATATTCATGCGCCGCTCTCCTTCTTCCTAGTATCTTCCGAGGATCGTATCCTTTACGTCCCATCTCTGAGGAGGGTAAGGGGTCTGGTCACCGTATCCTACATCCACATAGGTCACCAGGCGGATATAATCCGGCAGATTGAAGCGTTTCCGCAGTCTGTCACAAAATTCTTCTCCGGGGAAAGTCAGCCAGACACCTTCCAGTCCTACGGCGTGGGCTGCCAGAACGATATTCTGTCCGGCGGCTCCGGCATCCAGCAGCTGGTTTCTCACCGGGGTAAAGGAGTTGGCTCTGTAGCATCTCATATCCTGTAAGATCACCAGATGCACCGGACCTCCCGGCACGTCACTGCCGCGGAACAGTCCCGGCTCGTTTTTCTCCCGTACCACCACATAGCGGATGGACTGTACATTACAGCCGTGAGCAGCCCAAAGCCCCGCTTCCAGGATCTTATCGATCAGTTCATCCGGTACTTCCTTGTCCTTGAATTCCCGGACGCTTCTGCGTTCCTTTACAATCGTGAAAAAGTCTTTCTCCATCTGTTCCGTCACCGGCGTAGGTTTGTAAGGTGTCAGATCCACGTCTTCCCCCTTTACCAGTTTCTCCGCCGCATCGATCAGGAAAGAGGCATACCGATATTCCGGCAAATCTTTTCCCAATCCTCTTTTCTCCCACAGTTCCAGCAGATGCTTCGTATAATCTGCCTGGTTGGGTTTTAATTTCTGGTGGCGATATGCGGTGGCATATACCTGGATCTCCAGGGTATGATGGGAACGTTCTCTCACTCTTGCCCGGAATTCTGTCTCATCCATGGCTAAAAGCTGCTCGTCTGTCAGACGCATATTGTTATTCCAGATCTCAAGTACTTCATCTCTGGAAAGGTAATCCATACTGGTGTCACGAAACATACTGCTGCCTCCTTATTCTCTGTATTCTCCGCCTATAAGTTGCCCCAATAGTTGTTGGGAATATCCTGTCCGCCACTGTTAATATCTTTGGCAATTTCCGCTGCGATCTTTAACAGCAGAGGATCACTGCGTCCTCTCTTCTGCTCCAGCGGAATCTCGTAGATCTTCTGGATCGTACTGGGTCTTGGGCTTAACAGCACGACTCTGTCTGCCAGAAATACCGCTTCGTTGATATCATGGGTGACGAACAATACCGTCTTGTTCTCTGCCTGTCTGATATTGATCAGTTCCTCCTGCAGGGTGCACTTGGTCAGATGATCCACGGCACTGAAGGGCTCATCCATGAGGATGACCTTGGGATTCATGGCAAGGGTTCTGGCGATGCCGGCTCTCTGTCGCATACCGCCGGACAGCTGTGCCGGATATTTGTTCTCAAAACCGTTCAGGCTGACCATGGAGATATAACGCTTTAACCGTTCTTCTCTCTCTTCCCTGGGTACTCCGGCGATCTCCAGTCCGAATGCCACATTTTTCCGTACGGTTCTCCAGGGAAACAGGGAGGCATCCTGGAATACCACGCCAATATCTCTGCTGGTACCGTGTACCGGCTGTCCATCCAGCAATACTTCGCCGCTTGTAGCATCCAGCAGGCCCGCCACGATCTCTAACAGGGTACTCTTACCGCATCCGCTGGGACCTACGATGCAGACGAATTCACCTTCTGCCACATCAAGATTGATGTCATGCAGTGCCTGTACTTCGTTTCCATCCTGATCGATATAGGTTTTGTTGATATTTTTAATGGATATTGCGGGCATTTCCATTACCTCCGTTTCCTGTGTCTCTTATTTTCAGAGCATTCTCAATTATTTTGCTTCCGGGTCGGTCATTCCCAGGGTATCTGCAGCTACCTGCGCGAATTCGTTGGTGTAGGTTCCTTCGTAGCTGACATTTTCATCTACCCAGCCGTACTCCTTCAGATATTCAAAGGTGGTAGCCAGACGATCTTCGGGGATTACCGGATAATCCAGCCATACATCGATTTCCGACTCGATGGCCTTTCTCATAACCTCTTCGGATGTATTCATCTCTTTTGCTGCCCATGCAACAAATTCGTCGAAATAGTCATTCTTAACTTCTTCATGTACCTGATAATAAGCGGTCAGGAAGCGCTGCAGCTTCTCCGGCTCATTTTCAATAAAGCTGTTGCTTGCGATGATCGTTCCGGTATAGTAGTCGGGGATGTAGTCCCAGGCTCTTCCCAGGATATGTCCGGTGCCGTCTGCCTCAGCCAGTGCCGCATACGGGTTGTGAATGATCGTAGCGTCCACTTCGCCGGAAGTCAGGGATGCATAAGCGGTCTGGTATACGCCGTTGGCGATCAGATCCACGTTATCCGTGCTGACACCGTTCTTCTCCAACATCTTCAATACGGAAAGTCTCATTCCGCCGGAAGCTCCTGCGGTACCGACTTTTTTGCCTTCCAGATCGGAGAAGTCCTGTATATCATTGTTTGCCACCAGCCAGTAGCATCCGGAATATCTCCACATATTTCCTACCAGCTTGGCAGGCACACCGTTGTAGATACCGGGGATATAAGAACTGGGATCTCCGTCTGCCACATCGATCTCTCCTCTGGTGATCAGGGACATTACTGTGGAGTTGGTATCGGCGCTGGCCTCTACGTTTTCGAACTCAATACCAAGTTCTTTATACAGACCCTTTTCAATGGCAAAACGGTTCACCGCACCGGTCATTCCGGTAGCGAAGCAGGAACGGATCACGATGGTGTCTCCGGATTCCTCTCCTGCGGTAGTTGCACTTGCTGTCTGGCTTCCCTCATTCTGTGCGGCTCCGGTTGCTGCATTGTTGCCGGTTGCTGCACTGCTGCCGCAGCCTGCCAGTACTCCGGTTGCCAGTGCCACAGTCAGTAATACGCTGAATACTTTCTTTTTCATAACATTTTCCTCCTCGTCTATTGAAAAAATTTATTTGCTTATACATGTCTCCATCGATAGCTGATGGCATATTCGATGGCATCGATCAGTTTTACCGCACCTACGGATAATAAGGTGATCAGGATGATCAGGAAGAACATCCTCGGGGTGTTCAACAGGTTCTGGGACTCTGTCAACAGATAGCCAAGTCCTGCTCTTGCCGACTGCATTTCCGAGAACAGGACACCGGTCAGTGCCGTTGCCGCTGCCAGCTTCAATCCATTAAAGATGGAAGGGAGTGCCGCCGGAATGATGACCAGAAATACGGTCTGGGAACGATTGGCTTTGAATACTTTTGCGACCTTCAGATACTCCTTTTTACACTCCTTGGCTCCGGTCACGGTATTGTACAGGATCGTAAATACCGAGAACAGAAATACCAGAAATGCCTTGGACTGGAAGCCGATGCCGAACCACAGGATCAACAGCGGCAGGATTGCTACTTTCGGAACTGCCATGATTGCCGAACAGAATACATTCATGTACTTCTCCGATACCGGAAACAAGGTCCAGATCAGTCCCACTGCAATACCTACCACCACAGCAGACAGATAACCTGCCAGTGCCTCCTGGATCGTCAGCAATAAGTGGGGCCATAAGGTTCCGTCTGTAATGATCTTAATGCCCTCTTCCACGATGGAAGTCGGGGACGCCACGAAGATCGTAAGCACCCTGCCGGAATCTACTGCCCATTGCATCCACAGAAGCAGTGCCGCCACGGTGAGCAGCTGTGCCAGATTCACCCAGGTAAAACGTTTCTTATTCTTAGTTTTCTTCTTTTTTTCCATAAGTGTATTCTCCTCGCTTCACCTTATCGCTTTCAAAGTACTCTCTCTTACAACAGGTACCTTCCAGGATGACATTCTGTGTGATCCTGTGGGAGAGACATTTGGAAAAGTTCTCAATGGTAGTAGTGTCGATCACGTCACAGTAAAACGGTGCGATCTCTCGGAACCAGGGATACTTATCAAAATAAGTTCTCCACACTTCCGCATAGGGACAGTGATCTTCTCCCCATTCCGGGATCCATCCGGTGAAGGGAAGGTCGATAACACTCATAAAGTCTTCTACGGAATCTGCCTTCAGGCCTTGCGCCAGTGCCTTTTCCCGCAGCTGATCCGACCGGTCCACTGCCAGCTCGAATACGGTCTGTCTCACGATATCTTTGGTCTTCTCCAGTCCGAACTGGTCATATAATACTTTGCTGAAATGGAAGAACTGCATGGCGAACTGTCTTGCGGCCTTTCTCACTTCACTTACCAACAGTTCTCTGGGAACCGTTCCTTCTATTTTATAATCTGCTTTACTCAATGTCCGCTTCCTCCACCTTATTAAAGCTGTCCATAAAAGCTATGTATTCCTGTTTATCAGCGAATCTCGGATGATATTCCTGTTTGGTCCGCTTCGTCACTTCCGCGCCGTCCTTCAACATTCGGTAAGCACTCAGGGCAAATATCTTGGCTGTCAGCACATAGGCTTCTTCCTCATCCACGATGTCGAAATCCACCTGGTGCAGACCACCTACAGCACCGCCGGTATTGAAAGTGATCACAGGAATCAGATGCTGTACATCTCCCACATCTGTGGATCCTCCGCTGTGTTCCTCCGGTCTGACCTCGTATACCGTTTTTTCTCCTGCCAGTGCTTTCACCGCATCGGCCATCTCTTCCGGTGCCGGCTGCCAGAGAGAAGGAAGATAGCCCGGCATAGTCTCGATACGATACCCTGCTCCCATGGCAAGTGCTCCTGCCTTGAAGGAACGATCTGTCTTGACGGATGCATCTGCGAAAGCTTCCAGGTTCTTGCCTCTTACCAGTGTCTCCAGCACCGCTTCGTTGGGAACTACATTGACCAGATCTCCGCCCTTGGTCAGGATCGGATGAACCCTCACGCAATCCTCATCCCGGAAGGTCTCACGGTTCAGTGCCAGTGCCTGTAACCCCAGGCTTGCTGCCGATAAGGCGTTGACACCTTTTTCCGGACATCCCGCCGCATGGGCTGCTTTTCCTTTGATACGGATCACCTTGGATACAAAACCATTGCCGCTGTTGCTTCCCAGCCGGATTCCCTCTAAGGAAATATGATGCGCCAGTGCCACATCCACATCATCGAAAGCACCGATGCGGATCAGTTCACATTTTCCACCACCGTAAGCAATCTTGCCATCAGTGATCAGTTGATTCTTGAATTCGATCTCACCGTACTCTTCCGCCGGTGTGGCGAAGAAGATCACCTGTCCATCCAGCTTCTGTGCCACCTCTGCATCCGTAAGTGCCAGCGCCGCTCCGATGACTCCTGCCAGCTGTGCGTGATGTCCACAGCAGTGAGCTGCCTGTGTCTCCTGATTTGCATGTGCATGCTGCGGAATCCTCAGGGCATCCAGTTCTCCGATCAATGCCAGGGATGCATTTCCGGCCTTTTCTTTATTTAAATAGGCTTTTGCTCCGGTGATGGCCAGATCCGTCTGTACCGGCAGCTGTAAGCTCTTCATAAAATCCACGAACTTTTTCGAAGTGCGGAATTCCTTGTAGCCCAGCTCTGCATGATCGTAAATATCTCTTGCGAACTCTACGATGGTCTCCCGGTTGTCATCTATGATCTTAAGGATTCTCTGTTCTGTCGTATCAAAGGTTGCTGCCACGGTGTCATCCTCCTCGTCTTTTATATCCTAGTAAATCTATATGTTTTCTATGTTTTAGATGATATTACCTTATATTTCCTAGTTTGTCAATAGGGTTAGTATGTATTTATATAAAAAAGTTAGGTAACAGTTCAGCCATGAACATATTTGCCCGCAAAATCATGCAAGCATGATCTCTGTGCCCAGATATGTTCATGGCTGAACTGTTACCTATATTTACTTACTTATTTACTCTCTATTCTTCAATACTTCCGCAGGCACCAGCTTGTTCAGTCTGCCCACCAGCAGGAAGTTGATCACCAGATAGCAGATCAGGATGCCTCCGTAGATCATGCCGTACAACTGCGGCGGGAACTGTAAATCCATTCCGATGGCCACATTGGAAATAAAATACGGGAAGATCAGATCCATGGACCATTTTGCCAACGGTACTCCCAACAATGCTCCCAACATTATAATATAGAAGTTCCCGTCCAGATACAGTCTGCGGATCTCTCCCTTTCGGTAGCCGAGTACTTTCATCAGGGAAATGGAGAATGCAGAACGGTCGATCATGACCTTCATCATCAGATACATGACGATCATGAAGATCAGTGCGGAGATGGCCGCCAGCATGCTGACCATAGGTCCCATCATATCCGTAAATATCTGAGAGCTTTCCTCCACGTTTTCTCTGGATACCGTAGAATACAGTCTGCCGTTGTCGATGTCCAGTGCATGATCGGCGAATACTACATTATAATAGTCGTCTTCCTGATCGAACAGTTCCTGCATGGCATCCCGGTCTAAAAATACATAAACACCGGAGGCAAAATGAACGATATCTTTGACAGTAAACGCATAATCTCTCTCGTTCACTTCATCGGAAAGCACCAGTTTGTCACCGACCTTCACACCAAATTTCTGTGCTGCGGCGCTGGAGATCACGATCTCATTTTTCTTATTGCTGGTCTCCACCGGAAAATATGGATTATCCTTATCGATTCCCAGTACCGTCACATCCAGATTATAACCGTAAGCCTCTTTTTTCAGACTCTCCACATAAGCCGGAGTACCATCCTCCGGCACATCCTCCGTGGGATATTTGTAAGTATACATATAAGCATAGGTCGTCTCATCCAGGCAGGCGTCTCCAAAGTTCTTACACAGAACATAGCAGTCTGCAGAGATCAAAAGTACCAGCAGGCAGATAAACATACCGATCACCACCGCCACGGCAGAACGCATCTCCCGAAGGAGCTGACGGACCTGGAATCTGTGAAGGAACTTCATATTTCCCAGATTTACATCTTGTATCTTCCCGGCCCTGCCTGCGGTCTGTTCATTTCGAAGCAGAGACAGTGCCGTGCGCTTCAACTTCTTGCTGATCACCAGACAGTTTACCAATGCGGCCGTCACCGGCGGCATGACCAGACTGTAGACCAGCAGATAGGCCGGAGTCACGATTTCCATGGGTGGCAGGGAAAAATACACGATACTGTCCTGCATCTGCCAGCCGGTACCATACTTCGAAAAGCCCAGGACACAGCCGACCGCACCTCCTAAGAAGGAGATCATCATGGGATTGAGCAGATAATGGAACAAAAGCTGCCCTCGCGTCACACCCAAAGCGTACAGCGCACCGATGACGCTGCTCTCTTTTTCAATATTATGTACCACAAATACGGAGATCACGTAAGTGAACATGACCATCAGGATAATACCGGATACCATACCGGCATATTTATTGATGATCACATCCCCGCTGGCGGCATCGATTCTGGGATTATCCCCTGCCACCAAAAACTGTGTCAGATTGTCGATATCGAAAGTAAAATACTCATCGATCATATCATTGGCTTCATCCTGCAGTTCCTGCACACCGTCCCGCAGTTCCCTGCTGCCATCCGCAATCTCATCCACGGCATCCGTATAATCGATGATTCCTTCCCGGAAATCCTCCAGATCCGCCAAAGTATCCTTCGCGTCCTTCAAGGAATCCCGCAGCCTGGCATCCACACTGCTGCCCTCTGCCATCAGCTGGTCCAGCTCTTCCTTATAATTGTCGGCAGTCAGTTCTACCTGAATAACACTTTCTTCCAGCTGTGCCTCCACCATATCCATCAGTGCATCCACCACGGCATCTGTGCCGTCTACCAGAGGCTCACTGGCGGTATAAAGCACGCTCAGTCCCTGGAACAGCTCCTGGGATCCTCCGGCTGCTTCTCCGACACCGGCGGTATAGGCTTTCACCCCATCCCGAAACTGTGCCACGGTGTCCAACTGACTTTTCACTGCAGACAGCTGCCCCGCTGCCTGGGATGCCCCCATCTGTGTAAAGACAGTTGCCAGCTGATCCAGCTGCTCTCCGTAACCGCCAGCCGTCAGTCCCGGAAAGCTGATCCCGTATGCCGCATAAGGTTCCAACTCTGCCTGGAGCTGTTCATTCACCATGCCCAGAATGGCATTAAAAATAGCATCAGCTCCCTGATTCAACGCAGCACTGTTTTCCGTGATCTGACTCATACCGCCCACCAGTGCTCCGCCGCCGGCAGAAGCTGCATTAACTCCGTCCGTGTAGGATTTCACACCATCCCGGAACTCCTGCAGATCTTCCAGAGACTTTTTCGCGTCCTGCAGGTTCTGCCGCAGGGATGCAGTGTAGGCATGAGGATTAGCGATCATGGCATTCAGCTGTTGTTCATAATTTCCTGAAGTCAGTGTCACTTCCACTCCGGCATCCTTCAGGCTGTCATTCACCTGTTCCAGCATGGCATCAAACAACTCATCCGCCGCATCCGTCAGTTCTGTATTATGATCCGCCAGTTCATCCACACCGTCCACCAGCTCATCCACGCCATCCAGAAGTTCCTGGATACCATCCTGAATATCGTTCTTCGTCTCTTCCGCATCTGCCAGCATTTCCAGAAAATAAGTATCCGTCACCTTACTGCGGTCCAGTTCGAAGGATTGTAACAGTTCCTTCAGTTCCTGATCCGTCATGGTATCATTCAGCAGATAGGTGTAAGTATAATCCTCCGTCCGGAAATTCTGTCCGCCTGCTTTCAGAGCTTCATAATCCTCTGCCGTGACAAATCCGAAGCCAAACAGATTGCTGTCTACAGTGGTATCTGACGTTTTCTCAAAAGCAGCATCGTAATCCGGCGTGCTGCCGATTCCGGCAACGGTGAACTCTTTTCCCCCAACGATAAAGATATCTCCTAATTACAGCTCATGTTTTTCCGCATAATGCTGTTCCAACAGGATCTCTCCCTGTGCCGGAATTTCCTCCCCTTCTGCTGGAACGAACAGATCTACCGATTCTCTTGCCTGATAGACACGAAACGTGGACTGTCCCAGATGAAAATCCAGGGAAAAATCCCTCTGCAGTGTCACACCTTTTTCCGTGATCTGTGCGGTCTCTTTTTCGGTCAGCGGAACAAAAACGCCAAACTGTCCGTCCTCTCTGTGATGGACACGTCCGCTCTCCTTCGTCCCCTGCATAATAGTCTCGGCAGCTCCCACAATAGCCACCACCATATACATGACCAGTGCCACCAGGAAAAACAGTGCCAGATACCGAAGCAGGTTTTCCCGGATATCCCGAAGTACTCGTTTGCTTAATATCCTCTGCATCCTACAAATCCTCCAGTTCTGCCGCAGGAACACGTTTCTCGTTCCGATAGTTCTTGCTGATCTGTCCGTCCTTGATCATAATGACCTGATGTACCATGTTTTTAATGGAATTATTATGCGTAACAATAAGCATCGTAGTGCCATACTGTCTGTTGATATCCTCCAGCAGTATCAGGATGTCCCGGGAAGTCCTGGAATCCAGCGCACCCGTAGGCTCATCGCATAACAGAAGGCTCGGATTCTTGATCAAGGCTCTGGCGATGGCACAGCGTTGCTGTTGTCCGCCGGAAAGTTGTGCCGGGAACTTGTTCTGATGTTCCGTCAGTCCCAGTACCTGCAGCAGTTCCTCCATATTCAAAGGATTCTTCGTCAGATACTGGCAAACCTGGATATTTTCCTTCACCGTCAGATTCGGCACCAGATTATAAAACTGGAAAATAAAACCCAGCTTCTCCCGACGGTAATTGGAAAGTGCTTTACTGTTAAGCCCCGCCACCTCCTGTCCATCCACTACGATGGAACCGGAATCCACGGTATCCAGTCCTCCGATGCAGTTGAGCAGCGTGGATTTGCCGGAACCGCTGGTGCCCTGGATGACACACATTTCACCTTGTTCCACTCCTGCGGTGATTCCCTTTAATACCTGTACATAACCGCCGCCTTCTCCATAGCTCTTCTTCAGATCCTTCACTTCCAGATACATATCCTGCCTCCTCATCACTAATGATAATGATTTTCATTAACATAACACTGTTATGTTAATGCTCTGAAACAGCACCCCTGCAAAGTCCAAACTTCCTTGGGGTGCATTGTATTTTAGCTTTCTGTCATTATGCCCATCCATCCGCGCACCAGATACATCGTCAAGGCATCCACATGCTTCAATGCCACTCTCTCTTCTGTCTCATGCAGAAACAGGTGTACAAAAGTATCTACCATAATGTGGGCCATCCAGTGTGTCATGTAATCATCGACCCGCGGTCTTCCGGTGGCATTCGTCACCATATCGCATAATCTGCGGTACTGCTGCTCCGAGATATCCACGACCTCATCCAGACAATTTTCAAATCGGGACCCCTGAGATTTCGTCAGGAGCAGCAGAAAGGCCTCCCGGTTCGCATACATCTGCCGGATGATCTGTCTGGATGCTTCCAGATCCCCGTCATCCGCAATATCCAGCTGTGCCACCTGATCCTCGTTGTGCATCTCTGTGGCATAATGTTCTTCCATTATTGCATACAGCTGCCGCAACGGCTCTTCCACCAGTGCTGCCAACAGATCTTCCTTATCCTTGAAGAAAAAATACAGCGCCCCTGTGGTCACTCCGGCCTCTTTACAGATATTCCGCAGGGAAGCTTTCATATATCCTTTTTCCAGAAACTCCCTTTTGGCACATTCCAGAAGGTGCTGCCTGGTTTCTTTATTCTCATTTTGCGTTTCCTGTTTTAAGGGCATTGCGATCTCCTTCGGGAATAATACTCCTCTCATAGAAAGCATCCCCTGCCTGCAAGCAGTCAGGTATGTTTTCTATGGAAGAGTTTATTCTATCATATGTTCACTCGTTCACATAACGTTGTTATGTCTGCATTATAAATAAAAACAGGATTGCTGTCAACCCTGTTTTTATTTTCGTCATTTCGTTTTATTTTGTTTTCAGCTGTTCGATCTTTTCCTGTAAATCTGCAATGGCTCTCTGGCTGTTCTTAATGGTCTCGCACTGCTTCTCAAAAGGAGGCTCCGGCATATCGCTGTACTGTTCAAAATAGATCTTGCCGATCTCCAGATAGTTCTTCTTCATGACTTCCTCGCAGGTAGAGATCTGGCTCTTCAGATTAGCAATGGCTGCCAGTTCTTTTGCTTTGTCTGCCGCTACTTTTCCCTTTTCGGTGATGGTATCACCGATCTTCTCTATAATATCCATCGTATGATCTCCTTTCTCTTCCTACCGCCCGCACTTTGGATCTGTCTGTCCTTCCCGTCCGGGCTGTTTCGGTTTCCATATTCCGTGTGTATTATTGTACCTTCTTCCGGATACCGCGTCAAGTATAAGCGCTACTTGCGCATTTCAAAGAATCTGTGCTATAATCGCCTTGTAATACTATTGGAGGTGACATCATGCAGCCGCTATATACCACTCTGAAAGTTAATAATGAGATTGAATTGTGCGAAGTATCCGATCCCGATTGCAAGCAGCTCATCGAGAGAGCATTGCTGAAAAACCGGATTTCTTATTATATCCGCTGGCCGAAGGCTTCCTTCTTCAGCCGCAAAAAAGATGCCTGCATCATCTGCATCAACGACAATGTCAAGGATGCTGCGGAAGAGATCGTCCGCGGGATCTGTGACGAATCCGGATACAATGTGCGCTTTATTTTAAAACGTTCCTCTAATAACTATTTATAGACCCTTAAAGCACATAATTTTATGTTTTTTTCGTTTATTGATTGATTTTTTCTCACTAACGGATCATAATGATGATATCATTTAATACAAAGGAGGGGCTTTCTAATGGAAAATCGTGTTAACAAGCATGTATTTGCCTGGGTTTTCTGCTTTTTACTTGGTGAGTTGGGTGTTGATAGATTCGTCAGAGGTCAGGTTGGTCTCGGAATTTTGAAGCTTCTCACTGCCGGTGGCTGCGGAGTATGGAGCCTGGTCGACTGGATCATTGCTCTTACCAAGGCATACGGTGCTGCTTATGCCGGTTCCGAAGAAGTTGTATTCGTAGACGGTAAATATACAGCATAATCACAGGATAAAAAAAGCTTTTGCCGGAGACGACAAAAGCTTTTTTCTTTTTATAGGTTGCTGATCATGAATAAAAACATAAAACAAACTATATTTCTTATTTCTATTATTGCACTACTCCTGCTTTTCCTGTGGTTCTCAGGATATCAATGCCCTTTACTATTCTTTTTTGGCATTCCATGCCCTTTCTGTGGAATGACCAGAGCATTTTTATGCCTATTAAGCGGTGATCTTACAACAGCCTTTTATTATCATCCTCTCTGGCCTGTAGTATTGGGAATTTTTATTATTTTTCCTCTTTGGAAATTCCGGCTTCTTCACTTATCGGACAAATGGATCGATCATGGGGCGTTTGCGATTGGAATTCTGTTCTTGCTCTGCTTTATCATAAGGCATGTAACACATTCTCCCATTGTACAGATTGATTTTACAAAAGGTATTTTTCATTTCTTTTCATATATGAATACATGAAAAAGGAGCTGTAATACAGCCCCTTTTTTCAATGCTCTTATGCAATCGCTTTATCCGTTTTCTCAATCAAAATCGAATTTGGTGTAACGCTCATACATAGCGCCATAACGGAATCTTGCCATTTCATTTTTCTTGAGGACATCTTCCTCGGATCCCCTGTACTGACAACGCAGGCAGTAGTATTCCTTCTTATCCTTATCGTAGAACATATCCATATCGATATCTCTCATGAAGCAAGAGGGACATCTGTAGTTTAATTTGCCTTTTCCAGCTTGAGCCATGTTGCAACGACCTCCTTATCCTTGATTTTGGAATTGTAACCCAGTGTAAACATCGGGGAGAATGCATATCCTTCCTTCACATATCCGACAGCGCCTTCTGCATTGGTGCTCATGGATACTGCGGTCTCAATCTGAGGAATGACAGCTCTTACTTCGTCAGCCTCTGCCTTCTCCATCTCACGGCACTTGTACTCGTAATCCAGAGTCTCTACCTCGTCACCCTTTTTGGTGCTCAGGGTGATACCCAGCATGTCCTCAGAGTACTCAGTGGTACCATAGCATGCTACGATGTACTCGTTCAGTTCTACTTCTGCGTTCGGATCGCTCATCTCCAGGATCTTACGCTCGATCTTGATCGCTGAGCTGCCTTCCTCGAAGGAAACGATGGTCTGTAATTTTACGGTCAGATCATAGAACTCGATATCTACGGGATCCAATGTCAGGATTCTGGTGTTGCCTTCCTGAGAGAAATGAGCTTTGGTACGGCACAGGCACAGATCCACTTCTTCACCGTTGTGTTTTAACTTGGCACTTCTAACGGTACCTTCTCCTGCATAATGTGTGAAGTAACCTGCACGGTACTTCTCCTGGATCAGGAAAGGATAGGAAGCATCGGTCACATGCTTGGTGCCGATACCTACCGGCCACTCCAGCTTTGCAGCGTAAGGGCGCAGGTCTACGATAGCACCGCCCTGATCCATATTTACGCAGGCACGCATGAAGGGATCACAGTACCAGAACAACTGCTTGTCGGAACCGTACAAAATATCTCTCCACAGAGCACACTCAGGCTCGGTGTAGGTCTTCTTCTGACGATAGTAATCAGCGAACTCCGCCATGGTCATATCGGTAAGCTTGCCTTCCTTCTTCAGGTCGCCGTAATACTTCATACCGTCTTCATAACTCTTCTTCAACAGTTCGTAAGGCTGCTCCCAACGGCCCATTTTGTTCAGCCAGCCGGGTCCTACGAACATCATGTTGTATGCGTATCCGTTGTTGTACTTTTCCAGGGAACGATACTGATCGATCAGGTTGTACAGATAAGGATACTCCCAGGTCTTGGTGTCATAGATCATACCACGCAATACGTTCTGAGGATGGGTTCCGAAGTTGGAGCCATTGCCGTCATAGCATGCCAGCAGGTCTCTGGACAGGTGAGGGATTGCTACTACACCGCTGTCCTCAGCTTCGTTGGCTGCAGGTGCATGGGTATTCTGCTTGGAAGGGATCCAAGGTGCCCAGGGGCCGCCATCCATGAAGGTATACCAGGAGTTGTTGCAGGTATGATATGCCTTGGGGCCTTCCTCCCAACAGGTTGCTACCGCACATTTTACGGTAGGATAGGTTGCTTTGATATAATTGGTCAGATCTGCATCCATGTAGTAAGATCCGGTGGATTCGGGATAGAATCCGAACTTTTCATGGAACTTGCCGAATACATCATCCACGATAGACTTTTTGTCTTCCATGGAGAACATCCAGATACAGAAATCCTTGGTCTTGTACTTCTCACGGAACTCTGTGCAGGGCAGTCCTAACAGAGACAGTGCGATCTCATCACCGTACTTCTCGTGATCTGCCTTAGCCAGTGCTACCGCTTCGTCATTGAACAGGGAAGCATAGGTCATCTGAATGGTAGTCTTCAAACCATTCTTATGCGCAGTTTCCTGCTGAAACTTGAAAATATCCAGAGATTCTGTCAGCAGTGCTTTTCTGCCCAGATCCTCTTCTTTGCCGTGCCCGGTTACTTTTTCCGCATACTCGGGAACCATCTCCGGACGGTGAATGATATTCACGATAAACTTATCCATCTTTTCCTCCATCTCGCCATTTGGCATCTTATATCGTGAGCATAGCTCACTCAATGCATTTCACAAAATCACACTTGCAAGCAAGTGATTTTGCTTCAGTATATCATGATTCGCACCTACGGTGCTTACCGTTGCTTCGCAACGATCATGATCAAATTCGCCGTTCGCCAATTATGCAAGCATATTGGCTCACTTGCACTCATTATATCATCCTCCCCGCATTGCGGGAACGAATATCACATTACTTCTGAAAGTCTCTGATCACTTTCAACGCGGGCAGTGCATTTCCATCATAATCGAACAGTGCCTGATTGGCCCATTCGTTTCCGCCCGGACCGGGATCCTGAATATAGTTCAGGGATTCCTCGTTGGCCCAGCCACAACCAGGCATTGGGATCCATGCCGGCTCCCAATAGTAGAAGCCCTTTCCTCTGCCCTCCGGAACCTGTGTGATCCTCTCCATGACCTTCTGCATAAATGCAGACTGTCCTTCCGGTGTCATAGGATACTCCACCGCCTCTGCAAGGTGGGGCTTGGTCGCCATGCCCTTGCGCTGTTCCGGTGACAGTTTTTCCCTGTCTGCATAGTCCTCCATGGTGAAGCCCATGGATACCTCTGCCACAATGACATCCTTCTGATATCTCTGAGAGAGATCGTTCATATTATTTGTCAGATCCTCAATGGTTCCATGCCAGAAAGGATAATAGGACAATCCGATGACATCGAAGTCCTCTCCTCTCTGTACATAGGCATCAAACCATTCTCTGCAGCGGGCATTGTTGCCGCCACAGTCCAGATGAAGCATCACGCGGCTATCCGGGGATACTTCTCTCACCGCACGGATGCCCGCACTGATAAACCGGGCGATATTGTCAACATTGTCCCATTTTCCATGAGGCCACATCAGGCCATTGGTGATCTCATTACCTACCTGTACCATCTCCGGAAGCAGATCCAGACGCTTTAATTTCAGCAGCACATCCTTCGTGTAATCATACACATACTTCTCCAGTGCATTGGCATCTGCATATGCCCACTCCTTGGGAGGGAACTGTTTGCCGGGATCTGCCCAGAAATCACTGTAATGCAGATCCAGCAGATAGCTGTAACCCAGCTTTTTGCCTGCGGAAGCCAGTGCCACCAGTTTTGTAAAGTCACTGGTACCGGCTCCGTAAGGCTTGCCGTCCTCACTGTAAGGATCGTTCCAGAGACGGATGCGCAGAGAGTTGGCACCGTATTTTTTCAAGATCTCCAGTGCGTCCCCCTCTTTGCCTTCGTCATAATACTTTGCACCGAGAGCTGTCTCTTCCGGCAAAGTCGATACATCCATACCTTTGATAAATTTATCCATAAATTAACTCTTTATCTCCATGTCATACATTTATCCGGAGAATCCATTCCATGGATTCTCCTAGGTTAAACTGCCTAAGCAGTTTAACCTTTCACTGCGCCACCGGTGATACCTTCCACATAGAACTTCTGCATGATCACAAATAATACAGAGATAGGAATAGATACCAGTACACCGCCTGCACAGAACTGACCAAAGTAAGTGTTGATCAGGCTCTTATCCAGCATATTGTACAGACCGATAGCAACAGTCCACTGGGAAGATATGCCGGCATTTAACATCAGCTTTGCATATACGAAATCCATCCAGGGGGACAGGAAGGAGCTGATAACGGTATATACAATGATGGGACGGCTCATGGGGATAACAACCTTCCAGAAGATCGTAGCCTCACTGGCTCCATCCAGATAAGCAGCCTCGCGCAGGGAATTCGGAATCGTATCGAAGAAGCCCTTTGCGATCAGGTAACCCAGTCCGGCGCCGGCAGAATATACCAGGATCAGTCCGAGGTGAGTGTTGGTCAGGTTCAATGTCTTCAGGATAAAATATACTGCGATCATGGACAATACACCGGGAAACAGATTCACGATAACTGCGGCGTTCATCAGCGGCTTACGTGCCGGGAAACGCATGCAGGAGGTCGCATAGGCCACCATCAGTACAAAAGCGGTGGAGATCACACATACCACACATGCAATGATGAAGGTGTTCTTGAACCAGTTCGGGAACTGTGCCACACTGTCCGCAGAGAAAAGCAGATTCTTATACTGCGCCAGACTCCATTCCTTCGGGAAAAAGGTGCTGGTATTCATGCCGGTGTATGCGCTGAAGGAGGTGACCACCAGCCATACGATAGGCACCAGCCAGACAAATGCCAAAAACGCCAGTAACAGGTTATGTAATAAAGTCTTAATAAATCTCTTCATTAACGGAACGCCTCCTCTCTGTCACCCTTCAGGAATCTGCTGAAGGCAATGAGGGTAAATACCGCACATAGGATAAACACAATAATACCGATGGTGGATGCCATCTTGTAGTTGTAATAGCTCTGTGTCAGATTGAACAGCCAGGTGATCAGCAGATCCACTTCCTTCGCCTGGGAGTTCGCCATTGCCTGATTTGTGGTGGTATATACACCCTGGGTCAACAGATAGATTACGTTAAAGTTATTAATATTCTTCACAAAATCCGTTACCAGAGAAGGGCCGGTGACGAACAGCATATACGGCATAGTGATATGAATAAAGCTCTGCATCGGAGTAGCGCCGTCGATCTTCGCACTCTCCAGCTGGTCAGAAGGAATATTCATCAGCACACCGGTAGCGATCAGCATCTGGTAAGGAACACCGATCCAGATATTGATCAGGATGATCATGACATGTGCCCATCCGGGAGCGGACAAAAACGGAATATAACTGGTACTGATCGCGCCGATATCTCTCAGCCACTGGGTAATTCCCGCATTGGCACAGATTGTGTTCATGATGCCGTTGTTCGCGAAAAAGTTACGTACCAGAAGTAAGGAGACGAACTGGGGAACTGCGATCGTTACAATGAACAGCGTTCTCCACAGCTTGGGCAATTTGGTTCTCTTATTATTGATCAGCAGGGACAACAGAATACCGCCGATGTAAGTGGTAGCGGTTGCAAACAATGCCCATACCAGCGTCCAGATCAAGATCCTACGGAAGGCATAACCGAAGGTAATGGTCATTCCACCGCTGGAGAACAGATTCTTGAAGTTGGTAAATCCCACCCATGTAAACAATGCGGAGGGAGGCATATGTCCCTGATCATAGTTCGTAAACGCAACAGCGATCAGGATCAGCAGAGGAACGATCGTGAAAATAACAACACCCATGACAGGAAGTGCCAGCAGTGTGATATAGAATTTGTCATTCTTGAACTGCTGCAAGTCTTCTACAAACGTATTGATATGTTCTCCTGCCTGTGCTTTTTTCTGAAGCCGGTAAACGGTCACTTCATTCTTAAGCCAAATCACCAGGAATGTGAACCAGACCACAAATGAGATTACGGAGAACAATAGGATCATAAATGAGTTGTCATAATCATTGAACTCATTCTGCATGGTTACAATATTGAAAACCGTCTCCTGCTGAACCGTTCCCAAAGTTCCAAAATCACGTACATACTCTGTGGCAAAGCCAAAGGTGAATACAATGACTGCCACTTCGAGCAGAGTCATTAAAATACCTTTGATAATTTGTTTTCTGCGGATATATCCTGCTCCCATCCAGACCAGGGATAATTTTACGAACAGATCTCCTTTTACGACTGCTTCACCGAACTCCTTGAAGAATCCGCCGATTCCGCTCTTTTTCTTCTTCATTCTCTGCCCTCTCCTTTCTTCATATTAATATAAATTTTTAGTAACTGTTCCGAACATCTTCCCACGTTCATCTGACCAGTTACATAACCCGGCAGGCAGGAGTCGAACCCGCTTACCGGAAACGTTTCCTGTAAAAAAGGCATCCCTCCACTACGTATTATTGTTCATAGCTTCAGGACGCCTTTCTATTCTCTGTATTCGTTCTGCACCAGAACGTTTTCATCATTCATTTGTCACAGAACCGGAACAGATCATCTTCCCAAACTTATTCAGCGGGTACGGAAACACCTTCTACCAGCTCATCCAGGGCTGCCTGGATACCTGCTTCATCATCAGCCTTCAGCTGACCCTGAGCTACCTTCTCACCAAAAGTCTTGGAAGGATCCCAGTACTTGCCGCCAACGATCTGAACTACACCATAAGCGGACTGCTCAGACAGAGCTGCAATAGCGGTATTGGAAGAAACCTCCTCGGAACCAGCTACATTGATATTGGAAGGTCCGATCTCTCTCTCTGCGAAACGGATTGCCTGGTTGTCTTCGTTGGTAATCCAGTCAGCCAGCAGAGTTGCCCAGCCTGCATTTGCAGAATACTTGTTAACACCTACCAACTTGAAGCCTGCTACGGAACCCTGCTGGATCTGCTTGTCACCACAGGTATAGGTAGGAAGCTTGGTAGCTGCGTAGCCTTCACCGAAAGCGGTCTGAGCTGCAGCTGCATCCCAGGTACCGGAAACTACTGCACACAGTTCGCCGGAAGCGATCTGGTTAGAAACATCACCATCAGCGATCGGAAGGAATGCGCTGTTGCCGGCGATACCCAGCATAGCCTGTACAACCTGTACACCGGTAACACCATCAGCGCTGGTGCCGTTCCAATCCATAGCAGTACTGCCGTCATCGTTCAGTGCAGTAGTAAATCCTGCGCCATAGAAGAAGGAAGCATTGTACCAACCGGAAGCAAAAGTCATACCAACCTTCTTGCCAGCCTTCTCAGCTGCTGCAAGTAAGGTATCCCAGCTCTGTGCATCTTCGGGAGTTACTAACTCGGAATTGTAATATAAGAAGTAACCGTTATCAGCACTCATAGGGAATGCATACAGTGTGCCGTCCTTGGTTGCTGCGTCTACAGAACCGGGAGCGTTTGCACTCTTGACATCAGCTACGCTCTTGCCAGCGTAAGCTTCCAGAGCTGCGTCCATATCATCAACAGACTGCAGAGCACCTGCATTTACCAGATCGATCAGCTGATCAGATGCGAAAGAATACACATCAGCAGCAGCCTCAATATCGGTTAAAACAGTATCCTTAGCTGTGGACTCGGATTCGGTACCAAGCTGGATATCGAAGTTTGCATAATCTGCGTAATGCTCCTTGAAGGAATCGATCATGCCCTGTAACATGGGCTGATCTTCCTCAGCACCCCACATTCTCAAGGTAACGTCCTGCTTCTCAGCGGGAGCGGTCTGCTGTGCAGCCTCGGTGGTGGTTGCTGCTGCAGAAGTTGCTGTGGTATCTGTTCCGGCATTTGCAGAAGCATCAGAGTTTCCACAAGCTACCAGAGAGAATGCCATAGTCAGTGACATTGCTAAAGCGACTAACTTTTTCATTTTGTTATCCTCCTGTTTTGTTTTGCAAGTTTGTGCGTATTGCGCAACCGCTTGTCTACGATAATAGTTTAGCAACATTTCCTTATGTTGTCAATTTATAATAATGACTGATATTGAGATTTAAAATTGTGCATTTTGCACAATCATGCTTTGAAAGTCTTGATTTTACTTGGTTTTCAGCACATCCTTTTTTTGAAAAAAAATGCTTTTTTTATAATTTTTTTGAGCAAAATTAAGGAAAACGTTTTTCCTGATCATGATTTTCACACTCTTGTCAGCCTTTTGTAGACTCCTTCAGGATGATCTCATAGTCCAAAAGTGTTTTGTCAGGTACTGTTTTGCCATGGATCATATCCAACAGCACCTGACAGGATCTCCGTCCCAGCTCTGTGATATTGAACTTCAGCGAGGTTATGGTAACCGGATAATTTTCCAGAATGCGGCTGTAATGACAGGATGCCACCTTCATCTGGTCCGGGATGCGTACACCCATGCGGGCAAGCTTTCTGACTACCTCATCGCAGATGTAGTCATCCTGACACAGAATGCACTCCACACCGCTCTTTTTCAGCTCTTCCACTGCCTTTTCCACCATGGCTTTATTGCTTAAATCCGTGTACACCAGATCCTGGTTCAGCTTGCGCTTTCCCTTGCGGTAGGCTTCCTCATATCCCTGATACCTGCAGCGGTTTACCATCTGATCCATATTGCTTCCCAGGTAGGCAATATTCTGGATCCCTTTGGCGAACAGAACCGTCACCAGTTCCTTACAGGCTCCCACATTATCATGGTCTACCTGTACAACATCATCATCCGGGAATTTCCCCACAGCCACAAAGGGAATCTGCTTCTGTTTCAGGAATTTAACGTATTTGTCGTTCTCATAAGTTCTGGTAAGAATCATTCCGTCCACTTTCCGGTTCTGGATCAGCCGCTCCAATGGTTTGGTATCGTTTCCGTTCGTCGTGACCACGATAATATCATAATCATTGGCCTGTGCCACTTCTTCCACGCCATACATACAGGTATGGAAAAAAGGCATATCCACAAGGGTATTGACCTCCGGCAGGATAATGGCGATATTATTGGTCTTGGATTGTGCCAGGCTCTGTGCTGCCGCATTGGGATAAAAGCCATGTTCTTCTATGTAGTCGAGAATCCGGTCTCTGGTAGCGGCTCCAATACGGCCTTTTCCGGAGATCGCCCTGGAAACTGTGCTGGCAGACACCCCCAGTTCCCTCGCCACATCATGGATCGTCATTGTCTTATCATTCCCAGAATTATTGTTCATACCTTCATCACGCCTTTCCGTGACCTGCAACCTACAGATTGCAGGCACACTTTCCTCCCCATCCTTGCGCAATCCGTTATTTTCATACCTCTTTATTGTCACAATATGCGCAAACGATTGTTCTTGTTTATAGTATCATCTTGTGATGTAGCTTTCAATGCATCTTTTTACACAAATTGCCTCCTCATTTCTATACAATAGTTACAAAACAATCAAGTTTCTTGAAGTTATTTAACCTGTTTTGCCGCATTTTGTTCCGGAACTGTTTCCAATCTCATTCTTTATGATACTAATTTTCCAGGAGACTCTCCGCCACGCACAGTTTCCCATACCCCACCCGGTCATTGGGATATTCAGTCTCCCCCCTCAGTGGTCTGGCTCCTTTCCTGAAATATGCTTTTACTTTTTCGCCGTAGAGGAAGGGATCATTCCCCCGTACAATGCCCCATTCCATCAAAAGGGCTGCTGCCCCGCTGACAATGGGTGTCGCAAAAGAGGTCCCGGTCACGGGAGTAAAGCTTCCGTACACATCCGGAGCCTGGATATTCACACCCGGGGCCACAAGATCCGGCTTGGTCAGTCCCGCAGCTGCCACGCCGATGGTACGGGTACTGTCTGCATAGCCTCTGCCGGAAAAATCTGCATAGGTATCATAGACCTGGTCATAGGCTCCCACGGTGATCACCTTGGCTGCGGTAGACGGAATGGTCAGTGTCACCTGGGGTGTGGCACGGTAGAATCCGGTACTCTCCCCGATTCCGCTTCCCGCTGGGAGATACAGATAATATTGTCCTGTCACGGTCACTACCGGTTCCAGCCGGATTGTCCAGATCCCTGCATTGATGTAGCTTCCCTCTGCCGGGATCATGTCCAGATAGATTTCCTGTGCCACCGCATAGGGCAGAGGCTCTCCCAGATAAACCAGTATTCTAGTCTGTTCCAATTCCAGCGTGTATTTTCCTCCCTGGATATTTGTGGACAATTCTGCTTCCTCACCTCCCGGGGCCTGCAGTCTTATCCGGAACACATCGCTGTAATTTTTCCATAGCTGTATGTTCAGGTTTCTCTCATAATTGCCCACAGCCAGTTCCACGCGGCCGTCCCTTGTTATATTGCCGGCAAAATGTCCTCTGGCGGCTCCTTCGTTGCCGCTGCCCACGCATATCACCGTCCTGCCGATCTCCGAAGCATTGTCCAGGAACCTCTCCAGCAGAGAACTTCCATCGTGGGAACCATAGCTGTTGCCGAAGCTCAAATTGATGACAAGAGGCATATTTAACTGTCTGGCTTTCCGCAGCGCATAAGTAACGCCTCTCATGATCTCCGTGGTCCGGGGAAAACCTTCCTCCCTGGGAAGTCCCAGTTTCACGATGATCAGTTCCGCCTCCGGGGCTGCCCCGGTATAGAGACCGTCCGCACTTCTCCCGGCGGCAATCCCTGCCACTGCCGTTCCGTGGCCGGTCAGATCCCTGCTGGGGATCAGGCCGTACCGTTCCAGTACACTGCTGTTCAGTGCCCGGTTGATTTCCTCCTCCGTATATTCAGTCCCGATGGGAAATCCATCCGGTGTCCTCCCATATCCCGTATCGCCCGTTTCCTCCGGCGCTATCTGATTCTGTGGCAATGTCGGATTCCGCAGCGTCTCCTGCTCCCGTGATGCGGCCTGCTTTCCCGGAATTGTCTGATCCCATGGTACCGTCTGGTCCCACAAATACCGTATCCTAGTACTGCCGTCTGGTTTTCGAAACACCTCCAGATCCCAGGTGATCCCGGAATCCAGAACAGCCAAAAGAACGCCCCTTCCATTCAGAAAAGGCGTTCTTCTTGTCACCGGTGGAAAGCAGGATGCGCCGTCCGGATCTGTCTGCTGATAGTAAAACCGCTTAGGCTTCTCCACATACTCGATCTCCGGAGTCTCCGATACGGTATCTACCAGTGTCTCCGGTACCGTAAGGATCGCATATCCGGCAATCAGCTCTTCCACCACAATATTCTGTTCCCGCAGTCCGTCCAGACTGCCATGATATTTTACGATCAGCTCCCAGCTGCGGCTCTCCGCACTGTAACCGACATTCAGACTTTCCGTCTGTTTCCGTTCTTCCTCCGGGGTCTCCAATGCAAGATTCAGGATGTTTTCCAGTTTCTGGTCCATGGGCACTCCCCATTACTTCCGCTTCTTACATCTTATGTCCCATGTGGGAAATCATTCCGGAAAAGTCAGGTCTTACGCCTCCTTCGGAATCTGTCCATCCACATGAAGGATATGGTTGATCAGCCAGTCTGTCAGGTAATTCAGAATATCCATGATCTGCTCATCCTGATTTCCTTCATCTTTCTCATGCTGATCAATAAATTCATCCAGTTTGTTGATAAATTCCTGATGCTGAATTTTCTGGGTAAAAATCTTTTTGTACTGGATGGATTCCATATACGCTTCTTCATCTGAAAAATGTTTTACGGTATAATCACGCAGTTTTTCCAGAATTGCATCAATCCTGTCATACTTGTCCGGTGTAAACTCTTCCTGCAGCAGTTCGTATGCTTCACTGGCATAGTCAAACAACTGTTTATGCTCCTGATCGATCATGTCAATTCCAATATAGTATTCCGGTTTCATTTCAAACATAACTTCAGCCTTCTTTCATATCTTTTTTGTATCTTTTCCTGTATCCTAAATATGCACTTTTCGTGCAGAACTTTCAAGTGCTTCCACGCTTTTTATACTTTTTTAAGAATTCCCGCTGCCAAAATCATTCGCCCCAGAATTCCTTCAGCGCCCGGACCGCATATTCCGTATCCTTCATACCTGCTGTCTCCACAGCGGAATGCATGGCCAGCTGAGGCAGTCCGATATCCACGCTGGACACTGATACATGTGCGGTGGAAATATTGCCGAGAGTGGAACCTCCCGCAATGTCGGAACGGTTGGCATAGGTCTGGTAAGGTACCTTCGCCCGTTCGCAGTAATCCTTCATCCTTGCCGCGGAAATACCATCGGTGGTGTATTTCTGGCTGCCATGATATTTGATGACGATTCCGCCGTTTAAGTACGGACGGTTGGTAGGATCTGCTTTTTCGGGATGGTTGGGATGTACCGCATGGGCATTATCCGCAGAGATCAGGAAGCTGTCCGCCACCCAGCGCAGATAGCTGCTGTGATCCGCCTGCAATCCTTCCGCGATCCGCTGTAAAATATCTTCCAGAAAAGTGGAATCTGCACCCTGTCTGGTACCGCTTCCCACCTCTTCATTATCGAACACCGCACAGACATTGATATACTCTGCCGGAGTACTCTCCGTAAAAGCTTTTGTCAGGGCAAAAGCGCTCTGCAGATCATCCAGTCTGGGAGACAACACGAATTCTCCCTTTGCTCCTATCATTTTTCCTTCCTGTCTGGTGTACAGGAACAGGTCTTCTCCGAGAATCGTCTCAGCGTCCACGCCTGCCGTTTCTGCTGCCAGCGCTACCAGTGTGGGCTTCTCTACTGCTTCCGGCTGTTCCTCCGCATTCTCCGATGCGGTCTGTGCATCGTATGTAGTATGTGCATCATATTCGTCAAATGATACGTCCGCAAGCAAAGGCAGCAGATCCACCTGGGGATTGTACTCCACACCCTTGTTCATTTCCCGGTTCATATGGATGGCCACATTGGGGATCACGCAGAGATCTCTGTCGATATTCACCAGTCTGCCCTCTATACCGTTCCCGTTCTTCACAGCCAGTCTGCCAGCGACGGAGAGTGGTCTGTCCAACCAGGTGGACAAGATCATGCCGCCGTATTTTTCGGTGTTCAGACGCAGATAATGCTCCTCCACGGTCAATTCCGGCTTCTCTTTGATCTTAAAGCAGGGGGAATCACTGTGGGCTGCTGCCATATGAAAGCCCCTGATGCCGACCTCCTTTTCCGGAATCACAAACGCAATAACGGAAGAATCATTGCGCTCCGTATAATACCGTCCGCCCTTTTCCAGTTTCCATTCTTCCTTTTCCTGTAACTGCTGAAAGCCTGCTGCCTCCAGCATCCTTCCGATATTGGCCACTGCATGAAAACAGGTAGGACTTATTCTTATAAATTCCAGCATCTCCTGTGCTGTCTTCCGAAAATCATTCATTCTGTTCACTTCATCCTTTCCCGGGCCGTCTGTCTGCCTGCGCTGTTCGTGCCCGGAACCATTAGCGTTCCGCACGCATGGGATTATTGAGGAAATCCTCATAAGTCAGACGGATACCTTCTTCCAGCTCCGTCGTATAATGGTAGCCCAGGCTTTCCAGTTTGCTGACATCCAGAAGCTTTCTGGGAGTTCCATCCGGCTTGCTGGGATCCCATTTGATCTCCCCAGTATAACCTACTACCTTCGCTACCAGTTCCGTCAGTTCCCGGATGGTCAGTTCCTTGCCGGTTCCCAGATTCACTGTCTCATCGCCGCTGTAGGTATTCATCAGATACACGCAGGCATCTGCCAGATCATCCACATAGAGAAATTCCCGCAGTGGGGTTCCTGTTCCCCAGCAGACTACTTCCTTCGCGCCGGATACTTTTGCCTCATGGAAGCGGCGGATCAGCGCCGGAAGCACATGGCTGTGGGTGGGATGATAATTGTCGTTGGGCCCGTACAGATTCGTGGGCATGACACTGATATAATCGGTTCCGTACTGTCTGTTCAGGAACTCGCAGTATTTCAGTCCGGAGATCTTCGCCAGTGCATATGCCTCATTGGTTTTCTCCAGCTCAGAAGTCAACAGGCAGCTCTCCTTCATAGGCTGCGGTGCCATACGGGGATAGATACAGCTGCTGCCCAAAAACATCAGCTTCTTGCAGTTGTTCTGCCATGCCGCATGGATCACATTCATCTCCAGGATCATATTTTCATACATGAAATCCGCCAGTGCCTCACTGTTGGCCATGATGCCGCCCACCTTGGCTGCGGCCAGGAACACATAGTCCGGCTTCTCCCTGGAAAAGAATTCCTCCACGGCAACCTGTCTGCACAGATCCAGTTCCTTATGGCTGCGGGTGATGATATTGGTATATCCGTTTCTCTGGAGTGCTCTACAAATAGCACTTCCTACCATACCCTTGTGGCCGGCTACATATATTTTTGCGTCTTTTTCCATGATATTACAGTACTTCCTCTCTTTATTTCTCCTGTTATTCCGCGGTTTCCTTCAACACTACCGCTTCAGCCTTTGCCAGCTTCAGATCGTGCTCTGCCATCAGACGGCACAGTTCCTCGTAGCTGGTTCTCTGGGGATTCCATCCCAGCACCGTGCGGGCCTTCGTCGGATCTCCCCACAGATTGACCACATCCGTGGGACGGTAAAAGGCCTCGCTGACCTCCACCACCACCTTGCCGTTGGCCTTGTTGATTCCTTTTTCATGGATACCGCTGCCCTGCCATTCCAGTTCGATTCCCACATAATGGAATGCCAGTGTGGTAAATTCTCTTACGGTATGCTGTACACCGGTGGCAATAACGAAGTCCTCCGGCTTGTCATACTGCAGCATCAGCCACATGCATTCCACATAGTCCTTCGCATAGCCCCAGTCTCTCTTGGAATCCAGATTGCCCAGATAGAGTTTATCCTGGATACCGCAGGCGATTCTGCCGGCTGCCAGTGTGATCTTACGGGTAACGAAAGTCTCTCCCCGGCGCTCGGATTCATGGTTGAACAGAATGCCGTTGACTGCGAACATATTATACGCTTCTCTGTATTCCTTCACGATCCAGAAGCCGTACTGTTTTGCCACCGCATAGGGGCTGTAGGGATGGAACGGGGTGTTCTCATTCTGAGGCACTTCTTCCACTCGGCCATAGAGTTCGGATGTGGATGCCTGATAAATACGGCAGGTCTCGGCCAGTCCCACCATACGCACAGCCTCCAGAATCCGCAGCACGCCCAGTGCATCTACATCTCCGGCATATTCCGGTGCCTCAAAGCTTACCTGTACATGGCTCTGGGCGCCCAGATTGTAGATTTCATCCGGTCTGACTTCTCCGATGATGCGCACCAGGCTGGTGGAATCTGTCATGTCTCCGCCATGGAGAACGATCTTGTCCTCCCGGATCAGATGGTCGATACGACCGGTATTGCTGATGGAAGATCTGCGGATCAGTCCATGCACTTCATATCCTTTTTCCAGCAGGAACTCTGCCAGATAAGAGCCGTCCTGTCCGGTAATTCCTGTAATTAACGCTTTTTTCATTTTCTGTCCTCGTCTTTCTCTTCAGCTGCTTACGGCTGAAATACAATAGCGTGGGCACAGGCATCTGCCTTATCCTGTCCACAGAATACACCGGCGATCGCCAGACCAAAGGGAATGGACGTTCCCATTCCACGGGAAGTGATCACGTTACCGTCCACTTCCACGGGGCCTGCAGTCACAGCCGCACCTTCCAGATGATCCTCGAAGCAGGGATAGGCGCATGCTCTCTTCCCCTTCAAAATTCCTCTGTGTCCGAAAATACTGGGTGCCGCACAGATGGCCGCAATGTATTTTCCTGCTGCATAAAAAGCATCGATCTGCTGCATCAGGGGCTCACAGGCCTCCAGATTCTTCGTTCCCTGTCCGCCACCGGGCAATACCAGACAATCATATTCCTCAAAATTCACCTGGGACAATGTCATATCCGCAGTCACCGGAATCTTATGTGATCCCATCACCTGTTTTTCTTCCGTAATGGACACCATATCAATGGTCAGTCCACATCTGCGGCAGATATCCACTACCGTCAGACCTTCTATTTCCTCAAACCCATTTGCCAGAAAAATCGCTATCTTACTCATGGTTTTCCCTCGCTTTCCGTTTTGTTTTCTGTCTCATTTGCAAGTCATATACTCTGACTTTGCACAGTTATGATTAGTATACACAATTTGGAAGCGTAATTCAATTCCCATGGGCAGATATTTGCAGATTTCACTGTATTTTCAAGGAAAATCATGTTATACTAAAGAAGTGTTTTTAAGTCTTAATTACAGAAGCGAGGCATTAATACTATGGAAATCGAGCGAAAGTTTACCCTGAAATCCTTACCCGACAATCTGGAAAGCTATCCTTCTCATCATATCGAGCAGGTGTATTTGAATTATAATCCTGTGGTCAGAGCCAGAAAACAGGATGATGAATATTATCTCACTTACAAAGGCAGCGGCATGATGGCCAGAGACGAGAGCAATCTTCCGCTGAACGAGGAATCCTATTACCATCTACGGGAAAAAGCCGACGGCAGTGTGATCTCCAAAAGACGCTATCTGATCCCTCTGGAGCATCCCGGATTCAAAGAAGGCTTTCCCACTCCTCCGGCGGATTATTCCCTGACCATCGAGCTGGATGTTTTTGATGCCCCCTTCGCCCCTCTGATCATGGCAGAAGTGGAGTTTGGAAGCAAAGAAGCAGCAGAGGCTTTCGTCCCTCCCGCATGGTTTGACAAAGATGTCACCTACTGCAAGGAATACCACAATTCCTATCTGGCTCTGGAGCTGCATCACGCTCCGGAAAATTCCTAAAATGTAACTGCAGTCATTCAAAATGCACGGTAATTCCCCATCGGGAATCCCGTGCATTTTATTTTTTCTGTCTATACCACTGTAAAACAGCGGATACTTTCTTTCAACTGTCCCACTGCACCGGTCAGATCATCCACCGCATAGGAAATATCCTTCATCTCCTGCTGTAATCCCCGGTTGTTGTTCTTTACCACCGCCAGCTTTTCCGTACTGTCCTCCACGGTTGCTTCCATCTGTGAGTTAGCGCTATTGACATTCTGCAGTACCGACAACAGTTCATCGATCTTCTGTCGGAATTCATTCATCATCTCATCCACATGATCCGCAGCCTCATGATAATTTGTGCCCGTATCCTCCAGAGCATCGTAATCTCTCATGACTCTGGTATTCACAAAATCCAAAAGTTTTGTAGCATTTTCGGAAAGTTCTTCCACGCTTTCCACTACCCGGTTACTTATCTCCTGGATATTATTGGCTGACTCTCTGGAGCTGTCTGCGAGCTTGCGGATCTCCTCCGCCACGACTGCGAATCCCCGGCCTGCTTCTCCTGCTCTGGCAGCCTCGATAGACGCATTCAGTGCCAGCAGATTCGTTGTTCCAGCAATTCCCAGGATTTCTTCCGTCAGTTCCGTGATCTTGTGGATCTGCCTGCTGTTGGCGATGGACTCCGTCATTGCCGTGTCGATCTCCTTCATCACCTGGGTTGCCTCCTGCTTACTCGCCACCGCCGTTGCCTTCATTTTTCCGGCCCTATCCTTGATATCCGCCGCATAATTGCGTCCATCCTGTGCCACCTCCAGCATGTTCTCCACCGTGGTATCCAGCACCCCGGTATCCTGTTGCACCCCTCCGATAGCCTCCGTGACAGACTGCATGCCACCAGCCATCACTCCCAGCTTCTGGGTGGTGTCCTCCGCGGTGGCATTTACCTTTTCCACATTGGAGATAATACCGGTCTGTTTTTCCTCCATATGTCCGCAGCTCTCGGTAATCGCCCTTATGATGGTCTGCATCTGCGCTACCAGATCATTGATGGCCATGGATAATCTGCCGACTTCATCCCCCGATTTCACCCGGATCCGTCTGGTGATGTCACCTCTGTTATTGCGAATGCCTTCCACCAGTTCATCCACCTGCCTCGTAGCATATTTCACCGGACCGATGACCCAGATCCGCAATCCCAGCATGATCACCACGACTACTGCAAGCAGTACCAGACTTGCCACCGCCACGATCATGGGCACTCTGGCCGCACTCTGCTCCATCTGTCCCTGTGCCTGTGCCATCTGCTCTCCGGTGATCTCCAGCATCTGATTCATATAGCTTTCAATATGTTCATTGAACATCGGCAGATTCGATGTGGCAGACACATAAGCCTGCGTCTTATTCTCTGCACTGGTGACCAGCAGACTCTCCACGGTCTTTTTGTATTTTGCCAGTTCCGCAGAAGCACTGTCAAACGCCTCTCTCCGGGCATCCCCCTCAGACAGCAGTCCTTCGAACTCCGTCATCTGTTGTTCCATATCAGTGATCTCCTGCAGGATCTTATCCGACAAATTTTCCATTGTCACACTGTTGGTGGTCATGACATGGGTCAACACCTGCCCGTTAATGTAAGTAAACTGTCTGGAAAGCTCCGAGATTTTCTCCTGTTCAGCCACCTGACCGGCCACGATTTCATCGTTGGTTACAATGACCGATTGCAACGTCTGCACCAGCACTCCCATACAGCTGAGTGCAGCAACTGCCAGCAGCAGTAAAAGTGCCACGATCTTGACTCCGATCCCGACTCCTTTTTTCTGCTTTCCTTCCCGCTTCTTCCGTTCTTTTCCCTTATTCATGCTCTTCTCCTCCCAATACCATCAAAAGGGCCTGCAGCGCATATGCACCGGGCCCTTTTGATTAGATATGTAGAAATTAATTCTTGGCAATTAATTTTCCACCACGTTTGGATACAACATCGAAGATAACTGCTGCCAGAAGTACCAGACCCTTGACTACCTTCTGCATATTCTGATCGACACCCATCAGAGACATACCCAGGTTAATAACACCCATCAGTACAGCACCTACGATAACTCCGGGTACAGTTCCGGTTCCGCCGTATGCGGAAGCACCGCCGATGAAGCAGGAACCGATGGCATCCATTTCATAGTTCTGTCCGTATGTCGGCTGTGCGGAAGTCATACGTGCAATGGTTACCATACCAGCTAACGCTGCCAGGAATCCCATGTTCATATAAGCCAGGAAATAAACCTTGTTGGTATTGATACCGGATAATTTGGTGGCCTTCTCATTACCGCCCACTGCGTAGAAATAACGTCCTACAGTAGTGTTGGAAGTGATGTAACCGTATACCATGATAACAATCAGTACCCAGATCAATACGCTGGGAATACCTTTGTGCTGTGCCAGACGATAGCTGAATGCCAGGATCACTGCAGCGATCACTACGATTTTGCCGATCGTGGAACCCATGCTGGGAGCTTCGTATCCTTTTTTCACCTTGTCGGCTCTATTCTTCAGCTGTAACACTGCAAAGATCACTGCAGCGATCACACCGGCAAATACACAGGTCAGATTGATGGGACCATTACCGAAGAAATCGGGAATATAACAGTCAGCACCGCCACCGAACAGATTTACGAATGTAGTGCAGTCCTTAATGGATACGGTCATACCCTGCAGGACTACGTTGCTTAATCCTCGAAAAGCCAGCATGCCGGCCAATGTCACGATGAAAGGCGGGATTCTCACATAAGCGATCCAGAAACCCTGGAAAGCACCGATCAGTGTACCGATAACAAACATGATCAGAATAGCCAGCCACATGTTCATTTTCATGTTGACCATGAGTACCGCTCCGATGGCACCGACGAAACATACTACAGATCCAACGGACAGATCGATGTTACCGCCGGTCAGGATACATAACAGCATACCGGTTGCCAGAATAAACACATATGCGTTCTGCGAGATCAGACTGCTGACATTCATGGGAAGCAGGATTGCTCCTCCGGTTCTCCATGCAAAAAATGCCGTAACCACGATCAGTACGAGGATCATGGTATATCTTTTTATAAAATCGAGGCCCTTTGTTTTATTCATGCCAATGCTCCTTTCTTACCGGCTGATAATATCTTGGACATGATAAGCTCCTGTGTTGCCTCACTGCCCGCCAGTTCTCCTACTATTTTTCCTTCGTTCATTACATAGATCCGGTCGCACATGCCAAGAATCTCAGGCAGCTCCGAGGAGATCATGATAACCGATTTTCCTTCTGCCACCAGTTGGTTAATGATGCAGTAGATTTCGTATTTTGCACCAACATCAATACCTCTCGTCGGCTCATCCAGGATCAGGATATCCGGATCTGTGAACATCCATTTTGCCAAAAGTACCTTCTGTTGATTACCGCCGCTTAAGTTTCCTACATTCTGCTCCACAGTCGGACATTTCGTATTCAGTTTGTTCTTATAGTCTACCGCCACATTGTACTCTTTGTCTTTATCAATAACAGTATGTCTGCTGATGGCATCCAGATTTGCCAGAGTTGTATTAATCTTGATCGGGTTGCTCAGAATCAGTCCGTTGCCCTTTCGATCCTCCGTCACATATGCCAGATGATTTTTGATGGCTTCCTGTACAGTATTCAGCTGTACTTTTTTGCCGTTGATATACAGTTCGCCGCTGATGTTGGAACCATAACTTTTGCCGAACAGGCTCATGGCCAGTTCCGTTCGTCCCGCACCCATCAGGCCGGAAATTCCCACTACTTCACCTTTTTTCACATTAAGATTGACATTATCCACCACCTTACGGTCAGAATACAGTGGATGATGCACGGTCCAGTTTTTGACCTCCATCAGGACCTCTCCGATCTTCGGCTCTCTCTTCGGGAATCGGTCGGCGATCTCTCTTCCTACCATTCCTTTGATGATCCGGCTCTCGGTAATATCATCTTTTCCCTTCACAAGCGTTTCGATGGTAGATCCGTCACGAATGACGGTGATCTTATCTGCCACATAAGAAATCTCATTCAGCTTATGAGAGATGATGATGGATGTCATTCCCTTTTTCTTGAGTTCCAGCATCAGATCCAACAGTGCCTTGGAATCCGTCTCATTCAGAGAGGCAGTAGGCTCATCCAGGATCAGAAGTTTTGCGTTCTTGGCCAGTGCCTTCGCAATCTCTACCAGCTGCTGTTTTCCTACGCCAATATCCTTTATCAATGTCTGGGGGCCTTCCTTCAGGCCTACGGTCTTCAAAAGTTCTGCCGCCCTGGCATTGGTTTCATTCCAGTTGATTTTGTACTTATGTCCCCGTTCATTGCCCAGAAACATATTTTCCCCGATCGTCATATAGGGAATCAGTGCAAGCTCCTGATGAATGATTACGATACCCTTTTCCTCACTGTCCTTGATCTTATCAAATTTGCAGACCTCACCGTCATAGATGATGTCCCCTTCGTAAGACCCATACGGATAAATACCGCTCAATACATTCATCAATGTGGACTTTCCTGCGCCGTTTTCGCCTACAAGTGCGTGGATCTCTCCCTCTTCCACCTGCAGGTTTACATTGTCAAGTGCTTTTACACCGGGGAATGTTTTGGTTATATTTTTCATTTCCAATAAGATTTTTGCCAATGGTATTCCTCCCAAGTCTTATTTCCACATTATCTAATCAAACCGTTCTATTTTGCTTTCCCATGAATACGGCAGGCGGGAAACGCCCGCCTGCCGTAAGGATCCCGCAGGATCCATATTATTTTATAAAATTACTGTAAATCTGCTTCTGTGTAGTAACCGGAATCGATGAGCAGCTCTTTGTAGTTGCTTGCATCAGCGAATACGGGCTCGCACAGGTAAGAAGGAATGACACCGGTACCATTGTCATAGGTTGTGGTATCGTTGACAGGTGCTTCGCCGCCCTTCATGACTGCGTCTACCATCTCTACTACCTTGGATGCCAGAGTACGGGTATCCTTGAAGATGGACATGGACTGTTTGCCGGAGATCATATTCTTAACGTTGGGCTTATCGCAGTCCTGACCGGTAATGATAGGCCACTCGCCGGTGTAGTTAGCTTCCAGAGAGTTAGTTACACCCAGTGCAGTGGAGTCGTTGGAGCACAGAACGGCATCCAGCTTGGTTCCGTCTGCATAGTTAGCGGAAATGATAGCGTCCATTCTGGACTGTGCGGTCTCAGTAGACCAGTTAGCGGTTGCAACGGTTTCGAAATCGGTCTGTCCGGATTTTACTACCAGCTTACCTGCGTCAATGTAGGGCTGCAGCACATCCATGGCACCGCCGAAGAAGAATCTTGCGTTGTTGTCACCGGGATCACCGGTTACCAGCTCGATATTGAAAGGTCCTGCTGCATTGTCCAGATCCAACTGATCTCTGATGTATTCACCCTGTTTCGTACCTACCATGTAGTTATCGAAGGTTGCGTAATAAGTAACTGCATCGGAGTTCATGATCAAACGGTCATATGCGATAACCGGAATGTCTTTTTCCTTTGCCTGCTCCAGAACGGTTCCAAGAGAGTCACCGTCGATGGATGCGATGACCAGAAGTTCGCAGCCGGAGTTGATCATATTCTCGATCTGGGATACCTGTGTGGGAATATCGTTAGATGCGTACTGCAGATCTACATCATAGCCTGCTGCCTCCAGCTGAGCCTGCATGTTGCTACCATCCTGATTCCATCTCTGCAGATCCTTGGTGGGCATTGCTACACCGACCTTACCGCCGCCTGTTGCACCAGAAGTCTCTGTCTTTGCTTCTGCGGAAGTCTCCGTCTTTGCTTCTGCGGAAGTCTCCGTCTTATTGTCCGTTGCCGGTGTGGTTGCCTGCTGTCCCCCATTGGATCCACATCCTGCAAGCATTGTAACAGCCATGGCTGTTGCAAGAAGTGTGCTTAATAATTTCTTCCTCATAAAAAGTAACCTCCCTTGTTTGGTTTGTTTTTGTTGACAAGTAGAGAATACCATAGATCAAATAGCATGATTTTATGACCTTCTGCACTTTTCTGTGCTGTCCGGAAGGCAAAAATAAGCTGTGCTAGCAATATTTTGTCTGCAAGCACAGCTATCTTACCAAATTTTTCCTAATCCTAGTTTTCTGCGTTCACGATCCCGTCAGGGCATTTCGGCAGGGACATTCAGATAGACATCTTCCTTCAGATGGAATCCACTGCCTATGATCACATCATTGATATTGGTCTTATCCACGCTGATGGGTTCCAGTCCGATATAGGGCACCTGATAGTTTCCGCTTTCTATCGTCACAGTCTCTTCTGGAAGCTCCTTTCCTTCTGCCAGAAGCACGGCACATTCCGCAGCCTTCTGGGCCAGCTTCTCCACTGGCTTATAAACCGTCATGACCTGTGTTCCTTCTACGATCCGCTGACAGGCTTCCAGATCGGCATCCTGCCCAACGACCATGATGTCTCCCGCCATCCTCTTTTCCTTCAGGGCATGCACCACCTTACTGGCCAGATCATCGTTGCCACACATGATGGCATCCGCTTCCGAGACAACATCCATATGGTCATAGACATAGGCCGCTGCGAGCTCCGCTTTCCATCCGTCCGCATGCATGGAATCCAGGATTGTCACCTGATGATCCTCCATCACCTTCCGGAATCCTTTCTCTACCATAGCCACGTTGCTGTCCACCGCAGAACCTCCCAGCATCAGCACTTTTCCACCAGACAGCCCGTTATCCACCAGTGCTTCTCCCATCATGGTGCCGACGCGCTCGTTGTCGAAAGTGATATACAGATCAATATCCGAATCCATGATCATTCGGTCGTAGGCGATGACTTTAATCCCTGCTTCCTTCGCCTTTTGCACCTGCTCTGCCAGCCCCTCGGAATCAATGCAGATGATGACAATAACGTCCATTCCCTTATCAATGAAATAATTGATCTGTTTCTTCTGCTGTTCCAGATCCCCGTTGGCATTCTGTACATTGACCTCCGCCCCCAGTTCCTTGGCTGTGGATACGAAGATATCCCGGTCTGTCTGCCACCTCTCGATGACAAAAGAATCGAAGCTCATGCCGATCTGGATCTTCCGGTCCTGTGCGGCATCCCCGGACGTTTTACTGCTGTCCAGATTACCGCAGGCGCCGAGTGTCAGCACACAGACAAGCACAACCGCTGCATATTTCCACATTTTTTTCATTTTACACACTGCCCTGTTCATATATTTTTCCCCGATTCTCCTTATAGACCGTCGGAGTGACCCCCACGTTCTTTTTAAAGCTGCGGCTGAAATAATTCGGATCTGAATATCCCGTTCTGACGCAGATCTCCTTCATGGAGCACTCCGTGGTCTCCAACAGTTCCTTTGCCTTATCCATTCGCAGATTCGTCAGATATTCGATGAAATTCTCTCCCGTGGTTTCCTTGAAAAGCTTGCTGAAATAATACGGGCTGATATTGACCTCTCTGGATACATCATCCAGGGAAATGTCTTTGTGGTAATTATTCTTAATGTAATTTTTGGCCATTTCAATGATACTGCCGGACTTCTCTTCTCTCTTGTTCAAAACATTGCGGCAAGACTCTTTTACCTTTTCCAGGAACCAGGTCTTCATGGCCGATGGCTCTGCCATCTCCATGACCTGCGGCAGATAATCCGCCCGGGAGTTCAATTGATAAGTCATACCGCCTTTCTCATAGGCAATGTGTTCCGACCACAGCACAAATTCCAGGATCTTCAGGCGCATGTTCATCAAATCCGATCCGATGTCCGTCATCCAGTCAAAAAATGCCGCTGCCGTTGCCGAAGCATTATCGATGTCTCCGTCCTCAATCTCCGCAAACAGCTTCTTCTCCAGTTTCACCGGATAGTTTCCGGCAAATTCGCAGCGGATCGGCAGATCATCCACATGAGCCACACTGCCCGTGGATGCCACCAGTGCATTCAGCGCCTCGGTATAGGACTCTGATGCCATGAGAAAATCCTTCGGTCCTCCGATGCCGATACGGAAGCTGATATCCGTACGCTTGCGCATGTAGCGCACCAGTTCCCTGGCTTTCTCGATCAGTTCAATACGTTCGTTGTAATCCATTATTTCTTTTTCGTAAGGAACCAGCACCGCCAGCTTATTGGCCATCACCGTTCCCACGATACAGTCAAAGTGTTCCTTCAGACAATCCCTTACCTCCTGATAATGCTTCTGCATCCGGACACTGCTGCCCACTGCGTTCGTCATATGATTGCCCTGCTGCTCGTCACCGCTGACCACCGCGATCATATAAGCATACTGCTGCGTAATCCCCAGAATGGAACGGTAATTCTCGATGTCCTCCCTGAAATGCTCCTGCAGGAGAATATTGTGGATCAGTCCACTTTCAATAATGGGAACCACTGTCTCCAGCTTTTCCTTGATCAACAGCTCATTTTTCCGCTTCAGACGCTCGGCATCGATATTTTCCATGGCCTTGCGAAGAGCGTTCACGATCCTGGTCTTCTCCATGGGTTTGGTGATATACTCCATAACTCCCAGCTTGATTGCTTCCTTGGCATAGTCGAATTTATCATAGGCCGACATCACAATAAACACCGTGTGATTATTGGTCCTGCGGATCTCTTTCATGGCATCGATGCCGTTGATCCCCGGCATCTGGATATCCATGACTGCAATGTCCGGTCGGAAGCTCTCCGCCAGTTCGATGACACTCCTTCCGGTTTTGGCATACTGCACTTCACAGATATCCTTAAATTCTTTCTCAATAATGAACTTCAGGGAATCGATCACGATTCCTTCATCATCTGCCAACATGATCTTATACATCTGCTTTTTCTCTCTCCTTTACCGGAAGATACAGGATCACTTCCGTGCCCTGGTTCCTGCCATCACTGCGGATCGTCATGACATCTTCGTTCTGGGTGAACAGCTTCAGTCTTGCTATGACATTTCCCATGGCGATACCGTTGGAACCGGAGCTCTGCCGCTCCTCATGGTAGGTTCCATTTCTCAGCTTCTCTATGATCTCCGCATCCATACCGATGCCGTTGTCCCGGATACTGATGACCAGCGTATCTTCTTCCCCGTGATACACCTTCAGCCAGATCCGTCCTTCTCCACTCATCTCCCGGATACCGTGATTTACACAATTTTCCACAATGGGCTGCAGGATCATGCTGGGCACGGCACAATCCAACAGATCCTCCGAAATCTCCTTTTCATAATGAATATCTCCGGAAAAGCGGACATTCAGGATATAAATATAATGATCGATCAACTCCAGTTCCTCCCGGAGCGTGACGATATCATTGCCCTTTTTCACATTATAGCGGAAGAAATCCGCCACATTCTGTATATAATCATAGGTTCGGTCCGCCCCCTCCATCATCGCCAGCTGAGCTCCGGCATTGAGGGTGTTGAACAGAAAATGGGGATTGATCTGCGCCTGCAGATATTTCAGCTGCGCATCCTTCAGATGGGATTCCATCAGAAGTTCCTTCTCCATCAGTGAACGCTGGATCTCCATACTCTGCCGCAGTCTCTCCAGATATTGTCTGATACTGATAACCATCTGGTTGAACGCTCCGGTTACCACGCCGATCTCATCCTCCGACTGCACCGGCAGAAGTTCCGTATCAAAATTTTCACCCGCCACTTCATTGGCCATTACCGTGAGCCTCTTCAACGGACTGATGATTTCTCCCGTCAGTTTTACCACAATGGCCACGCTGATCACTGCCACGATCGTCAGGGTAATGACACTGAACAGTTCAAAGCTGCGGAATGCCACTGACAGGCGGCTGTAGTTCTCGGAATTACTGCGGAACTGTTCGTTATTCAGACTATATATATAAGTATTTATGTACTCATACATCTGGGTGGCATTTTCATAGCGCACCCTGTATTTTTCCACGTTTCGTCCTCTCTTGGCTTCGATGGTCTGCCCCACCAGATCCAGATACTCCTCAGACATATGCCGGATGCTACGCTCCATCCGTCGAAAGGCGGCTTCCGTCACGTCATCACTCAACCCCTGTACCATCTGGGCATAAATCTGTTCACTGCGATAGAATTCCTCCAGGGAATCACTGGTCTTGGAATCCAGATACTCTGTCATGCTGTCCTGTACTGCCGTCAGGGCATCCGACAGTTCATTCAGCCGCAGATTCCCCTGATAGACCATATCGATTTCAGAGGACATGCTGTTGATGCCAAGGATCAGAATTACCGTCACCGCAAACACCACCAGATTTACCAGAATAAAAATGCTGCTCATCTTCGCCTGAAGAGACAGCTGCCGAAATTTCTTTGTCATACCCCGCCTCACTCTGCCTCTTCCTGTTTGCCTAAATACTCTTCCACGTTGCTCTGATCGATCACGGTAACATCTGCCGTAAAATACTGGCTCGTATAACCGTAATTGTAATATTCCTGCAACGCATCCACACAAAATGCCCCCATCTGTTCCGTGTCAATGGAGATCGTTGCTGTGATGACATTGCGTTCGATGGCCTTTAATATAGTATCCGTGTCATAATATCCGAGAATGGCGATCTCTCCCACACAGTTGTAATCCACCACAGCCTGGTAGACACAGGTCGTACTCAGTTCGTTCAGACAGATGATAATATCCGGAAGAGTCTGGTCCATAAAAATATCCCGGATGGACTCCTCGACGGAGAAGGTATTGGTGTCATCCACCGTAATCAGAGACATCTGGATCTCCGATCCCTGAAGTTTCTCCTGTTCCAGAGCATCCTGAATTCCGGAACACACGATATTCTGGGTAGAATTCAGTGCGTGAGCATTCATCAGTACCGCTACCTTTAACGGATCTTCTGTATCCTCTGCCGCTGCCAGTTTCAGCACCTGTCTTCCATACTCTCTTCCCAGATTATAACTTCCCACACCCACAAAGCTGCATCTGGCACTGTGGGTATTGTCTCCATACAGGGTAACTACCGGAATTCCACGGTCTACCGCCTCATCAATCAGCTCCGACATCTCGTCACTTTCATCGGATTCCACCAGAATACCGTCCACACCGGATGTCATGGCGATCCGCATAAGGTCGGATCTGGAATATTCCTGAGACAAGTGCTCCCCCAGCAGGTCCACATATACATTTTCCGCCTGCCCCCGCTCATAGGCTCCGCGGTATACCGACTGCCAGAAGTCCGGCTTCCGATCCTCCGTGATCATCACATAATACTGATCATATTTTTCCTTTTCTGTTACTTTATGAAACTCCCGCACATAGGAACGAAAAATAATTGTGCATATCGAAATGACTGCAATGACAAACACCAGAAACCCTATAATGATCCCCTGGCCTCTGTTTCTGCCCATTTTTTCAGCCTTATGACGCATATGTATCTCTCCCAAACCGGAATCCCTGACAGAATTCCGCCCAATCTACTGTTAAAGATACCATATAAAAATGCTATTTTCCACATTCGTGCAAAAAAGTCCAAAAATATACAGATAGTCCACTAAAAAATGCTATTCCCCGGAACTAAAATACGGAAGGCTTATCGCCTTCCGTATTTTTATACTCTTGCATATAATTTTGCCATTTTATAAATCTTCTTCGCCAGCTTTGGATCCAGTGCATTCTTATCCATACGCCATTTCCAGTTGCATCCCAGAGTGGAGGGAGTGTTGATCCTGGCGCTGCTGTCCAGCTCCAGATAATCCTGCATGGGAATGATTGCGGTATCCGCACAGCTGGACAATGCTGCCCGGATGATCTCAAAGCAAAGCTTCTTGTCATTCTTATGTCCCAGATATTTCTTTGCAAATTTCTTGTCCTTCTCCGGCATATTCTGTAAGAACCCCACCGTAGTATCGTTATCGTGGGTTCCGGTATAGACCACACAGTTCTTGTCATAATTGTGCGGCAGATATTCACTGTCATTTCCGGCATCAAAAGCAAACTGAAGAATCTTCATTCCGGGATACCCGGTCTTCTTCACCAGCCGGATCACGCTGGGAGTCAGAAATCCCAGATCTTCCGCGATCACTTTCTTCCTGCCCAGTTTCTTCTTCATGACATCGAATAATTCGTAACCGGGGCCTTTTTCCCAATGGCCGTTCTCCGCCGTCGGATCTCCGTAAGGAACGAACCAGTATTCATCAAAGCCGCGGAAATGATCAATACGAAGCACATCATACAGCTGATAGCAATAGGCGATCCGCTGCATCCACCACGCATAACCGGTCTTCTTATGATAACTCCAGTCGTAGAGCTGGTTGCCCCATAACTGTCCGGTCTCGGAGAAACAATCGGGTGGACATCCCGCCACTCCGATGGGCCGGCCTTCCTTATCCAGCTGGAACAGCTTCGGGTTTGCCCAGGTATCGGCACTGTCAAATGCCACATAGATGGGAATATCCCCTACGATCTCAATGCCTTTCTTATTGGCATAGGCTTTCAGTTCTTTCCACTGTTTTGCAAACAGGTACTGTTGGAAGCAATAAAATGCGATTTCTTCCGCCAGCTTCTTACGGTATTTGCGAAGTGCCGCTGCTTTTCTGAGACGGATGTCCTCGTCCCATTCCATAAAGCAGACACCGCCAAAAGCATTTTTCACCGCCATATACAGAGCGTAGTCATCCAGCCAGTACGCATTTTCCGTAAGGAATTTCTGATAGTCTCCGGTCTCTGTAAGGCCCTGTTCCCTGGCATTGTCAAACGCAATTTTCAGGACTTTAAAACGGGACAGATAAATCTTCTCATAGTCCACATAATGCTCATTGTCTCCGAAATCATAGCTGTCACAGATCTCTTTTGTCAGATAGCCGTCTTCGATCAGAAGCTCCAGGTCAATATAGTAGGGGTTCCCCGCAAAGGTGGAAAAGGACTGGTACGGAGAATCGCCGTAGCCGGTAGGGCCTAACGGCAGGATCTGCCAGAGATGGTTGCCTGATTTTTCCAGGAAGTCCACAAAACGGTAACTTTCCTTACCGAAAGTTCCGATACCATATGTCGAGGGAATACTGGATATCGGCAGCAGAATTCCCTGTTTTCTTACATTTTTCTTCATAGCTTTTGTATTCCTTTATATTTCTGTGCTTTCATACATTACTTATCCGATGCTCTCTGATTAAAAAAATAACTATTCAGTCCTTGTCATGAGCTCTGAATAGTTATTTCGAGTGGAAGCAAGGGGGCTCGAACCCCTGACCTTTCGCGTGTGAGGCGAACGCTCATCCCGGCTGAGCTATGCTTCCATAATTACGCAATGCGGATAACAGGACTTGAACCTGCACGTCTGTTGACAATAGAACCTAAATCTATCGCGTCTGCCACTTCCGCCATATCCGCTTACTAACTGCCATATCTGACGATTAGCTTAAAACCTTGACAAACGGGAATGCTCTCTGCCAAAGGACCTTGAATAATTATACTCTTCCTTCCTTTTGCTTGTCAAGCATCCCCGCCGCATCTGTTTCTATTTTATTCTGTAATCTCTCTTGTCGTTACCGGTTCTCCAATGTGGCATATGATCTTTTTATAGATCCTTACGAGGAAATAGGTACTTAAGAGCAGGCTGGCCAGTTCCGCGATGGGAAAGGCCCACCAGATCAATGTCACTTCACCGCTTAAGGACAAAAGCTTTGCCACCGGAAGCAGCACGCACATCTGTCTGGCCACGGACACGATCATACTGTAGACGCCGTTACCCAGTGCCTGGAATACGCTTCCCACCACGATACAGAAGCCAGCAAACACAAAGCTTAGGGAAATGGTCTCCAGCGCCGGAACACCGATGGCGATCAGGCTTTCCTCCGCATCAAACATACGCATGAGCTGTGCCGGGAAGATGTGCATTACAATCAGTCCCACGCACATGATACCCACACCGTAAGCCACACTATGCTTAATCGTCCTAATAACCCGGTCCTTATGCCTTGCGCCATAATTGTAGGCAATAATAGGCACCATGCCGTTATTCAGTCCAAACACCGGCATAAACACAAAGCTCTGCAGCTTAAAGTAAATGCCGAACACTGTCTGGGCGGAACCGAATGCCGCCAGGATCAGGTTCATTCCATAGGTCATCAGGGAACCGATAGCCTGTACCACGATGGAAGGGGCTCCCACCTTATAAATCTGTCCGATCAGATGACCGTTGGGATGGAATCCTTTCATGGAAATATCCAGTTCCTTATTGAATTTCAGATTAAACCATAATGCCATGGATGCGGCAACGATCTGTCCAAACACGGTAGCCACTGCAGCACCGGCGATTCCCATGCGGGGCATACCGAAATACCCAAAGATCAGGATCGGATCCAGAATGATATTGATGATCGCGCCGGTTGACTGGGTAATCATCGTATATATGGTCTTACCGGTAGCCTGTAACAGCCTCTCAAAAGTCGTCTGCAGAAAAATACCCATTCCCGCCACACAACAGATCGTCAGATAGGTCACACCGTATTCCCGCACCTCCATAACTTCCGTCTGGCTGGAAAAAAACGGTCTGCTGATCAGTGCACCGATCACCGCAAAGCCTATATAGCTGGCAATGGCGATAAAAATACCGTTTCTGGCAATAATATTGGCTTTCTCAAAATCCTTTTCTCCCAGGGTTCTGGACAAGAAGGCATTGATACCTACCGCTGTTCCCACCGCCACAGCGATCATCAGACTCTGGATGGGGAATGCCAGAGATACAGCACGTAGGGCATATTCGTTGATCCTGGACACGAAAATACTGTCCACAATATTGTACAGTGCCTGTACCAGCATGGAGATCATCATGGGCAGTGACATGGAGATCAGTAATTTGTCTATGGGCATGACGCCCATCTTGTTTTCTTTCGTCTGCATAGTATTTCCTTTCTTCTATAAAAATGGAATAAAAAAAGCCCCGAAAGGGGTTTTCAAAATGTGAGGATGCTGTATAAAAGAACCTAGTGAGGCATGGGGGATCTCGACCAGGGGGTTCGAATCCCCAAATCAGGATATCACAACACCTAGTGAGGCATGGGGGATTCGAACCCCCGACAACTTGATTAAAAGTCAAGTGCTCTACCGACTGAGCTAATACCCCATAATAAAACAGGGCTAGCTGGATTCGAACCAGCGAATGCAGCAGTCAAAGTGCTGTGCCTTACCGCTTGGCGATAGCCCTATAAATATGACACCAAGCGTGCCATTACGACACTTCACTCATAATAAAGGTGGATAAAGGGATTCGAACCCTTGGCCTCCAGAGCCACAATCTGGCGCGCTAACCAACTGCGCTATACCCACCATGCGAGACAGTGATGACCAAAAGTCTTCCTTATCTCAAATGTGCTCGAAGGGATTCGAACCCCCGACCCACGGCTTAGAAGGCCGTTGCTCTATCCAGCTGAGCTACGAACACATATCTGTCTGTTAGCTACATCAGCGAACCGACGAAGCATATTGTAACTTATCCGACATCATTTGTCAACAGTTTTGTACTAATTTTTTGAAAAATAAATACAAAATCCAAGTTACACGTCGGGGTGACAGGATTCGAACCTGCGACCCCCTGGTCCCAAACCAGGTGCTCTAGCCAAGCTGAGCCACACCCCGAAGCTGCGTTATCGCGGATTTCCGCAACGCAGATGTTATTATAACCCAGAAATTTTCTATCTGTCAAGAGAGAAGTTTGAAGCATTACTGGCGAAGATAAGCAATCGTAAAATGCACCTTTCCCCTTCTGTCAATCTCCATGATCGCATAGGAAGGCTGGCGCCCCTCCTGTCTCGGATAGGACAGACTTCCCGGGTTCACGGCAATGATGTCATCATCAATATCGATCACCGGCCGATGGGTATGTCCGTACAGCACGATATCAACGCCCCGGTCAATGGCCTCTTTTTTGATGGTCTCATTTCCCATGGATACATAATAATTGTGTCCGTGGGTCACCCATACTTTGTAGGATCCGATATCCAGTGTGATCTCTCTGGGGAGATCCGAGAAAAAGTCATTGTTGCCCAGAACGATATAAACCGGGCATTCTGCCGCAGAAGAAAGTGCATATTCACTGCCCTCCGCATCTCCGCAGTGGATCACCATGTCCGGGTGGTGCATCTCCAGTACTTTGAAGTAATTCTCATTCTTTTTATGGGTATCACTTACGATCAGTATCTTCATATTTCTTCAGTTCCTCTTTCATCAGCTCCAATGCCTTACCTCTGTGACTGACCTGGTTCTTCTCTTCTTCTGTCAACTCCGCCGTAGTCTTGCCGAATTCCGGTACGTAAAAAATAGGATCGTAACCGAATCCGTTGGTCCCCTTCTCTTCATATCCGATCCGCCCTTCGATGGTGGCTCTTGTGGTAAGTTCTCTGCCGTCCGGGAGCACTGCTGCAATGGCACAGACGAATCTGGCAGTACGCTTTTCCTCCGGCACTCCTTCCAGTCTCTGGATCAGATTTGCATTTTTTATGGAATACGGCGTATCCTCTCCCAGATATCTGGCAGAATAGATTCCAGGTTCCTTATTCAGGGCATCGATCTCCAGTCCGGAGTCATCCGCCATCACGATATCTTTCGTAAAAGCAGCCACCGCACGGGCCTTGATCAGTGCATTCTCTTCGTAGGTCTTACCGTTTTCTTCAATATCTGCTTTAATGCCCGCATCTTTCATGGATACGACTTCCAGACCGGTATCCTCCATGATCATGCGGATTTCTTTGATTTTTCCGGCATTGCCGGTCGCGAATACGATTCTTCCCTGCATATTAACTCCTTGCCGCATTTGTGTTCTTATATAGTCATCATTGCGTATTAGTATAAACCTCGGAAATAGCTTCTGCAATACCTTCCGCCAGCTTTTTTTGATAGCTTTCCTGTTCCAGCAGCTGTCTCTCGCTGCTGTTGGTCACATATCCGAGAGAAATTCTGGCTGCCGGGATCTTCAGCTGCCACAGAATGTCATCTTCCTCCGCCGGGAACAATCCAATGGCCCGGTTGCTGGAAGCCACCGTCACTTGTCTGGTCACGCAGTCGGCCCATTGTACATTTCCGAAATCCGGCAGATAATACTCATCATTGTATTCTGCCCGGATGCCGTAGGTACTCTCCTGTGCATCATCTGCTGACAGTCCGATCTCCAGGTACAGATCTGCATCCACCCAGTCAGCGAAGCTACGCCTTACTTCCTGTGCGACCTCTGTATCTTCTGTACGGGTAAGATATATTTTTACCATGCTTCCTTCCAACAGCTGTGCCGTCTGTCTTGCCACCTCCAGAGCGATGTTCTTCTCCTCACATCCGGAATCGGCAACGCCTCTGTCCCTTCCGCCTCCCACGGGATCCAGCACTACGATCCGGTCGTAAGATTCTCTGGGATTGACAAAATCGATCTTCAGAGTTCCCTCTTCCAGAGTACTGTGATACTCCAGGATCTCCTTCATGGACAATCTGAGCAATACGCCCTCGTTCTGTGCTTCACAGATGCCGTTTCCCACCAGGCTGAAATCTCCGGTAAGCTGATGTTCCCGGTAAAAAGATTTTCTGCCGTTCTGCACATAGATCCAGAGTTCCCTTTCCATGTAATGATTTTCCACCACTACATTTTCCGCTTTCGTACCGGTCTCCAATGGTATACAGATCTCCCGTTCTGCCTTCCTGTCTTCCGCCATGGCCAGCTGCATTTCATGGGACCGTTCCGCCTGATTCTCTGTGACCAGACCGCCCTGTTCCTGACTTAACGCAGAGATCACCACCGTCTTATGCGCTGCCGTCCAGAGCATGATGCCCATAGACATACTTCCCAGCAGGAGCCAGAGGATCAATGTAATGCGTCTATTCTGTTGTTGATCCCTGATCTGCAGTAAATTTTTCATTTCTTCTAAACGTCTCTTCTCTTCGGAGGCTTCGGTCCCAGAAACTGATAATAATAAGTCTTCATCATTCCGTTGTAGATCTTGCGGTTCTTGTCCGCTTTCCTGCCGATATCCTTCTCTGCCTGCTCATAGGCAGTGATCAGATACATACTCCAGGAATCCAGTTCCCGGAATCGTTCTCCGATGGTACGGTACAACTGCGGCATCTGGCTCTTATCCTGCAAACGCTCTCCATAGGGAGGATTGGTGATAATAAAGCCGTATTTCTTCGGGTGATGAAGCTCTTCCACACCACGACGCTGGAAATGGATCAGCTTGTCCACACCCGCCATCCGTGCATTTTCTCTGGCGATCTTCACCATATCCTCGTCAATATCATAGCCCTGAATATCTGTCTCCACTGACAGATTGATCATCTCTTCCGCCTCATCCATTGTATCATACCATACCTTTTTTCCTATGATATGGGGCCATTCTTCCGCCGTAAAACTGCGGTTCCTGCCGGGTGCCATATTGGCCGCCATCATGGCTGCCTCAATAGGGAAGGTGCCGCTTCCGCAGAAGGGATCCACCAGGATCCTGCCCGCATTCCAGGGAGTCAGTTCAATCAGTGCAGCAGCCAGATTCTCCGCAATGGGGGCTTTTGCCGTCAGCTTACGATATCCTCTCTTATGTAAGGACTCTCCGGTGCTGTCCAGTCCCACGGTCACTTCATCCTTCATCAGGAATACCCGGACAGGGAAATTTTCTCCATCTTCAGGGAACCAGCTGATCTCATACTGGGCCTTCAGCCGCTCCACCATTGCTTTTTTCATAATGGACTGAATATCCGAGGGGCTGAACAATTTGGACTTTACACTAGCTGCCTTGGCCACCCAGAATTTGCCGTCCTTCGGAATGTATTCTTCCCAGGGAAGATTTTTCGTGCCCTGAAACAGTTCTTCAAAAGTCTCCGCATGAAAACTTCCGATTTTGATAAGGATTCTTTCTGCCGTCCGCAGAAAAATATTTGCTCTGCACAAAGCCTCCTCATCTCCGAAAAAGGTGACACGACCATCCGCCACTTCTGTAATATCATATCCCAGATCTGTGATCTCTCTTTTTAATACTGATTCCATACCGAAATGGCAGGGAGCAATCAATTCAAAACGTCTCATTCGTTCCTCCGGATCTTAGTCATCAATTATTGCACATATAAAGTTATTATATATGGATTCTGAAAATATGTAAATAGGGCTGCCTTGCGGCAGCCCCTGAAAAACTTATGCACCAGCCTAGAAGTTTTTGTTCTGCTCCCTGTTGTTGCTCTGATTCTTATTCTGATTCTGGCTGTTCTGCTTATTCTGGGAGTTCTTACTGTTCTCGCTCTCGTCATAAGAGTTGTTATACTTGTTCTGATTGTTCTGTTCATAATTGTTAGACATATTTGTGACCTCCTGATAGGAAATATCTTTTTAGTTACAGGAGTAGTATGTCTATTTCGCACAAAAATATGCCAAAAAATATAGTACTTTAGGCCTAAATTTCTTCTTGCATTTTTATATCATTAGTACTATAATCATAATTGTAAATAGAAACCCCTTCATGATTCTATTTGCACCCTTATGTATTATTTATTTATACTCCCCTCATGAGAGCCACCAGCTTCCCCCTGGTGGCTCTTTACGTTGGAACTATTCAGAGTCAATAAATATAATCGGAGCAACCGTCAGATGCTCGCATCTGTAAGGTACTCCGATTATATTTATTTGACGAAGTAACCTCAATGAGCAAAAAGTAAGCCTCGCAGAGGCGTTTTGCGAATTGAGGGACTATGAATAGCTGATTTATATAGTTGCTAGTTAAGCCAGTCCCGAAATAATTTCACCAGGAACAATACTACCACAATCGGAATCAGTACCGGTGCCAGAAAAGACAATACGGAAAATACCGCACCGAAGATCAATACTACCACCAGAATCCCAAGGATCAGCCACACCCAGCCCGGAAGCTTCGCCAGAACATTTCCCACCTTACTCTGGTGTGTTCCGTAGCCATCGTCTTCCTCTGTATAACTACGATGGACATTCTGTCCGGCAGCCTCCCGATACTCTCCGTTGCCGTAGACCGTGTTCCGGTATCCGGAACGGTTGTCTCCACCGTTGGTCTGAATGATTGTGCGGGCGATCAGTCTGGGATCTCCCAGGCTCTCTAAGACTTCCTCTTCTGTCCTGCCCTTGCGGATCTCTGTATTTATATAATCCTGGTAATAATTTACATTATCCATGACCAGACCGGGAGAAACACGCCCATTCAGCGCCATCCGCAGTCGGTCCACAAATTCCTGTTTGTTCATACTTTCACGACGTCCTCCATTTACATCATCATTTTAGCATGACATAAGTACCACGTAAATATACGGATCGGGAAGTATTTCTAAAACTTTTCTAAAATGCAAAACTATGAGAAACACGCTTTGCGAGTTTCTCAAGTTATCGCGGCAGTCGCCAAGGTCTCGTGCAAGCACGGACTTTGGCTCGTTGCTCGCGTAAATAAAAACCCCGGAGACATCATCTCCGGGGCTTACGATGTACGTGACAGGATTCGAACCCACGACCTTCTGGTCCGTAGCTATCTAGGTCGATATAATATAAGGAAGTGACCGTATGGCATATACGTATTGAGTTATTTGTTCATTTCGTCCCATTGTGCATTAATGAAGTCTTTATATCTGGGATCCTCGTTCAGCTTGATTGGTGTTTCATCGATTACCGGATCTTTTGATATTACTGGCTTGATAGGTTTTTCTTTCTTCTTTGGTTTTGGATGTCTATATTCATGCACCTTGCTTGTAAGTATCACGATCAAGATTATGAATATTACCATTGCATAGCCGAAAATTGTTTCACTCATTTTTGTTTTCCCTTTCTTTTGTGAATTCCTCAATTCTTCCTATAAATTTTATCTGATCTCTATCAGATAATTTCCGGAACTGTTCCAGGAGCTCCTGCTCGTTCTCTGTCAATATTTTTTCTGTTGGGTATCCAAAAAGCTCATTGGGTGTTATTTCGATATATCGCATTATATTGATTATTTTATCTAGAGCTGGCTGGGTTCCTTTTTTCCAGCTTGTAAAGGTCGTTTGTTTTACGATCCCTGCCTTTTCAAGCTGATATGCCGATATATTCTTTTTCTCCATGATCTGCGTAAGATTATCTATTAATCCCATATTGCCCTCTCCTACTGCAAAATATTGTAGTTTGTCTATTGACTACTTCAATTTTTCGTAGTATATTCAGTTTGTAAACACAAATCGACGTTTTCGCAATTATTTTTTTAACTTTTATTATAACATCATTTTTTCTAAAATGCATCAAAATTGCGTGCGTCTCTCATTTTACGGAGGTAAAAGTATGGACTTAATGAAAAAAGAGGTAATTGTCCTCAATGCAACCCAGTATTCCATGACGGACACTGAAACCGGTGAAGTCAATGAAGGTACTTCTGTCAGGTATCTGATGACTAACAATCTCGCTCCCTGTGCTGAGGAACAGCAAAAAGGATATAAGCTAATTAAGGCCCGTGTTGGTTTCAACAGTTTTAATGATTTCCCTGAAGTCCCCGGCGTTTACGAAGCCGATCTGGATGTCCGGATCAATAAGGATGGTGTGGCGATGGTTGTTGCCAACAGCTTCACTTTCAAGAAATCATTAACAGGTAAATAGATTGGAGGTCCATTATGGCTGCTGTAGTTGTATTTTTTATGTTGGTTTTCAGTTTCTGCGTATCGGTTACCGTTGTCGTTGATCGCATTAAGGCAAAGCGTGACCGGTAACATTCCCCTTTATTTCACACCTACCGGGTGCAGCCCTACCTGCATCCGGTAAACCTTTATAGGAGGTTCATTATGAGTCTGGAATCTTTGTTAAAAGTTCTCTTTTCCCATAAAGTTACAATTTATAAAAATACTGGCTCCTCTGGTGCTCAATGTCATTTTGAAGAACTGTACTCCGGTTCCCAGAAGGATATACCTGAGAGTTTGCTGGTGTCTGCTGTAAAATCCATCAATTCAGATGGCCGTGGCCTTTTTGATATTGTAGTATCTGGTGTTTGATAGCCCTTTATATGAGGAGGTGTGCTATGTATCTGATTACATTGCTTAAAGTTCTCTATGCGAATGGTATAACCATTCGTGAAGGTATTGATTATGACAGCACCGGCGAGGTGACTGATGTGATATTTCTCGGAGAACAGGCTGATGTGCCTGAGGAACTTTTGTATTCTATCGTTCGATCTATCCAGCCCGGTGGTAATGGCTGTGTAGATGTTGTAATTACCAGGTGATGCTATGGTAGTTTATTTCGATCCTAAAGTATGTAAGTACTGCCTGATGCAGAATGAGCGGTATCCGCTTAACTGCTGTCGTAACTTTGCTGATCGACATGAAGATATTTATGCTGCTTGTGAGCAGCTGATGCCGGAGGGAGATGTGATCTATGGAGATGTTAAAGAAATTCAAGAAGAGAATCGTTCCGCTTGTGCTGGCGGTGGTGATATTTGCTACTAGCGTAGTCTCCGGCCCTGCGTCTATGACTGCTCAGGCTTCGTCTGTTGCTGTATCTCCGGAGATGAGTGTTGAGTTCGTGATGATGCTTTATAACATCTTTGAAACGATCTCTATCGCTTCCGGTATGAAGGAAGGACTGGATGATTACTCTAAAGGTATGTCTATCTTTGAAGCTTTCATTCAGTTCATTGATGGCCTTACTTATGATCCTTTCAAGGAGTTTACTATTTACGGACCTGATGGTACAGCTATGACTCGTGAAGAGTTTGATGCCATCTGGGAGTCTGCTGTCGGTGCTGGTAAGCTGAAAGTCAAACCAAACGAAGGAGAATTTGCAAAGTACCGTGTTCTTACCGGTGGTCTTACTCCTACTCCGTCTCCTGATCCCAGTGCGTCCCCCTCTCCTTCCCCCATTCCGGGCCCCGGACATGGTACGGATCTCAATCCGAATATTCCGAAAAGAGCAATTCGTTCTTTTGCTATGGGTACGGATATACAGTTCCAGAAGGCTGCAGCTGATTTCCTTAATCGGGTGCAGAATCATGAGGTGCCGGAGGTGGATCCGGCGAAGTATTACGGCAGCGATTTTTTCTCTGGTTATTCTCTTAATGCTGATGGCAAATACTCTTTTTATATAAAATATTTTTCTAATGGACATTCTTTTTATACTGTTGATACTACATCTGCTTATAAAGTTGTATGTTATAAGCGGTCTGATAATACTTATTCATGGCTTTTTAAATATGGTTCTGCTGATAATCAATTTTCCAATATGTTTTCAATACTTTTTGAGTCAGATTTAGGTTACAGCTATAGTAATTCTATGGCTCGTGATGTGACTGCATTTTATACAGATTTGCCTGTATTTGATTCAGAGGCTAATGCTGTTGCATTTGCAAAAACAGGAGATACTACTGGTCTTTTGAACGGCGTTCCTTATGACTACCATTCCATGACTGCAGCAGCTCCGGACACTCTGAAAAGTTTATCCGGTACAAAGTTGGATCCTGCAAAGGTTCCTGCCATGAACAATGCCATGAAGGAAGCTGCGAATGGCGTAGAAGCCACCGGCACGGACAAGGAAGCGAATAATGCTGAGATGATCGCTGCTGTAAAGGCTGCTGTTGCGGAAGCGTTGGCAGAAGCTCAACCGGATCCTGCTCCGGAGCCTACGGCTGCTCCTGATCCGGAACCGTCTACTGCTCCGGATCCCGGAACGGATACGAATTATTCTGGTATTCTCGGTTTGATCCTTTCGGCGATCAATGCGATAGCTTCCGGAATATGGGATTTCTTTTCTCATCCCATCGAGAATATTACAAACGGTATTACCGGTATTCTTGAAATGTTCCCCCAGGTGAACGCCCTGATCCAGGCTCTCCCGGCTGCTGTGTATGGGTTCTTTCAGGATCCTTTAGGTGCGATCAGTACCGGTATCAGTAATCTTTATAACGGAGTACTCCGGATCATAGAGATCTTCCCGGAACAGGTGCAGCTTGTACTTGGTAATATAGCCAGTCTGCCCTCTGCCATGCTCCAGGTGTTTGCGGATCCCCTGGGTGCGATCCAGTCCTTGCTGGGTGCGTTGCCGTCCTGGGCGAACTTACAAGCTTACCTGGACAAGATCCTGCAGGCCCTGCTTGATCCTGTGTCAGCTCTGCAGCCCTCTGGTCCTGGCGGTTCAGATCCGGGTGGCGGTGATGAATCCGGGAAACATACTCCGGATTTGCTCTCACTGCTGAACGGTCTGATCCTGCTTATTATGATCCTGCTTATGCTCTTACGGATCTTCCTGCATTGCCTGCAGTTTATCGTGGGTATTTTTAAGATTGAAGCATCCCCCGGGTTCCTGCCGGATGACATGGTTCTGGGGCTGAATTATCTTAAAACCTTAGAGATCACCGGTATTGGTATGAGTGTCTATGATTTTATGATGGGTCTTATTTATATATTTATGGTATTTGGTGTGATCAAGCTGCTCCGTGGCTTTGCATTCCACATACATATTCCGAAGGGAGGGGGCCGGTAGTCTATGAATTTCTTGGATTTCAAAATCGGATCCCTCACGGAGATCCCTGAAAAGATCGTAAGCTTCTTCTCCTCGATCGTTGACATGATCGTATTGGTGCTGGATGCCTTACAGACCTTATATAACACTCTGGAGCAGTTCGACCAGACGATTGTCTCCATGGTCGATTCTAACGGTACCAGTGAGTTTACCGGGATGCCTGTCGTGGAAGCTATCAGTACTTTTCATTATCTCGTTGGAGATATGGCATTCTATATGATCTACCTGACTGTCCTATTCGGCTGTCTGTGGACCATTTACAAGATTGTGGTTCTGCTTTACGAAGCGATTGACGCATTGATCCAGCAGGCTACCGGACAGACCTGCAAGGGCTTTTTATCCGGTATGCTGGGTAAGTTTTTTAAGTAGATATAAATTGGCCATTTATATAAATGTAACTGTAAACCATATTTTTAAAAGGAGGTATGTGATATGCCGTTTTTATCTAATGCTGTTATGGTCGCTGCTTCTGAGGGCAGTGCTGCCCTGAAGCTTAATTTTGACCCTAGTAAGATGTTTGAATATACCAACGTTATTACAAGCTCTATGATGCCGTTGGTTTACATCTCTGCCGGTTTTGCTCTCGGCTTCACCATCATCTATGCGCTGAAGAATGCATTCTCCGGCGGTGTCCGTCTGTAACGGAGGTGTAGATGTGGAGGAAAAGATATCATCGGAGGAGCTTCAGAAGAATATTCCGAAGACTGATGAGGTATCTGATCCGGATGCTGTTTCTGAATCGACTGTGATCACTGTATCTGGGAATGAGATTTTCTCGGTTCCTGATACGGTTATTGCGGGCGATTCTGAGACGGCTGCAGGTGGTGGCACCGGTAATATAATGATGGTGCCTTATACCACCTCTACGGAGCCCTCAGAGGATCTGTTTCCGGTCTATGATACCTATGAAGCTTTTATGGAGTCTCCTGTCTATGTTACGCGCTATGAAAATGAGTTATTGAGCCGATTGGAGTTTATCCAGTATGCTCTGGCTATTATGATAGCTCTTCTTTTTTTACTTATTTTTAAGAAAAAATAGGTCGATTTTAGGAGGTGTCTCATGGATCTTTTGGTCTGGTCTGCTTATTTTTTTGCCGGGGTCTTTATTATCAATGTTGCGCTGGAAGTGGTCGGCGCTGCCTGTGATCTGAGCAAGATCCGCATTGTAAGCAAGACCCGTTAGGAGGTGTTTATATTGTATGCAGTGGAACTGGAAGCATTTAATTATGCTGCTGTGTTTGGCGTATGCCTTGGCATTTACATTATCATCAATCTGGATGTACTGGTTCGGTCTGCACTGACCTTTGTGAAAGGATGGCGAAACTGATGATCTATATGGTTACCGACTCCGGGGTTCGGTCTGCTAAGAACCTTCATGAGTTTAATAACAAATATCATGTACTGCTGGAGGAATCGGAGTGTGTCCCTCTGGGTCCTGATCTTGTGGTGACTGCCACTAACCAGGATCTTGAGTTCCTGCAGGACAAAGCCAGAATGAGCAATATCATGTTCGGGAACTTCTTCAAGAAAGATAATTCTGTGAAGATCTTCGCAATAGTGAATATTGTACTCTCTGTGCTGATCATATTTACAAAATAAATGTATCTCATTTGTTTACGCTGCAGCTTCTGATCCGGAGCATGCCGGTGTTGCTTTTGAGATACAAGAAAGGAGTGCGTTATGGCTGGTATTGACTTTCAGGCGATCCTGGACAGTATGTCTGCCGGAAATGTGAGCAATGATCCCATACGGTCTATTTATGAGATCCTGCCTATATACGATAATGATCAACAGCATCTACTTTTTCAGGCTTTCTATTTTATCGAGAAGTATGATCTTGCTGATATGAGGGCCATGTTTGAGTCTTTCGATAAGGTCATGGCTCATAACAAGAACCTGGGGCTGCTCTCTTCCAAGGTGCTCCAGAATCTGCTGAGTGCATATACCCAGAACGAGTATCTGCGTGGTATTAAAGTATCGACCCTCAATAACGTAACAGATGTGCAGCAGGAATAGCGGGCTTTACCGGCAAATATGCCTTTGATCTGCGCATGTTTTATCGGGACAGGGGCGCTTTTCCCCTTTCCCGATATGCGAAGATGTTAATGCCCTTTTGTGGAACCTGTGCAGCCAGTATCGCAGATGTAGCCGGTGACTGCCGCCCTGTGTCTCACCCACCCCCTTTTTCTTTGGTGATGCCCTTGCCCTTAAAAAAACTACGTCATTCACGCTTTTTGTGGCAAGGGTGAAGCCTCGAAGAGGTTCAGCCCGACTATGTGTATTGTGTTTTAAACAAGATCCCGCACAAGCTATGCCCTTGCCCTTTGAAGGGGGTGGTCTTGCGGCGTGCGCGATAGATCATGTTCGTTTGTAATGGCTCAGTGATTTATAGATGTGTGTCCCCCTCAGGGGGAAATACATCTATGGTCTTTTCATTGAGCTATTACAAACGGCCCTTAATGGCCTATCGCGCAACGCTCACAGTTGAAAGGAGTGATATTATGCCCGGCGCTATCGTCGGTATCTACGGTGTGCAGCGTAGCGGTAAGACTCTGATCGCTTATAAGCTTGTAAAAGGTTTACAGCAGGCCTGTAAGCAGCAGGGGATCTATCTACCGGTGTACACAAATTTATATTCTCCCCGGGATCCTGAATTCCGGTTTGTTAATTCTATGGATGAGCTGCCGTTGGATCTCTCGCCGAAGGTTGTCCTGATCGATGAGATCTATAACGGCTGTGATGCTCAGGACTACCGGAAACTTAAGGATATCAGTATTTTTATCAATACGCTGGGAAAGCAGAACTGCCTGTTTGTGTTTACCAGTATTGATGCGCAGATGGTCTACAACCGGATCCGTAACCAGATGAATGTGGTGATCCTAGTTAAGAGCTCCTCTACGCATATCCATTATCGTTTTCTCTATCTCAACACCGGGAAATATACGGATTTTGTGGTAGAGAAAAACGCTGCATTGTTCGAAGGGGTCTTCTATGATACCAACTTCATCCCGCTGGACTTCGACTGGGAGATGAAGTCCTGGCGGGAGAAGCTGGAGAAGTTCTATAGAGACAACTACGATATGCAGATCAAATTATGAAAAATTAAATATCGAGGTTTGGCTGGATGCGCGTGAGCTCGTCTCACGCGCAACAGGCGAACCGAATTTTGCCGGTTGTGTTGCCGGAACGGGCCGCCGCAGGCGGTCCCGTTCCCTTTACTTGACAATAGCAACACAATTAGGGTAGTTTTGTAAAATTGAGGTAATTTATATGCCATATAACGTCAGACTTAAAAAGTATAAAAACGGTACTTTTCAGTTGACGTATTACCATCGGGCAATCAGAACAAAAGAGGACTATTGGCGACCATATAATTATCCAGATCTACATACCACTGACTACGATGAGGATGAAGAGGAATTTGACATTGACAAATGGATCGAATTAAAACAATCCTCACCGTTTGATATGTCATATGATCCTTTGCAGGTTACAGAAATAGGGTCAGAAGTAGATGAAGCAATTGACGAAGCTGCTGATCTGGAGGAGGAATACATCTCTCCAGAGGAAGCTGCCAACCGTAAAGAGCGGTCGCTGATCTCATCACTGAACCGGTCGAAGCGTATGATCTACGACTACGGCCGGGCCAATAAATGGGAATGGTTCTTTACTCTGACTTTTGATCCAGTGGATCATTTCGATGAATTTAATTTTTCGGAATCGAAAAAGAAGGTATCGAACTGGTTTCACAACATCAAAAAGAAATGCCCGAAGTTGAAGGCACTGATCGTACCGGAGCAGCATGAGTCCGGTGCCTGGCATTTTCACGCGCTGGTCTCAAACGTTGATGAATTGACATTTGAAAAAGCAGTAAATAATCAGAAGTTTCGCAAAAAGAAGAACGGTGAATTGATGCTCAATAAAAAAGGAGAGCCTGTCCCGAACAAGTATTATGGCGAATACTTAAGGACAAGCTATCCAGACGGTGAGTACATATATAACATCAAAGAATATAGAAACGGATACACTACTGCAACAAAGATTACTGATACTTACAAAGCTGTTTCCTATATCGTTAAGTACATAACAAAGGATTTGTGCGAATGTACTTTCGGTAAGCAGCGTTATCTTGTTACTAAAAACCTTGATCTGCCTGAGAGAACCCTTGGTTTCTGTGAACCTAAAAACTTGATGGATGCTCTACAATTTGTAGAATACAAGTTCGGTGTGCATTTGTCAATAGACTGCATAAAAACCTACAAGGTGGATGTTCCCAACTATTCGAACCGGGTATCTGTGTTTGAGTTCAATGTATAAATGCATCTCGGAAGATCTTCCGAATCTGGAAAAGCTGCAGCTGATTTGAGATACATAATATGAGGTGTGTAATGAAAACTTTTTTGGTCGTCTTTTATTTCTTAATTTGGTTTTGGTCTTTGTTTGAGACCACGACCTCTCTTCATCTTTGGGGAAGAGTTGAGGGTATTATTATGTTTCTTTTTTTTACTGACTTAGGTGTCCTTATTTATTCTGTTTTGGAGGTTTACGGCGTATGGGAATATGTATCTGCATATGTATCACAGCTATTATCATAAGCTTAATAATTGCCGGTTGTTATTATCTGGAGAATCGTTCCATGCAAGATCAGGAAGCTACTATGGACTTGTGGACACAACTCCGGGAACTTCGCTGTAAATGTAATGATCTGGAACAACAATTAAAGGATCTGAAAGAGAGGTGTGGAGATTGAATCTTTATTATCTGAATCAGGAAGTGAATCGGCTTCGGTTGTCAGCTAAAGAAAATATGTATTCCCGTTGGAGACTGGGGGAACTACTTGCTCAGGCCGACTCTGACGGTCTACAGATCCAACAGGATAAGACTAACGGTCACATTACCATAATCGGAGGAGGCAAACATGGTACTTACTGAAGCCCGCGACTTATTTCTGAATGATCGCGAAACCTACTGCTCTGATAAAACTGTTAAGAACTATAGGAACAATCTCAGATACTTTTTTGATTTTGTTTCTGATCGGCTCCAAAAGGATCCCTCGCAGATCTCTTTGGAGGAAATCGAAAAGTTGGATATAAACCAGTATTCTATCTACCTTAAAAATAAGATCCGGAATGATAACAATCCGAATTTCAAGGCAAAGGAACCCAGAAAGATCTCTGCCAGAACCCGGAAAGATTATCTGAAAGATATGAAGTGCTTCTGGATGTTTTGTATTGAGAATGGATATTGTCAAGTGAATCCTTCGGAGCATTTAAAGCTTCCCAAAGCTTACGGCCGGATAGTAGAACCACTTACCGTTGACGAAGTGAATATCATTGATTCCTGTTATAGCATTAACAGTACGTACGGATGCCGGAACCTTGCCATGATCCATTGCTTACTGGATGCCGGTATGCGTCCGGGAGAAATTGTCCGTCTGAAGATCCAGGACTTACATTTCTCTGAAGGTTATTTTGTGATCCATTTTTCAAAAGGTGGAAAAAGCAGAATTGTTCCTATGGGTCGGACTGTAAAGAAGTATCTGCAGTATTGGTTAGAAAAGCGTCCTGATTGTAGTCATGAATATGTATTCTGTGTTGAGAATGGTGATCCTCTTACCGGTAATGCTTTGAAGTGTGTGATTGATCGCTTGAAAATATCATCCGGAATTACCAGGTTGTTTCCCTATCTGCTCCGGCACACATTCGGTACCAGCTTTTGCCTTGGCGGTGGCAATTTGGAGATCCTGCGGCTGTATATGGGTCATAGCTCCATAGAGACTACTCAGGGATATTTACATCTGGCTGATAACCTGCGGTTTTGTAACAATATTTATCATTTGGATCCTATTTTCTTTGTGAAAGCATATTGATGGAGGTGCGTTATGTTATATAATCCCCGGAACTATCAGAAGAGTATTAACAAATCTATCCGGTTATCCCAACCTGTATATGACTACATCATGCAGGCCCCCGGCGATGGCTTTAACCAAAAGTTTGAGAACATCATCATTGATGCCAAAGAGTCTGAGGCCAGAAGACAGGAAACTCTTAAAATGTTGGATGATCGGATCGAAGATCTACAAGCCGACTATAATAGCTGCTATGATCGGCTTCGTAAGCTGGCGCCTATGGTGCAGGCTGCTTTACATATTAACTCTCTCATTAAAGAGTTTGACAGTTCTGTTGGCAAGATTTTGGAAGATGCCCGGAAACGTGTATCTCAATAGATCTTCCGGATCCTGGCAATCTGCAGTTAAAATGAGATACAATACGTTTTGTATCTCAATACCTCTTCAGCTGCGTTCTGATCCCCGGAGCGCCGGTGTTCACTTTGAGATACAAGAATTATTTTATAGGAAAACACAAAAACCCCGGAGACATCATCTCCGGGGCCTTAGATGTACGTGACAGGATTCGAACCCACGACCTTCTGGTCCGTAGCTATCTAGGTCGATATAATATAAGGAAGTGACCGTATGGCATATACGTATTGAGTTATTTGTTCATTTCGTCCCATTGTGCATTAATGAAGTCTTTATATCTGGGATCCTCGTTCAGCTTGATTGGTGTTTCATCGATTACCGGATCTTTTGATATTACTGGCTTGATAGGTTTTTCTTTCTTCTTTGGTTTTGGATGTCTATATTCATGCACCTTGCTTGTAAGTATCACGATCAAGATTATGAATATTACCATTGCATAGCCGAAAATTGTTTCACTCATTTTTGTTTTCCCTTTCTTTTGTGAATTCCTCAATTCTTCCTATAAATTTTATCTGATCTCTATCAGATAATTTCCGGAACTGTTCCAGGAGCTCCTGCTCGTTCTCTGTCAATATTTTTTCTGTTGGGTATCCAAAAAGCTCATTGGGTGTTATTTCGATATATCGCATTATATTGATTATTTTATCTAGAGCTGGCTGGGTTCCTTTTTTCCAGCTTGTAAAGGTCGTTTGTTTTACGATCCCTGCCTTTTCAAGCTGATATGCCGATATATTCTTTTTCTCCATGATCTGCGTAAGATTATCTATTAATCCCATATTGCCCTCTCCTACTGCAAAATATTGTAGTTTGTCTATTGACTACTTCAATTTTTCGTAGTATATTCAGTTTGTAAACACAAATCGACGTTTTCGCAATTATTTTTTTAACTTTTATTATAACATCATTTTTTCTAAAATGCATCAAAATTGCGTGCGTCTCTCATTTTACGGAGGTAAAAGTATGGACTTAATGAAAAAAGAGGTAATTGTCCTCAATGCAACCCAGTATTCCATGACGGACACTGAAACCGGTGAAGTCAATGAAGGTACTTCTGTCAGGTATCTGATGACTAACAATCTCGCTCCCTGTGCTGAGGAACAGCAAAAAGGATATAAGCTAATTAAGGCCCGTGTTGGTTTCAACAGTTTTAATGATTTCCCTGAAGTCCCCGGCGTTTACGAAGCCGATCTGGATGTCCGGATCAATAAGGATGGTGTGGCGATGGTTGTTGCCAACAGCTTCACTTTCAAGAAATCATTAACAGGTAAATAGATTGGAGGTCCATTATGGCTGCTGTAGTTGTATTTTTTATGTTGGTTTTCAGTTTCTGCGTATCGGTTACCGTTGTCGTTGATCGCATTAAGGCAAAGCGTGACCGGTAACATTCCCCTTTATTTCACACCTACCGGGTGCAGCCCTACCTGCATCCGGTAAACCTTTATAGGAGGTTCATTATGAGTCTGGAATCTTTGTTAAAAGTTCTCTTTTCCCATAAAGTTACAATTTATAAAAATACTGGCTCCTCTGGTGCTCAATGTCATTTTGAAGAACTGTACTCCGGTTCCCAGAAGGATATACCTGAGAGTTTGCTGGTGTCTGCTGTAAAATCCATCAATTCAGATGGCCGTGGCCTTTTTGATATTGTAGTATCTGGTGTTTGATAGCCCTTTATATGAGGAGGTGTGCTATGTATCTGATTACATTGCTTAAAGTTCTCTATGCGAATGGTATAACCATTCGTGAAGGTATTGATTATGACAGCACCGGCGAGGTGACTGATGTGATATTTCTCGGAGAACAGGCTGATGTGCCTGAGGAACTTTTGTATTCTATCGTTCGATCTATCCAGCCCGGTGGTAATGGCTGTGTAGATGTTGTAATTACCAGGTGATGCTATGGTAGTTTATTTCGATCCTAAAGTATGTAAGTACTGCCTGATGCAGAATGAGCGGTATCCGCTTAACTGCTGTCGTAACTTTGCTGATCGACATGAAGATATTTATGCTGCTTGTGAGCAGCTGATGCCGGAGGGAGATGTGATCTATGGAGATGTTAAAGAAATTCAAGAAGAGAATCGTTCCGCTTGTGCTGGCGGTGGTGATATTTGCTACTAGCGTAGTCTCCGGCCCTGCGTCTATGACTGCTCAGGCTTCGTCTGTTGCTGTATCTCCGGAGATGAGTGTTGAGTTCGTGATGATGCTTTATAACATCTTTGAAACGATCTCTATCGCTTCCGGTATGAAGGAAGGACTGGATGATTACTCTAAAGGTATGTCTATCTTTGAAGCTTTCATTCAGTTCATTGATGGCCTTACTTATGATCCTTTCAAGGAGTTTACTATTTACGGACCTGATGGTACAGCTATGACTCGTGAAGAGTTTGATGCCATCTGGGAGTCTGCTGTCGGTGCTGGTAAGCTGAAAGTCAAACCAAACGAAGGAGAATTTGCAAAGTACCGTGTTCTTACCGGTGGTCTTACTCCTACTCCGTCTCCTGATCCCAGTGCGTCCCCCTCTCCTTCCCCCATTCCGGGCCCCGGACATGGTACGGATCTCAATCCGAATATTCCGAAAAGAGCAATTCGTTCTTTTGCTATGGGTACGGATATACAGTTCCAGAAGGCTGCAGCTGATTTCCTTAATCGGGTGCAGAATCATGAGGTGCCGGAGGTGGATCCGGCGAAGTATTACGGCAGCGATTTTTTCTCTGGTTATTCTCTTAATGCTGATGGCAAATACTCTTTTTATATAAAATATTTTTCTAATGGACATTCTTTTTATACTGTTGATACTACATCTGCTTATAAAGTTGTATGTTATAAGCGGTCTGATAATACTTATTCATGGCTTTTTAAATATGGTTCTGCTGATAATCAATTTTCCAATATGTTTTCAATACTTTTTGAGTCAGATTTAGGTTACAGCTATAGTAATTCTATGGCTCGTGATGTGACTGCATTTTATACAGATTTGCCTGTATTTGATTCAGAGGCTAATGCTGTTGCATTTGCAAAAACAGGAGATACTACTGGTCTTTTGAACGGCGTTCCTTATGACTACCATTCCATGACTGCAGCAGCTCCGGACACTCTGAAAAGTTTATCCGGTACAAAGTTGGATCCTGCAAAGGTTCCTGCCATGAACAATGCCATGAAGGAAGCTGCGAATGGCGTAGAAGCCACCGGCACGGACAAGGAAGCGAATAATGCTGAGATGATCGCTGCTGTAAAGGCTGCTGTTGCGGAAGCGTTGGCAGAAGCTCAACCGGATCCTGCTCCGGAGCCTACGGCTGCTCCTGATCCGGAACCGTCTACTGCTCCGGATCCCGGAACGGATACGAATTATTCTGGTATTCTCGGTTTGATCCTTTCGGCGATCAATGCGATAGCTTCCGGAATATGGGATTTCTTTTCTCATCCCATCGAGAATATTACAAACGGTATTACCGGTATTCTTGAAATGTTCCCCCAGGTGAACGCCCTGATCCAGGCTCTCCCGGCTGCTGTGTATGGGTTCTTTCAGGATCCTTTAGGTGCGATCAGTACCGGTATCAGTAATCTTTATAACGGAGTACTCCGGATCATAGAGATCTTCCCGGAACAGGTGCAGCTTGTACTTGGTAATATAGCCAGTCTGCCCTCTGCCATGCTCCAGGTGTTTGCGGATCCCCTGGGTGCGATCCAGTCCTTGCTGGGTGCGTTGCCGTCCTGGGCGAACTTACAAGCTTACCTGGACAAGATCCTGCAGGCCCTGCTTGATCCTGTGTCAGCTCTGCAGCCCTCTGGTCCTGGCGGTTCAGATCCGGGTGGCGGTGATGAATCCGGGAAACATACTCCGGATTTGCTCTCACTGCTGAACGGTCTGATCCTGCTTATTATGATCCTGCTTATGCTCTTACGGATCTTCCTGCATTGCCTGCAGTTTATCGTGGGTATTTTTAAGATTGAAGCATCCCCCGGGTTCCTGCCGGATGACATGGTTCTGGGGCTGAATTATCTTAAAACCTTAGAGATCACCGGTATTGGTATGAGTGTCTATGATTTTATGATGGGTCTTATTTATATATTTATGGTATTTGGTGTGATCAAGCTGCTCCGTGGCTTTGCATTCCACATACATATTCCGAAGGGAGGGGGCCGGTAGTCTATGAATTTCTTGGATTTCAAAATCGGATCCCTCACGGAGATCCCTGAAAAGATCGTAAGCTTCTTCTCCTCGATCGTTGACATGATCGTATTGGTGCTGGATGCCTTACAGACCTTATATAACACTCTGGAGCAGTTCGACCAGACGATTGTCTCCATGGTCGATTCTAACGGTACCAGTGAGTTTACCGGGATGCCTGTCGTGGAAGCTATCAGTACTTTTCATTATCTCGTTGGAGATATGGCATTCTATATGATCTACCTGACTGTCCTATTCGGCTGTCTGTGGACCATTTACAAGATTGTGGTTCTGCTTTACGAAGCGATTGACGCATTGATCCAGCAGGCTACCGGACAGACCTGCAAGGGCTTTTTATCCGGTATGCTGGGTAAGTTTTTTAAGTAGATATAAATTGGCCATTTATATAAATGTAACTGTAAACCATATTTTTAAAAGGAGGTATGTGATATGCCGTTTTTATCTAATGCTGTTATGGTCGCTGCTTCTGAGGGCAGTGCTGCCCTGAAGCTTAATTTTGACCCTAGTAAGATGTTTGAATATACCAACGTTATTACAAGCTCTATGATGCCGTTGGTTTACATCTCTGCCGGTTTTGCTCTCGGCTTCACCATCATCTATGCGCTGAAGAATGCATTCTCCGGCGGTGTCCGTCTGTAACGGAGGTGTAGATGTGGAGGAAAAGATATCATCGGAGGAGCTTCAGAAGAATATTCCGAAGACTGATGAGGTATCTGATCCGGATGCTGTTTCTGAATCGACTGTGATCACTGTATCTGGGAATGAGATTTTCTCGGTTCCTGATACGGTTATTGCGGGCGATTCTGAGACGGCTGCAGGTGGTGGCACCGGTAATATAATGATGGTGCCTTATACCACCTCTACGGAGCCCTCAGAGGATCTGTTTCCGGTCTATGATACCTATGAAGCTTTTATGGAGTCTCCTGTCTATGTTACGCGCTATGAAAATGAGTTATTGAGCCGATTGGAGTTTATCCAGTATGCTCTGGCTATTATGATAGCTCTTCTTTTTTTACTTATTTTTAAGAAAAAATAGGTCGATTTTAGGAGGTGTCTCATGGATCTTTTGGTCTGGTCTGCTTATTTTTTTGCCGGGGTCTTTATTATCAATGTTGCGCTGGAAGTGGTCGGCGCTGCCTGTGATCTGAGCAAGATCCGCATTGTAAGCAAGACCCGTTAGGAGGTGTTTATATTGTATGCAGTGGAACTGGAAGCATTTAATTATGCTGCTGTGTTTGGCGTATGCCTTGGCATTTACATTATCATCAATCTGGATGTACTGGTTCGGTCTGCACTGACCTTTGTGAAAGGATGGCGAAACTGATGATCTATATGGTTACCGACTCCGGGGTTCGGTCTGCTAAGAACCTTCATGAGTTTAATAACAAATATCATGTACTGCTGGAGGAATCGGAGTGTGTCCCTCTGGGTCCTGATCTTGTGGTGACTGCCACTAACCAGGATCTTGAGTTCCTGCAGGACAAAGCCAGAATGAGCAATATCATGTTCGGGAACTTCTTCAAGAAAGATAATTCTGTGAAGATCTTCGCAATAGTGAATATTGTACTCTCTGTGCTGATCATATTTACAAAATAAATGTATCTCATTTGTTTACGCTGCAGCTTCTGATCCGGAGCATGCCGGTGTTGCTTTTGAGATACAAGAAAGGAGTGCGTTATGGCTGGTATTGACTTTCAGGCGATCCTGGACAGTATGTCTGCCGGAAATGTGAGCAATGATCCCATACGGTCTATTTATGAGATCCTGCCTATATACGATAATGATCAACAGCATCTACTTTTTCAGGCTTTCTATTTTATCGAGAAGTATGATCTTGCTGATATGAGGGCCATGTTTGAGTCTTTCGATAAGGTCATGGCTCATAACAAGAACCTGGGGCTGCTCTCTTCCAAGGTGCTCCAGAATCTGCTGAGTGCATATACCCAGAACGAGTATCTGCGTGGTATTAAAGTATCGACCCTCAATAACGTAACAGATGTGCAGCAGGAATAGCGGGCTTTACCGGCAAATATGCCTTTGATCTGCGCATGTTTTATCGGGACAGGGGCGCTTTTCCCCTTTCCCGATATGCGAAGATGTTAATGCCCTTTTGTGGAACCTGTGCAGCCAGTATCGCAGATGTAGCCGGTGACTGCCGCCCTGTGTCTCACCCACCCCCTTTTTCTTTGGTGATGCCCTTGCCCTTAAAAAAACTACGTCATTCACGCTTTTTGTGGCAAGGGTGAAGCCTCGAAGAGGTTCAGCCCGACTATGTGTATTGTGTTTTAAACAAGATCCCGCACAAGCTATGCCCTTGCCCTTTGAAGGGGGTGGTCTTGCGGCGTGCGCGATAGATCATGTTCGTTTGTAATGGCTCAGTGATTTATAGATGTGTGTCCCCCTCAGGGGGAAATACATCTATGGTCTTTTCATTGAGCTATTACAAACGGCCCTTAATGGCCTATCGCGCAACGCTCACAGTTGAAAGGAGTGATATTATGCCCGGCGCTATCGTCGGTATCTACGGTGTGCAGCGTAGCGGTAAGACTCTGATCGCTTATAAGCTTGTAAAAGGTTTACAGCAGGCCTGTAAGCAGCAGGGGATCTATCTACCGGTGTACACAAATTTATATTCTCCCCGGGATCCTGAATTCCGGTTTGTTAATTCTATGGATGAGCTGCCGTTGGATCTCTCGCCGAAGGTTGTCCTGATCGATGAGATCTATAACGGCTGTGATGCTCAGGACTACCGGAAACTTAAGGATATCAGTATTTTTATCAATACGCTGGGAAAGCAGAACTGCCTGTTTGTGTTTACCAGTATTGATGCGCAGATGGTCTACAACCGGATCCGTAACCAGATGAATGTGGTGATCCTAGTTAAGAGCTCCTCTACGCATATCCATTATCGTTTTCTCTATCTCAACACCGGGAAATATACGGATTTTGTGGTAGAGAAAAACGCTGCATTGTTCGAAGGGGTCTTCTATGATACCAACTTCATCCCGCTGGACTTCGACTGGGAGATGAAGTCCTGGCGGGAGAAGCTGGAGAAGTTCTATAGAGACAACTACGATATGCAGATCAAATTATGAAAAATTAAATATCGAGGTTTGGCTGGATGCGCGTGAGCTCGTCTCACGCGCAACAGGCGAACCGAATTTTGCCGGTTGTGTTGCCGGAACGGGCCGCCGCAGGCGGTCCCGTTCCCTTTACTTGACAATAGCAACACAATTAGGGTAGTTTTGTAAAATTGAGGTAATTTATATGCCATATAACGTCAGACTTAAAAAGTATAAAAACGGTACTTTTCAGTTGACGTATTACCATCGGGCAATCAGAACAAAAGAGGACTATTGGCGACCATATAATTATCCAGATCTACATACCACTGACTACGATGAGGATGAAGAGGAATTTGACATTGACAAATGGATCGAATTAAAACAATCCTCACCGTTTGATATGTCATATGATCCTTTGCAGGTTACAGAAATAGGGTCAGAAGTAGATGAAGCAATTGACGAAGCTGCTGATCTGGAGGAGGAATACATCTCTCCAGAGGAAGCTGCCAACCGTAAAGAGCGGTCGCTGATCTCATCACTGAACCGGTCGAAGCGTATGATCTACGACTACGGCCGGGCCAATAAATGGGAATGGTTCTTTACTCTGACTTTTGATCCAGTGGATCATTTCGATGAATTTAATTTTTCGGAATCGAAAAAGAAGGTATCGAACTGGTTTCACAACATCAAAAAGAAATGCCCGAAGTTGAAGGCACTGATCGTACCGGAGCAGCATGAGTCCGGTGCCTGGCATTTTCACGCGCTGGTCTCAAACGTTGATGAATTGACATTTGAAAAAGCAGTAAATAATCAGAAGTTTCGCAAAAAGAAGAACGGTGAATTGATGCTCAATAAAAAAGGAGAGCCTGTCCCGAACAAGTATTATGGCGAATACTTAAGGACAAGCTATCCAGACGGTGAGTACATATATAACATCAAAGAATATAGAAACGGATACACTACTGCAACAAAGATTACTGATACTTACAAAGCTGTTTCCTATATCGTTAAGTACATAACAAAGGATTTGTGCGAATGTACTTTCGGTAAGCAGCGTTATCTTGTTACTAAAAACCTTGATCTGCCTGAGAGAACCCTTGGTTTCTGTGAACCTAAAAACTTGATGGATGCTCTACAATTTGTAGAATACAAGTTCGGTGTGCATTTGTCAATAGACTGCATAAAAACCTACAAGGTGGATGTTCCCAACTATTCGAACCGGGTATCTGTGTTTGAGTTCAATGTATAAATGCATCTCGGAAGATCTTCCGAATCTGGAAAAGCTGCAGCTGATTTGAGATACATAATATGAGGTGTGTAATGAAAACTTTTTTGGTCGTCTTTTATTTCTTAATTTGGTTTTGGTCTTTGTTTGAGACCACGACCTCTCTTCATCTTTGGGGAAGAGTTGAGGGTATTATTATGTTTCTTTTTTTTACTGACTTAGGTGTCCTTATTTATTCTGTTTTGGAGGTTTACGGCGTATGGGAATATGTATCTGCATATGTATCACAGCTATTATCATAAGCTTAATAATTGCCGGTTGTTATTATCTGGAGAATCGTTCCATGCAAGATCAGGAAGCTACTATGGACTTGTGGACACAACTCCGGGAACTTCGCTGTAAATGTAATGATCTGGAACAACAATTAAAGGATCTGAAAGAGAGGTGTGGAGATTGAATCTTTATTATCTGAATCAGGAAGTGAATCGGCTTCGGTTGTCAGCTAAAGAAAATATGTATTCCCGTTGGAGACTGGGGGAACTACTTGCTCAGGCCGACTCTGACGGTCTACAGATCCAACAGGATAAGACTAACGGTCACATTACCATAATCGGAGGAGGCAAACATGGTACTTACTGAAGCCCGCGACTTATTTCTGAATGATCGCGAAACCTACTGCTCTGATAAAACTGTTAAGAACTATAGGAACAATCTCAGATACTTTTTTGATTTTGTTTCTGATCGGCTCCAAAAGGATCCCTCGCAGATCTCTTTGGAGGAAATCGAAAAGTTGGATATAAACCAGTATTCTATCTACCTTAAAAATAAGATCCGGAATGATAACAATCCGAATTTCAAGGCAAAGGAACCCAGAAAGATCTCTGCCAGAACCCGGAAAGATTATCTGAAAGATATGAAGTGCTTCTGGATGTTTTGTATTGAGAATGGATATTGTCAAGTGAATCCTTCGGAGCATTTAAAGCTTCCCAAAGCTTACGGCCGGATAGTAGAACCACTTACCGTTGACGAAGTGAATATCATTGATTCCTGTTATAGCATTAACAGTACGTACGGATGCCGGAACCTTGCCATGATCCATTGCTTACTGGATGCCGGTATGCGTCCGGGAGAAATTGTCCGTCTGAAGATCCAGGACTTACATTTCTCTGAAGGTTATTTTGTGATCCATTTTTCAAAAGGTGGAAAAAGCAGAATTGTTCCTATGGGTCGGACTGTAAAGAAGTATCTGCAGTATTGGTTAGAAAAGCGTCCTGATTGTAGTCATGAATATGTATTCTGTGTTGAGAATGGTGATCCTCTTACCGGTAATGCTTTGAAGTGTGTGATTGATCGCTTGAAAATATCATCCGGAATTACCAGGTTGTTTCCCTATCTGCTCCGGCACACATTCGGTACCAGCTTTTGCCTTGGCGGTGGCAATTTGGAGATCCTGCGGCTGTATATGGGTCATAGCTCCATAGAGACTACTCAGGGATATTTACATCTGGCTGATAACCTGCGGTTTTGTAACAATATTTATCATTTGGATCCTATTTTCTTTGTGAAAGCATATTGATGGAGGTGCGTTATGTTATATAATCCCCGGAACTATCAGAAGAGTATTAACAAATCTATCCGGTTATCCCAACCTGTATATGACTACATCATGCAGGCCCCCGGCGATGGCTTTAACCAAAAGTTTGAGAACATCATCATTGATGCCAAAGAGTCTGAGGCCAGAAGACAGGAAACTCTTAAAATGTTGGATGATCGGATCGAAGATCTACAAGCCGACTATAATAGCTGCTATGATCGGCTTCGTAAGCTGGCGCCTATGGTGCAGGCTGCTTTACATATTAACTCTCTCATTAAAGAGTTTGACAGTTCTGTTGGCAAGATTTTGGAAGATGCCCGGAAACGTGTATCTCAATAGATCTTCCGGATCCTGGCAATCTGCAGTTAAAATGAGATACAATACGTTTTGTATCTCAATACCTCTTCAGCTGCGTTCTGATCCCCGGAGCGCCGGTGTTCACTTTGAGATACAAGAATTATTTTATAGGAAAACACAAAAACCCCGGAGACATCATCTCCGGGGCCTTAGATGTACGTGACAGGATTCGAACCCACGACCTTCTGGTCCGTAGC
>OJRK01000185.1_pt1 | contig 30150 bp, 34 predicted proteins | sample 1599161 | NCBI WGS metagenome assembly OJRK01 (sample SAMN03922535, study PRJEB24848) | human gut metagenome | isolation source: stool sample | host: Homo sapiens | place: Germany | collected 2010-05
CAGTTAATGAAAAGTCTCAATACTGCTTTTTCGTTTGCACCACCTTCGATTCTTTCCTTAACGATTTGTTAGATTCATAAAACACTATTTTCCATAATTGTATCATAATCACATAATCCGGAAAAGTAATTATTTTTTTCTTTGCCAATCCTTTTACTATCTTATCAAAATATGCCTGCATGGACACAATAATCGAGAATCCCCTTGATATTCTCCTCAGTATTTTGGTGCTTTCTTTATAGATTCCGTCCCTGATACTGTATTGTTACTACATAAACGATTTTGCGTGGTTCGTCAATGCGATTCATTCTTGCAAATTTATCATACAGTTCACTGCTCATTACAACCAAGTCGCTATATCCGTTTTTGGTGATAAAAATAGGCTCCTGTTCCTTATGTGCAATATTGGAAATCTCGGTTGTATTGCGTAAATCCTTAATAGGCATAATAAGTGGCATGATACTTCACTCCTTTCATTGACATAATTATAGCATAATTATGCCAATGAAAATAACCGCGAAATTCATATCTTCACAAAATAATATATGGACAAAATTGAAAAACTTATTACAAAAAATTAAAAATAATGGTTGACAGATACACCACTATCGTGTATTATATAACACGTGCCAAGCATAAGAGGGCACACAACTTAATACATGCGATAGTGGCGTAGTTGGTAACGCGCGACCTTGCCAAGGTCGAGACCGCGGGTTCGAGCCCCGTCTATCGCTCTTATAACGAAAAAGAGATATCCTTTATGGATATCTCTTTTTCGTTATAGGAGTGTAGCGGAGCCACTCACCCGCGGTGCGGCTTCTTGTCTCCGTTCCACGTCTACACTCCGTTTCGGTCGTTTCAAAACCGGCATCCACCGGAAGCCGTGAAACGGTCGGCGCAGAACAGACGTCCCCCGGACGTCTTGCGCCCGTCTATCGCTCTTATAACATAAAAGAGATATCCTTCATGGATATCTCTTTTTCGTTATAGGCAGGAATATCTGTCATATTTTTGCGTCCCCACACATATTATATATAAAACAACCACAGGAGGCGCATATGAGTGCAAAAACAAAAATCGTCGTTGTAAAAATGAAGCATGTCATTCTCACCGGAGTTCTCCTTGGCATACTGCTTCTTCTGATAATTTTCGCTGCTACATATTTCTTTTCAGGTGATGAGCCAAAGCCTGCAGTCGAAGAAACCGGCATGTATACACCGGGTGTGTACAATACATCTGTAGCGCTGGGTGGGGCAGCTATCGATGTGTCTGTGGCGGTGGACAGTAATAACATTAACTCCATAAGCCTTGAAAACATGACTGATTCGGTGGAAACCATGTATCCGCTTGTTGAGCCTGCGATGAACGAGCTCGTATCGCAGATTGTGCAAAATCAGTCCACCGATAATATTTCCTACGCAAACACAAGTCAGTACACCTCCAAAGTGCTGCTCGACGCAATTGATAACACACTCTCCAAAGCAAAAAACTCTGACAGCTCAAATACCGAAGAAAATGCAAAGACTGTATCTGAATCACAAAAAGAGCCTGGGGATTCTTCAAAAACTGAAAATACCTCGCAGTAACCTGCGAGGTATTTTAACTTAATCATATAAATCGTAAAATATATGTTATGTATCAAAAATATAATCTACTTCTCACTGTCTGCAGATAATCCCTGTAGATAATCGCTGACTGCACTGATATCTGCGTAATAGCAGTTCACCGGACGACTCTTCTCATAGTACTGATATCCGGAGTAACCGCCCCAGCCTACCAATGCGACTACAGCCGCAGCTGCAACAATTCGTGCTATAACACGCTTTACTTTATTTCTGGCATTTGTCTTTTTACGATTTGCCTTTTCATTCTTATATTTATCAACCTTTGCCTGACTCATTGCTTTTCTCCTTTAACTCAATGCAATAATTCTACTACATTTTGCGGGAGATATCAAGGCATTTCATCATAGCTTCAAAAACACTGCTTCTCATGCCCTTTTCCTCAAGCACACGCACAGCCTGGATAGTGGTTCCTGCCGGTGAACACACCATATCCTTGAGCTCGCCCGGATGCTTTCCTGTCTCGAGAACCATTTTTGCGCTTCCAAGCACTGCCTGGGCTGCAAATGTATATGCCTGGCTCCTTGGCATGCCGCCTGCTACAGCTGCATCTGCCATAGCCTCGATAAACATAAACACATATGCCGGTGAGCTTCCGCTGACTGCTGTCACTACATCCATAAGCTTCTCGTCTATCATCTCAGCCTTTGAAAAGCCCGAGCACAAATCAAGCACTGTATCAAGCTCCGCCTGCGATACTCTTTCATTTGCACAGACTCCCATCATGCCCTCACCAACCATGGCAGGTGTATTTGGCATGGTACGTATAACCTTTAAGCTCTTTCCAAACATCTCGTCAAACCACGAAAGTGACTTGCCCGGTGCAATCGAAACAATGATTTCATCGTCACTAACAGTGTCCTTTATCTCTGCTATAACCTCCTCATAGTACTGTGGCTTTACTGCTAAAAACAGAATATCTGCAAACTCTGCTACGCTCTTATTGTCCGCTGTCAGCCTGATTCCAAGCTCTGCTGCATTCTTTTCTCTGGAGCTTTCGGTCTTTGCAGATGCAAGAATATCGCTTGCCTGTGCCTTGCCTGATGCAAGCACTCCGTGTATCATTGCCTTTCCCATGTTTCCACAACCTATGAAGCCTAATTTCTTACTCATATTATCCTCCTGCCGTAATCAATATATCTGACTATTCAAAGCATCCAAAATCATGTTTAACAGTCAGTATTTTTGCAAACTATTTTAGCACACTTCATTCAATCATGCAAAATATCTTTTGACTCTCATATCATCTTATGCATCAAAACCTGAATGTACAGGCAGGCCTCTGTGCTCAACAGGAGTGGAAAAAACTATCTGTGTACTTGTCTTGCCGAATTTCTGCAGAGTGTTGATAAAGTCATCAAGCTCCTCCGTATTCAAAAACTCCACCTCTATAAGCATAGAATACTCTCCTGTCACACAATTGCACTCTATGACATTCTCCACACTCTCAATAAACGGATAAAACTCTTCCTTTTGTACAGGCTCCAGATCCAGATTGACAAAGGCCTTTATCTTATAGCCCAGATTAACCGAATCTACAGCGGCATGATAGCCCTTTATGATTCCCTTGCTCTCCAATCTCTCTATTCTGGCTGTTACAGCCGGTGATGACAAAAACACCTGTGCCGCTATCTCCTTTATCGCTATACGTGCATTTTCCTGCAGCAGCTCTACTATTTTCTCATCAATCATATCCAATGCATTCTTAGTCAATGTACCGCCTCCTAATCTCTCTTTTGTAAATGTGATTTTTCCAACAAAAAAGAGGGCGCAGATAACCTAATATCTGAACGCCCTCGTTCGCTTTACTTTTTTAATTAATTACTCTAAAAAAATAATATCATTAATCAATATTACTTGTCAAGATTAAGATCTGTAATCTCCGTTAATTTTTACATAATCATATGTAAGATCACAGCCCCATGCCTTGGCTGACACATCTCCCTGGTGTAAATCTATGTCGATGTAAATCTCATCCTCATGCAGTATCTTTGCTGCCTCCTCCTCTGAGAAGTCAACTCCGGCACCGTTCTCGCACACCTTGATGCTTCCTGCTGTTGAGCGCAGGTGAAGCTCCACCTTGTCTATATCAAAATCAGCCTCCGCATAGCCTATAGCACAAAGGATTCGTCCCCAGTTGGCATCCTCGCCAAACATAGCACACTTTAAAAGTGGTGAACGGATAACGCTCTTTGCCACAATAATTGCTGTATCAAGATCAGGCGCACCTGCGCATGTGCACTCTAAAAGCTTTGAAGCACCCTCTCCATCCTTTGCAAGCATTCTTGTAAGATTTGAAAGCACCTCGTACAGTGCATCCTTAAAGGTCTGATAATCATCATTCTCTGTAGTAATAGGTGTGTTTCCTGCAAGGCCGTTTGCCATGATGCTTACCATATCATTGGTAGAGGTATCGCCGTCAATGCTTAAGCAGTTGTAGGTAACCTTTACAATCTCGCTCAGGGCCTTCTGGATGAGCTCCGATGAGATGGCAACATCTGATGTGATAAAGTTTAAGGTAGTAGCCATGTTCGGGTGAATCATGCCGCTTCCCTTTGCCATACCGCCTACTGTACACTCACAGTCTCCAAGCATGAACTTTACCGCATACTGCTTTGGAACGGTATCTGTAGTCATGATAGCGTTTACAGCCTTGTCGTTGCCGTCTGCCGAAAGTCCCTTTGCAAGCTCCTTTATATGGCTCTCGATAGGCTCAATAGGAAGCACCTGGCCAATAACTCCTGTAGATGCCACGATAACCTCGTTTGGATCAATCGAAAGCTCTGCTGCTGCAAGCTCGCACATTCTCTGAGCCTTCTCTACTCCGTCAGCATTGCAGGTGTTGGCGTTTTTGCTGTTGACAATAACAGCCTTTGCCGTATGTCCTGATGCCTCAAGGTGTGCCTTTGTCACCTGAATAGGCGCGCCCTTCACCTTGTTTGTTGTGTAAACAGCCGCTGCCTGACACTGTGTTTCTGAATAAACTAAGGCCAGGTCATTTTTGTTTTTGTCACTGTTTAATCCACAGTTTAATCCGTTTGCAACAAAGCCCTTTGCTGCACAGACGCCCTTTTTTACCTTTGTAAAACTCATTTGTATAATACCTCGATTCTTTTAAATATGTCTAATCCCCAACATATCGTATTTTTGATATATGAACGATAGACTGTAACATCCTCTCGTTACTCTATCTCTTTCATGACGCTCTTGTAAGCCGGACGGATAATCTTGTTCATGCCAACAATCTCCTCAAGCCTGTGGGCACTCCAGCCAACGATTCGCGCAATGGCAAAAAGAGGTGTGTAAAGCTCCATAGGAATACCAAGCATCTCATAAACAAAGCCGCTGTAGAAATCGACATTCGGAGAAACACCCTTAAAGATATGGCGCTTTTCAGCGATAATCTCAGGAGCCACCTTCTCTATTGTATTATAGAGGTTCATCTCATTATCTCTCTTCTTTGCAACTGAAAGCTTCTCCACATAGCCTCTGAATATACGCTCCCTCGGGTCAGAAAGTGAATACACCGCATGTCCCATTCCATAGATGAGTCCCTTGTGGTCAAACACCTCACCATCCATCATTTTTCTGAGGTATGCTCTCACCTCATCCTCATCATCCCAGTGCTTCACATGCGAACGGATGTCCCGCATCATCTCCATCACCTTGATATTGGCACCGCCGTGCTTTGGTCCCTTAAGGGATGACATGGCTGCCGCGATAGCAGAGTATGTATCTGTACCTGCCGATGTAACCACACGGGTGGTAAATGTAGAGTTGTTTCCACCGCCGTGCTCCATATGAAGAATAAGTGCCATATCAAGCACCCTTGCTTCAAGCTCTGTATATTGATTGTCAGCTCTGAGCATCCTAAGGAAGTTTTCAGCTGTCGAAAGCTTTGGATCCGGCCTGTGAATATACATGCTCTGATCATTTTCATAATGATTATACGCATGATAACCGTAAACTGCAAGCATCGGGAATATTGCAACAAGTGATAAGCACTGTCTGATATTGTTGTCGATGCCCGCCTTTGCTACAAGAGGATCATATGAAGCCAGTGTCAGTATACTTCTCGTCATGGAATTCATGATATCCTTTGACGGAGCCTTCATGATGACATCCCTCGTAAAGTTGGTAGGAAGGGTTCTGCTTCTTCCTAAAACCTCTGTAAACTCAGCCAATTCACTCTCAGATGGCAGCTGCCCGAAAAGCAGCAGATAAGCAATTTTTTCAAAACCAAACTCACCGGGCCTTAAGTTGTTCGTAAGTGTCTTTACATTGTAGCCCCTGTACCACAATTGTCCGTCACATGGCACGCTGCTGCCATCCTCGCCCGTCTTAAATGAAACAATCTCCGAAATATTCGTAAGACCTGTCAGAACTCCCTTTCCGTTTACATCCCTAAGTCCTCTGTTGACACCATATTCCCTGAAAAGACTATCTGAAATTGTGTCATTTTTAATACAGATATCCTGTTTTTTTGCAGCGTAATCCGCTAATAAATTATTGCTTTTTGTCATCCATTCACCCTTCCTTTTTATCTTTTAGAATATATTATATCCGTTTTCTTAGAAATTGGCAAACCCATTCATGAATCCGTAGCCAAAAATTTTATTTGGGTAGTCAGTTTTTTCTTTTCTGCGGCAGTTTCTTACCATGACATTTTTTATATCCACTCCGTTTGCGAGCAAAACATTGCCTCTCACTATCATCCACTCCATGATGAGAGCCGCCACCGCTGCAGTGATTGCAGCAGCCGCCGATGTGCCACTTAGTGCTATATACATTCCTCTTAGATTTGCCCCTGTGATATCCACAGCCGGTGCTACGAGATCCGGCTTTATTCCACCGTCTGCGTCAAAGCCCCTTCCCGACTCTAAAAGTATTGCATCATTTAGGGAATTATAGCCTCCCGCCGTTATCACAAGCTTAGCATCCGAAGGCATGGTCAGCGTGGTATCAGGCTCCGAGACAATAAAGCTCACATCAGCATCAAGAAGTCCTGTCATCGGGAGCCACATATTAAAAACACCTCCAATAGTACTAAGTGGAAATACCCTGATGGTCCACACTCCCTTCACCACCTTTTCAAAGCGGATAAATATAAGCAAATCCCTCGTCTGTCTGCCGGTCTGCCTGTAGTCAATAGTCACCTGTGTTCCTTCAAGCAGAAATGAGTATTCACCGCTGTCTATTCGCATTGGTACCCCTGCCGGATTCGACTGACCACTCGGTGATATGACAGAAAGCGTAAATAGCTCAGGTGAAAGTGCCCAGCATTCCAGATAAAAGCCATCCATATCCTGCTCAACATTTATCTCAATATCATCGACTGTATCTGTTATGCGCTCTTTATAATGATGCCTGCTGTTCGCCTCATTGCCCGCTGCCGTAACCACAGCCCTGCCTCTTTTTGCCGTGATATAGTCCAGATACTCTGAAAGATCCTCAGCTCCCGTGTGGCTTCCGTTATTACAGCCAAGCGCCATGCAAAAGACAGCCGGTACTCCCTTTTGACCTGCAAACTCATCTGCAAAATGCACTGCTCTCATCACATCAACCTCCGAGTACACCATTTTACGATCCGGAATAAAGTAGAAATCATACAGCTTTTGAGGTGCCCTTTTCAGCTTCACGACAATAAGCTTAGCCTGTGGTGCCACACCTGCAAAATCATCCTGCGGTCTGTCATTGCCACATATCACGCTCGCCACAAACGTACCATGCCCATCCTCATCGCCCGGTATACTCTCATATGGATTTTCCGATAAAATAGCAGCATTTATCTCATCCTCAGAATAAACCGTATCCGTATTCTGATCCCAGAGCACTGCAATCTTCGTCTTACCCTCAGGTGTCATAAAAGCCTCCTGCGCATAATTCACACCTGTGTCAATAACCACCACATACACACCATTTCCGTATAGTCCCGGAACAAACTCCCTTTGAAGCCTGAACACACCGCTCTTTACAAGTCCCTGCGTGGATAAAGGAGCCAGACACTTTGGAATAGCAGAATACGAATAAACTCCCACCAGAAGTGGTGGGAGTCTTTCGTAATCCTCATATGTCCATATCTCGTAATCATCGCCCAATGTCTCTATGATATCAGGAGCTATTACCGGTGGAATGAACTCCTTTTTTGATACTATGAACTGCATATTTTACCTCATATGATATAATATTTAGATATGAGGGTCAAAAGATATTTTGACCCTCATATAATTATATTCTATAAATAAAAATATGCTACCATATTTATCTAATATAAACAAAGCTTCGACCAAAATTTACTCGCGGCTTCCATGACATGTAAAATAGATCACCTGGTAATCCTGCGAAAGCACCGCAAGCAGCCTTCTGCCTCGAGCAAGCTTCTCATCATCCAGATTCACAAACGGATCGTCAAGTATGAGGAACGGCTTCTCGCCCGGATACATCGCATCCACAAGCGCAAAACGCATACATATGCCTATCAGGTCCTTGTAGCCTGCCGACATGGTTCTCACATCGCGAAGCTGTCCCTGCTCCTTCATCCTTATTGAAATATTGGCATCCACCTGCCAGTCTCTGTCTGTATTTTCTGTCAGGATACCGAAGTACTTCTGGAAGCCATTGGAAATAGGCGCCATGTATCTGGCAGTAAACTGCTCCCTTGCTCTGGTCAGATAGTCTGATGTAAGCCCAAGTATCTCGTACTTATGCTTTTCCTCAGCCTGTATCTGCTTACAGTTGCGATACTCCTGCTCCTTTTCATCCCTCATATCAAGCTGCTCCTGCAGATCATCCATCTGTCTGCCGTACTGCACTAAAGATGCCCTGATTTCATCGAGGCTGCCCTCAACCTTTGAAATCATCTCATTGAGCTCATCAAGTGTATACGGACACTCATTTGGTGCAAGAAGCTTGTCCATATCGTTGTCATTCTCAAACTGCGCTTTCTTCTGAAGAGCACTGTCCATATTTTCCTTTGCAAAGCCGGCCTCTGCGAGCTGCTTTTTCATCTGTGAAAGTGCCTGTGTATATTCTGCAGCACTGTCATATCCATAGAGACTTAAATACTCATCAAGCGAAGCCTTTGCCTTCTCATAGTCAGCCTTTGTCTTGGCGCGCTTTCCTATCTGCTCGTTGAAACGGCTGTAGTCATGAGCCTTTGTTCGAAGCTCATAAAGCTTCTCCTGATACTGCGATTCATCTGCTTCAATCGAAAAGCTGTCAAAAAACTGCGATACCTCATGCTCCATTGATGTAATGCCGCTTTGAATCTGCTCAAGCTGCTCCTTTAATTCCTGAATCGGTATCTCCTTCTGCTTTATATTTTCCTCACGCTCAGCCATAAGCCTGATGTATGCTCTCTGCTTTTTGTTGTTCAGACGGATTCCATAGGCCATCATGACAACACCGCAAAGCGCCATAGCGACTCCAGCTATGCCTACCACAAGAAACATAATTTCCTTCACATTGTACTTCTCATTCAAACTGAATACCGTGGCAACAGCCGCTGCCAAAAGACCGATAACCATAAGCACAATACCTGCAGGTACAAGCTTAGTCTTCTCAGGGGTCTCCGGCTCCTCCTCATCATCTGCCATCTTTGCAAGTGAGGTCATCTGCGAGAGCTTGAGCTCCATGTGGCTGTACTCATTCTTGACGCTCTGGATGTTTGCTATCTTTTTTTGCATCTCATCAAGACCATCATCAGATGGCACACCATCCTTAAACATACCTGAAAGTGTATCTAAATACTGCTCCTCCTCAGGCGTAAAGCTCAGATTATCTTCTACAGCCTTTAAGCTTTCTAGCTCTCCGGCCTGCTTTGTCTTTTCCAAAAGCTCTGCCTCATCCGGTGCTTTGTCTCCAAAGACTGCCATTGCAGCATTGTAAATGCTCTCTTTCTCCTTTGCAACAGCACAAAGCTGCTCGTAGTTTTCACGAAGTGCCTGCTTTCTGCTGTCCTCAGATGCCACCTGAAGCGCCCTGCCGTACTCGGCTCTGATACCGGTAAGCTCCTTCTTCTGGGCAGTTTTCTCATCTATTTTCTCTGAAAGCTGTGCTGCCGCCTCATCCGCTGCCTGATACTTCTTAAGCTCCTGTTCCAAGGCTGTGAGTGTATTTACACGCTTTTTGATAGAGCCTGTAATACGGTTTGGGGACATCTTGTTCATCATGTCCTTAATGTCCGCTGTCGCCGACTCGAAGTTGTTGATGTCATTTGTATTTTCCGCCATATTGCCAAGCTTTGCGCTGATGCTGTCTGATGACGAAAACATGCAGTCTGCCTGCGCTATGTATATCGTTCTCTTGAACGAGCTGCGGTCGAGGTCAAAAAGCTCCTCTCCAAGCAGTGGTGAAAAATCATCACACTCAACCATGGTTGCAAGCCTGTACAAATGAAAATCATCCTGCTTTTCTGTGAGGCCAAATGTCCTTACAAGTCTGTACTCCACTCCATCAGCCTCAAAATCAAGCTCTCCACCATAAGTGCCGCCCTGCCATGGCTTATAGAGCTTTCTTTCCCTCTCAAAGGCGCCCGGCTCCTTTTTCGTATCAAAGCCGTACAGCATAGCCTTCAAAAAAGCCGCAAGTGTACTCTTTCCCCAGCCGTTTGGCTGGTTTATGACATTGACTCCATCATTGAAATTGATATTAAGATCGGACAGCTTTCCGAAGTTGTTTATGTGACAAGCTATTAATTTCAATTTCTAAATCTCCTCCCCGCTAAGCGCCGATATACCACACCTGATGACCTCAGACTTTTGCTCCTCGGTCATATCTGAGCCAAGCACCATCCGTATGAACTCACCCTTAAGTGATGCATCCTTTTCGTATTCACTGTAATTGATGAGAAGCCTTGTCTCATCATACACCTTTTCATAGTAGAAATATTCCTCGAACATATCCTTAAGGAAGTCTGTGTTTATCTCACAATCCACGTCCACCTCACCTACAAGCACGAACTTTACCATGCTTCTCGATGAATATTCACTGTCCGAAATGGCTTTTTCCATCTTCACAGCCACATCCTGTGTGGTCATGGCTCCTGTCACATCCACATACAGCGTGTAGAGGCTCCTGTACGCAAACGGTACAAAGCTAAAGCCTGCCGTGAGCTTCTCATCATCTATATCAAGCACCACAAAGCCCTTTTGTCCACACTCATCAAAGCCTCTTCCCTCTAAGCAGCCACTGTAGCAGTACATGCCACGGTTGTCAAGCTGTCCGCTCTGATACTCATGCACATGACCGAGCGCGAGATAATCAATGCCCTTATTCTTAAGGTCTCCTGTGGAAATCTCATCACCGAGCTGTCCGTGGAGAGTGACAACGTTGTAATTGTCATTGTCGAGCACAAGAGAATTGTACATAGCAGCCTGGTTAGACTTGTCTATCTCAAGACCTGTTATTGTGATATTTCCATAGCTGTATGAGGTCCACTGATTAGAAAAAAGCTTAAGGTTGTCAGGGATTTCATCGAGCTTCGATATGAAATTGTCCGAGTCGTGATTACCCTTAAGATAATAGAAATCAATATCCGGATTTGACGTAATCGAATCCTTTACCAGATTTCTGGCAGTCGCTGACACATTTCTCGTGTCAAATAAATCGCCTGCTATGATAATCGCCTTTACATCGTTATTTTTGGCGTACTCTATCATCCTTGAATATGTACGCAGTATTTCCATTTTTCTCTCTTTTGCCTGCTCCTTTGACAGATTCGAGGTCATCTTCGAATCCAGATGCAGGTCTGCACAGTGGATAATTTTCATTTTTCCAATTCCTCTTGATATATGAACGTTTATAAATCATTACAGACTACACATAGATTCATTACACATAGCCTGGTTGCATCATTTACAGCCAATTCACAATTTCATAATCATTTAACAATTAAACGTGCTGACTGTCTGCAAGCTCAGGTGTACCTCTCATCTGAATGAGTGGACCGCCCTTCTTCTCCACATAGTCCTTAGTGATTGTAACCGTGCCGATATTGTCATCCTTTGGTATCTCATACATGATATCGAGCATGAAATCCTCTATAATCGCACGAAGAGCTCTGGCTCCGACCTTCTTTTCCTTTGCCATCTTGGCAATGGCATAAAGCGCATCATCGTCGAACTCAAGCCTTACCTCATCCATCTCAAGGAGCTTCTGATACTGCTTGATAATGGCATTCTTTGGCTCCTTCAATATCTTTACAAGCATATCCTCGGTGAGCGCCTCAAGCGAGAACATGATAGGAAGTCGTCCGATAAACTCAGGAATCATTCCGAATTTGCGGATATCATCAACAGTTGCCTGCATGAGCAGGTTCTCATCCCCATCATACTTGTCCTTCAAATCAGCCTTGAAGCCTATAGAAGCCTCCTTGTTCAGGCGCTCCTTTATGATATCCTCAAGTCCCGGGAAAGCACCTCCGCATATAAAGAGAATATTTCTCGTGTCAACTGTGGTCATCGGAACCATGGCATTCTTGCTGCTGGCACCAACCGGCACCTCAACCTCTGAGCCCTCTAAAAGCTTAAGCATACCCTGCTGCACTGACTCTCCGCTCACATCACGCTGGTTGGCATTTCTCTTCTTTGCAAGCTTGTCTATCTCATCTATAAAAATGATACCGTGCTCAGCTCTCTCCACGTCATTATCTGCAGCCGCAAGAAGCTTACTTACCACACTCTCGATATCGTCACCGATATATCCGGCCTCAGTAAGTGATGTGGCATCTGTTATGGCAAGTGGCACATCTAAAAGCTTTGCAAGAGTCTTTACGAGATATGTCTTTCCTGAACCTGTAGGTCCGATCATGAGCATATTTGATTTCTCAATCTCCACACCATCGAAACTTTTTGAACTCTGCTTTGCAGTTGTCTTTTCTTCCTCTGACTTATGCTTATTGTCTGCCATGACACGCTTGTAGTGGTTATATACTGCAACCGACATGACCTTCTTTGCATGCTCCTGACCTACCACATAATCATCAAGACTCGCCTTAATCCTATGCGGTGCAGGAATTGAGTGAATGTCAAGAATCGGCTCGACCTTTTTCTCTTCCTTTGGTTTTTTCTTCTTAAGCTTCTGGCTGTTTGGTATGCCTCCTGTCAGATCTGACAAATTTATCATGCTGATATTGGGCATATTGCCAAAATCCATATTGCTTATATTTCCCAGATTTCCGAGGTTGCCAAAATTACCGTTGCTCATGGAGTCAAAGGTCTTTTGCATACAATCGTTGCAGATGCACAGGTTCGGCTGGATATGTATCATCTTGCCTGCCACGCTCTCCGGTCTGCGGCAGATATAGCAGACATCCTCGTAGTCGTTTGACTTGTTATCGTTTGTATTATCTATGTTATTTGTAGTTTCTTCATTATTATCCTGAATATTGTCAGGTACTTCCTTGAAATCATCATTATTCATAGGTGAATTACCGCCTTTGTATCATTTGGCTGCCTTATCAGCCATTTAACTATTATACACTACTGAATAAATGCGTGCAAGCAAGCTGAGGCGCTTTTGAAAAAAAAGAACCGACAGATCAAAAGACCTGCCGGATCCATTTTCTTAATATCTATTTATAACAGCTCCATAAGAAGCTTATTGACAACAGCAGGATTTGCCTTGCCCTTTGTGGCCTTCATGGTCTGACCTACAAGTGCTCCGATAGCTTTCTTCTTGCCATTGTGGTAATCCTCCACTGCCTGTGGATTTGCATCGATGACAGCCTGGATTGTGGCTTTAAGCTCACCCTCATCATTCATGCTCTTAAGACCGTTCTCCTCGACATACTGCTCAGGGTCAATATCATCCGAGAATATTTTCTCAAATACTTCCTTGGCAACAGATGAGTTGATCGTGCCTGCATCTACCAGATCTACAAGCTTTGCAAGGTTTACAGGTGAGAATTTTATCTCATCTGCATCCATATCATTATCCTTTAACAGTCGCATTGTCTCAACCATCAGCCAGTTTGAAACCTTCTTCGGCTTGCCGCAGAGCTTTGTGGCAGCCTCAAATATGTCTGCCATATGCTTTGACTCTGTGAGAATCTTTGCATCATACTCAGGGATGTCGTATTCCTTCTTGTAGCGTGCAAGCTTCTGTGGACGAAGCTCAGGCTGCTTTGCCTTTATCTGTGCAATCCATTCATCGGATACGACGATTGGCACAAGGTCAGGCTCAGGGAAATATCTGTAGTCCTGTGCATCCTCTTTTGAACGCATGGCATGTGATGATTCCTTGTTGTCATCCCATCTACGTGTCTCCTGTACTACCTTTCTGCCCATCTCAAGAAGCTCTATCTGACGCTCACGCTCGCCCTCTATGGCATGTGCGATAGCCTTGAAGGAGTTAAGGTTTTTCATCTCAGTACGTGTACCAAACTTCTTTGCGCCCACCTCTCTTACTGAGATGTTGACATCGGCACGCATTGAGCCCTCATTCAATTTACAGTCAGATGCTCCGAGATACTGGATGGTCTGACGCAGAGTCTCAAGGTATGCGATAACCTCCTCAGCGGAGCGCATATCAGGCTCTGATACTATCTCTATAAGAGGTACTCCGGAACGGTTGTAATCTACGATAGATACATCCTCCCACTCGTCATGTACGAGCTTTCCGGCATCCTCCTCCATGTGGATTTCATGGATTCTGACATTTTTCTTTCCGTTTGCTGTCTCAATCTCTACTGAACCGTTGCGGCAGATTGGCAGATAAAGCTGTGATATCTGATAGTTCTGTGGGTTATCAGGATAAAAATAGTTCTTTCTGTCAAATTTGCTGTACTGTGTGATGGTACAGTTAGTGGCAAGTCCCACTGCCACTACGTACTCTACAACCTGCTTGTTTAAAACAGGAAGTGAGCCCGGCTGTCCTGTGCAGACAGGACATGTATGTGTATTTGGTGCGCCTCCGAAAGCTGTGGAGCAGGCGCAAAAGATCTTTGTTTTTGTAGCTAACTCTACATGGACCTCAAGTCCGATGACTGTCTCATAGTTTTTCATATCCTTTTTGCCTCCTTCCTACTGTGCACCGGCAGATTTATTGGTGTCTGCTGCATTTTTGTTACTGTATTCCTCCGCAATAGCGCTGCGCTTAAGCTCTCTTGTTTTTTCAAAGCTGTAGGCTGCACGGATGATATTCTTCTCCTTAAAGCAGTCTCCGATGAGCTGTAATCCGATTGGAAGTCCGTTTTTGTCCATGCCGCACGGAAGCGATATTCCCGGAAGACCTGCAAGGTTTACAGATATGGTGTAGATATCACCGAGGTACATCTGGATTGGATCACTTAAGCTCTCTCCAAGCTTTGGAGCTGTGGTTGGTGCTGCCGGTCCGAGTATCGCATCATATTTGGCAAAGGCATCATCAAAGGCTTTTTTGATAAGTGCTTTTACCCTTAATGCCTTTAAGTAATATGCATCATAATATCCTGATGAAAGCACGAAGGAGCCGAGCATGATTCTTCTCTTTACCTCAGGTCCAAAGCCCTCAGAACGCGATTTCTTGTACATGTTGTGAAGGTCTGTGTACTCCTTTGTACGGTATCCGTATTTGACACCGTCGAATCTGGCAAGGTTTGAGCTTGCCTCAGCACAAGCGATTACATAGTAAGCCGGGATGGCATACTCTACAAGTCCGAGGTCAAATTCTTCCACAACAGCACCTTTTTTCTTTAATTCATCTGCCGCTGCAAGGATTGCCGATTTCACCTCCGGGTCAAGTCCATCTCCGAGATAATCCTTTGGAATACCAATCTTCATACCCTTTACGTCATCGACAAGCGCCTCTGTAAACTTCAAATCGTCTCTGTTTACTGATGTCGAATCCTTCGTATCATATGAAGCGATTGCCTCAAGTATAGTAGCACAGTCTGTGACATCCTTTGCGATAGGTCCAATCTGGTCAAGCGATGAGCCATAGGCAATGAGTCCATATCGTGAAACTGTGCCGTAGGTTGGCTTGATTCCTGTCACACCACAGAAGGAGCTTGGCTGTCTGATTGATCCGCCTGTATCTGAACCGAGTGCAAACGGTACCTCCTCTGCTGCAACTGCTGCACAGCTTCCGCCTGATGAACCGCCCGGTACGTGCTCTGTGTTCCATGGGTTTTTGGTTACTCCAAAGGCAGATGTCTCTGTGGTGCTTCCCATGGCAAACTCATCCATGTTGGTTTTTCCCACGATGACACAGCCTGCATCCTCAAGGCGCTTAACAGCCTCCGCTGTGTAGGTCGGGATGAAATTGTAGAGTATCTTTGATGAACATGTGGTGAGAAGCCCCTTTGTACACATGTTATCCTTTATGGCTACAGGCACACCCGCAAGCGCTCCTTTTAGCTCTCCCGCATCAATTTTTTCCTGAACCTCTGCTGCTTTTTTAAGTGCACCCTCTTCGTCTATTGTGACAAAGCTGTTTATCTTTTCTTCTTTTGCTTTTATAGAAGCAATGGCAGCCTTTACAGCCTCTTCCACTGTAACTTCCTTTGCCTGTATTTTCTTGCCGAGTTCCACGGCAGTTAAAGACATTAAATCCATTTTTCTCCTCCTTGCCGTTATTCGCCGATTGTCTTTGGTACCTTGAATCCGCCGTCCTTCTTGACCGGTGCATTGGCAAGTGTAGCTTCACTTCCGTCACCGTTTGTGACAACATCATCTCTGAATACATTGTTTACAGGGAATACGTGGCTCATAGGTTCAATTCCCGAAGTATCAAGCTCCTCGAGCTTGTCGATATAATCAAGCATATCTGCCATATCCTTCTTGGCAGCCTCTGCCTCCTCCGGTGAAAGCTCAAGCTTTGCAAGGATTCCGACATACTCCATAGTCTCGTCAGAGATTACGTTTCTCATGACTCCATCCTCGCCCATCACCTTTGTGGTAACAGCCTGCTGCTCAGGAGTCTCCTCCTCAGGCTCCTCGTCAAGCGCAGCACTTCTGACCTTTGCATATACCGCTTCATCGCATATACCCTGATTGTTGAAGCCTGCATGGCGTAAAGTACCCTCATAATCCATGCCTGCCGCAGCCATCACCTTGCCTGAATTTGGATTTTCAGTATCATGTCTGGCCCATACACGTCCGGCACCGACCTCATTGATGAAAAATCTGATGATAGCAGTCACCGCCTCAGTCATATATCCTTTATTAAAAAACTGACTTCCTAAGCAATATCCAAGCTCAATGCTCTCCGTCTTTTCATCAATGCTCACAACCGAAATATTGCCGATAGGCTGCTCAAGATCATTAAGCTCAATAGCCCAATTGTAATACTCTATATTGTCATACTGTGCAATCCAGCTCTTTATCATATCCTCTGCCTCATCAACACTCTTGTAAACAGGCCATGTAAGATACTTAACTGTCTGCTCATCAGAAAACCAGTTGTAAAAAACATTTTCCGCATCTTCTATTTCAAATCTTCGAAGAGTAAGCCGCTCTGTGGCGATTTCTCTTGTTCCTATATGATTCATACGATATCCTTTCTCTCTTTCCTGATATTTAAATTTATTCTTAGAATATACCAATATCTGCCCCGGGGTGCGCTAAACACCCTGCAAAGCATGGGTGTATATATATTGCGAAGACAAATTTTTAACAGTTCCGACGCTCACAGCCTGTAATACCTCACAGCATACCTCCTGCCAATAACCTATCCGCAGGAAATGTCGGAACAAGCTTAAAAATTTTCTGAACAAAATATATACACACATGCAACCTCAAGGCCTTACAGCGCACCCGTCACACCCCTAGAAGCTAAATTCTATGGCTCCAATCTGCTGAGATCACGAGGAAACAGTATTGCCTCACGCACATTGTCCTCTCCGATAAGCTGCATTGTAAGTCTCTCAAGTCCTATTCCAAGGCCTCCATGTGGCGGCATGCCATACTTAAAGGCTGAAAGATAGCTCTCCATACCCTCTGTCTCCATGCCACGCTTTGCGATTTTTTCCATAAGCTTGTTGTAGTCGTGGATTCGCTGGCCGCCTGTTGTGATTTCAAGGCCTCTGAAGAGCAGGTCAAAGCTTAAGGTGTATGTCTCGTCTGCCGGATCATCCATGGCATAGAACGGTCTCTTCTTTGAAGGATAATGTGTGACAAATACAAAATCACTGCCATACTCTTCCTTGAAGTACTGTCCGATAAGTACCTCCTCCTCCGGCTCTAAGTCGAATGGGTTTCTGAACTGTCTGTTATATTTTTCTGCGACGCGCTGCTTTGCCTCGTCAAATCTGACTCTTGGTATGCTTGCCACATCAGGCAGCTTAATCTTTAAAAGCTCAAGCTCCTTGGCGTATGAGGTCTTTAAAAGCTCCATGGTGTACTGCAAAAAGCCGGTCTCCATCTCCATGATATCCTCGAAGCCGTCAATGTAGCCCATCTCGAAATCGAGTGATGTATACTCATTCAGATGTCTCTTTGTATTGTGCTTTTCTGCTCTGAAAACAGGTGCAGTCTCAAAGACCCTGTCAAAAACACCTACCATCATCTGCTTGTAAAACTGCGGGCTCTGCTGTAATATAGCCGGTCTGTGGAAATATTCAAGCTTGAAGAGGTTGGCGCCTCCCTCAGCTGACTTTGCACCAAGCTTTGGCGTATGAATCTCTGTAAATCCATTATTATAAAGGAAATCCCTAAAGCCCCTTGTGATACCCTCCTGTATACGGAACGTAGCACGCTCTCTTGGATTTCTGAGTGCCACTGCCCTGTTATTGAGCTTTGCCTCAAGCGAAGTATTCAGTTTCCATTTGTTGATCTGAAGCGGCATAGGCTCCGCCGGCTCAGATAAAATTGTGATAGTGTCAAGACGAAGCTCGAAGCCGTTTGGAGAACGGTCATCACTCTTGTATGTGCCGCATACCTCCACGGTATCTGCTTCCTTTAGATCATCGACGCTAAACTGGGATTTGCCAGGCTCGTATACACACTGTACGAGTCCGTCCCTGCGTCTTAAGACGATGAATGCAACCTCACCCATATCTCTTATGGTGTGAATCGCACCCTTTACTTTGATGCTTTTGCCCTCGTAGTCGCCTGCAAGAATTTCTGCGATACCAAGGTCTTCCTTTTGAACTGCTCCTGTTAAGAATTCCATATTTTTGTGCTCCTTTGATTTTTTAAGCGGGACGGAAAAAGCCCCGGAGCATATCAAATTAATGAAATGCTCCGGGGCGAAAATTCTAAAAATATTCCGCGGTACCACCCGCTTTGAGAAAAAGGACTGTTCCTGTTTCTCCACTCTTATCCGTAACGTGGATGAATCGTATCTGCCTACTTTTGATATATAAAAAGCTTAATTCACATACGATAAACCTATCTATGCAATAAACCATATCAATCGTTCAACAGATCTGCTCCGGTAGTGTTCCTGCAATCAGCTCTTCCAAACAGCGCTCTCAGTCGGTGACGCTGTATTCCTGTCGGTGTCTGGTGATCCAAGTCTCCTTCAACGCATTTATTGTTCTTTTGTTGTTTAACGTTATAACACAATAAACTTATTATTTCAACCCATCATAGCCAAAACTTAAAAAAATAAAGTATAGGAATATATTATAGTTTTTCTTAATTGTGGTTATAACAGAGCCTTCTTTTGCAACAATTATTAAATAAATTTAGGCCATTGCCTATTGCCTTTATTGAATTCGTATTGTAGAGTATATTTGGTATATATAATTAATTAATAATAATGAGGCAGGTAACACTTATGAAAAAACTATTATTTTTTGATATAGACGGCACTCTCGTTGATTTCGGCAAGAGCACCATGAGCCCATCAACCGCTGATGCTCTAATAAACGCAAAACAAAACGGTCACATGATTTTTCTTTGCACAGGACGTAGTTACAATCAGATTTATCCATCATTAAAAGCCTTTGATTTTGACGGCGTGGTGGCTGCTGCCGGTGGCTATGTCACTGTGGGTGATAAGGTAATTGCACATCATGTCTATGGGCAGAATCTGTTACAGAAGGTTCTTGACACTGTTGGTGACAACAACACAGGTCTTATCTTCCAGACAAAGGATAAAAGCATCACCAACCACAAGTGGGCCGACAAATTCATATCAGCATTCTCAAAGCAGTTTGACATGCATGTGATACAGGACAACCCGACATTTAAGGATATCGTGATTGATGATGAATTATCAAGCTTTTCTAATCGATACGCTGATGTTGAAAGCACCATCTACTGCAATTGCAACTACCACATTGATGATTTAAGAAAGCTCCTCGGCGATGAATTTGTAGTAACCCTGAGCAGCTTTAAAGAGCCTGAACCTTACAGCGGAGAGATTACATTGCGCGGTGTCAACAAGGCAACCGGCATACGTGATGTGGTAGAGTTTCTTCACATGAGTCAAGCTGATACAATAGGCTTTGGCGATGGCCAGAATGATTTTGATATGCTGCGCTACTGTGATGTCGGTGTTGCCATGGGCAATTCCAGCGATGAAGTCAAGGCTGTTGCCGATATAGTGACAGACGATATCAAAGAAGATGGGCTTAAAAATGCCATGGTGCATCTTGGACTTGTCTAAAAATGCACCATGGCATACTCTATGCCTCAATATTCATGAATCTGTCCCACTCGCACTCGTCCTTTGATGCCGATACAATCAAGGTGTACGAGCGCTCATCTGTTCCGTCGAATACGAAGGTATAATTTTCATTCTCCTTCTCGATTAAATATGCGTATCCGTCAAGAAAATTGTTGAAGGTGTCAATATAATCTGTCTCCTCTATCTCCTCGTCAGCCGTGGTGCTCTTTAGGTTGCCATCGGCATCATATGTCTTAAAGCCCTCGCGTATGAATGAAATAATATTTGCATCTGAAAGCTTTAATATAAGGCCGTTTGTCCTCATATCACGGATATCTCTGTTTTTAGAATTATCTGCCTTTATGATTACGTTGTCAAGGCATATTTTGAAGGTGCCAAAGCTCATCATGATATCGCTCACATGCACATCCGAAAATTTGAAATGTGTAAACTCGTTTTCTGTCCTGAATTTCATCTGTTATCCTCCGTTTATACTCATGCCGATATTTTATCAGATAATTTTGCTTTGGGCAACTTGCATTTTATAATGTGCCGTACAGCTCAAGTGTATGGCCTACACTGCCTGCACCTATAAAATAATAGTCGCTTTGAGTGTCACCGTCTATAAAGATATACTTTCCGTACATCTTTATATTGCAAAAGAGTGCTGTGCGGCCTGATGCAGTAGCGATTCCATAGCCCTTGTTTGACACGACAAGCGGCAGCCTCTGCTGTCTGCCCCCGAACGAAATATATCTGGCTTTGTTTGTCAAATCAGTAAGGTCTGTCGCAAGTATTCCCTTGGATTTGAGCTTTTCCGATTTATCCCAGTCAAAAAATGTGTAGCACTCGCCATTATTTAAAAGCCTTGGCTCTGTGGCATTTTCACTTACAAGGAGATTTCTGCCGGCATCAAAATACTGTATGGCTCCGTTTTTCTTTTCTATCCTTAGTATCAGCTTCTCCGTTTGAATTTCAATAAGCGATTTGGATTCCTTTGCACGGTCCAGATTATCCTGTGCAATCCCTATGATATTTTGAAGCTGTCTCTGCTCGTCTTTTAATGAAATTCCCGGTAAATCATTTTCTGTGCCCATCATGCCTCCACGACTTATATATGCTGTGATTATACTATACTTTTAATCTCATCTATCCTGTCAACACAGGCAAAAAGCATCTTTTTCAGCTCCTCATCAGGCTGTGTCAAATCCGGCACCATGACAACCTTACAGCCTGCAGAATATGCACTTTTGACACCATTTGGCGAATCCTCTACCGCCATGCACTCCTCAGGTGCCAGCTTAAGCTCGCTGCATGCAAACTCATACACATCAGGTGCCGGCTTTCCATGCTCCACCATAGGTGCACAGATGATCTTGTCGAAATATCCGTAGAGCCCTATCTTTTTAAGATATTTCTCAGCTCTTTCTATATCATTAGCTGTGGAAATCGCTCTGTGAATGCCTTTTTCCTTCAAATATGTAAGTATCTCAATTGCACCGGGCTTAAGCTCAATACCCACCTTTTCCAGATGCTCCTCCATGATTTTTCTCCGATATGCCCTGATTTTATTATAATCCATATCCGGATCATGAAACATATCCTTAAGATGCTGCGGTGCATACGGCTGCCCGAGGCTTCGCATTGAAAGCGCCTGCTCATCTGTCATCTCATAGCCAAATTGCTTAAGTGCCATCGGCCAGAAAATACGATAATATTTCTCCGTATCTATGAGTGTTCCGTCCATATCAAATATTACTGCTTTTACCATTGGTTCTCCTTACGTTCTGTCAGGCTTTACTATGCTTCACCTGTTAATTTTACCACTGTCATATCATGATGCATGGCCTTTATCACCGGGCCAAACATGTCCTTTGTCTTTATCCTGAGGCTGGAGGTATTTATGCATGGATGACATCCAACCCACTCACCTTTTAGCACATCCTCATCCACCAGAAGTCTGACCGCATTATCATGGTCGTTCATCAGTCCCATCACACTGACTGAGCCCGGTGTGATATCCAGATATTTTTCCATATCCTGCGGACTTGCAAACGAAAGTCTCGCACTGCCTATCTGATGCGAGAGCTCTTTTGTCTTAAATGTCTTGTCTCCCGGTATCATTAGCAGGTAAAAATCAGTTTTCTGGCGGTTGCACAGAAAAAGATTCTTGCAGATTGTTGCGCCGAGTGTCTTGTCAATCTCCTCACAAACCTCCATCGTAAATGCCGCCTCGTGGTCTATTCTCTGATATTCGATTCCCAGTTTGTCCAAAAAATCGTATGTACGAATTTCTTTATCCAGTCTGCCTGTGGTATCTGTCGGTCTTCCATTCTGTAATTGCATTTGTGCCTCCTGAAATTAATTATCGCAGCTGTGTTCAGCACCGTAACCGCTGCTATTATTGTCTTTTAATTGCTATAGCTATAGATTATACACCTCTTTTATGTATTCTAACAAGCCCCGGCATCCACTGATTACATCATCAAAGGTCGCATCAAAATCACCTGTATACCATGGATCTGCAACATCGCGCGCTGCTGTAAGCTTATGATTTGTCCCGTAATCAGCAAATGACAGCATCTTAAATATCTTCTGCTGACTGTCACTGCCACCTGCAATCCTTGTCATATTCCTGATATTTGCAGTGTCCATTCCAATCAGAAGGTCATAGTACAAATAATCATCGCGTGTCATCTGTCTCGCGCGGTGTGGAATAAGAGGAATATGCTCCTCGTATAGTTTGTTTTTGGTGCCGTAGTGCGGCGGATTGCCTATTTCCTCACGGCTGGTCGCAGCTGAATCTATCTCGAAAACAGCATCGAGGTGCTGTCTGTGGACCAGATGGGTGAAGATGCTTTGGGCCATGGTGCTGCGGCATACTTTCCCTATCAAACGGTACAAAGTCATTCTCTGTTATACCCTCCTCGCTTAATTCCTCTGGGTTATACTCTGCTACAGGTACTACCTCTATCCTCGTATCCTCTTTATCTATGAAAAGGAAAGCCCCAGCCACATTATCAAGAACTATGAAAACATCACTATTCTTAGATACATAGATCTTTTTAATGTGCTCCTGTATGAATTGTACCTTTTTCTCCTCTACCATAGCCTCATCCTCAAATAATGCCTCTATCTCTGCATCTATGTTAGCTATGGTATCCTCGATAGCTTTAATATCTGGATTTTCCTCTACTGGCACTAAGAGAGCTCTCTTTTTCTCTATCTCTGCATCCAGATCTACAGATCTGCTCTTAAATTCCTCTTTGCTGATAAGCTCATCTGTATAGAGATCTATGAGTTTACCTCTCTTACCCTCCAGAGCCTTTAGATCCTGCTCTATCTTTCCATTATCGTTAGGAGTTGTCAGCTTATCCTTAAGATCCTCCAACCAGCTTATAGTACGCCTCTTTAAGAGGTTTTTGCTGTACTCTACCGTACTGTAATCTAAAAACATATCCGCCATCTCTACCAGATACTTTTGTAGCTTTACTCCAGATATGGTAGCTGGATCTGTACAGGCTAACTCTCCTCTACCCATCTTACCGCTAAGGAGATCAGTACCGCCTCTTTTTCCTCTGGTTCCAGAGTTTCCCTTGTTTCTATGGCTCTGGATCTCATCATTTACAGCATCCCACAGCTCCTCAGATACTATAGCCTCGTGATCGTTCTTTACTATTACCCACTCATCCTCCAACTTTTCTATAGTTTCCTTGCTGTCAAATTCTCTATGATGCCTATTAAGAATAACCCAGCCTTTGTGCATCACATTCTTTACAATTCTGCCTATGTTCTCATCTGTGAAAAGGTTTCCTCTCTGATTTCTGTATCCCTGCTCATTAAGTGCATCCCTCACTTTACGGACACTGTGAAGTTCTGTATAAAGCTCATACATCTTTTTTACTAATTCTCTCTGGCTCTCATCTACTACCCACTTTCCATTTACAATGCTATAACCGTATGTTTGACCATTACCCATAGCAGATACCTCCTCTCCTGCCCTTGCTTTCTCTATTCTCCTCTTATTTGAGTTATTCATCTTTTTAGAGAGATTTCTACTATATTCCTCTGCCATAATTGCCTTAATACCTGTAATCAGAGCATTATCTGGAGAGTAAAATGTATTATCTAAGTAAAAATATAACTTTAATTTATTTTGTACTAAACGGTCTATAAAATTATACCAATCTCTAGTATTACGCTGTAAACGCTCTTGATCCTTTACTACAACTACATCAAATTTATTTAGCTCCATATCCTCTAAAAGCCTCTGGTACTCATCACGCCTCTTTATTACAGTACCACTCTTGCCCTCATCCACATACCCATCTACTAATACCCAGCCTTTTTCTCTTATTTTATCTCTATTCTCCTGTATTTGCTTGGGGAGAGCCTTAAGCTGTTGCTCCTCCTGTGTGGATACTCTGGCATAGAATACCGCTCTTACACAATTATCTATCATCCTGTATATCCTCCTTTATGATCCTGTTTATTATCCTATGGCTCTACTTAGCCTTAATAAACATAATCACAGCCCTCCTCATTTTTAGGGGAAAATTATACAGGGGCTATATAATTATTTTCATGCACTAAAAAAGAGCCTACCCATGCTCTCACATGAATAAGCCCTCTATTTGCCTCTTACAGCCCTTTTACCTCTTTACCCTTACACTTTATCATATAAGGGTACTTATACTCCCTGTAGGGGCTCCTATGAATTTCTGGCGGTATTCCTTAAGGATCCCACAGTACCTCTACATAGATATTATCATTACACTTAGGATCATGCTCTATATAACAACTAAAGAGCTCCTCCCAGCATACGCCTCTCTCTATACATTCCCTGTATAGCTCCTCTAAGGTGTGCCCCTGCTCCAGATACTCGCTAATACATGGAGGATAGCCCCACGGCTCCTCTAAGCCTATTACCTCGCCTCCGATCTGCTCATTATATTCCACATAAGCCTTACCCTCTGGCGTTAGGTTTAGTAGCTGTTTATCTATCTCTGAGAGTGTATTTTTCCTGTTAAATCCTACAATCTTACCCATAGTAACAGGCGTGTACTCTTTTCCGTGTCGATCTCTCCAGCTCTGGCTCTTGTGATCCCATGTTATCCTCTGCCTATTTGTGAGGATATAGCTCTCAGCCTCATAAGGCTCCTTAGTATCTGGATCTAGGAATATCTGTATATCTCTCTTACTTACTACATACATTCCTATACAGCCTCCTTTGATAACAGATCCTTAGCCTTTTTAAGTGCTCTCTCTGCCTCCTCCATAGCCACTCTAAGCTCTTTACTCATATCCATAGCATAATTATCTAGCTCATGGTGTAAAATCCTCTCTGTGTGTGCAATATCCGTTATAAAGCCTTTTTGTATTCTGTAATCCATTCTATCTGCCCTCCTGTACTCCGCTAGATCTGTAGGATCCTGCTTTTTCCTGTAATTCTCCTGTAATTCTATCACTAAAGGCTGTAGATCCTGTGGTACTGGTTTCACTATCTCCAGCTTTCCCTCCTCCAGCTCTACATACTCCCTTAGCTCTATCGGTATTCTTATCACAGGCTCCACCTCCTCATCTATCCTAATCATATTATATCAAATTCCTTAACATTGAAGATAAAAAAAATAAGGGCTACAGCCTGCACCAACGCTAAGCCATAGCCCTTACCTTGACAAAAATAACTAAGGGGCATTTCTGCTCTACCCTCGACCAAAAAAAAAGAGTTTTTATATTATCTGGGAGCTATTGCATAGGAGGATCCTTACACTCCCAGTAATATACTTAATAATCATCTTCATCTCGATACTCTCTTAACTTTTCAGAGATCATACCCTGCACATTTCCAGTACTTTTATACTTATCATACTTTGATATAGGCTTTGTGTTGCTTGTTCTGGGCGTGGTGCCTCTAAGGTAATTTGTTTTCTCTGCCTGTATCTGCTTATTTACCTCCGCATTAAACATATTACGCAAGCACATTACTCGATCTGTGAGCTTTTCAACTCTCTGCCCCTCTGGGAGGTTTACCAGATCCTCTACCATAATCAAATTACGCATACTAGGATCCAGCCTCAGCTCTTGTAAAGCATCTACTACAACCAGCTTAAGGCTTTTTGTGATAATATCACGCTCTCTAGCCTCATCCGCCTTAGCCTGCTCCTCCTGTCTGGTAGTATTTTCCTGCTCCTGTTCCTGTCTATCTGCATTGAGCTTATCAGCCCACCTCTTCTCCTGCTTTTTAAGAGCACCTGTTACCTTTTTATCTGCAATTTTCTCATATTCTGCCTGCAACTCTGCTCTAATCTGCTCCTCTGTTTTAGGAGTAGGCTCCTTTACTGGCTCATCCACTTTTATTTTACTCATTGCTATTATCCTCCTTGTGTTCTTCCATATACTGTTTATACTCCTCTGACTGGCGGATCTGCTCCTCCTCGTCTGCTCTAATTAAAAAACTCATCTCTAAGCCCTCCTAATATACTCTCGTATTTTTTACTCTGGATCCTGCTACGATCTCCAGATACTCCTTAGCCTCTGCTATTGCCTTTACAGCTCTCTCCTCATCGGATCCGCCTTTTATGATCTTAGCCTCTAAGGATTTTATCCTCTCCTCATCTGCCTTATGGCTTGCCTTACTCACATAAGGGAGAGGCGTATCTGCTTTGTAATATTTCTGTTTAAGCTCCCAGATCATACAGTAAGCCCTTAAGCGTACCTGTACATTAAGAGGAGCTGTATTAGATACTCCTGCTAAGCTCTCTCTCTGCTTTCTGGCTTTATATTCTATCTGTCTGGCTCTTTTCTCTCCATACAACTCTCTCGTAACTCCTTTCTACGCTCTCTTAACGCTTTCCTATAATCGTTATCATCCTTAAGATCTAGCCCACTCAGCCTAATTACTTTATAAACTATAATCATATAGTCCTCGCCCTTATAAACTAGCTTTACAGCCTCTTTAAGAGCTTTTTTACAAGGCTCATACTCCAGATCTCCAGCTAAAGGATCTGGATCCAGCTCATCTATACAGCCCTGCAATAACTCAGCTCTCTCCTCTGAGCTTAAGAATGGTTTTTCTACAACCATCAGATCCTCCAGCACCGCCTTAAACAGTGCTCTGAATATTAAATGCTTGTTATGGTCTATCTGAGTTCCTTTTTTATCTATGAGATACTTAAGGGCTTTCTGGGAGATTTCTTTAGTTTTCCGCTGTATATGTTCTTTCTGCATCCAAAATATCCTCCTCATCAATTAACCTCTGGAGCCTCTTTACATCTCCATCTACTAAGCATCTCTCTATTGCTGATAAACGCTCTAACGCTCGTTTTACCTCCGCTGTATTGCTCTCTACGGTTATGGCGTTCAATACCTTATTAAGTAAACTCGCTATAGCTTGCCCTTGTGCTGTGGTTAATTCTCCATTCTCTATCTGTCTTATGGTTACAAGGGCTTTCTTCTTTACCCATTCTGTATCAATTTTTACAGCTCTAGGCACTTTTTACACACCTCCTCTGTACACATAAAAAGGAGTATGTGACAAAAAGCCTTTATTTATCGTACTTTCCAGCGTTTTATAGCTCCCTTTTTGTACCTTTATTTTCTGTTTATTGTACCTGTATGTACCTCTATGCTAAAATCCTCTGCAATTCCAATAAGTTTGTAAGCTCATCCAGATTAGTAACTCTCAGCTTACCCTCCTCAATATCCTTTGTAGCATTTGCTAACAGGATTGAGATATTTTTACGGTATTCTGCTTTTACCTTTTCTGGATCCTGTTCTAATACTATTGTATTTGTATTATCTACCATCTTTCCGCCCTCCTTTGGTTTTTATCTATATACTTCGTCTGACATTCTAAGAGAGCTATAAAAATCATGTTGCTCTTTTTTCTGCCTCTTTGCCTCCGCTCTGGCGTTTTCTCTTGCCTCTGCCTCCGCTATGAGGTTATCCTCACACTCCTCATGTAACCGGATCAGATCCTCACGCCCCAGCTCTCCGCCTGCCTCTATAATGTTATATGAGTTTCTGGTATTCTTTGCATACTCTCTAAGGAGTTTCTCCTCCTCTGGAGTTTTTGCAATATATACACCTTTTTCATTGAATGTAATGATACATTCTCTGGAGAGAGCTAGATGGAGATATGGTTTATAGCTGTAAAATACTGCTCCACCCATCTCTATAACCTGCCTCCCTCTATCTCTCTGGCTGTCTGTTCCATAAAACTCTCTATCAATCGCTCTAAGCGTGGTTTTGCATCCTGCATACCCTTTTCCATAAAAAACGATCCAGCTACATACCTCTCACTCAGTGTAATTCCTGTTTGATTTCTATTTTTCAAATACTTTGTTTTACCGCCTACCGTAAGTCGATCAGCTTTTAACCGCCTCTTATGCTGTACATGACCATCATTTACATATAAGGCATACTCTACATTAGTTCCAACCTCTACATAATCATGAGGTATCCCCTCTCCAAAAACAAAAATATTACTAACTAAATGAGATGTATCCACCGGTACATGAGGGATTACTTCACTATGATAGATATTACCCATTTTCTTTAATAACTGAGCTTTCTTAGCCTCCCATTTATCTACGAACTGGCTAAAACGTTCCACAAACTCATCCCAGCCCTCTAACTCAAAACAACTATCACTCATAATCTTTTAGCCTCCTGCACTATCTTTAATAACTCCGCTCTTTGCTGATCCTCTGGTAAAACTACAATATCCTCTAACTGTTCCTCATACATATACGCTAATGATACTGGGAGAGCATTATCTTCTAGTAAGTCTACCAGATCCAGCTTAAGGCTAATTAGTGGGAGGCGTTCCTCCGCTTTCCGCTCTCCCCTGTATAAATCTCTTTCCATAAAATCAGCCTCCTACAAAATGAGGAGAGGAGCTACTCCTCTCCATCACATTTACAAACCATTACAGGCAAGCCTAACATGATCCGCATCTGACAATGCCCCGACCTCCTGCAACTCATCAGCAAGCCTACCAGCTTTCTCTGGATCTTCTTTACCGATTGCTACCAGCATTTTTACCAGATCACTCTCTCCAGATCCTCCGCCCTTTTCTGTAGGTGTAACCTTTGGTTTTCTGCCTCTACCTTTTACCGCTGAATTATGCTCTACATGGATCCTTTTTGACCTCAGATAAGGCAATACAGAAGTATCAGCTTTACGCATTGTCATCATCCTCCTTGTCCTTGTGTTCTTCCATATATGTTACCAGATCCTCTAAGGAGCCTCTGATTTCCTCTCTCTTAGCATTCTGGATCTCCTCCTTAATGAGTTCCTCGTTAGCTGTCATATAATACTTGATCCTAGCCTCATAACAACGCATAAATTCTACGGATCTATATCTCTTTAATGCTAAATCATTCACAGGGATCTTAATATACTTAAGCTCCAACTCATCTACCGCCTTGTTATACTCACCCTCTATATTATCAAACAGGGCTCCAGATTTACCTCTTGACTTTCTCTTATACTCCGCTGTAAGTGCATCTACCTTAGCCTGTAGTACTGGAGGTACATCAAAATTATCAATTTTCTCCTCACACTCCGCTACAATAGCTTTGTACTTGTTATACTCCTCAAATACCTCACTAAGAGGCATTACAAGCGTTTTATCAATTTCTGCCTGTATCTCCTCATTCGTTACGGTTCCCGATATTTTAACATAGAGCATTCTTTTATTGAGTTCCTGCACCAGCTCCAGATTATTAGCCTCTACAGCCTTATCTAGCTCATTTTTCAATCCAATATACTCCGCACTAAGAGAAAAATCTGGAATATACAACTGCTTTTTATTCGGGTTATTAAGTATAGCCTCGTTAATCATCTGGATCATTTCCCCTCTAGTGGGTACTTTCTGCTCCTGTGCCTTTGCAATAGCTGGATCCGTATAGTTATCAAACTCATGCTCTGCCTGCTCCCTGTCTCTTATACACATCTGACGCTGCCGACGACTCCTTACGTGTAGATC
>OJRK01000209.1_pt1 | contig 27353 bp, 17 predicted proteins | sample 1599161 | NCBI WGS metagenome assembly OJRK01 (sample SAMN03922535, study PRJEB24848) | human gut metagenome | isolation source: stool sample | host: Homo sapiens | place: Germany | collected 2010-05
GCCCCAATCCCATGGTTTTATACAATATTTTCATGACCTTTCCCCTTTATCCATAATATTTCGTTCAGGTGATGTAAAATATTGTACGATAAATGGTTATATTATTTTTCTCCGCTTTCCCTTGTTTTTTCGTCTTGATTTCTGCCGCTTTTTATCGTACCTTTTTCTGCTACAGGCAAAAAAATGCCGTTTCCGTTGAATCACAACGAAAACGGCGTACTAAAACGGCAATTTTTCACATCTCTTTCAAACGGGAAATCTTATCATACATGTAACTGTGCATTTCCGCCCCGAATTGCAGATTTTCCGCCTTTTTTACCAGTATTTCCAGAATCTCCGGCCGGCAACGGCGGGAAACCGCGGCAATTTTATACAAATTGTAAACGGCGGCACGAAAAACCTGTTCGTTTTTGTCTTCAAGCTGCAGTGCAATCTCCCGATAAACCGGCGTGCAGCTTTCGTCCGGGCTGCAAAAACTGTTTTCATACGCCCTTTTCTGAATATTTTTGGCCGCCTTAACGCTGATCAGCCTGCCGGCGCTCCGGTGAAACCATTTGTTTCCGGCCTCTGTCATTAAAGATGCAATTTTGTTCACCAGTTTCATTTCTTTACTCCGCACGTTGTACTGTAGCTAATATAGCGCACCGCCGGCAAAAAGCCAGACTTTTATTTTTCTCTGCCGCCGGGCGTTTCTTTTTTTTCATCCTCTTTCCCGTCGGCAAACCGTTTCCACAACTCCTCCAGTTTTTCCGTCCAACCGGTTTTGTCCCCGCAAACGCCTTTTTCCCCGTCCCAGACTCCGCCCTGCTCCCTGCAGGCAATCTCATTGCGGTTTTCGTAACGGTAATAACCGTAAAAGACGGCAGCGGCCACGGCGGCCAGCAGCAAAAATTTGATCAGGTTCTTAAACACCAGCCACAGCGCCCACAACACGGCAAGCCCGATCATAATCGCCTTGCTGCGCCAGGGATCCGCCTCCAAAACGTAAGCGCGAAATCCGTAATAAAGCATTAATGCGCCCAAAACAAGCGTTACCGGCGACGTCAGCGCCCACCGGAAAATTTTTCTCCCCCAGCCGCTCCCGTTTTTGTCTGTCATCCGTTTCTCCTTCCTGCCCGACGTACATCCATATAACTATGAGCATAATCTCCGACGGCAAATTTATCAACCGGCATTGTCTTTTTCCGAACGAAAAAACGCAACAACCGATTTGACAAAAAAAATAAAACTGATAAATTATACAAAAACTAGACTAAAGGAACCGACATGAACAAAATCACCAGATATACCCTATTGTTGTCACTGTCCTGTCTCACTTCCGTTCCAACCCGGGCGGAGGTCGTTTCAAGCGGCGACAAACTGCTGGAAATCATTAGCAACAACCAGACGGGCAGCACCGTTTCCATAGAACTCGGAAACAACATTATTCTGCCGCAAAACGTTGATGTCAACGGAAACGCCGTCGTTGACGGAACGGAGCAAAAATACAAAATCGACGGCAACGGCGGCGCCGGCTTTCGCCCTCGGAAACGGCGAAAGCCTGACAATCCAAAATACGGTTTTGACCAACTTCGGCGGACAAACGGCAACCGGTCTGATTGTCGACAACGCGGCCGGCGGGAAAGTCGTTTTGGATAACGTAACCGTCGAAAGCAACAAGCTGACGCCGCTGCATACGGGGCAAACTTACATGCCCAGCGGCGCGTTCATCGCCAACAAAGGAACCATGGCCATAAACGGAACGTTCAACGACAATTTTCTGGGAACGGAAGACAGCGTACGCGGCAACGGCGGTTTTATTACCAATGACGACGGACATATCACCGAAATAACGGGCGAATTCACAAACAACACCGCCCAGCGCATGTATGACGGCGGTTCCGACATGTACGGCGGCATTCTGTGGCAGGGCGGCAGCTCGGCCCTCATCGACGAAATCGACGCCGTTTTTAAAAACAACACCGCCCGGGCCGGCAACGGTTCCGCATACGGCGGCGTTATGTACATCAATCACGGCAAAATCAACACGCTGGCCGGCACTTACGAAAACAACCAGGCTTTAAGTGACAAATCTAATGCAGCCGGCGGCGTTATCTTTAACAAAAACGAAATTTCCGTCATCCGCGCGGATTTTAACAACAATAAGGCCTTAGGCAAGGAAACCGGCAGTCAATACAGCCGCAGCACCTCCCTCGGCGGCGCCATTTATAACAACGGCACCATCGACAGAATAGAAAACAGTACGTTTACCGGCAATATTGCCAAAGCCGTAGGCGCCCAGGGCGGTGCAATATACAACTATGCCAGCTACAGCACCAGCGGCGTCATCAACGAAATCGTCAACACTTCCTTTTTCAACAATCAGGCGGAAAACACCGATTCCATCGCCTACGATCCGGCACAGGGCGGCGCCATATATCAGGGCAGCGGCACGCTGACGATCAAGGCGGAAAACGGCGGCGTTTCGGAATTTACCGGCAACACCGTCAAACAACATGACGGCACCGCCACCAGCAATGCCGTCTATATGGCCAAAGACGGAAAAAGCAGCGTCGATTCCGTCTTGAAACTGGAAGCCGCTGCTGACGGCAGCATTATTTTCAACGACGGCATCGACGGCGCGGAAGGTTATGCGATTACCGTAACCGGCGACGAAAGCGGAACCGTTGCTTTCAACAACAAAATCTCCAACGCCGCCTCCGTTACCTCGGAAAACGTCACCTTGGCGCTCGGCGTTTCGGAAAACGGTGCGGCAGACCTGGCCGGCGTTGACTTAACGATAAACAGCGGCATTCTCGACCTGCAAAACGACGCTCTGCAAACGGTAGAAGTCGGCACCTTTGCTTCAACCGCCGGCACCGGACTGAAAATCGATGCCAACCTGGCAACCGGAGAATCGGACAGAATCAACGCCCAAGCGGTTGCCGAAGGCGCCGAAATCAGCCTGAACAACATCAACATTCTGCAAAACGGCCGACAGGACATCACCGTTTTTGCCGGCGGAATTGCGCCCCGGTTTGCCAACCTAGACAGCTTTGCGGCTTATACGGCAGATTACAAATACACTTTCAAAAGCGACACCGCCGGCGTGCTCAGCACGGATACCGTCGAGTCCACGTTGAAAGGCCTGAACGCCGCGGTCAGTGACGAAAGCAGCGTTACCAAATCCTATTCTCTGGCCGACGAACGCAACGTTTTCGGCGATCTGGGCGAACTCAAAGGCGGAAAAAACGCGGCATTGACCATTAACGGCAACGACAAAGTCTTAAGCGGCGTCAAAGAAGACGGCATTTCTTCCTATGCCGGCATGTCAATTGCGGCAGGCCAGCAGACCACCGTCGACAACGTCGCCTCGGTCGAAGGTTTTGCTTCCGACACCGGCGGTTTCATCAAAAATTCCGGCGTGCTTAACATTCACAACTCCGGCCTGAAGAACAATACGGCGGAAACGGCCGGCGGCGCCGTCTGGTCCGACGGAACCGTCAACGTACTCGCGGACAACGGGAAACTTTCCGAATTCAGCGGCAACACGGCCGGCGGCATATCCAACGCCGTTTACATGGCAAGCGCCGATTCTGCGCTTAACCTGACCGCCAACGGCGGAACCATTACCTTTAATGACGGTATCGACGGCGCAAACGGCTACGCGATCAATATCGGCGGCAACGACAAAGGCACTGTCAACTTCAACCGGACCGTTGCCAACGCGGGACTGATCAGCATCAGCGGCGCCCACGTCCGCCTTGACCGCGAAGACCGCTTAAACGGCAGCAGCCTGACCTTAAACGGCGGCGCTCTGCACTTTGACAACGGCAGTTTCAACAACGGCATCGCCTTCAAAAACCTGACCGGCGGCAGCGGCGAACTGCACATTGACATCGACACGGTTTTGAAAACCGCCGACGAAATTTCCGCCGAAAACCTGTACGGAACCGTCAACGTCGTCGCTCGCAACACGGGCGTTGAGAGCAGTGCCGTCTATGCCAAATCAGCCGGCAAAGAAGGCATTCGCTTTGCCGAAATTGCCAACCCCGGCAGCGGCAAGTTCAACATCCTGCGTGTGGAAAATAGTGCCTATGAGTGGGAAGCGGAAGCCACACGGCTGGAAAGCGGCGCCGACGAGTGGTCGATGCATGTTAAAAAATCCGAGGACGGACAGAAACCCGTCGTCGTAGCGGAAGCCGCCGGCTATATGGGACTGACCGCCGCCGGCTTTGAACAGACCCGCGGCATGATCCGCAACATTGAAGACAAAACCGCAGCCACCATGGTCTATGTCGGCCCCTGCGGCGGCTATTACGACAACTGCTACAACCGCGAACCTTTGTACAACCTGTGGATTTCGCCGGTTTACGCTTTGTCTTCGGTCGACGCGCCGGTCAAGTTCGACGCTGACGTTTACGGCTTTGAAGCCGGCGGCGATCTCCAGCAGGACGCATACAATCGTTTGGGGCTTTTCGTCTCATATCGTCACGGCGAATACGATCTTGACGGCAAAAACGACTTTTATGTTGTCAACACTTCCGGCGACATAGATATCGACAGCTATATCGGCGGTCTTTACTACCGCTACACCGATCGCACTTTATGGGCGATGACCACGGTCTTTGCCGGCGTCCAGAACGCGGATCTGAAAACCGCCGACGGAGTTAAGGCAGATTCCGACGCCGCCCAGTTCGGCGCCGCATTCAGCACCGGTTATGCGTTTATGCTCTCCGATTCCTTTGCGATCGAACCGCGCCGGACTAAGCTATACCCGCATCGGCTGGGACGATATCCGCGACCGTTACGGCAAAACCGCAAATTACGACACGGCGTCACAGTTTGAACTGGAAGCCGGAATCAAATTTGAAAAAACGCTGCCGCTGGACGGAGAACCGGCCAAGCTTTACCTCCAGCCGGGTATCGTTCAGGTTTTCGGCAGCGGCGACAAAGTTGCCGTCAGCGGACTCAACACCGTTCATACGCTGGACGACATGACCTTGGGCAGCGTTAAGGGCGGCGTTTCTTACCGGGTAAACGACCGCATCAACGTTTTCGGCAACGTCGGCTGGCTGTTCGGCAGCGATTACGAAAATGTTTCGGCCAACTTCGGTTTGAACTACGCGTTCTAAAACGCAGCATTCGTTTTGATTGAAACGTCCCGACGAAAAAAGGCGGAAATTCTTTCCGCCTTTTTTCTTTGCCGGCAAATCTCCCGGTTTTCCGTCTATGCCGTTTCAACCCCGAGCAGCCGCACCAGGGCAAGCGCCTGTTCCGCGCCGATCTTCATCCCCCGCAGTTCGTTCAAATGCTCGGAAAGCTGGATACCGTCAATTATGCAAGCGGAAAAATCAAGCCCCTTCAGCGGCGTTTTAAAAAAATCCGCCCGGCTGAAATCAACCTCTTTCAATTTCATTTTTTTCAATTTTGCTTCCGAGCAAAACGTCTCCCGGAAACGACAGCCATCAATCGTGCAGCTTTCCCAGGAAGAACGGGAAAAGTCGGCATAATCAAAACTGCTCTCGCTCAGCCCACATTCCTTAAAGCAGCTTTCGCCAAAGCGGCCGCCGTTACCTTTGCTGCCGGCAATCTGCGTTTTTTTCCAATAGCTGCCGGTAAAAACGCAGTTGGAAAAGTCGCAGTTGACAAATTTGCTTTGATAAAAGGCGGCATGCTCAAAATTCGCGCGCTCAAATCTGCATTTGACAAATTGCACCCGCTCGAATTCAATTTGCGAAAAATCGCCGCCTTTTATCAACTCTCCCTCAAACGTTTCGTCGCCAACGCTCTCGTTTTCATCCCGCGCCCGTCGAACAAAGTCCTCCAACATGTTTTTCTCCTTTTTCTCCTTTTTCTCCTTTTTCTCCTTTTTCTCCTTTTTCTCCTTTTTCTTCCCCTTCCTCACTTTGCCGCATTTCCGGCACCGCATTGCCCGCAATTTGAACAGCCGTTGCAAATCAGCCTGCTGCCGCAGGTTTGGCAGCGTTCGCCGAAAAACTTGCGGTAAACTTCCGACTCGCTGCCGGCAAAAAGCGAAAACTGCGGTTTCTGCAAACGGAAATTTATCTTTTTTCCCTGATATTGCAGCCCCGAACGCCAAGCCGCATAACTCTGCCGGCGTTTGTCGGGCAGGTGCCAGGTTTTGCCGTCCTTGACAAAATTGGTACCGGTTTCGATAAAACAAAAAGTAACGTCGGCGGCAACGCATTCGTCATAAAGCGTTTTCACCCATTCGTATTCAAGCGGACGGGAACCGTCATAATTTTCGCCGCCGGCAATCACCTGTTCAATCTGCCCCGCCGGCAGATAATCCCTGATGCTGACCGCACCGACAAAAGGCGCCGCCATAATCCCCTTGTGTTTAAAAGGCAGTTTGAACATAATCGGGATTCGCTCGTCCGCCCGCTTTTGATTTTCGCAGGTAACATTGAAAAAAACGTTTTCCCAGCCGTCGCCCCAGTCCGGCGGCAGACAGTCCGCCGCCCGCTCCGGCCGCTTGGTCAGAAGAAAAAACACCACGTCCGGCCGCTGTTTTATGATTCGCCAGGCCTCATTCCGCCAGCCGTCGGCTTCTGCAAGAAAAAAATCAGACGTCATGCACACCCTGAGCTGCTCGCCGCTCATCACCCGGTAACTGCCGCTTCTGTCTTTTTGCAGCGGGTAGTCAAAATTACTTTTCACCTTGTAAATACGGCGGCCGTCCGCATTTCTCTGCCGGTCGAGAAAATACATGTAACAATTATCACAGCCTTCGCTTTTTTTGACGCATCCGTGCCACGGGTTCCAAATGTCATGCATTTTCCGTTCCTCTTTTTGCCAACAAGCCGTCTGCCGCCTTTGCCGATTCCCTGCCGCCTTTATTCAAACCTCTGCCGCTTTGCAAATCCCGGACCTCGAACATCACGGCCGCAGTACTCCGCAGCTTCCGTCGGCACCTTTTCCGTTCATAACAGAAAACCGCTTTTCCGGCAAGCGTTCTCCTGCCCGTTGTTTAAAACAAAAAAAAGAGAGTACCGGTTTTACCCGGCACTCTCTCTTATTTTTTCTAAAGATCAGAAGAGTTTCTTATAAGTCTCTTCTATCTCTTTGCTCAGCTCGGCCATGTCCGTTGACTCGTCGAAACCGATGCAGAAAATGCGGTAACCCGCCTTCTGATAAGCAGCCTCGATGTCTTTCCAGTTTTCCACGCCGTTCTTGTTAAACAGAATGATCTGCGGAATCTCCGGAAAGAGCGCCAAAAGAATCCATGTATGAGTTCCCGCAATACCTACCGAAGCGGCAAGACTGCGGTACATGTTGAAATACTCGGCATGAGCCACGCCGCGGATTCCGAACACTTCCGGATTCTCATCGTTCATACCCGGTACATACAGGTCAAACTCTTTCGCCAAAGCTTCGACCGTTGCGAGGTCGTTTACTTTGTGAAAGTGTTGGCCAAGCACCAAGTTGGCAGTTCCCTTCATAAAGGAAAGAACCTGCGGGTTAAGCGACTGCTGGGCAGCCGTAACGCCGCACTCACCGTCACTTTGCAACTTCTGAGGCACGAACAGAACGTTCATTTTGCCTTCAAGCTGCTGATAACGGCGAAGACCTTCGAAAGAAGGAGTGAGCTTGGAAGCCGCCATTTTGCCCCACAAAGAAGCATCAAAACGACCTTCCTTCAACTCGCGAACTACGTCCCAGTTTTCTGCCAGAACCGTTTCCTTTTCTTCAAAAGAAATGGTTTCCAACTTAGAATAGAACGGCAGCATCTTAAGATAGATGTTTTCGCTTTCCTTATGAAAATCTTCAGCGTTGTCCTTGTTAGGTACGACAACGACTGAAAGGTTCATAGACTTTGCGATTGCTACTGCCATAACTTCATGACCGAAACTGGAGCTAATGATAATCTTTCTCATAATACACATAATTAGTAAAACATACGGTTATCATGACATATTTTAGACAAAAAGTCAACACCCTACTTTTAATATGCATAAACACTTTTACACGCTTAATAATTCAATGAAAAAACAAAATATTAACAAAACAACCTGAAACTTCGCGCAAAATACGCCGCCGATATTTTTTAAACTGCTGCCGTTTTGCCCTTTTCCGCCCGATATCCGGACAGACGAACATATCGCTTCGCCGGCAAATTCCGCTTCCTCTGCAAACCGCTCTGGCAAAAAAAACAAAAAAAGCAGCCCGAAGACTGCTTTTTTTAAGATATAAAAAATTCAAAAATTTAATCTAAGGCCTCAACCTCAACGATATTCCGGTAGGAAGACAAAAAGCCGCTGCGAATGCCGAACACCTTGATACGATAGCACTTGCCTTTCTTTAACATGCCATAAACGTCAGAACTGTCAAACCGGCCGAAAATCAAAGAATCTTCAATTTTAAAAGTCCCTTCGTCCGTATAAACAAGATACTGCCCGTCAACGCGTTCCTTACCGGTTACTTTAACGATAAAAGTGCGTTTGGAATTATCGCTCTGCGGCGCTTTAAGAGATGCGTTTTCAGTCGTATAAACACCGACAATATTTCTGTACATCGACAAAAAAGGAATTCTCGCGCCGAAAACTTTAAACTTATAGGTCGTATTTTCAGCCAGCATACCGTAAACGTCAGAACTGTTAAACTGTCCGAAAAGCAGAGAATCTTCAATTTTAAAAACCTCTTTGTCGGTATAAACCAGATAATAAGAATACGTCTCGCCTTCCGGATCATGCTTAACAACACGCTCTTTTCCGGTTACCGTGGCCGTAATCAAACCGTCATTTCCTTTCGAAGCCGTCTGTCTTTCATCACAAGAGGAAAAAAACACGCTCCCCAACAAAACAAACACACAACAAATAATTTTTTTATCCATAAAATCAATAATTAAAATTTCACCTGAAAACGGTACCCCAAACCGCCCCTGTTGTCAACATGAAAAAAGAACCAAAAGCGCGAAAGAAGATGTCTTAAAGCCGAAAATGAAAGCGACTGAACTCGGTCTTACTGCGTAGGTCTCACTTATGATGTAAGTTCGACAACTCCGTTTCGGGCACTTGTTTTCTAAGCTTTTTATCGGCGCCTCACCGCCTCAAAAAGCTGACAAAACTACGCCTCTTGCGGTAAAAACAGCCGGAGCAACGGCTGTTTTTATCCTCGTCTTACTGCGTAGGTCTCACTTATGGCATAAGTTCGACAACTCCGTTTCGGGCACTTGTTTTCTAAGCTTTTTATCGGCGCCTCACCGCCTCAAAAAGCTGACAAAACTACGCCTCTTGCGGTAAAAACAGCCGGAGCAACGGCTGTTTTTATCCTCGTCTTACTGCGTAGGTCTCACTTATGGCATAAGTTCGACAACTCCGTTTCGGGCACTTGTTTTCTAAGCTTTTTATCGGCGCCTCACCGCCTCAAAAAGCTGACAAAACTACGCCTCTTGCGGTAAAAACAGCCGGAGCAACGGCTGTTTTTATCCTCGAGCCCGCGACCGAGAGCGCCGTTTCAGGGATGCCCTCTCAAAACCACAAAAAAACCGTCCTTGCGGACGGCTTTTTAATGGCGGGAGTGACGGGACTCGAACCCGCGACCTCCTGCGTGACAGGCAGGCGCTCTAACCAGCTGAGCTACACCCCCATTCAGGTTCGTTTCCCCTTATACCTAACATTTTTTTTTATTGCAAGCATTTTTTTTCGATTTTATAAAAAAAATATTGCTATTAACATTCTGGCAATTTTTTTCTGGTATTTTTGCGCTTGTATGGTAAAGTACCGGACTGAAATTTCAGATCACTGATATTATAAAGGATTTTTGATTTTGCACAAAAATATTACGAAACAGCTTGCGGCAGCGGTCAAAAACAAACGGTGCTGGTTCACTTTCTGCACCACTTTCGTCGTCGCCCTGTGCGGCATGGTCGTCATCTTGCGCCACTCCGACGTCAACGCCTCCCTTTCTCCCTCGTTTTCCAGCCTCGAATCGATCGAAAACGAAATCTACAACGAAGAATTCAGCGAGCCCGACAACGATTTCATCGCCGAAGAATTCGCCTCGGCGGAAGAGCCCGTCGAACCTGAACCGACGGAAGAAACCCGGGAAAACACCGTTTCCGTCAAAAAGGGCGACACCCTGCTCAACATTTTGACGGATCTCGGACTGGAATACGGAGAAGCCAACGAAATTTTCCTGGCCGCCAAAAAAGTCTACGATCCCCGCGATCTGAAAGCCGGGCAAAAACTGCAAATCAGCATGGAATGGAACCTGCCGGAAAACAAACTGATCGCCGTTAACGGCATTTCCACCCAGATTCGCAGCGGCGAACATCTCGTTATTGAGAAAAACGAAGAAGGAAAGTACGTCGCCGAACTGCAAAAGGACGAACTGATTGAAGAAATCAACTCTGCCGGCGGCACCATCAACGGCAGCCTGGCCGGCGCCATGAACGGCGAAAAAGTGCCCGCCGGCATCGTTGCCAACTTCATCAACATTTTTTCCTACAGCGTCGATTTCCGCCGCGACGTTAAAAAAGGCGACAAATTCGAAATCATTTACCAGAATTACATTACCCCCGACGGCGAAGTGGTCAAAAACGGCAACATCCTGTTTGCGTCGCTCACGCTCGGCAAAAACAAAATCGACCTTTATCGTTTCAAAGACAAAAGCGGCAACGTCGATTACTATGATGCCAAGGGTTACGCCATGAAAAAGACTCTCAGCCGTAAACCGATGTCTTATCAGAACGCCCGCATTTCTTCGCCTTTCGGCCGCCGGCGTCACCCGATCTACAAAGACTACCGCGTCCACTGGGGAGTTGATTACGCGGCGCCGCGCAACACGCTGGTTTATGCCGCCGGCGACGGAGTCATCCAGGTCGCCAAATACAACGGCGGTTACGGCAACTACATCAAGATCCGCCACAATTCGGAATATTCCACCGCTTACGGCCATATGCAGAAATTTGCCAAAGGCATCCGCCCCGGCGTACGCGTCAAACAGGGGCAGGTTATCGGCTACGTCGGTTCAACCGGCCGTTCGACCGGCCCACATCTGCACTATGAGGTCGTCAAAAACGGCAAACGGGTCAATCCGCTGACCATCAAAGCCGCCGCTTCCGAAAACCTGCGCGGCAAAAACCTGGCCAGCTTCAAACGTCAGGTTGCACAAATAAAGGAAACCCATCAGAAAATGCTGGCTGCCAGAGAAACGCCGGCGGACGACGGCAAACTGGCGGACGCGCAAAGCGCCAAAAACATTCAGTCCAACTGAAAAACGCCGAAAAGCAAAAAACCCCGGACAAGCGCCGGGGTTTTTTAATACTGCGGAAAATTTCAAGCGGAACAGGCCACCGTCCGAAGCGTTGCGGAAGCTTCCTTTTCCGCAAACTCCTCAAAACGGGAGGCAAATGCAAATTTGTCAACGCCGTTAATCGTCAAAATTTTCGGATTCCGCAAAATCGCCGGCAATTCCTCGCTGCGAAAAACGCTCCGCGGATCGGCGTTGTCAACAAACGCCGTCACGTTGCCCGATGCGCAGTCGATAAAACGCCGCGACGCCAGCCGCCAGATTTCGGCCGCTTTGATCCGGTCATGGTCATTGTCGATTACGCTCCAGTCAAAACCGAGTTCAATCAGCCGCCGGCCGCAAACGGTATCGTCGATCATCACCATCTGCGGATTTGCCCGCATAAACGCCAACGCGGCGTCTTTGTTGGCGGTGGTCGGCTGGTAGCTCACCGAATACAACACCACCGTATCCGGCGCGCTTTTGACGTCTTCGGTGCCGGCCGTTTCCACCGCTATTCTGAACAATTTGCTGTCTATCACGATTTTTCTATCTCTAATTCATTGTTGTCAACCACGATCTCGGCGGTGTCGTTTTCTCCGATTCGCCCGTCAAGGATCGCAAATGCCAGTTTATTCTCAACCTGATTTTTAAGCAAGCGTTTTAACGGCCGGGCACCGTAAATTTCATCATACCCGTTGTCGGCAATCCACTTGACGGCCGCATCGCCGATATGCAGTTTGATATTGCGCTCGGCCAGCCGTTTTTCAATGTTCTTCAGCTGAATTTCGGTAATCTGCTTAATATTTTCCTTGTTCAGCTTGTGGAAAATGCTGATTTCATCGATTCTGTTGATAAATTCCGGCCGGAAAGAGGCTTTCACCACTTCCATCACCGCTTCGGTCACCGCTTTGGCGTCGCTTTTCTCATCCGCCCGGGCCAAAATGTCCGACCCCAGGTTGGAAGTCATGATGACAATCGTGTTTTTGAAATCGACGGTGCGGCCCTTGCCGTCGGTTAAACGCCCGTCGTCCAAAACCTGCAGCAGCACGTTAAAGATGTCCGGATGCGCTTTCTCTACTTCGTCAAACAAAATCACCTGATACGGGCGGCGGCGGACGGCCTCTGTCAGAACGCCGCCTTCCTCATAGCCGACATATCCCGGAGGCGAACCGATCAGACGCGCCACCGCATGCTTTTCCATATACTCCGACATGTCGATCCTCAGCATCGCCGTTTCGTCATTAAACAAAAACTCTGCCAGCGCCTTGCTCAGTTCGGTTTTGCCGACGCCGGTCGGACCTAAGAACAAAAACGAACCGATCGGCTGCCGGTGGTCGCCGATACCCGCCCTCGAACGGCGGACGGCATTGGCGACCGCGCGGATCGCCTCCTTCTGCCCGACCACCCGGCGGCCGAGGTAATCTTCCATATGCAGCAGTTTTTCCTTTTCGCCTTCAAGCATTTTGTCAACCGGAATCCCCGTCCATTTGGAAACCACTTCGGCAATCGATTCGTCGGTCACCACTTTTTCCGCCCGGCCCTTCTTTTCCTTGGCCAGGTTTTCAAGCTCTTTCATTTTCTTTTCCAAATCGGGGATCAGTCCGTATTGCAACTCGCCGGCCTTTTCAAACTGCCCGTTGCGCTGGGCGATGGCAACCTCTATCCTTGCCTTGTCCAGCTTGTCCTTGACTTCCGTCAGATCGGCCAGGCTTTGCTTCTCGGCTTTCCATTTGTCGTTCAGACCGCGGGCTTTTTCCTCCAGGTCGGCGGTTTCCCGTTCAATTTCTTCCAGCCGTTTTTTCGACTGTTCGTCATGTTCCTTTTTCAGCGCTTCGCGCTCAATTTTCAGCTGCATGATCTTGCGGTCGAGATTGTCCAGCTCCTCCGGTTTGGAATCGATTGCCATCCGGAGCGAACTGGCGGCCTCGTCCATCAGGTCAATCGCTTTGTCGGGCAGAAAACGGTCGGTAATATAACGGTTGGAAAGCGTGGCCGCGGCAATCAGCGCGGAATCGGAAATCCGCACTCCATGATGCAGTTCAAACTTTTCCTTGATCCCGCGCAAAATGGAAATCGTTTCTTCAACCGTCGGTTCGGTTACGAACACCGGCTGAAAACGCCTTGCCAGCGCCGCGTCTTTTTCCACGTACTTTTTATATTCGGAAAGTGTGGTCGCCCCCAGACAATGCAGCTCTCCGCGGGCCAGCGCCGGCTTCAGCAGATTGGAAGCATCCATCGACCCTTCCGACGCACCGGCGCCGACGATCGTATGCATTTCATCAATAAACAGAATGATTCCGCCGTTTGAAGCCTCCACGTCTTTCAGCACCGCTTTCAAACGTTCTTCAAACTCGCCGCGGAATTTTGCCCCGGCGATCAGCGCACCCATGTCCAGCGCCAGCAGACGCTTGCCGCGCAGGCTTTCCGGCACGTCGTTGTTGACGATCCGCATTGCCAGCCCTTCAACAATCGCCGTTTTGCCCACCCCCGGTTCGCCGATCAGCACCGGGTTGTTTTTGGTGCGCCGCGACAAAACCTGAATGGTGCGGCGAATTTCATGTTCGCGGCCGATGACCGGATCCAGCTTTCCTTCTTTCGCTTTGCCGGTAATGTCGATGGCAAACTTCTTCAGCGCCTCAAAATTGTCCTCGGCGGACTCGCTGTCGGCCAGCCGCCCCTGACGATATTCGCCGATTGCCCGGTTGAGCGCAACCGGATCGACGCCGTTTTGGCGCAAAACGTCATAAGCCTTGTTGCCGGCAACGGTCGAAAGCGTTTGCAGCAAACGCTCTACGGTAACAAATTTGTCGTTGGCCTTGTCGGCGATTTTTTCCGCTTCCAGCAGCACCGCGCTGAAATCTTGTGCCATCACCGTTTGCACGCCGGCGCCCGAAACCGCCGGAATCTTGTTCAGTTCGGCTTCCGTGTCACGGCGGATCAGCGGCAGGTTGCCGCCGGCCTTTTCAATCAGGCTTTCAACCGTCGCGTCTTTGGCCTCAAGCATGGCCTGCAGCAGATAAAGCGGCGTTACGTACTGATGCCGGCGGGCAATCGCCAGGTCAACCGCGCTTTTTATAAGTTCCTGAGAACGTGTGGTAAATTTTTCCATATTCATAATCTTCTCTCCCTGCTTTTAAATATAAGAAGGGAAGGAAAGAAAAATCAAGTCAGTAAACGGAAATAGCCGAAAAAAGATTAACCCGGCCCAAATGATGAAATAAAACGACCGTTTTTCCGCCGCATCCGCCGCCGCTATTAACAAATTGACAATGCCGGTTTTTTATAATAAGTTTTAGGCGTAAATAAAACGGTCGTTTTTTTGCTTCACCGCCTTCGGAGATCCATCGCCATGAACCCGCCGCAAATTTCCGTAATCATTCCCGTTTTCAATGTGGAAAAATTTCTCCCCCAATGCCTCGACAGCGTCACCGGACAAACCTTTGCCGACATCGAAATCATCTGCGTCAACGACGGCTCGACCGACAAAAGTCCGGAAATTCTCTCCCGATACGCCGACCGCGATCCCCGCATCCGCATCATCAGCCGGACAAACGGCGGACTTTCCGCCGCCCGCAACGCCGGCCTCAAAATCGCACGGGGAAAATACATATTCTTTATCGATTCCGACGACTGGATTGAACCAAACACCCTGGAAAAACTGTTTGCAACGGCGGAAAGCACCGGCGCCGACCTGACCTGCGTCCACTTTCGCGCCTTTGCCGAAACCGAAAACGATAAACGGCAGGCAAACGGCAAACAAAGTTATTTCGACCAGTCCGAACAAACGCCGGAAGGATGCCGGCCGCTTTCCGACAATCCGCTCAAAATTCACGTTGTCGTTAACGGAAAACTGCACAAAAAAAGCATTATCGAAAAATTCTCCCTCTCTTTTCCCCATGAACGGCTGATCCATGAAGACGAGTACTGGGCATGGGCATACGGCATTCACTGCCAAAGCTATTCCTATCTGCCTGATCCCCTTTACCATTACCGCATTCACCGGAATTCGATTACCGGAACGGAAAAAAACTCGCCCCGTCCGCTCGACATCATCGACATCAACCTGCTGACGGCGGAAGAAATTCGCCGCTATGACCGGCTGGAACAATATCTGCCGCAGCTTGAAAACATATTTAACCGGCACCTGACTTCCGCCCTGCTTAAAAGCGGCGCCGAACATTACGGCGAAGCCCGCCGGAAAATGGCCGGATATTTGCAAATTCCGGGCATTTCAAAACAATTTAAAGAAAATATATCCGCTCTTGCGGAAGCGGAAATTCCGCTTTCCGTCATCATCGCCGTGTACAATACGGCCCCCTGGCTGGCCTGCTGTCTCGACAGCCTGCTGGCACAATCCACCGACTTGTTCGAAATCATCTGCATCAACGACGGTTCAACCGACGAAAGCCCGGAAATTCTCTCCCGATATGCCGCCCGCGATTCCCGCATCCGCATTATCAATCAGCAAAACCGCGGACTGCCGGCTGCCCGCAATACCGGTTTGGCAGCTGCCCGGGGCAAATACGTGACTTTTGTCGACTCCGACGACTGGGTCGAACCGCAAACCATGGAAAAAATTCTGCTCCACATGCAGCACCGGCAGCTGGACATATTGGCCTTCCGGCTGCGCAGATACGATCCGTCGACGCAAACTTTCCGCACCGATTCCTATCATGACTTTCCCTCTGCGATACCCGCTTTTTCTCTTTACAGCGGAAAAAAAGAACCGGAACTGCTCGCCGCTCTGCCGCAGGAGGTTTGTACCAAAGCATATCGGCGCGGCTTTCTGACCGCAAACAAACTTGCTTTTTGCGAAAGCCTGGTCCAGGGCGAAGACGAATTTTTCAATCTGCTTTGCCTGCCTTATGCCGACAGTTACGGTATATTAAAAGAATATCTGTACAATTACCGTTACCCTCGCGAAGGTTCCATCATGTCAATCGTCAAAGGACACGAACCGGAAACGATCACCGGCATTTTCGGCCTGCTGGACGGCATTGCCCGGCTGTATCATGAGCAAAAAAGCGAAAAAGCGAAAAACGCTTTGGCTGCCCGTTACCTGCTGCAAATCCGCAACCTTTTTAAAAATTATCCGGTTTTTGAAAACCGTTTCTGTTTCACCCGGCTGCGCCGACAATTGAAAAAAAACAAAGCCGTTTTCCGCGGCCGCGGCAAACTCCGGCCGGAAACATACGGACAGATCAAAAAACTTCTCCGCCGCGGTTGGTTCTTTTACCGTTTATCCCGAGGAATTTCTTCCGCCTCGCAAACGCCTTGCGGCCGCGCGCTTGCCGCCATCGGGAATTTTGCCAAAGCCTATTTTCTGTTTCCCTGGTATGTCTACAAAATCTATAAACTGCTTAAAAAAGGCAACCCTTTTTAACGCCGGCAACTGCTCTTACGCTGTATTTTCCCCGCCATCTTTTCTCAACAAGGTTTTGCACTTTTCCCGCAGCCTTCCCGCCGCCGCGCCCTGACACTTGCTTTGTCATTTTTCTTTTTTTATCGGGTCGTTTCCTTGCCCCGAAAATTCCCCGATTACTTGTGTTTTGTACTTCCCCGTCGTTTTTCTTCCGCAACGCTTATACTTTCCCTGTCATTTTCCTCCTTCCTGTGTCGTACCGGCTTTTCCTTGCCCCGAAAACGCCACGATTACTTGCGTTTTGTACTTCCCCGTCGTTTTTCTTCCGCAACGCTTATACTTTCCCTGTCATTTTCCTCCTTCCTGTGTCGTACCGGCTTTTCCTTGCCCCGAAAACGCCACGATTACTTGCGTTTTGTACTTCCCCGTCGTTTTTCTTCCGCAACGCTTATACTTTCCCTGTCATTTCCCTCCTTCCTGTGTCGTACCGGCTTTTCCTTACCCCGAAAACGCTCCGATTACTTACGTTTTGTACTTCCGCATGCTTACCGCTCGCTTTTTCCGCTTGCTACCGAATGCCGGCATAAACATCCTCCCAATTTTTTCCCCCCGCCGCCCACCCCCTTTATACTTTTTTATCTCCCTTTTTTCCTCCCATCTTCTCCCTTTTGCCCCTTCTTCACCGCCCTTTTTTCTTTCTGCTGCCTTTTCTGATACTTTCTCTTACCGCCTTCTTTTCCAACCGTCTGCCCTTTTTGCCGCCTTCTTCTCCTGCCGTCTTCTCCCTCTTGATCGCCTCCCCTTTTGCCGCACTTCCAAGCGCTCTCCTCTCGAAATTATCTTGGCCGCCCTCATAAACACAAAAAGACGGAAAGCGGCTTGCTGACCGTTTTTCCGTCTTTCATATAGGACGCTTTTTATAATCCGCGACTCTTCAGTTCCTCATTCACCATTTCCAATGAAAGCAAAACGTCTTGTCCGTTCATTACAAAATTGTCCCCCTGCTGCAGTTCAAGCAAATGTTTTTTCGTTTCTTTCAGTTCCTCGTCCGAAGCCTCTTCAAGCATATGCTGCTGCAAAAGCAAAGACAAATAAACGATCCCCAGAAACAACACACATACCACTGCTGCACAAATCATATAATTTAACATAATGCTTAAAGTTTATAATTGATAATGATTATATTATATCCCATTTTGATCTTTTTGTCAAAGACAGTGAACGGAAAGTTTTCTCTTCTTCAAATGTTCCCTCCTCCCAAGTTTTCTTCCCCGTCTCTGGTCTTGCATAATTTACGCTTCCTCACCCCTAATTTTTTCTCTCCCGCATTCTTCTCTCATCCAACCTCCTCCTTTCCCAAAATCTCCCCCGACTTCTCATCTTCAAAAAGTTTTTCTTCCCCAAAAGTTCCCCCCTCTGAAAAAGCGCTCTCACCTCAAATTCCCTTTCCGAAAACTTTTTTTGCCCATAATCCCCTTCCTTTCTGCCAACAGAGTTTCTTTCCTTCTTTCTTCCTCCCCGGCCTTTCCCGCTCCTCCGTTTTCTCTTTTTCGACAAACAAAAAGCCGCCGGTTTTCACCGACGGCTTTTTTGCTTTCAGCTTTTTTGCTAACGAGGCTTACTCAGCCGGCTGCTGCTCAACCGCGGGGGTTTCGCTTTCAGCACTTTCAACCTGTTCGGCAGCCGCTTCGCGCAAGGCCAGAATTTCCTTGTCGTTCTGCGCGGCAACCCGTTTCAGGTTACGCAGCACGGTACCGGTACCGGCCGGAATCAAACGGCCGACGATAACGTTTTCCTTCAGGCCGGTCAGATGATCGACCTTGCCTTCAACTGCCGCTTCGGTCAGAACACGGGTGGTTTCCTGGAAGGAAGCCGCCGAAATGAACGACTTGGTCTGCAGCGAAGCCTTGGTGATACCGAGCAGAACCGGATCCGCCTCGGCCGGAACACCGCCTTCGGCAATCGTCTTCTCGTTTTCCGCCTCAAAGACGTCACGGTCAACCTGCTCGCCGACGAGGAACGTGGTATCGTTCGGAACGCGGATCTCAACCTTGCGCAGCATCTGCGAAACGATCACTTCAATATGCTTGTCGTTGATCTTCACGCCTTGCAGACGGTAAACGTCCTGAACTTCCTTGACCAGATATTCGGCCAGCTTTTCAACGCCCAGAACGCGCAGAATATCGTGCGGCGCCGGCGTACCTTCAACCAGCATGTCGCCTTTCTTGACCACATCGCCTTCCTGAACCACCAGATGACGGCCCTTCGGAATCAGGTACTCGATCGCCTCGCCTTTGGCCGGAACCACGGTAATCCGCTGTTTGGCCTTATAGTCTTTGCCGAATTCGACCACACCGTCAATATCGGAAATGATTGCCTGATCCTTCGGATGACGGGCTTCGAACAATTCGGCCACGCGCGGCAGACCACCGGTAATATCCTTGGTCTTGGAGCTTTCCCGCGGAATTCTCGCAACTACGTCGCCGACTTTGACTTCCGCACCGTTTTCCACCGTCAGAATGGCGCCGACCGACAGATAATAGCGGACTTCCTTGCCGTTGTCGAACAGGATCGGATTGCCCTTTTCGTCCTTCAGCATAATGCCCGGTTTAAGGCTGGCGGAATTGGCGCCCGAATGCCAGTCGATAACAACGTTGTCAACCACGCCGGTGGTTTCGTCGACGCGTTCTTCAAGCGAAATGTTGTTGATCAGGTCAACCCATTCGACACGGCCGGCTTTTTCGGTAATGACCGGAATCGTAAACGGATCCCATTCGGCAACCTTCTGACCTTTCTTGACCTTGGCGCCTTCGGCTACCAGAATCTTGGTGCCGTAAGGAACTTTGTGGCGGGATTTTTCCCGTTCGCTGCCGTCAACGATCACAATTTCGCAGTTGCGCGACAATACGATCATATGGCCTTCGGAGTTGGTAACCGTATGGTTGTTTTCAAGTTTCAGAACACCGGCAAACGGTACTTCGACCGTCGACTGTTCGGCCGATTTGGAGGCCGCACCGCCGATGTGGAAGGTTCTCATCGTCAGCTGGGTACCCGGTTCACCGATCGACTGAGCGGCAATAACACCGACCGCTTCACCGATATTGACCGGCGTACCGCGGGCCAGATCGCGTCCGTAGCAGGCGGCGCAGACGCCGTTTTTGCATTCGCAGGTCAGAACCGAACGGATCTTAACCTGTTCGACGCCGGCTTTTTCAACCACGTCAACGTCGTCTTCGGTAATCAGCTTGCCCTTCTTAACCAGCACTTCACCGGTTTCCGGATGAACGATATCTTCCTGAATGGTACGGCCGAGAATACGCTCGCCGATGGAAACGATGACATTGCCGCCGTCAACGACCGGACGAACGATAATGCCGCGTTCGGTACCGCAATCCTGTTCGGTAACAACCACATCCTGAGCAACGTCTACCAGACGACGGGTCAGATAACCGGAGTTTGCGGTCTTCAGAGCGGTATCGGCCAGACCTTTACGGGCACCGTGGGTGGAGTTGAAGTACTCAAGCACCGTCAGACCTTCTTTAAAGTTGGAGATAATCGGCTGTTCGATAATTTCGCCCGAAGGTTTCGCCATCAAACCGCGCATACCGGCAACCTGACGCATCTGCGCGGCAGAACCGCGGGCGCCGGAGTGAGCCATCATGTAAACCGAGTTGATATAGCCGTTTTCGGTCTTGGAAATGTTTTTCATCATTTCGTCGGCCACTTTGTCGGTACAGGCTGCCCAGATATCGATAACCTTGTTGTACTTTTCGCCCTTGGTAATCAGACCGTTCTGGTACTGCTGTTCAAATTCCTTAACCTGTTTTTCGGTCTCGGCAACCAGTTCCTTCTTGGCTTCCGGCACGATAAGGTCGTCCTTGCCGAACGAAATGCCGGCCTTGCAGGCGTTCTGGAAACCGAGCGACATCAGACGGTCAACGAACATAACCGTTTCCTTCTGTCCGCAGTGGCGGTAGATGATATCGATAATTTCGCCGATTTCCTTCTTTTTGACCAGTCGGTTGACAAGCGAGAACGGAACGTCCTTGTGCTGCGGCAGAATTTCCGCTACCATCAAACGTCCCGGAGTGGTGTCAACCAGACCGTATTTGGCTTCACCGTTGTCGTCGATGTAGCTGATGCGGCACTTGATCTTGCTGTGCAGATCAACCGCTTTGGCATCCAACGCCAGCAGCACTTCGTTATAATCGGCAAAAATCGAGCCTTCGCCTTTCAAACCGTCGGCATCATAGGTCAGGTAATAAATACCCAGAACCATATCCTGAGTCGGCACGATAATCGGCTTGCCCGAGGCCGGCGACAGAATATTGTTGGTGGACATCATCAGAACGCGGGCTTCCAGCTGGGCTTCCACCGACAGCGGAACGTGAACCGCCATTTGGTCACCGTCGAAGTCGGCGTTAAAAGCGGTACATACCAACGGATGCAGGTGGATGGCCTTACCTTCGACCAGAACCGGCTCAAAAGCCTGAATGCCCAGTCGGTGCAGGGTCGGCGCACGGTTCAAAAGAACCGGATGTTCGCGGATCACTTCTTCCAGAATATCCCAAACTTCCGGACGTTCTTTCTCAACCATGCGTTTAGCCGCTTTGATGGTCGTAGCATGTCCGTACAGTTCCAGTTTGGCGTAAACGAACGGCTTGAACAGTTCCAGCGCCATCTTCTTCGGCAGACCGCACTGCTGCAGTCTCAGTTCCGGACCGACGGTAATAACCGAACGGCCGGAATAGTCGACGCGCTTGCCGAGCAGGTTCTGACGGAAACGTCCCTGTTTACCCTTCAGCATGTCGGACAAAGATTTCAGCGGACGCTTGTTGGTACCGGTAATGGCACGCGAACGGCGGCCGTTGTCAAACAGAGCGTCAACCGATTCCTGCAGCATGCGTTTTTCGTTGCGGACGATAATGTCCGGCGCATGCAGTTCAAGCAAACGTTTCAAACGGTTGTTGCGGTTGATCACGCGGCGGTACAAATCGTTTAAGTCGGAAGTGGCAAAACGGCCGCCGTCAAGCGGAACCAGCGGACGCAGTTCCGGCGGAATAACCGGCAGCACGTCTAAGATCATCCATTCCGGCTTGGTGTTCGAGTTCAGGAACGCCTCAATAATCTTCAAGCGCTTAACCAGCTTTTTGCGTTTAGCTTCCGAAGCGTTGTCCTTCAGTTCGGCGCGGATCGCTTTTCTTTCCGCTTCCAAATCGATCGAAGCAAGGATTTCCTTGATCGCTTCCGCACCGATGCCGGCACGGAAAGAATCTTCACCGTATTCGTCAATCGCTTCCTGATACTGCTCTTCCGACAGCATTTCATACATGGAAAGCGGGGTCAGTCCCGGTTCGATCACGATGTAGCTTTCAAAGTAGAGAACGCGCTCAAGCGACTTGACGCTGATGTCGGTCAGCATCGAAATACGGCTCGGCAGCGACTTCAAAAACCAGATGTGGGCAACCGGCGCGGCCAGTTCGATATGTCCCATTCTCTCGCGGCGAACGCTGGAGAGGGTAACTTCCACACCGCACTTTTCGCAGACGATGCCGCGGTATTTCATTCTCTTGTATTTGCCGCACAAACATTCGTAATCTTTGACCGGTCCGAAAATGCGGGCACAGAACAAGCCGTCTCTTTCCGGTTTGAAAGTACGATAGTTGATGGTCTCGGGCTTTTTGACTTCGCCGTAAGACCAGGAACGGATTTGCTCAGGAGAGGCAATGGAGATTTTGATTTCATCAAAAGAATCTCCGTTGGCCGGCTGCTGACCAAAAAATTTCATAATTTCATTCATATTTTTTATCTCCAATTCTAAACGGCTTCGTTCTGCAATTCGATGTTCAGGCACAGGGATTTGATTTCCTTAACCAAAACGTTGAAGGATTCCGGCGCACCGGCTTCAAAACCTTCTTCGCCGCGGACAATCGCTTCATAAACCTTGGTTCTGCCGTTGACGTCATCGGACTTGACGGTCATCATTTCCTGCAGAGTGTAGGCTGCGCCGTATGCCTGCAGAGCCCAAACTTCCATTTCGCCGAAACGTTGTCCGCCGAACTGAGCCTTACCGCCGAGCGGCTGCTGAGTAACCAGAGAGTACGGTCCGACCGAACGCGCGTGCATCTTCTCGTCGACGATGTGGTGCAGCTTGATCATGTAAATGATGCCGACCGTTACCTTGCGGTCAAATTTCTCGCCGGTGCGGCCGTCATAAAGATCAATCTGGCCGGAAGTCGGCAGACCCGCCATCGACAGCATGCGGTTGATGTCTTCCTCATGCGCGCCGTCAAAGACCGGGGTTGCCATCGGAATGCCGTTTTTGACGTTTTTGATCATCTCGACCTTTTCTTCCGTCGTCAGATCGGCAATCTCGCGTTTATACTGCTTCTCGCCGTAGATTTCCTTCAGCTTGTTATTCAGTTCCTCCAGCGTTTTTTCGCCGCGTTTGTACTGTTCGCACATCTCGTTCAACTGCTTGCCGAGTTCTTTGGCCGCCCAGCCGAGGTGCGTTTCGAGAATTTGTCCGACGTTCATACGGGAAGGCACGCCCAACGGGTTCAGTACAATGTCAACCGGGGTGCCGTCTTCGGTATAAGGCATATCCTCAAGCGGCAGTACGCGGGAAACCGTACCTTTGTTACCGTGGCGGCCGGCCATTTTATCACCGGTCTGCATCTTACGCTTGGTGGCAATAAAGACTTTGACCGTCTTCAAAACGCCGGGCAAGAGATCGTCGCCGCGCTGAACTTTTTCCACCTTGTCGTCGAAGTGCTTCTGCACGCCGGCAACACGGGCATCAAAGGCCGCCGCGAATTCTTCGATCCGTGCCATGACTTCTTCGTCTTTGACCACGATCTTACGCCACTGCGAAGACGGAACGTCGGCAAAAGATTCTTCCGTCAGAACCGACTTCTTGGCAATGCCCTTCGGCGCATCGATAACCGTCTGGCCGATCAGCATTTCCTTTAAGCGGGCGTCAAACACTTTGCGGATAATCGCGATTTCGTCGTCGCGGTCTTTTGCCAGCTGGGAAATTTCCTGCTGTTCGATCGCCAGCGCACGTTCGTCTTTTTCGACGCCGCGGCGGGAGAAGACATGAACGTCAACGACGATACCTTCAATACCCGGCTGAACACGCAGCGAAGTATCGCGCACGTCGGAAGCTTTCTCGCCGAAAATGGCGCGCAGCAGTTTTTCTTCCGGCGTAACCGGAGATTCGCCCTTCGGCGTAACCTTGCCGACCAGAATGTCGCCGGCCTTAACTTCGGCGCCGATGTAAACGATACCGGCTTCGTCAAGGTTTCGCAGCGCTTCTTCGCCCACGTTCGGAATGTCGCGGGTAATTTCTTCCTGGCCGAGCTTGGTATCGCGAGCCATTACTTCAAATTCCTCAATATGCAGCGAGGTCAGAACGTCATCGCGGGAAACACGCTCGGAAAGCAAAATCGCGTCTTCGTAGTTCAGACCGTTCCACGGCATAAAGGCAACCAGCATGTTTTTGCCGAGAGCCAGTTCGCCCATGTCGGTACACGGACCGTCGGCCATGATGTCGCCGGCCTTGACCACGTCGCCGACCTTAACCAGCGGCACCTGGTTGATGCAGGTGTTCTGGTTGGAACGACGAAACTTCGACAGCTTGTAAATTTCAACGCCGACGCCGTCCGAATTTTTGTTCATCGAACGAACCACGATACGGTTGGCATCAACCGCGTCAACCACACCGTCATACTTGCAGACGACCGTTGCACCGGAATCTTTGGCAACGGTGGCTTCCATACCGGTACCGACCAGCGGGGCTTCCGAACGCAGCAGAGGTACGCCCTGACGCTGCATGTTCGATCCCATCAAAGCACGGTTAGCGTCGTCGTTTTCCAGGAACGGAATAAGCGCGGTCGCAACCGACACCAGCTGTTTCGGCGAAACGTCGATGAAGTTGATGTCTTCCGGCGCATGGAATTCAAATTCGCCGGCTTTGCGGCAGGCAATGGTATCTTTGACGAAAGTGCCGTCGTCGCGGACTTCGGCGTTGGCTTCCGCAATGATGTACTTGCCTTCCTGATCGGCCGACAGATAAACCACTTCGTCGGTTACCCTGCCGTTAACGATCTTGCGGTACGGGCATTCGATAAAGCCGTATTTGTTGATGCGGGCGTAAGTCGACAGCGAGTTAATCAGACCGATGTTCGGGCCTTCCGGCGTTTCAATCGGGCAGATACGTCCGTAGTGGGTCGGGTGCACGTCGCGGACTTCAAAACCGGCGCGATCACGGGACAAACCGCCGGGACCCAAAGCCGACAGACGGCGCTTGTGGGTAATTTCCGACAACGGGTTGTTCTGATCCATAAACTGTGACAATTGCGAAGAACCGAAGAACTCGCGGATCACCGAAGCAATCGGCTTGGCGTTGACCAGATCCTGCGGCTTGACATTGTTCAAAACTTCCGAACTCATTCTTTCGCGGATGGCTCTTTCCATACGCAACAAGCCCATGCGGTACTGGTTTTCCATCAGTTCGCCGACCGAGCGGACGCGGCGGTTGCCCAGGTGGTCGATATCGTCGACTTCGCCGTGGCCGTCACGCAGTTCGACCAGACGTTTGACAATGCGCAGGATATCGTCTTTGCGCAGCGTGCGATAAGTATCCGGTGCTTCTTCAAACGGAATGTCCAGCGCGGTGTTCATCTTTACGCGGCCGACCGAAGACAGATCATAGCGCTCGTTGTCGAAGAACAGCGATTTGAACAGGGCGTCGGCAGTTTCGTATGTAGGCGGTTCGCCCGGACGCATAACGCGATAGATGTCAAGCAGGGCATCTTCCCGGCTGTGGTTCTTGTCCACTTCCAAAGTGTTGCGGATATAAGGCCCGACATTGACGTTGTCGATATAAAGAACCTTGATTTCGTTGATTTTGGCTTCTTTGATCTTGTCCAGCAGTTCCTGGTTGATCTCGGCGCCGGCATCGGCGACGACTTCGCCGGTCTTTTTCTCGACCAGAGCAGTAGCCAGGAATTTTCCGAGCAGCTGGTCTTCGGCCACGCGGTAGAATTCCAACCCTTCGTCAACCAGCTTCTGGGCGGCGCGAGCCGGAATCTTCTTGCCGGATTCCCAAACCGTTTTTCCGCTTTCGGCGTCAATCAGATCAAAAGCAAACTTAACCCCGCGGAAACGTTCGGGCACGAATTTGCTCTTCCAGCCTTTTTTGTCGGCAACATAGGTATCAACATCGTAAAAATAGCTGAGGATTTCTTCCTTGTCCATTCCTTTGATTTCGGAACGGTCGATCTTCTTTCCTTCTTTTGCCAGCTCTTTCAGTTTTTCTTCGGTTTCCTTGGAATAAAGGGAATAAAGGATCGAAGTAACCGGCAGTTTGCGGCGACGGTCAATACGGGCATAAAGCAGATCTTTGGCATCAAATTCAAAATCCAGCCACGAACCGCGGTACGGAATAACCCGGGCAGCAAACAGATATTTGCCGGAAGCAACCGTTTTGCCTTTGTCGTTGTCAAAGAAAACGCCCGGCGAACGGTGCATCTGCGAAACGACGACACGCTCGGTACCGTTGACGATAAAGGTACCTTTGTCCGTCATCAGCGGAATATCGCCCATATAAACGTCCTGTTCCTTGATGTCGTGGATCGAACGGGAACCGGTGGCCTCGTCAACATCCCAGACAACCAGACGCAGCGTGGCTTTGACCGGCGCGGCATAGGTCATGTCGCGTTTGATGCATTCGTCAACGTCATACTTCGGCTCTTCGAGTTCGTATTTGACAAACTCAAGTTCGCCGGTTCCGGAAAAGTCTTTAATGGGGAAAATGGATTTGAAAACTTCTTCCAAACCGAATTCGCAATTTTTGTTTTCGATGAAATCGCGGTATGATCCGGTCTGCACTTCAATCAAACTCGGCATTTCCGACACGGAGTCGATTCTGCCGAAATTCTTTCTTACACGTCTTTTGCTCGTATAAGATTCTTTCATTTTGCGTGATTCCTCATGGTTATAATTCTGCGACAATGCTATCAATTACGCTTGAATCCCGACCGCAGAAGGTTAAAAATGCTTTTTTAAAAACGAAAAACCTCACCAAACCCTCGGGGAGCAGGCCCCTCTTGATGAGACGGTAAAATAATTGCATGCAATCGCCGCGATTCGCGGCTTAAATTCACGGCGGATAATGACTCACATTTATGCTTCTGGCAAGCAAAAAATGCAGCTTCGGACAAACTTTTTCTGTCCTTCCCGGCCGCTTCGCAAAAAAGCCCTCCTCCGGCCGCATCTGCTTCGCTTTCCGCCGGCGCCGACGCGGATCTTGACAAAAAAACGGTTTCGGACTATCATAAAACAAGTTAAAAAATTAAATTAAACATATTATGGAAATTATCACTTATGCTCTCGGTATCGCGTTTATAATCATGACGGCAACTTTTGCTCTCTGGCATTACAAATGGGAATACGACAGAAACTTCAAAGGCAAAAAATTGCTGGAAAGAATTGTCGGCAGTGTTTCGGTATGTGTCTTCATATCCCTGACAATATGGGTTTCGGAAGAAACCTCGGCATTTCTTTCAATTTTGCTGGGACTTGTCGCAGCAATGGGATTTGTCGCTTTTTGTTTCATAATGGGAGCTGTTTTTTCTCTTCCCGCAAGGTTGAGATGAAATAAAAAAAATACGGTTTTTCGGTTTGCCGGAAAGCCGTTTTTTTGTTTTTCCTCCTTTTCGCATACCGACCTTTTCATCTTTGCCCGCCG
>OJRK01000236.1_pt1 | contig 24666 bp, 27 predicted proteins | sample 1599161 | NCBI WGS metagenome assembly OJRK01 (sample SAMN03922535, study PRJEB24848) | human gut metagenome | isolation source: stool sample | host: Homo sapiens | place: Germany | collected 2010-05
CCTGATGGGCGGCATGTTTTTTAAAAAGGCAAGGTACAGATGATTACGTACTTACAATGCGTCTACAAGAGAATTCATAATTACATCCTTTTCTCTTTTCTTCTCTTCGTTTGAAGAAAAATGTAGGTCACTCATATGTAAAATTATCGTATCAGGCATTTGACTCCTCCCACTTGTACACTATTATCGCTTATTATTTTCAAAATCAGGCTTTTCCTAAAGTTTATCACAGTACTTCTATATTGTAACCTTTTTGAATCTGTATGGCAAAATATTGATAGCTGTGCGACATGCTATGTCATTGAAAATTATATAGAAAGAGCAGAAGGGAAACGCTCCTTCTGCTCTTTCTGTTCGGTTTTGTTCCTAGCGTGTTTTCGGCTTTTTCCTTCGTTGGCACAGTATTTGTATGACAATCATTGTATTCCAAATGCTGTTACAAAACCGCTTCTAAATTTTTTGTGAATTTGCTAGATTGAAACACTAATTTTTCTCCATCGGCACGCTCTTCGCCAAGCCAATCAATCCTTCTCGTACTTTTCAATCAGGCATTGATGCTCTTTTATATTTTTATCGTAGTTGATTCCGATTAGCAGGATATCTCCGGTATAATCCAGAATCGCAGAAGGATACTTTTTATCTTTGATTTGCATCAAAGCTGTGCACGCATTCTTATTCCATTTCAATTCTACAATTAATGCCGGATAGTCAGCTTTGTACTCCGGTTTAGGAACAAATACGAAATCAGCAAAGCCACGACCTGTCGGCAGTTCCCGAATTGGTTTGAAATAATACTGCATTGCACTCAGATACGCTATTGCCAGTACACTGCTCAGCGAAGTTTGCTCTCAACAGCAACCGTCAGTTCCTGCCGGATTTCTTCATTAGGCACAAAAGCAGTGTTTTTATTTTCGTTGTACCCCAAGTATCCCAAATGGATCATATAGGTCAGGACATCGTCCTTATTCTTGATATTTACTGTATCATTCTTAAAGGTTGCTGTGTTCACTTTAACTTCTGCACCGGAAAGCATTTCGATGATTGCTGTTTTCAAGCCATCATAATTCATATTGATCAGCGGAACGATTGCATCATAAGAAGCTGTTTCAGACCAATAACTCTTAAACTCCCCTCGCAGCATTACACTGACAACTGCTCTGGGATTATACACCTGATAGTCTTTCAATAGATATCCGTCATACCAGCGTTTCACTTCATCAAAGTCCTGATGGTACTCTTCCGCCAGCTTCTGCACTTCCTCTTCCGTAAAACCGACATACGGTGCAAGACTACCTGCGCTCAACATAGAAAACTCATCAAAGTTATTCAGTGCTGACTGGGTTTTTTCCTTTTTTATAGGAAGTAATCTTCCTGTGCTTTTTTATTAGCTGCCTCATCACGAATAAGCACATCCCATTCATCAACGATAACAATGAACTTCTGTCCTGTCTTGTCTTTGATTCTTGAAAGTGCATCAGGCAAACTAAATATTTCTGGTGGCAGAATGCCCGGGTAGGCCACACGCAATTCATCCAGAACCGCCTCTGCAATGTGCTTAACTACATTGTCAACATCATCGCAATTTGCCAGAAACCATTGAATGTCAATGTGAATTACATCGTATTTATTAAGATGTTTCTTGAAATCCTCGTTTTTGCCGATTTCAAGTTCTGAGAACATCTTTTCGGAATCTGCGCCTTTACTATAATATGCTGCAAGCATATTTGCTGCATAAGACTTTCCGAAGCGGCGTGGACGACTGTTGCATATATAAGCATTTGTCGTGTTAAGAACACTGTTCGTGTATTCAATCAACCCCGTTTTGTCCACGTATATCCTGGAGTTAAGAGCAACCTGAAATGCACTGTTATCCGGATTTACAAATCTCCCCATACTTCTCAGACTCCTTTCCGAAGTTACTCCTCTGTTATGAGGTTACACCATCCCTATTCCTTATTCTTCCAAATATTCTTCCCTCAATCTGTCAATTGTCTCAAACGGAAATCTTTCTGCACATCCGTCCGGAATTTCTTCCAACCTTTCAACAAATTCTCGAACCAAAGTTTTTGCCTCCAGACTGTGTTTTCCGTTTTTCGGCATATGTCTGCCAAACCATACCTGATCATAAATTTCAATCTGTGAAATAATCATCTCTATATCCATTGAAAAGTCCAATTCATTCTCTTCATTTGTTTCTCCGTAATGGTAAATCACAGAATCCAGTCGACGTAAAATTGCATTTCTATTTAAATCAAGCGGAACATAAATACGAATATTATCCGATTCTTCATCCGGCCTCTTCTTCAAATCCGTCACCAATTGTACTCTTTCCATGATTGACTTATCAATCAGCCATGGCTCATTAATGTACAATGCTGTTTTCTCTCGTGGAATCGGATATATGTCTAAATCATGATGCTCCATAGTCAGTATATCTCCTCTTTATTTTGCTCGTGCTTTATTGTTCATAAAAGAAAATATCAAATATAGTTTTATCTAATCATATCATACCGGCAGCATATGCTTCGGAATGAATGTAGCTAATCTCCTTAAGCTTCAGGCTGCCTTCCAGGCAAATAGCATAATCGATACCACCGTCCTACGAAGAACACATCCGCTGCATAGCAAACAGTTCATCATCGTCATCTTCTTCATCATCAGTTTCCTCTTGCTCAACCAGTTCGCTGACAAGATTCATATCTAATGAGAGCGTTTCTGCATCCTTCATAATGTCTTCTTTTGAGGCATTGCCGGTAATAAATGCAGTTTCCATATCTTGATACGTTTTACTATACGGAATAATAAAGTTATTCGCTGTATCATATAATACAGAAACCGCTTCTCTGAATATCTGGATTTCTTGAAGGACTTTCTTTATAAATCCATAATTTTCGATATATTTTTTTTACAGTATATTCAACATCCTCATTGCGCAACCTCATCTAATCAACACACAGACATGATACAAAATAGTATTACAATCATTTCTATCATGCACCGTTTGCATTACTCGAATATCTGCATAAGGAAAGTTCTCAACTTCATACCTGTCATCAGCTGAAATTAAGGGGTAAACATGCTGATATTTTTTTATATGCTCAAAATATTTCTCACAAAACTTACTAAAATTGACTACCCTGACATATGCCAATATTATGTTAAATACATTTCCAACAGTATCATATCTATAGACTTTATCCAAATGCCTGTCCAAGTAATTAGTATCAAGGCTGTCCAAATTTAATGCTTCGATTATGGTCACAGGCAAACCGCCTTCTTCAATTAAAATATCAACTTCTCCGGCACTTTTTCCAATAGCCGATATTCCTCTTCTGGTTTGATCTTTCACATCATACTTCTCTGTTTTTAGTAAATCTCTTATATAATCATTTCTTTGATTTTCAGATGTTTCAAAATACGTAGAATTTGATTGTAATTTAACACATGCTGCCAATAAATCCTGCAATATTGTTACTACTATAGCAATTACCACATAGTTTTACAAGTGCTGATCATTTATATTTTACCACATTTATTCTAAAATGCACGACACTAGATATAGTTTTTACATTCTGTATCTAGTGTCGTAACCAACGTTCTACTTCAGTTTAAATATGGTTTCATCATTACCTCATATTTTTACTCCACCGTCACACTCTTCGCCAGATTCCTGGGCTTATCCACATCCAATCCCTTTGCCACGCTGACGTAGTATCCCAGCAGCTGCAGGGGCACCACCGCCAGACTGGCCATGAAATGCTCATCCACCTTGGGCACATAGACGGTGAAATTCACCTGATCTTCGATTTCGTAGTTGCCGTATGTAGTCAGGCCCATAAGATATGCGCCACGGCTCTTGCACTCCAGCATATTGCTTATAGTCTTCTCGTATAGCTCGTCCTGTGTCAAAACACCGATTACCAATGTTCCCTGTTCGATCAGGCTGATAGTTCCGTGCTTCAATTCACCGGCAGCGTATGCTTCGGAATGAATATAACTAATCTCCTTAAGCTTTAAGCTGCCTTCCAGGCAAATGGCATAGTCAATACCACGTCCTACGAAGAATACATCCTCTGCATTGGCATACTTTGCAGCGAACCATTGCAGGCGTTCTTTATCCTCCAGAATCTTCTGTATCTTCTCCGGGATTGTCATAAGTTCCGCAATATAATAGCCGTACTGTTCCTCTGTAAGCTTACCTCTGACCTCGGCAAACTGAACTGCCAGACAGTACATTGCCGCAAGCTGTGCACTGTATGCCTTCGTGGTTGCCACGGAGATCTCCGGACCTGCAAGTGTATAGAACACTTTATCCGCTTCTCTGGCAATGCTGCTGCCGACCACATTGACAATCGCCATTGTGGCAATTCCTTTTTCTTTCGCAAGTCTTAATGCAGCCAAAGTATCTGCAGTCTCACCGGACTGGCTGACCACGATCATCAGTGCCTTAGGGTTCAGGGACATTTTGCGATATCTGAACTCTGAGGCAAGTTCCACACGCACCGGAATATCTGCCATATCTTCCAGTACATATTGTGCCGCCATTCCAACATGCCATGCAGACCCACAGGCAACAATATAAATCTGTTCAAAGGCCTTGATCTCATCCTCCGTAATTCCGATAGTTTCAAAATCAATCCTGCCATCTTTCACTACGGAATTCAAAGTATCCTGAACTGCTTTCGGCTGCTCATGGATCTCTTTCATCATGAAATGTTCAAAGCCGGCTTTCTCAGCCGCTTCCGCATCCCACTTGATCTCCGTAGTCTGCTTCTCGATTTCATCGCCGTCCAGGTTATAGAAATGCGCTTCTCCCGGAGTCAGCTTTGCGAATTCCAGATTACCGATATAATACACATTTCTGGTATATTTCAAAATTGCCGGAACATCGGATGCAACATAAGTCTCTCCATCCGCAATACCGATGATCATGGGGCTGTCCTTACGTGCCACCCAGATTTCACCGGGATAATCACGGAACATCAACTCCAGTGCATAGGATCCGCGAACACGTACCATGGTTTTGGCAATAGCATCAATGGGACCGAGTTTATATTTCTTGTAATAGTAATCAACCAGCTTGATCACCACTTCTGTATCGGTCTGACTGTAAAATGTATAACCATGTTTCAGCAGTTTCTCTTTCAGTTCCGTATAATTCTCAATAATACCATTATGTACTCCAACTACTTCTGATTCCACCGCACCGGAACCGGATCTGCTGCAATTGCCGGAGACATGCGGATGAGCATTTGTCTGGCTTGGCTCACCATGGGTCGCCCAACGGGTATGTCCGATGCCGCAGGTTCCCTTTAAAGCCTTTCCTCCATCAGTCTTCTCTATTAAATTAGACAGTCTCCCTTTCGCCTTTACCACCTGTGCAAGGGCTTCTCCATCACGGACAGCCAGTCCTGCAGAGTCATACCCTCTATATTCCAGTTTGGACAGTCCATCCAATAGGATCGGAGCTGCCTGTCTATTTCCTGTAAATCCAACAATTCCACACATTTATTAATCCTTCCCAAAGGGATATTTCTATGCTTTATATCCCTTTTCACAGATGACATTTACCACTTCATCCACGTACTTCTGACAAATCTCCTGATCCGGAGCTTCTACCATGACACGAATCACCGGCTCTGTACCGGACTCTCGTACCAAAATCCGTCCGGTATCTCCAAGTTTTTCCGTAACCGCAGCTACCGCTTTCTGCACGTCCGAATCGCTCTGCGCTGCCTTTTTATCTGTTACCCGAACATTTTCCAATACCTGCGGATAAATCTTCAGTGGTGCTGCCAATTCACTCATGGGCATCTTCTTAGCCAGCATGACTTCCATCATCTTCAGACTGGTCAAAATGCCGTCACCGGTACTTGCATACTTGGAAAAGATAATGTGTCCGCTCTGTTCTCCACCGATACGGCATCCGTTCTTTGCCATATATTCATAGACATACTTGTCCCCTACAGCGGTCTTGGCATAGCCAATCCCCTGTTCATCAAACGCCTTATACAGACCAAAGTTTGACATCACCGTAGTAACAACCGTATTCGTCAACAGCTTGCCACGTTCCTTCATATAGCAGCCATAAATGTATAAAATATGGTCACCTGTTATAACATTACCTTTTTCATCCACACACAGACAGCGATCAGCATCTCCGTCATAGGCAAAGCCCACATCCAGTCCATTTTCCACTACAAACTTCTGCAGACCTTCAATATGGGTAGAACCTGCATTGTTGTTGATATTTGTACCATTTGGTTTATTATTTATCACATAAGTATCCGCACCCAGGGCATCAAACACGCTCTTGGCAATGTTCCAGCTGGAACCATTGGCACAATCCAGTCCCACCTTAACACCACGAAAAGAATAAATCCCCAGAGAGATCAGATAACCCATGTACCGATTCCGTCCCGATACATAGTCAACCGTACAGCCGATCTGTTCTCTGTGTGCAAACGGAAGTTCCGCCCAGTCCCTGTCAAATACATGAAGTCTGCCATCTATATAATCTTCAATCAGCAGCAACGTCTCTTCCGGCATCTTCTCTCCATGACAGTCAATCAGTTTGATTCCATTGTCATAATACGGATTATGACTGGCAGAAATCATAATACCACAGTCAAAGTCATCCACTCTTGCAATGTACGCTACGGACGGTGTCGTGGTAACATGCAGCAGATAGGCGTCTGCACCGGAAGCTGTTAGTCCGGCTACCAGACTATATTCAAACATATAGCTGGAACGACGGGTATCCTTGCCGATCACGATCCGTGCCGGCTCATGGTTACCGTTTTTCTCACGCAATTCGTTATAGTACCATCCTAAAAAACGTCCCACTTTATAAGCATGGTCTGCGGTTAATGTAATTCCGGCTTCACCGCGGAAGCCATCTGTTCCAAAGTATTTTCCCATTTTATCCTTTCGTCACGCCAACAAGCTTTTTCTCTGAATCCTTCATAAACACTCTATTATGAATAAGGGGGGATTGAACACCGTGCATTGTTTGACGTTTACTCAAAAATTTTGATTTATAAATAGTCCTGAGATGCTTTAATCCCTTGCTATTTGAATCATCCTCCCGATATGCATAATACACAAACACCTGAAGTACCATAATACCAAGTGTTATAATATCTATATCCTTCAGATTTTCCAGTTCTCTTGCTACATTGTCAACCATAATTTCTTTTGAACAAAAATAATTCATATTGTAATATGCAACATATGCTAAACTGTAAACTTCCCCTCTGTCCTTAGAGCGACCTCTCTCATAGTTAACCAATTCATGCTTAGAAATATTATTGAAAATTACTGTATACTTAGGGTCTGTTCCATATAAGCCGCCTTCGTTAACTATCATAACATTTTTTCCTATATATTTGTCAACACATTTTCGTGAGTCTTCGTCTAATTCCTTATAAACCTCTTCATGAATATATATATATCAGTAAAACTCTCAAATAAGGGTTCTATGTATAAATGCTTCATATTTTCGAACGAACAATTCTTATCGAAAGTCCTCTCCGAGTACGCACTCTATCATGAATACCTTACCATCATATCATATTCATGAAATAATTACCCCCAATATTCGCATTTCTTTGCGTCTTATTACAGGTGATTCTCATGAACACTACCAAATCGTTACAGCAGGTCAAACTTGACCAGTGGGCTGTCCTTTGTAAAGAGCAATCCCAAAGCAGTCTGACCATCAAGCAATGATGTGAACAGAACGGCTACACCATTCACACCTACAACTACTGGAGTATGTGCTGACCAAACTGGCAGCACACCAGGATGATACTAGCCGAGATTTCCTGGCTGCTCTTCTTGCATGGTCCAAAGCCACCCAGAAAAAATGCAGCAGCTAGAAAAAAGTCTCCCCCCCAAAAAATTAATTTAACTGTCAAAGGGCAAATCTATAGAAATCACCAGAAATTGCGGTTTCTTTTATTTTATGGTCCCCATGTTTGAGTACTTACTGAACCGTCTTATCAATGATTCGTTGCAACTCATCCTCTTTTACTATTCCATTAACATGAGAACCATTCCCTCATATTTTTCATTTTGTTTCAGTATCGCCGCAATTTTATCTTTTAAAAGCAAATCAACTATACCTTCAGTATACTGTCTAACATTATTTGCACGAATTTTTATTTTTTGCTTTAATCCATAAATATTTCAAACACTTCTATGAAGTTATCATTTATAGACATTAACGCTTCATTTTCTTCCATTTCGGTTACTGCATCCTTTCACTACGAATTTGAAGTCTTTACTTTTATCTTACTAGTAATACTTTTTACAATTTTATTATTAGCATAATCAAAAATTATTGCTACTACCATCATGTTTAATAATGATAATATTATTGTAACTATCGCTTTACAATTGTATGACTCAATATTTAAGTTAAGAAACATAAAAGAAGTAAAACTCATCAATACAGCAAAATGTGTAAAATATAATCCCATACTATATCGTCCAATAAATTGAAAAATCTTTGTGTTCAATATGTTTTTTAATATCTTACTGTTAAGCGTAAGCCATAATAGTAAAGCTGCGCTAATCATATGGTAAATCAGTACATAAAGACCATCTGAATTTAAAAACACACTGTTTATGGGCAAATAACTATAGATCCAATATTTTGATGCCATCCCTGTAGGGACTCCGCCTAAATAAATAGCAACTAATAAAACTAATATGCCTGTATAACCATTAATATTTTTTCTAGTATATTTATTTTTTTGTGCAATAATAATGCCCGCCATAGCACTCATTAAGTAATACTCTTTAAGTATAAATAATATTATTATTGCACTTATTGCAAACATTGTTTTTCTACTATCACTAGCTATTAAGCACACAAACAAAGCTAAATAAAATCCAACAAATAAATATTTTATGGTCCAAAGAGGATTATTATACAAAGTACAATAAGTAAAGAAATCTTTAAAAATGTTTATAAATGGTCCAAAATTATTAATATATCCAGAGCACCATATAGACTCTGTTTTTTGCAATACCAAATCCAAAAAGCAACCATTCACTTTAATAATGTACCAGATTATTATCGTAGATAATAACATAGGAACAAATATTTTAAATGGTCTATTAATAACTGAGTCGACTATTTTTCTTTTTTCAACTTCTGATAACCAATAAGCTCCCGCTCCGGTAATAACTAAAAAAATCATTACGCCTGTATTACCATTCATCCAATACCCCAAGGGAGTAGACCCTATTAAAATTTCAATTTTTTGTTTGGTATGACAAACTGCATTATCCCAGTATGAAGCTGGATAAAACAAAACCATAAAATGACTTAACACAACTAATGTTGTTCCTATAGCCCTTAACCCCTCTACATTACTCTTTCTTTTTATCTCCATTAACCCCTCTCCTTTTACATCTTTTATCCCTTTTAAGAAATTTTCATCTACAAAAAACTGTACTCGCTATGGAATTGCTACTGCCATTTTATTTTTCACAGTTTTATTCCATTTTGTGCCTATATATGCTGCACACATACCTGTAAAAAATAAGTCAATTGTAGTAAACGGGATACGTATACTTGTAATGACATAATATAATGGATCAATGTCGTATATACTTATGTAATAAAAATAGTCCTTTTTAGTAAAAAACATATTGCTTCAACCAATATCCATATATAAGGTCCCCTTTTGATTAGCCATTTGTATAAAGGAATAGCGATAAAGTACAGTTGGAATAACACAGCTATCGTCCCTGTCACTCCATTTATTGCATTATTTTTGTCATAATTCTGTAATAAAAAAATACTTTCCAATATTTTCCCAACACCCTCTTTGGAAAACATTGTTATCCTCCATGTCATAAGTAATAAAATAAATATGCAAAAATAATATTGAGGTAGTATGGAATACAAACGCCTTTTTATATATTTTTTCCAACTAAGCTCTCCTCGTTCCTCTTCACGTTTAAAATAGCAAAAACTACCCTACCCGCTCAAAACAAAAAACCGATTAAAGCAAACTATCCAAACGACTCTATATAAAGGGAAGACATCCCCTCTCCTGTATTGATTGTTGGAATACTAACCATAAAATGATATAGTAACACATATAATATAGCTATTGCTCGGATCATTTCAATATTCAAATTACGTTTCATACTTGCTCTCTATACCTTTCTATTATTTTGCACAAAATCTTATATTTTAACTATTTGTACAATGATTTATAAAGTTACAGCCCTTTTGCTATCTCTACCAGATATTTTCCGTAATTCGTCTTAAGCAGCGGCTCTGCCAATGCCAGCAGCTGTTCCTTGTCAATGAATCCGCGTTTGAATGCGATCTCCTCGATACAGGAAATATACAGTCCCTGTCTCTTCTGGAACGCTGCCACGAAATCTGCGGCATCCAGTAATGCATCATGATTACCGGTATCCAGCCATGCGAATCCTCTTCCCAGTGTCTCTACCTGCAGGGTTCCTCTGTTTAAGTACTCATTGTTGATGCTGGTGATCTCGATTTCTCCTCTTGCGGAAGGTTTTACATTCTTTGCGATCTCAACGACATCGTTGTCATAGAAATACAATCCGGGAACCGCATAATTGCTCTTGGGATGCTCCGGCTTTTCTTCGATGGAAAGTGCCTTGCCGTTCTCGTCGAATTCCACCACACCATACTCTCTGGGATCACGGACATAATATCCGAAGATCGTTGCTCCTTTTTCTCTGGCCGCCACACGCTGCAGCACCTGTGAGAAGCTCTGTCCGTAGAAAATATTGTCTCCCAGTACCAGTGCCACTCTGTCATCACCGATAAAGTCCGCACCGATGATAAAAGCATCCGCCAGTCCTCTGGGCTGTTCCTGCACCGCATATTCCAGATGCATTCCCAATTGGCTTCCGTCTCCCAGCAGTTCCTTAAATACCGGAAGATCTCTCGGGGTGGAGATGATCAAAATATCTTTGATATTTGCCAGCATCAGTGTTGACAGCGGATAATAGATCATGGGCTTGTCATACACCGGCATGATCTGCTTGGATATTGCTTTTGTCAGGGGATAAAGTCTGGTTCCGGAACCTCCCGCCAGTATAATTCCTTTCATTTCGTCCTCCGATCCGCCCGTTTCGGGCTTTCTTTTACTTGTTTTTTAATACACCAAATGGAAACGACGTTCATCGTTCCCATTTGATAGGTATTCTTTACTTTTCTTCATACATCTCAGTGTAATATTTCTGGTAATCACCACTGGTCACATTGTTCATCCAGTCTTCATGTTCGAAATACCAGGCGATCGTCTTGCGGATACCCTCTTTGAACATGGTCTCGGGATACCAGCCGATCTCTGCCTTGATCTTATCCGGAGCAATGGCATATCTTCTGTCATGGCCCTTACGGTCCTCTACATAGGTGATCAGATCATTACCTATATGTGCCTTGCGAGGATCGGAATCCGGCAGCATCTCCTGCAGTGTTTCGATGATAATGTGAATGATCTCAATGTTCTGCTTCTCGTTATGTCCGCCCACATTGTATGTTTCGAACAGTCTTCCCTGCTCCTGTACCATGTCGATGGCTTTTGCATGATCCTCTACGTATAACCAGTCACGGACATTCTTGCCGTCACCGTATACCGGAAGCTTTTTGCCGTGCAATGCATTGTTGATGATCAGTGGGATCAGCTTCTCAGGGAACTGGTAAGGTCCGTAATTGTTGGAGCAGTTGGTAATGTTGGCCGGGAAATGATAGGTATCCATATATGCCTTTACCAACATGTCCGAACTTGCCTTACTTGCAGAGTAAGGGCTGTGGGGATCATAAGGTGTCGTCTCATAGAAAAATGCATTGTCATCATCGGGAAGAGAACCGTATACCTCGTCCGTGGAGACATGCAGGAACTTCTTGCCTTCCTGGAAGCTGCCGTCAGGAAGCTCCCATGCTGCCTTGGCACAGTTCAGCATGACAGCCGTTCCCAGTACATTGGTCTGTACGAAGATCTCCGGATTGCGGATACTTCTGTCCACGTGGCTTTCCGCTGCGAAATGTACCACACGGTCGATATCGTTCTCTGCAAAGATCTTGCTGATGGCTTCCTTGTCGCAGATATTTGCTTTCACGAAGGTGTAATTGTCACGTTTTTCCACATCCTTCAGGTTTTCAAGATTGCCTGCATACGTCAGGGCATCCACGTTGATGATGCGGATCTCATTGTCATATTTCTTAAACATGTAATGAATGTAGTTGGAACCGATGAAGCCGGCTCCGCCTGTTACTAGATATGTTCTCATTGTTTTCCTCTTTCTACAATTGTTTAATTTTTTTATTCCTCTCGGCAACATCATATAGCCCATCTACTATCGTCTTAATTCATTTTATATTACTTATCTTAAATATTTTAATCATTTTGCGACTACTGTAATGTTCTACTTAATAATTTTCTAAATTCCGTTATTATAAATTCAACCATTATAGCCAACACACATACTGATACAACATACACAATAGCCATGCTCCCATATTTCTTCTCTGGGAAATATGTCTTCATAAGATAGCATATTCCATAGTGAATCACATATATGTTTAATGATATTTTCCCTAAATAAATTATGATATTTTCCAAACTTACAATTGAATATTTGGGTGTTCTCACATATATACTTCCAATACATACTGCAAATACATAGGGATACATCACTTCATCATAATAACTTATATCATTTCTACACACAACTAATCCAACCATTAATATCAAACTTATAATTGTCAGAATAATTGATTCTTTGCCCCCCCCTGTCTTGCAATTTATTGTAGAGTACGCAAAAATACCAAGACTCATTCCAGCTATAGCTCGTAGTATTCCAATTGTATACCAATTTTCATAAGGAATCCATTGTGACAAATTTCCATATGTATTCATTATATGGGAATATATAGCAATAGGCGCTAGTACTGACACAATATTTGTTGTAAATTTTCTATGATTGCACAACAAATAGTGCAAAATAAGGCTAGCTGCCAAAAGTGCCGGAATATATGATGTAACACCATTTATAGTTGGTGCTGTCTGCTCTATGCCTGACAATTGTAAATAGGCTATTTCCCATTTGCTATGCCATAAGAGTTTTAAAGTATTCCGACAACCTTCTATTTGGCAGACTTTACAATATACTATAAACGAAAAAATAAACCCAATCAAATATGAAGGATACATTTTTTTTGCCTGTCGAAATGTATATTCAACAGAATTCATTATCCCATTTCCTTGCAGTTTTCCTTCCGTATTCCGTGCCAGAAAAAAACCACTTAGCACAAAGAAAAACTCTACCCACAAATAAAAATGTTGCAAAAAAACAGGTGTTCCAATATATATCCATTCGAAATGAAACATAGCTATTCCAATAGTTGCTACAAATCTTAATAATTCAATTCGCCAATCCCTAATTTTTCTCTTCTCCATTATATCCACTTTTCATCACATATTGTATACACTCTATTATGAGTGCTTTACCATCATAACATATTCATGAGATACTCCCCCAATATTCACATTTCTTTGTATCTTATCTCAGGTGGTCCTCATGAACACTACTAAAAAGTTACAGCAGTCCAAACTCAGCTAGTTGGCTATCCTTTGCGAAGAACAATCCGTAAGTGGTCTAACGGTCTAACAACCATCAAGCAGTGATATAATCAAAACTGCTATACTGTTCACACTTACATGATTTCCAATTTTTGTTTTTTCCCGAATTGTCACTTGATGACCTGTTTGAAATCCTTCGCCAATAATAGAGTTCGTATAAATTATTGAACCACTTCTAATCGACGCCTCTTGCCCAATTATAGCTTCCTTCTCTATTACACATTTTTTCCAATATAAGATTTAAAATTTTCAGTATATATCCACTCAAAACATAACTCTACCTATAGTTACTATAAATCTTAATAATTCGCTTCTGTAATCTCTAATTTTCTTCCCCTTTATACACATTTGCTATCACATATATAGCTCCAGCCCCTAAAATTCCTATAGCACTAATCGTGAACAAAATTAACGTAATATCATGTAGCAAGAAAACGCTTATAGCCAGTAATAAATCAACAATCAATAGTACAACTACAGGTTTCTTCGTTTTACCAACTCCTACAACATAATTTACCATTATTGTATATAAACTAAGTGATAACGAAATAATGCTCACATAAATCACATATTTTGATGCCTGTAAATATTCTACTCCGTAAAGAATTTCTATGAAAAAATTCTTAAATAGGTTAATAGGTATCATGGATACTGCTGCAAAAGCTATCATAAGCACAATTGCTTTATTTAAAGTCCTTTTTCTTTCCTTGTATGTCAAGGCGCCATCCGCAACTGATGGCAACAAAACAGTTCCAAGAGTTGTCGAAAAATAATATATGATCCTCCCAAATAAAAGTACCGCACTGTACAAACCGCTTTCTGTCTCATTGCCATAGTATCGCACAGAAAGTAAATCTATATTCATGTACAGCATAAGGCTCATATTCAAAAACAATATATTTATGTCTTCTCTTGTATAAATATGTTCTTTTCCTTTTAATTTCTCTTTATCACTTTCAATAATTCTATACGCTTTAATATGACCATATATAGCAGTGATAACCACCCCAAGAATCATTAAACCTAAAACAACATATAGACGTAACTTATCCTCCTCAGAAAATAAATATGCTCCTCCTATAGCTAGTAACTTATAAATCGGAATAAACAATGAATATATTCCAACCAAAATAAAGCATTTTTTTCCTGAAAAAACGCCTGAATAAAGCGGTTGAAAATATCCAAATGAAGCAAGTATAATTGTCATTATCAAGACAATGCTATCATTTATTGATAGCACCTTGAACAAAAAGTTTTGAAAGCAAAATAATATAATTGCCACAAACGCTGTAAGGATACACACATTTTTAATCTGTTGCTTCAAATATGACCTTTTCCCAAGGTTGAAATTATCTCCCGCATAATATTTGGCAACCAACATGGTCAACGTGGTACCAGGTACGGCTATTATCATCATAAATGAAAAAATAGTGTTTACTGTACCATACGATTCAACAGATAAAACTCTTGCCATAACAAGCTGACAAAAATAGTTCAATCCACTCGCCAGAATATTTAAACAAAACAAAATCGTACTTGCTTGTAGCAGTTCGCCATCCCTTTTTCTCATTTTATTCTTTATCATCCTTACTCGATTTTTGAACTAAATATATGGGGCGCTTTTTGTTTTCTAAATAATCTTTGGCCAAATATTGTCCCAAAATGCCTATACAAAATAACTGAATTCCTCCCATCAGCAATATCAAACAAATAATAGTTGCATAACCCGAACCAGTATTGCCAAATGCAACAGCCTGTATTACCATAATCACAATCATAATAAATGCAATTAAACAAAAAAGAATTCCTAATAGAGAAGATAAATGCAAAGGCAAAGTAGAATACGCCACACACCCTTCAATTGCATATGCAAGCAGTTTCCTAAAAGACCACTTTGACGTTCCCGCCACCCTGTCATTGATTTCGATTTCCATCCAATATGTTCTAAATCCAATCCATTCAAATATCCCTTTAGAAAACCGATTGTATTCTTTCAAATTAACTATTGACTGCTTCGCTTTTTTATTAAGCATACGGTAATCCATTGCATTATCGCCCATATTAATTCCAGAGATTTTATTCATTACTTTATAAAACGTTTCACTACAAAAAGAGGCAAACTTCGATTCATTGCCTCTACTCTTTCTTCGAGTCGCAACCATATCATAATTACCACTCTGTATTATTTGATACATTTCAGGAATATATTTTGGAGGATGCTGAAGATCAGCATCCATAATTACAGTATAGTCTCCGTCTGCATACATTAACCCTGCATACATTGCGCTTTCTTTTCCGAAATTTCTTGAAAATGAAACATACTGAACATGACCGTCTCTATTGGACAGATCTTCAATTATTTCGACTGTAGTATCTTTTGAGCCATCATCTACAAAAATAATTTCATATTTTACCTGCTTCATATCCTCCGTCAATACTTTTGTAATTTCCCTATAAAAATCATGTAGTACAGCTTCCTCATTATAGCAAGGTACGACAATACTTAATTTTATCTCCACTCTTTAGTCCTCCAGTTATTGTTTTTCAACAACATACCAAATATATCTATTAATTTCATCAATATCATAATATTTTTTTGCTAATGTCTTGCACATATCATTTCTTTGATATCCATTTTTATCATAAAATTTCACTGCTCGCTGATTCTGAGGCGAGACACACCAATATATTGTTTTAATTCCTTTTTCAAAGCCAATGTAAATCATGCACTGTAGTACAAGAACGGCTATTGCATAATCTCGAAGCATTTTTGCAATTCTAACAAATGCCCCCCCGAAACGTTCCTTTCTGACTGCCACTATCTTTTGCGTCATTCCTGTTAATATAACAAATAAGCTGACCGAAAAATATGAGCTCGTTGCTATCCAAGAACTCGTATAAAAAATTCCGTTGGAATGATCTAATAAAACGGCAATTATTGCCATCGTCTTAGCACAATCTATACACAAATTCTAGTCGTTTGTGCTTTACTACTCGCTTCATCATTAATCATTTGTTTCTATTCTCCTCTTTATTCAGTCTCCAGTTTTATCATTTTCTAATATATATCCTTTCAAGCAAATACAACGATTTCTCAATTTTTCATACTGCAAATAAAATACCTTATCTAATCTATAAGTCATTATTTTTCTGAGTCCATTTCTCGTATCCTATCCCCTCCCATGGCATTCCACGATCAAACGTATATCGCCAAGGATAAACTTGTTTTTGAGTAATTGCATCTTTTATTTTATCTGTTTTCCCATGTTCTTTTGCCGGATTTCCGACAGCTATCGCGTCAGCGGAAATATCCTTTGTCACAATAGACCCAGCTCCTACAAGAGCCCCCTCTCCAATAACCTTTCCAGGTAATACCACCGATCCGGTTGCCACAACTGCAAATTCCTCAATCGTCACTCCTAAAAGAGAATTTGAGGGTGGATTAGGATCATTTGTCAAAACAACATACGGAAAAATCCAGGCATATTTCTTGATTAGACTGTGCATTCCAATATGAACATTACTATGTATATTGACATAATCCTGAATTTCACAGTTTCCCTGAATGTCAGACAATGTCCCGATTCTTACATGGGAACCAATGTTGGTTTTCTCACGAATGGTTACTCTATGTCCTGTCTGTAAATGGTTTCCAAATCTGTTATCTCCATAAATTATGGTTTCACTTCTGATTAATGACTTCTCACCTATATAGAGCGGATGATTTTTATTTACTCTATCTTCATAAAAATCAGCAGTGTATTCACCTAAGATGCATCTGACCCCTATAGTACTATCTTGAGCAATAACAACATTGCTATGAATTATCGTTTCAAAATCAATATATACGTTATCACCAATTACAATATTATCCCCAAGAATACATCCTGATTTAATCGTTACATTATTTCCAATCGTAATATTCTTACCAAGAATAACATTTTCTGCAATATTGTTCATCTTAGGCCACCATCCCTTCCAAATGGTTTAAGATGTCATATAGCCTACCTGCCATAACCCCCTGGAGCAGTTTTCCATTGTATTCATTTTCTAATAATCCATACCATTTCCAATTCATATATTTTCCTCCAATGTTTAAGTGGTCGTGGAATTCTCCCTCGTATTTGAATCCACAGCGTTCATACAATTTGCTTGCAGACTCATTATCCGCAAGCACGTTCAAATATACGCGATTTTTTTCATTGCCTCTGAAGAAATACCTTTCCCCATAGCCACAGATCTAATTGCAATTGCAAATTCTGCCGAATTATCTCTAATATGTTTAAGGCTTACGGTTCCCATATATTCATCATTTTCCGCAATAATTGCATATTAATTCCTTCCAAAATACATATCAATTTCATCCATAATTATATTACTAGGTAATTTTTGGGGGATAATTTTCGGCTTTTTGTAATCAGTATAGTGTGAAACAAATTCATCAATCTTACTATAATCTCCCTTAAAACAAAAAGCGTTTACACCCAATCCTTCTGAGTCTTCTTCGACAGCGGTTCTCATTATCAAATATGGCTGACCTAAATAATAAAATTCCTGTTGGTTGCCACATCCGTCAGCCATTACAAATTCACTATGTATTACATAGTTAATAAATGAAACATAATTCTGTCTTGGAATCTTTATAATATTTTGACATCTTTCAAATCTGTCCCATAGCCCAAATTTTTTCAAGGCATTTTCCGTCTGAATATGATATATAAATACACATTTCATATCTTCAGACATATCAAAAATCTTTTCAAACGTATTTTTCATAAAATTTCCATTCATGAGATTTTCCTGCCTATGAATAGCCGTAAGAAAATATTTTCCCTCTACTGGAGCCGATAAATTATTTTGTTCAATTTCTTTTAAAGCATCAAGCAATATTTCAATTCCTGTATTATATATTGTATTTACTGCTTTCCCTTTAAATGCTTTTGCTGCATATTCTGCTGCTTCTTTTTTCTGACAAAAATTTATAACCGATTTTTTTGAAGAAAAATATCTGTCTATTTCCTCCGGAAAAGGTGAAAACCAATTATGAGATCTTAACCCGCTTTCAACATGCATATAATCAATTTTAGTTTTTTGTGCGATTCTAGCTCCCATTAATGTAGACAAGGTATCACCATGAACTATCATAATCAAGTCTCCACAGCATTCCTCTTTTACCTGATTCATAACTTTAACTCCAAGTTTTTCAGTTTTTAAGAACCAGTTCAAATAATTTGTAGCAGTTTTTTCCTCTGGCATCATTTTAGTTAAATCAACGTCGATAACACCACCTACTTTTTCCAAATATGGGCTATTTTTTATATCATTCTGTCCATTTGAAATAATCTTACAATCATATCCTCTCTTTTTCGCCTCATTGATAACATGAAACATCTTCATAAGTTCTGCTTCTGTACCTATAAAAAAATACAATTTTTTCATTTTAAGTCGATCTCCTATCTGAATTCATTCACTCTATCGATTACAAACTGAATCTCTTCCTGTGTCATTCCATAATACATAGGAAGACTCAACTCTGTTTCACTTATTTCTTCTGCTATTGGCAACTCACCTTTTTTTATACCGAGATCTGAATAACATTCTTGGAGATGCATCGGTATTGGATAATGTTTGTTCGTACCAATGCCAGCATCATTTAACCATTTTTCGAGTTCTTCTCTTCTATTACATCTAATTGCAAAAATATGCCAAACAGGACACGTTTGGTCATCTACATACGGCAAAATAATATTTTCATTTTTTATTTCTGATAAATATTTCTCTGCTGTAGTTCTACGATTTTCATTCACTTTATCTAAATATTGCAATTTTGTAGATAAAAATGCTGCTTGTAACTCATCCAAGCGACTATTATTTCCTTTATAGATGTGGTGATATTTATAATCAGATCCATAATTTCCTAATGCTCTTATTTTTTCTGCTAACACCTTATCATTAGTAACTGTAGCCCCTGCATCACCTAAAGCTCCTAAATTTTTTCCAGGGTAAAAACTAAAACCTGCCGCATTACCGAATGAACCAACTTTTCTCCCCTTATATGTCGCCCCATGCGCCTGTGCGCAGTCCTCAATTACATATAATCTATGTCTTTGAGCTATCTCCATAATCAAATCCATTTCACACGGTTGCCCATATAAATGCACAGGCATAATTGCCTTAGTTTTCGTTGTAATCTTCTCTTCGATTCTTTGTGGATCGATATTAAATGTTCTAATATCAGGTTCAACAAATATCGGCGTTGCCCCCACGTATGTCACTGCCAATGCTGTTGCTATATAAGTATTTGACGGTACAATAACCTCATCCCCTTGGCCTATATTTAGTGCTTTTAATGCTAGCATAAGAGCATCTAATCCATTTCCAACACCTACGCAAAAAGAACTATTGCAATATTCTGCAAATTTCTTTTCGAACAGAATATCTTCTTCCCCTTCTATATACCAACTTCTCTCGTATACTCTTTCAAAGGCTTGTCTTAACTCTTTATCCAGTTCTTTTTCTAATGGGCGAAATGTGACAAAAGGTACTTTCATTTCTATTTCTCCTTTTTATCTATGTATTTCAAAAATTCGTCATAGTTTCTGATATAATCTGATTCATCATAATATTCCGATGCTAAAACCATTAATACAGCGTCTGAAGAGAAATCATACATTTCTCTCCACATATTGCTGGCGACGTATAGTCCTTCATAAGGCTTTTCAAGCGGAACCTCTTTTTTCTCCGAACCGTTATCTAAAAGGATTTTGCACGATCCATGAATACATATTAATATTTGCTTTAAACTTTTATGAGCATGATAGCCTCTTCTAACTCCCTCTCCCGTATCATACATATAATAAACTCTTTTTATTTCAAAAGGAATATCTTTAAATTCTTCCAATGCAACAAGTTGTCCTCTTTCATCCCCGTGTTGCTGAAACATGTATTTCATTATCTGCATCTTTTTTCTCCCTAATTGTATCAAATAATTACAATAAATTTCATCCTGTCTTAAACCTGCGGAAGTAACTTTGCTGAATATACTTCCTGAATATCACCGCTTTTATCTACAATATCACATTTAAAATAGCATTGTCCATCTACTTTGGGCATATTTGTCGTAATAATTCTGCTTTGAATCTGTCCAGATGACCATATTGATTGTCCACCTTGCATAATATAGAATACATATGTGTATTCCCCTTGTTTCATTTCGCCTTTCTGTAATATTTCCATTTTTATTTCATCTGTGTTTGTTTCTATTCTTAGTTCATCTAGCTCATTGCTAAAAACTACTAATGTATCGGGATCCAAGCCATAAAATTGCAAAAAAACTTTATAATGAACCGGATCATAGTATATATCCGGACTCGCATCCGCATATAATAGATTCGATGAGAATCGTGGCAATATCAAAGTCTTATTATAATCCCATTCACCCATTCTTTGTCGTTCCTTTACCATATCGATTCTTGCCACTCGTTCCTTCTGAGTACTATCAATATTTGCAGTTAAAATCATATATGAATCTATCTGAACGGCCAAAGCTACCATTACAATTATTTGTGCAATAATTTTCTCTTTCTTTTCTTCCATACAAACTGAAAGAAAAATGTTCGCTGTTAGAAAAATGAATAAAATAATACCAAAAAAACATGTCCTATAACTAAAATTAGGTGTAAATATTGTTGGCATAAAGCTAAATATAGCTGCTCCAAATATAAAGAGCAATTGTTCTCTTTTCTCATTTAAAAAAATTGCTATTAATAATAATACAATGATTCCTACAGCTATTACTGAACTTGCTGTTCCACCTACTCCCATTCTAAAGCAGTTCAAATTAAATAAGTCCGATATTACAGGTATTGTTATATATGGTTTCACTAAATTAATTGAAAACAATATTGCATATATCAATGTAACCACTTGATATATAGTTGCCGCTATCCTATTTTTCCAATAATGCCTCACGTATACCCCACAGACTATAATTAGAATCAGCATCAACATCTTATGCTCATAAGCTATTGCTTGTAAGGTTAATTTAATATTTGTAACGACTGAGTTCCCTGTTGACTCAAGATTTCTTTGCAATCTCATTCCTGGGCTTAAAATCATTAGTAAAAATGTTATTCCATTCAAAGTCTCAAATATTGTAAATTTTATATTTATTTTTTTATTTTTAAATAAATCAATTAACCAAAAAAGCCCTATTGTTAATACATAGGCAAATCCACAATGCTCAATCCATCCTGAATTCAATATTCCTAAAATACAGAGTATACAAAAATTTTTATTGTTTTTATCCTCTAAGTATTTTGGAACAAATAACAAAAAAAAGAAAAACCATAGTGTAGGCATTAAATATATCATCGTTGCATAGAAATATACTTCTGTTCTTATATTAGCAGACACCAACAATAATAAAAAAAGTACGAGAAGCGTAGAAAATATATTTTTTCTCTTGGTCGCGGTATTTTCGATTAAATATATCAATGCTGTAATAAAAATGGCGTTTGCGAAATCAAGCACTATTTCATTTCTTTCAAAAAAGCCTACAAAAATAGTCGCTATAATTCTTCCGTTAAGCGTAAAATATAATGGCAAGCACTTACTAATCCAATCAATAAAATTACCATTTGAATTGTATACTTGACTAGCCCACGCATCTTGAATTAATGGTATTTTTCTATAAAAAAATGCGAAAAGCAAAAACACAAAAAAATAAACTGCTATACGTTCTTTCTTTACATTTTCTATCTTCGCTTTCATTGTTAAAGCCTCCTTGATTTCTTATTCATCAATATATCCTTGATCTTTTGTTTTCCTGGTATCTTCACTTTTCTAAGTTGTATAGCCACCTTTACCAGCAAAGAACTTTTAAGTTCATTTAATTCCTTTTCACTAGCTATAAAACGCATATTATCCTCAGCACTAATAATAACCTCATTAATATCAGTTTCCGATACCGAAAACTTACTTTCGTCCGCATTATCATCAGATATATTATCATTATGCTTATATTGCATAATACTTTTTATATCCGGATACCGCATTGGCTCACGGTCTATGAGTTCTGAATAAACTTCATCATATTCTTTCCCCATCATTGCAATATCCTTTAATACTAGCTTTGAAATAGCTTTTCTTTTTTCAATTATTTTCTCTCTATTGTTATCTAAATCGCATAACAGTTTCAGTGCTTCATCTAAACTTGCATTCCTATCAATTAGCCAGCCACACTTTAACGCTTCTACTCTATCACCCAAAGCTCCCACATGTGTTGCTATCACAGGTATTCCAACTGATAAAGCTTCTGATAATGTATAGCAAAAAGTCTCTGCTACTATTGACCAAATGCATACTATATCAATCTCATAGTCTCTTAATAACTGATATATTTCATTCTTTTTGTACCATCCGGTTTTCGTTAAATTATCTTTTTTTAAATTAATCAAGTCCTCGCTAGCGATTCCACCCATTATGTACCATTCAAAGTGGGAATCATCTTGACGAATTACTTGATTGATTAATTTTCCGCCTTTAATATCACTAATTCCCCCAATAAAAGCAATTTTTAACTTTGGATGTTGTTTGTGGGGATCACCAACTTCTGTATCCTCAGGTAATTTAATCCCATGTTCTATTACCATCGTCCGATTTTCTATTGTAGGATAAAAATCCAAAACCACTCTCTTCGCATACTGAGACGGGAAGATGATTTTTTGACATTTGTCTAAAGCTTCTTTATGCTTCAGGTGCCATTTTTCTATATATTTCTCCGGCTCCATAATTTTCTTTTGCTTTAGACACTCCTGACAATCCGTCCTACAGGTTTCCTGCGTACATAACTCCCCATTAGGTCTTAACATTACTAGTTGTGGACACACATAGTAATAATCGTGTAGACTCACTATAATAGGAATACCCATTTTATCCGCTGCATCGTATATATTCAAGGGCATCCACATTGTATGATGTACATGCACTAATTCTATTGCGAAGGAACGTAAGATCAATTCATATATTTTTTCATGCGTAGGATCATAATATACATTGTAAATAGGTGCTTCACCCACATAAAAATCAAACTGTTTCTTTTCATCATCTGTGTACTCTGTCAAACGCAGATATGCTCCATCTCGTGCCAAAACATACACATTATAACTATACCTTTGATATTCAACAAGGTCTGCCACATGAAATTGTGTCCCCCCCACATTATTCCGCATTCCTTCTTGAAAGTCTGCCAGTAAATAATGCATAATATTATGGCGTCCATTAGAATAGTGCAGATTATCGTATAGTGCCACCGTTTCATTAAACCAATTCATCATTTCTTTGGCAGCACTTGTCAAGCGATCCGTGTAATACTTTTCGCTTTTTTCAAATAATGCATTGCCTATTGCCACAGCTTGCCCGCATATTTTATTTTTCCACCCAAGCTGTTGAACCTCGTCAAACCACAAGGCTACACTTTTAGGCTGCAAAAATTCCTCTTTTGACAGAAGTCCCGTTTCTTGAAGTACTTCTTTCTTAACATAAACACATTCCAGAATATTTCTTGTCACCTCCGGACATACCGGGCTGGCACATGCTTCAATAATCTCTTCCCAGTCGCTTTCTTTTTTCGAAATGCGATTCTTTAGTGCTATACATTCCATAATCTCAAAGTCAACACTAAAAAGCGGAGAAACGGTTCCTATTTCCGGATTATTGTTTGCAACCTCTCGCAATTTTCGTAGACAGTTTTTACTTAACCAAACGTTATCGCTCACAATTAATAAATCATGAATATAATCTATTTGCTCGTAAGTTTCTAATTCTAATCCCTCATCGCATAAATTATATTTGGCAATATTAACTTCATTTTTTGATTTGTTCTGGTTTATTCTAAAAAACTGTACCACGTTTCAGCCCCTCACTATTTAATCCCGATTTTACGCATAGCAGATTTTACTTTTTTCCCGAATTTCCAATATTTCATCGAATAAATACGATCCAACTCGTTTCTCATAAT
>OJRK01000276.1_pt1 | contig 22257 bp, 14 predicted proteins | sample 1599161 | NCBI WGS metagenome assembly OJRK01 (sample SAMN03922535, study PRJEB24848) | human gut metagenome | isolation source: stool sample | host: Homo sapiens | place: Germany | collected 2010-05
GCATGGTTGTGGATACCATATAATAGGTGTCTTCTACGCGGATCACGTCCGGATCCGGATAATCCAATCTTGTTATAGGATTTACATTCATTGTTTATTCCTTTCTATTTTATCTCCATATTCTTTCTTTGTTCTATTCTATTCAAGAACCACCGCATTGTGGACGGCCTCCTTTGCATCCTTGCCCCAGGAAAACAGTGTTCACAAAATATAATCTGTATTTAATTATTTAAACTGAGCCAGACGTTCCTCTACCTGAGCCATCATCTGCTCATACTTTGCAAGCTTATCCTTTTCCTCCTGAACCTTTTCAGGCTTTGCATTGTTTAAGAATTTCTCATTTGAGAGCATGCCCCTTGAGCGCGCAAGCTCCTTTGTGAGCTTATCCTTTTCTTTATTGAGTCTTTCCTTTTCCTTCTCGAAATCAACAAGGTCCTCAAGCGGCAGGTATGCAACCGCATCAGGTATCACTACTGATACAGCGTCATCTCCAATACCGGCCTTGCCCTGCTGTACTGCAATCTCGCTGGTAAATGCAAGATTTACATATACCTCCTTGTTGTCCTCGAATACCTTTCTGACTGCCTCATCATCACTTGTGATGAAAAGCTTTGCCTTTCTTGAAGGTGGAACATCCATCTGTGTACGGACATTTCTGATACCCTTTACGAGGTCCTTGCAGTGCTCGATTGCTGCTTCCTCAGCCGGGAAATTCCACTCTTCCTTGTACTCAGGCCATTTAGAGAGCATGATAGTCTCCTCGTCTGACTGAAGTGTGCAGAAGATTTCCTCTGTGATAAACGGCATATATGGATGAAGGAGCTTCAGTGCATTTACAAGTACTGTCTTAAGGGTCCAGAGTGCTGCATTTGCTGACTCCGGGTTTTCATCCTTCTTGTAGGTACGAACCTTTGCAATCTCGATATACCAGTCACAGAACTCGTCCCAGATGAAGTCGTATACCTTTTGTACTGCAATTCCAAGCTCGAACTTGTCCATGTTTTCTGTGGCATCCTTTGCAAGTGTATTTACCCTTGAAAGAATCCACTTGTCCGCTGCATGAAGTTCATCAAGCTTTGGTTCTCTAAGCTCTACACCTTCAAGGTTCATCATGATAAATCTTGATGCATTCCATACCTTGTTGGCGAAGTTTCTTGAAGCCTCAACTCTCTCCCAGTAGAAACGCATGTCATTTCCCGGTGCATTTCCTGTGATAAGAGTCAGACGAAGTGCATCTGCACCATACTTGTCGATAACCTCAAGCGGATCGATTCCGTTTCCGAGTGATTTACTCATCTTGCGGCCCTGTGAATCTCTTACGAGTCCGTGGAAAAGCACTGTGTGGAATGGTGCCTTGCCCATCTGCTCGTATCCCGAGAAAATCATTCTGATTACCCAGAAGAAAATGATATCGTAGCCTGTTACGAGCACATCGTTTGGATAGAAATAATCCAGATCCTCTGTCTTTTCAGGCCAGCCGAGTGTTGAGAATGGCCAGAGCGCTGATGAGAACCATGTATCAAGTGTATCAGGATCCTGTGTCCAGTGCTCCTTGCCACACTTAGGACATTTGCCAGGCTTTTCTATTGAAACTACCATCTCTCCACAGTCATCACAGTACCATGCAGGTATTCTGTGTCCCCACCAGAGCTGACGGCTGATGCACCAGTCGCGGATATTGTCTGTCCAGTTGAAGTATGTCTTGTCCATTCTTGAAGGAAGGAGCTTGATTTCTCCGTTCTTTACTCCCTCAACTGCAGGCTTGATCATCTCGTCCATCTTGACGAACCACTGCTGCTTGATCATTGGCTCAACTGTTGTGTGACAGCGGTCATGCACACCTACATTGTGTGAATGTGGTACAACCTTTACTAAAAGCCCCTGCTCCTTAAGATCCTCAACCAGTGCCTTTCTGCACTCGTATCTGTCCATTCCGGCATATTTTCCGGCCTTTTCATTCATTGTGGCATCATCATTGATTACAACGATTTCCTCTAAGCTGTGGCGTTTTCCTACCTCGAAATCGTTAGGGTCGTGTGCAGGTGTAATCTTTACACAGCCTGTTCCAAACTCTTTATCTACGTATGAATCTGCGATTACCGGAATCTCCCTGTCTGTGCATGGAAGCTTCAATGTCTTTCCGATGATATCCTGATAACGCTCATCATCAGGGTTTACAGCTACGGCTGTATCTCCGAAAAGTGTCTCAGGACGTGTTGTTGCTATCTCTACGAATCTGCCTTCCTCGCCAACTACAGGATAGTTGATGTGCCAGAAGAAGCCATCCTGCTCCTCATGCTCTACCTCTGCATCTGAAATAGATGTCTTACATACCGGACACCAGTTTACGATTCTTGAGCCCTTATAAATCCAGCCCTTCTTATAAAGCTTTGTAAATACCTCCTGTACTGCGTGTGAGCATCCCTCATCCATGGTAAATCTCTCACGCTGCCAATCTGCTGATGATCCGAGCTTACGAAGCTGCTTTACGATACGTCCGCCGTACTCTTTTCTCCAGTCCCAGCATTTCTCGAGGAACTCTTCTCTTGTAAGGTCTGCCTTGTTGATTCCCTGCTCTTTAAGTGCCTGGATGACCTTTACCTCTGTTGCGATGGATGCGTGGTCTGTTCCCGGCTGCCAGAGTGCATTGTAGCCCTGCATTCTCTTGTATCTGATAAGGATATCCTGCATGGTGTTGTCAAGGGCATGTCCCATGTGCAGCTGTCCTGTGATGTTTGGTGGTGGCATCACGATTGTGAATGGTTTTTTGCTGCGGTCTACCTCAGCATGGAAGTAGCCATTGTCTTCCCACTTTTTGTAAAGACGGTCCTCGATGTCCTTTGGATCGTAGGTTTTGTTTAGTTCTTTGCTCATGTTTTCCTCCTTTTATATGAATGACGCAAAAGCTTTGGGGGCTTTGTTGTATCAGGTTGCGCATTATGTATGGAATTATGTTCATGATTACGCTGCCAAGACACTGTAAAAATTATGATTAGGGATTGCTTAGACCATGACGCAACCGGCTTTTAGCGCCGTCCATGGCGCTAACGCCTCGCCCGCACATCCATGTGCGTGCGTTGCTGGGCTGTGTACATAATTTTAACAGTCTCTAGGCAGCTCCATAAATCACATAATTCCATACATAATGCGCGGCCTGATAATTCAGGCTGTGAGCTTTTGCTGTTTTTCTTTTCATTTAGCTATGGGCGACCGATTGGATTGCATGCGCAATCTTCCGGTCTGGGTACAAAGCACCCCATATAAGTTGAAAATCAGACTCTTTCGAGGCTTCTCTACAGCTTAACGCTGCTACAATTTTCAATCTATGCAGGCACTTACGTCTCGCTTCACTAAAAAAGCCCCTCCGGTCTACGACCAGAAGGGCGAATTAGCGCTGTACCACCTTCGTTTACATCGGAGCATATATATACATATAAACTCGAATGCCTCATGTCCTGTAACGTGGACTAATCGGAAGAACTTATGTCAAATCTTGTTATATATAGATTTAACTTTCTGGGTTCTTCAGCTCAAAAGCTACCTTCCATGATTTCTGTCTTAAGCATCTTTCAGCCTGCCCAAAATGTATCACCATCTTACGGACCGGATGCTCTCTCTGAAAGCTTTCGTCATGTACTCCTCTTTCTTATGCCTTTAAATATTTTGCCTGTTTCTTTCTACAATATTAAAGTGCATTGGGTGATTTGTCAATATGATTTTTGCACAACATTCTTCGTTGCGACTATATTCACACCGGTTGCCGCAACATCGCTTAGCAGTACATCACCTATATGCACCGGTGCCTCTACCGTGATTTGGTTGATACACTCCATCACATCCATTATCTTTTCCTTTGGAATATCCTGTGCCGTCTTTACGGATACCATCGGTATTGTGCCATTTTTCACACAGACTGTACTTGTCACAATTCGTGTCGGATGCGTTACTTCCTTTGCTCCGTAGTCTGCTCCGCGCTTGCAGGTGTTTCCGGTTACTGTGACATTTTCTCCATCTATTGTCACCTTAAGAGCACAGCCCAGAGGGCAGCCTATACATGTCAAATTTCTTTCTTCCATGATACTATGCCTCCTCAATCTTTATCGTAATTGTGCGGGGATTGTCTGTTTCAATGAGCTCATTCTTCTTAAGCACTACCTGCTCCATCTCACCCGGCGCCATAACAGGACGCTTGCGGTGCTGCAGCTGTTTATCATCCAGATATACTGCAATATAGCAATTCTTATACACAGCTCCCACTCGAAATCTTACCGTCACAGTATCATCCATTTGTGCAGTATTTATAGTGCTTGGGACAGTATATCGTACTCCGCCTGTAGCGGTTATCGATATTTCTTTGCCATCGCAACTCTTATCACCGCCATTTTTCACATATTCTGCGGCATGGCGACCTGCTGCTGTCGCTTCCTCTGACACGTAATCCACGAGGTCATGCACATGAAGCACATTTCCACAGGCAAATACACCGGGCACATTTGTCTCAAGGCTTTCGTTTACAACAGGTCCGCTTGTTACAGGATTGAGCTCTACACCTGCTGTTTTTGAAATCTCATTTTCCGGAATGAGTCCGCATGAGAGTAAAAGCGTATCGCACTCGTAAAACTCCTCCGTTCCCTCAATAGGCTTGTTATGCTCGTCCACCTGTGCGAGAGTGATTCCCTCCACACGCTCCCTGCCCTTTATATCAACCACTGTGTTGCTAAGCTTAAGCGGGATATTAAAATCGTCAAGGCACTGCACAATATTACGCTTCAAGCCTCCTGAATACGGCATGAGTTCTGCAACCACCTGCACCTTGGCACCCTCCAAGGTCATTCTTCTTGCCATGATAAGACCGATATCTCCTGAGCCAAGTATTACTACCTTTCGTCCCGGCATGTATCCCTCTATATTCACCAGTCTCTGAGCTGTACCCGCCGAGAAAATTCCTGCCGGTCTGTAGCCTGGTATGTTTAGGGCACCTCTTGCTCTCTCTCTGCAGCCCATCGCAAGTATTACTGTCTTTGCAGCGATATGGAAAAGTCCGTCTGTACGGTTCATAGCCGTGACTATTTTATCGTTTGCCTCATCTTTTATCTTTACATCATACCTGTCATCTGCCCCATTTTCGAACTCGTCACCTGTCGAGATGTCCATGACCATCGTATTCAGCCTGTACTCTATGCCAAGCTCTTTGACCTCTTTGATAAATCTGCCGGCATATTCAGGGCCTGTGAGTTCCTCCTTAAAGGTGTGCAGGCCAAAGCCGTTGTGTATACACTGATTTAATATACCGCCAAGCTCACAGTCTCTCTCCAGTATAAGTATTTTATCTATTCCATTTTTCTTAGCGGAAGCTGCTGCCGCAAGACCTGCCGGGCCCCCTCCTACTATCACAATATCGTAAAACTCCATATTGTCCCCCTATGTTAATCTGATATTAATCCAATATCAATCCATCGTCACCTGTCTCTTTGAAGTAAGACAGACTATCCGCGATTCCTGCTCATTCCAACAACTATCTTTGACTTTCCACCGCTTTTAGTGATGTCAAGCTGCGAAATTTTCTTCTCTCTGGCGATAATCTCCATAGTTCTCGGAGAACAAAAGCCTGCCTGACATCTGCCCATTCCGGCTCTGGTGCGTCTCTTCACACCATCAAGTGACTTTGCGCCCAATGGTCTGTTTACCGCATCCATTATCTCGCCCTCCGTAATCATCTCACAGCGGCAGATTATATTACCATACTCAGGCTTTTCTTTTATCAGCTTTTTATACTCATCCTCTGAAAGCTTCTTTGGATTTAAAATACCTTTTCTTGTCTCGATGAAGTCCGCTTTTTTAGAAGGATTAAAAAGCCCCTCAACTATTGCTGCCACTCTCTCACCGATAGCCGGCGCACTTGATAAGCCCGGTGACTCTATACCTGCGCAGTCAATAAAATACGGTGCGTCAGAAAGCTCCTCAATGATAAACTCATGTCCGTCCTCATGTGCACGGTTTCCTGCAAACGAGGTTATGACCTGACGCATAGGAAGTGACGGCACCAAACGTGTGCCGGATTTCACAACATGCTCTAAGCCTGCTCTCGTTGTATTTGTACCATCCTTGTCCTCATGGTCATCTGCTGTAGGTCCGATTAGGATATTTCCGTGTACTGTCGGGGTTACGAGCACACCTTTGCCGTATTTGCCCGGGAGCTGGAAAATAGTCTTGTCAACGATACCTCCCGCAGCCCTGTCTAAAAGCTCGTACTCTCCGCGCCTTGGTGTAATATGTATTTTGTTTTCACTTACCATGTTGTGGAACACGTCAGCATATACACCGGCTGCATTTACAACGCAGCGTGCATGAATTTCGCCATTTTGAGTGATGAGAATATAGCCTGTCTGCGCCTTTTGTATCGCCTTCACCTCGGTGTTAAATAAGAACTCCACACCGTTTGCTGCCGCATTCTCAGCAAATGCGATATTCATGCCAAACGGACATACAATGCCTCCTGTCGGGCAGTAAATAGCTGCCACAACTTTATCAGACAGATTCGGCTCCATCTCATGCGCTTCGCCTGAATCAAGAATTTCAAGTCCCGGCACCCCGTTTGCAATCCCCTGATTATAAAGCTCCTTAAGCCTTGGCATATCGTCATCGCTAAAGCACACTATCAGTGAACCGTTTCTTCTAAACTCAAAATCAAGCTTCTTCGAAAGCTCATCCATCATCTCATTTCCACGGAGATTCATCTGTGCCATAAGTGTACCGGTCTTACAATCAATTCCGGAATGGACAATAGCACTGTTTGCCTTTGAGGTGCCACAGCACACGTCCTCCTCCTTTTCCACCACGCAGATGGACAGGTTATATTTCGAAAGCTCTCTGGCACAGGCACTTCCCGATACTCCCGCTCCTATAATTACTACATCATACATGTTACTTTCTCCTACCAATTTCCATATATTGTTTAATTGCCGTATCACTAATATCATTTAAAACAATGCAAGCACCAGCTATTATTCATCCTTCGCCCAATTAAATGCACAGGCGACAGCCTTTTTCCACATTTTAAGCTTCTTTTCTCTCAAATCAGCCGCTATCTCCGGCTCAAACACACGGTCAATAGACCAGTTTCTCTTTATATCATCCATGCTTTCCCAGTAGCCCACTGCAAGCCCTGCGAGGTACGCTGCGCCCATGGCTGTTGTCTCCACGCACACAGGCCTGTTAACCGGTGCATTGCTGATATCAGCCTGCATCTGCATAAGCAGATTATTGGCACTGGCGCCGCCGTCCACCTTAAGTGATGTGAGATTGATGCCCGAATCAGCCTTCATTGCCTCAAGCACATCATTTACCTGAAATGCCATTGATTCCAGAGTTGCCCTTATGACATGGTATTTGTTTACACCTCTCGTAAGCCCCACAATGGTTCCTCTGGCATACTGGTCCCAGTACGGTGCCCCAAGCCCTGTAAATGCCGGCACCACGTAGCAGCCGTTTGTGTCTTTTACCTTTCTCGCCATGTATTCTGAATCTGTTGAGGAATCGATAAATTTCATCTCATCACGTAGCCACTGGATTGAGGCTCCTGCTACAAATATTGAACCCTCCAGCGCATATACCACCTTGCCGTCTATGCCCCAGGCTATAGTGGTAACAAGTCCGTTCTTTGAGGATACCGGCATCTCACCTGTGTTCATCAGCAGAAAACAGCCTGTACCGTATGTATTTTTGGCTTCTCCTGCCCTAAAGCAGGTCTGGCCAAAAAGCGCAGACTGCTGGTCTCCTGCCGCTCCTGCGATAGGAATCGGACCCCCGAAAAACACAGGATTCACCTCACCATATACACAGCTTGACGGCATTGGCTTTGGAAGCATGCTCTTTGGTATATCAAGCTCCTTAAGTATCTCATCATCCCACTTTAAGGTATTGATATTAAACATCATGGTTCTTGAAGCATTGGAATAATCCGTGACATGCACCTGTCCCTGAGTGAGCTTCCATATAAGCCATGTCTCGACTGTTCCAAACAAAAGCTCGCCTCTTTCGGCCCTCTCCCTCGCTCCCGGCACATTGTCAAGGAGCCACTTGAGCTTAGTTGCCGAAAAATAAGCATCTATCACAAGCCCTGTCTTTTTTCTGAAGGTCGCGGTAAGCCCCTTTTCCTTCAGTGAATCCGCATACTCTGCCGTGCGTCTGCACTGCCATACTATCGCGTGATAAACCGGCTCACCTGTATTTTTGTCCCATACAATTGTGGTCTCTCTCTGGTTAGTAATGCCTATCGCACATATGTCGGCTGCCGTAGCCTGGATATTGGCCATTGCCTCCTTTGCCACCTCAAGCTGTGTTGCCCAGATTTCCTCTGCATCATGCTCCACCCAGCCCGGCTTTGGAAAAAACTGCGTAAATTCCTTCTGTGCCACACTGCACATCTCGCCCTTCTCATTGAAAAGTATACATCTGTTGCTGGTCGTGCCCGCATCTAATGCCATAATATACTTTGCCATGTAAAAATCCTCCAACTCTCTATATTTCCAGCCTTTTTCCTTCTATCTTGCTACAGTTCTTCCTCTACCATGCTCTTCTCTCTGTTGAACGCATCATAGATACATGGAATTACTATAAGCGTAAGGATGGTTCCGTATACGAGACCTCCTATTATTGCGATTGCCATCGGCTTTATCATATCTGAGCCATCTCCGATACCTATCGCCGATGTAAACATTGCGAGTATGGTGGTCATCGCTGTCATCAGTATTGGACGAAGCCTTGTACGGCCTGCGTCTATGATTGCCTCATGCTTGCTCATGCCCTCTCTCCTGGCCTGATTGATGTAATCAATGAGCACGATTCCATTATTTACAATGAGACCTGCCAGCATGATAAAGCCAAGCATTGATATGATTCCGAGCTCATTTCCCGTGATGAAAAGAGCTATAAAGCCTCCTGTAAACGCAAGAGGTATACAGAACATGATAATAAACGGTGAAAGCAATGACTGGAACTGCGCCACCATGATAAGATAGATAAATATCACTGCAAGCACAAGCATAAGTCCAAGCTGACTCATTGACTCATTTATTGTCTCATCCTCGCCCTCCATGTCTATTGAATAGCCATCAGGAATGCTAAGTTTATCAATTTTCGATTTAATTTTATCACTTAGTAATGTTACATTATGGTTTTCATCAACCGCACCTGATACTGTAATATATCTTGTCTGAGCATCTCGATGAATGGTACTCAGTGTCTGTTCCTGCGAAATAGTGCAGATATCACTGAGCGGAATCTCCTTTTCACTGCCATCATTATCCTTATAGGTAAATGTAAGGTTTTTGATGTCGTCCACAGTCGCATCAGACTGCTCTGCGGATTGTAAGTATACCTCATAGTCCTTTATGTCGGTCGTAATGGTTGTTGCGCTCTTTTGAGATGATATCTCACCGGATACGAGCTGGTATACCTGAGCCACCGTATAGCCATACTTTGCTGCTTTTTCCTTATCCACAGTTATCTTAAGCTCATTTATTGTATCTCCAAGACCGTCATCTATATCTATCACGCCCTTTGTGTCCTTAAGGATATCTGCCACATCACCTGCAAGCTTCTGCAGCTTGTCTATATCATTCCCCTTAATCCTGACAGAGAGACCACTTCCGAAAAACTCTGATGAGTCCATAGCCTGTGAAGATGCTGTTACCTTGCAGTCCAGATTCTTTGTACGTTTTTCAATTTCATCTATTACCTTATCTGATGAAACATCCGACTTCTCATCAAGCAATATATACATGCTCACACTGTCGCTTCCTGAGCTCATCAGGTTCATAGTCGAGCTGCCGCCTGCTGTAGCTCCTATTGTGTCTATTCCCTTTATATCAGAGATTTTGTCCATGACCTTATCAGACAGCTCTGTAAGCTGCTTGAAATCAAGCTTTTCGTCATCCTTTGCCTCTATGGTAAGTGAAATCTGATTTGACTCCATGTCCATATCCATAAATGTCATTCCCCTTGACATGCAAAGTGCACCACTGCCGACTAAAAGCACTACTGCCGCAATAAATACCACCGGCTTAAATCTAAGACATGTGCCGAGCACATTTCCATACCAATCCTTAAAACGGTCAAACCATGGATGCTTTATATCCTTCGTCTTTTTGAGCATGCCTGAAGCAATTGCCGGTACAAATGTGAGTGCCACTACAAGAGATGCCATAAGTGTAAATGCCACAGTAAGAGCCAAATCTACAAAGAGCTGTCTCGTGATTCCATCAGTAAAAATGATTGGCGCGTACACACTTACCGTGGTAAGTGTAGAGGCAAAAATGGCTCCTGCCACCTGATTTGCACCTTCAACAGCCGCCTTCTTTACCGAATATCCCTCTCCCCTTAATCTGTAGATATTCTCGATTACTACGATTGAATTATCCACCAGCATTCCTATTCCAAGCACAAGTCCCGACATTGAAATGATATTTAAAGTGATATCCGTAAAATACATAAGCACCACAGCCACAATAACCGATAGCGGTATAGATGCTGCGATAACAAGCGTTGGCTTTATGTCCTTTAAGAACAAGAGCAATACGAAAATAGCAAGTATTGCTCCCACTATCATATTTTCCATAACACTCTTTACTACCATGTCAATGTATACGCCCTGGTTCATAAGCACTGTGGCGTGTAATCCGTCATTTTCCTTTTCCAGCGAATCAAGCTTGTCCAAAAGACGGTCTGTGACGTCTCCTGTAGAGTAGCCGGTCTGCTTCTCCATGGAGAGCATTATTCCGGGATTACCGTTGACTATCGCATATGTCTCATCCGAGTTGTCAGTCATCTCAACATCTGCCACATCACCGACATGAATAGGAGCTATTCCATCAAGCTTCATATCCATAAGCACTAGATTTGTTAAATCATCAATTGATTTTATCTCATCTCCCACCTGTACTATGTACTGCGTGCCATTTGAATCATTTACATAGCCTGCAGGCATATCAAAATTTTGAGCGACGAGCAGCTGCGAGAGTGAGTCAATTGTTAAAACTGCATTTAAGTTTGACTTGTCAAGCGCATCATCCTTACTCTTTTCAAGCTCCTTCTTTGAGCTGTCAAGAGATGCCGCTGCTGTTGCAAGCTGTGCTGACTGCTGTCCTATGCTTATCGAGCTTATAGCTGCCTGACTGTTTAGATTATCATAGGCATCTAAAAGTGCTGTCTCTCCTTGTGCTATCCGGTCAAGCCCGCTTTGGCACTGCTCTATACCTGTATTCACCTGAATGAGAGTCTGTGCTATCGCTGACGCTGCCGCAGGCAGATCATCTGCTGTGTTTACCTTGATTCCAAGCGTCGAGAGACCTGAAAACTGTGTTGCAATCTGCTTATTAACCTGCTCAAGTTGCGCTTTGAGTGCTGTGCCCGCTTCACCCGGTGCATTTGCGCCCTCTTTGAGTGACGGAATTGTCTTTGTATATGTATCACTATTCATGAAGTCTGAAAGAGCTGACTGAATTGTTTCAAGCTGGCTCTTCTGCTCATTTAAGCTTGAAAGTGTACTCTCTAGCTGAGTCTTCTGCTCTGCAAGCTTTGCCTTTTGCTCCTTTAGCGTATCCACTCCCGCGCTCATCTGATCCGATGCAGATGAGATTGCGTTTTGTCCGCTCTCTATCTTTGCGCTTGCATCATCCATCTGACTTTTTGCATCGTCAAATTTCTTTGAAACGGCATTATTTATTTTCTCATTGAGCGCATCTATCTTGGCCTGATTCATCGTGACCTGTATCTGCTCGGTGAGCTCACCTGTCGCAGTCACTGATGCGACTCCCTCTGTACTCTCAATTGCAGGCTTAAGTGTGTTTTCCACAAAGTCTGTGATTTCCGACTTGCTTTTCCCATCCATATCCACAGCAGTCATCATGATTGGAAGCATGTCCGGATTTATCTTCATAATGGTCGGAGTACCCACTCCATCCTTCCAGCCAGCCTTGACCTGATCTATTTTCTGCTGCATCTCTATCACTACAGAATCCATGTTGGCATTCTGCTCATACTCGCATGTCACCAGCGAATAGCTGTTATATGACATTGAGCTTACGTTTTTGATATTTGACGTAGTTGCCATAGCTGCTTCAAGCGGCGCGGTGACATCGCTCTCCACCTCCTGTGGACTTGCTCCCATATCTGTTGTCACGATAAGTGCATACTGAAAGCTCATATCCGGCAGCAGATCTGTCGTCATCCTGCCAAGCGATACAACACCAAGTACTATTACCAGCAATACTCCTACAAGTACAGTAAAAGGCTTTTTTACACTATATCTGGATATCATCTAACCCCTCCTTTTTCTTTTCTTGATAATGTCCTGCATTAGTTTAATAGACAATGATTACTGCGATTTTCACAATATATTTAATTCGCTGTTATACTTTTATTATACAATGTGTCGGATTGCAACTCAATTGGTTTATACTTTTTTAAGAGATTTTGACAATAAAAAGACACCCAATTATACGATTAATATAATTCGATGTCCTTAAATGTCTTTAAATATCTTTTAATATCTTTTATTTATTTTAGCTTCAAATGCCCTCTTCCTCAATCTCATCCTCATCATCATTGATACCTGCAACAGCACTTGTAACGGCCCCGATTACAGCGACAAGCGCAAAGATGATAACTAAAAAAATAACTATAAAAAATGCTACTAAAAAACCTGTATCTGTCATATAATTTACCCCCATAGCTGTCTCACAGCTTCTTTAAAATATAGTTTTAGTTTAACACACTTGTCTGTAAATAACAATATCGTAAAGGGCTAAATTATTGACTAAATATTGACTAAAATATTGATTTATGAAATTGCTCAGTCCTTGATCTGCATACCGTTTGCATCCATATGATAGCCTTCTGTCATGATCAGCTTTGATACCGGAACTATCTCATAGCCCATGTCCTGCAGCTTCGTGAGCATCTCATCGAGTGCCTGCGAGGTGTATTTGGCGCCTAAATGGCAGAGTATTATCGAGCCACAATCCAGGCTTTTGTGATTGCACACTGTATCTATAATGTTTTGCATACCATAGTTTTTCCAGTCGAGAGAATCCACATCCCACTGGATTGGATAATAGTCACAGCCATACACTGTGTCAATCAGTTCATTGTTGTACGAGCCGTATGGCGGTCTGAACACCTTCATATCCTTTCCGGTCAGCTCCTTGACCTTTTTGTGCACATCCATTATCTCTGTCTTCATCTCGCCTGCAGTGATTGTTGCCATATCATAGTGGTGCTCACTGTGATTTCCGGGCTCATGCCCTTTTTCAACCAGCGTCTTTACACATTCAGGGTTATCACTCACAAAACCTCCTGTCATAAAAAATGTAGCCTTTACGTTGTGCTTGTCAAGTGTCTCCATCATACTGTCAAAATCCTCTGCTCCCCAGGCACAGTCAAATGAAAGGGCTATCTTTTTTTCTGTTGTCTGAACCGAATATACAGGCAGCTTTCTGTCTCCGAACTGACTCACAGCACTGCTAAGTGTCTCCATCACCTCTATATTTTTCAGCTGCGATATGTCATACTCTCTGCCATATAAAGCGCCTGTAATAAGAAGCGCCGACAGCAGCACTCCAAAAAGGAATCTGTGTCGGCGTTTCTTTCGTTTTGTCCCATTATGTAGTTTTGTATTTTGCATGTATGCTCTGTATTCACTCATGCTATATACTATTCTTTATTATCACAAATTATGAATAATGAAATAACTCTATTTCAGTTCTTCTGCCCTTCCGATAAACTCAAGCACTACCTCAATCGACTGATGCGCAGCCTTCTCCGCAAAGGTCTGATAGTCTGTCTCGCCGCCGTCGCCGTCTGATATTGAGCGAAGAATGGCAAATGGCACCTTGTTCACATAGCACACATGACCTATGCTGCCGCCCTCCATCTCTGCTGCGATTGCATCAAAGGTATTCGAAATATAATCCTTCTGCTCCTTTGTGGCAATAAACTGATCTCCTGTTGCGATATTGCCCTTTTTGTAGTGGATATTCCTGTCAGCTAAGCATGAGCACATGAGCTCCACCATTTTTGTATCAGCCGGAAGCAGAATCATATTGATGCCTGAGAGAAGTCCCTTCGGATCTCCGATTGGCGATGTATCCATATCGTGCTGCAGCACGTTTGTGGCTACTGCCACGTCAAGCACGTTTAAGTCCTTTGTCAAAGTACCAGCCACTCCGATATTGACAATCATATCTACATCATATTTCAATATCATGGCCTCTGCACATATTGCCGCAAATACCTTTCCTATTCCGCATTTTGCCGCAACAACATACTGATCACCGATTTTGCCCTCAACAAACTCCACTCCACTGTAAACCTCTGTCTGTGTGTCTGTCATCTGAGCCTTTAAGTCATCGACCTCCATCTGCATTGCACCAATTACACCTATTGTCATTTTATTTCTCCATTCCTGCTATCTTGCTATTATATTTTTAGTCCTCGTTTACTGTGGATAAGTAAACTCCATATTTGTCTGGCTCTCAAGCACCTTTAGATATGCACGGCACTCCTTCTTTGCCTCGTCAAGTGACAGATTCTCGTAATGTCCGCACTCTATGGCTGATGCACCAAACACCGGTCCATCATACTCAAGTATCTGTTTTAAGACCTCTTTTGTGATTTCAAAAACCTTTCCCGGCTCGACATCCCTCACAACGAGATAGAAGCCTGTCTGACAGCCCATCGGTCCAAAATATACCACATCATCTGCAATCTCAGAGTTTCTCACACATGTTGCAAACATATGCTCCACTGAGTGCATAGCTGAATTGGACATATAATCGCCTGCATTAGGTTTTCTTGTACGAAGGTCGTATGTGACGATTTCTCCGTCTTTTCTTGAAATATAAAATCCAGGTTTAAGAATATTATGATTGATTGTAAAGCTTTTAATTCTTTCCATAAAAATGTTTCTCCTTACTTAGTTGCTGTCTCAAACTGCTTCAGATAATCCTCAAATACATTGAGTGCATCATCCACAGGCTTTGGTGTGCTCATATCGACACCGGCACTCTTTAGCAGCTCGATTGGATTCTTCGAGCATCCACCGCACAGGAAATTTCCTATATACTTATCCACAGCAGGCTTTCCCTCCTCAAGTATCTTTTTTGAAAAAGCAACTGCTGCCGAATAGCCTGTCGAGTACTGATATACATAGTACGGTGTGTAAAAATGCGGTATGCGCATCCACTCATATGATATCTCATCATCCACGCGCATATCCGGTCCGTAGTACTGCACATTCAGCTCATGCCATAGCTCATTTAGCACATCCTTGGTAACCGGCTCGCCCTTTTGCATTTTTCGGTGTGCTATATGCTCAAACTCTGCAAACTGCGCCTGCCTGAAAAGTGTCGTCCTGAAGCCGTCCAGAAAATGTGTCATGAGATATTTTCTCTCATTCTCATCCTCACAATGCTCAAGCATATAGTGCATTAGAAGCGACTCATTGCAGGTGGATGCAACCTCTGCCACAAAAATCAGGTATCCTGCGTAGGTGATGCTCTGATGCTCATTTGAATAGTATGTATGCATCGCATGTCCCATCTCATGAGCCAGCGTAAACACACTGTCCAGATTGTCGGCATAGTTCAAAAGCACATACGGATGAGTGCCGTAAGCGCCCCATGAATACGCACCGCTTCTCTTGTTCTCATTCTCATATACATCTATCCAGCCACTCTCCATGCCAGCCTTAAGTGTGCTGACATACTCATCGCCCATAGGCTCAAGCGCCTTTGCCACAAGCTTTTTCGCCTCATCATAGGTGTAGGTGGTCTGTACATTGTCCACAATCGGTGCAAACAAATCATACATATGCAGATGCTCCACACCTAAAAGCTTCTTCCTAAGCGCCATGTACCTGTGCAGAGCCGGCAGATGTGCGTGAACCGTCTCGATCAGATTGTCATATACACTCTCAGGAATATCGCCATCGGATAAATACATGGCCCTTGCGCTGTCATATTTTCTTACCCTTGCATAAAAAGTGTCATTTTTCAGCTTGCTGATGTACATCATGGAAACAGTATTGCTCCACTTCTTGTACGAATCATATACTCCACGGAACACCTGCTTGCGCAGGCTTCTGTCCTTGCTGCTTAAAAAATCTATGAAATTGCCGTGCGTGATACGGATTTTATTTCCCTCAACATCAGTGATATACGGGAATTTGATATCCGCGTTGTTGAACATGCTGAATATATTCTCCGGTGCTGCAGCCATCTCACCGCACTGCGCCAGGATATTCTCCTCTGCAGCCGATAAGGTATGCTCTTTCTGACGCATTATCTCATCAATCGCACGCTTATAGTGCATAAGCTCATTGCTCTCACTGTAAAAGCTCTCAAGCCTTTTATCATCTATCTGCAAAATCTCCGGACTCGCAAATGCCAGCGCACCTGATGCCTGAACAGTCAGTGTCTCTGCCTTTGACACATATGCCTGATATTTCGACACGGCAGTGTCCTGATGCGAGCGCTCATTCGCATAAACCACTATACGCTCCAAATAATAAGACAACTCATCCTGCTTCTTAAAAAAATCAAGCAGCGTTGATGCACTGTCTGCCAGATGTCCCTTAAAGCCCGAGAGCTTTTCTGCAAGCTGTGACGCTTTTTCACACTCAGCCTCCCACAGCTCATCTGTCTCATACATATCCTCAAGCTTCCATTTGTACTCGTCTGAGATTTCATCTCTCTTTTGAAGCCTTTTCTCACTCATTTTGTGTTACCTTCTATCTTACTCTTTTTATTTAGAATCCCACACATCTGCTCTGCAAAATGCATATAGACGTGTGGGATATATGTGAATTATAACAATTAAGCTCTACTTTGTAATTAAAGTGCCCATACCACCTGAAACAGTCTTGCCCTCTTTATTGAGCTTTGTGATAAGCACTGAACGGATGGCAGAGTCACCGATAAAGTCGATAGCTGCCTCAATCTTTGGAGCCATGGTACCCTCATCAAACTCGCCTGCTGCAAGATACTTCTTTGCCTCATCAACAGTCATGGTATCAAGTGGCTTCTCATCCTCCTTGCCATAGTTCAGGCAGACCTTGTCAACGCTTGTAAGTATAACAAGTCTGTCAGCATCAAGAGTATCTGCAAGCTTTCCGGCTGCAAGATCCTTCTCGATAACAGCACTTGCGCCCTGAAGCTTATTATCCTGTGCTAAAACAGGAATTCCACCGCCACCGCATGCGATAACAACCTGATCCGCATCAACAAGAGCCTTAATAGCATCCTTTTCCACTATATCAACAGGCTTTGGAGCTGCCACAACTCTTCTGTAGCCTCCCTCAACCTGTGTCACATGATTGCCCTTTTTCTCCTCTTCCTCAGCCTCAGCCTCTGTCATAACACGGCCAATGATCTTTGTCGGATGATAAAAAGCCTCATCATATGGGTCAACAACCACCTGTGTAAGTATTGTTGAAACGGTCTTGTAAATTCCTCTGCCAAGAAGCTCTGTACGGATAGCATTCTGTAAATCATATCCTATATAGCCCTGGCTCATTGCAGAGCAGACTGCTGTAGGTGTAGCTGTATACTCAGGATAAATCCTGCAAAACTCAGACATAGCGGTGTGAATCATGCCCACCTGCGGTCCGTTGCTGTGTGTGATAACAACCTCATAATCGTCCCTGATAAAATCTGCAACTGCCTTTGCTGTATGCTTTGTAGCCTCGTGCTGCTCCGGAAGAGTTGTTCCAAGAGCATCATGTCCGAGTGCAATAACTATTTTTTTCTTCTTCATGCCGACCTCCTATGCTGCATCCGCTCAATGTGTATTATATCTCATAATCATAAACCGATGTGTATACTATTATAAATCTACATATAAACCATCAATTTTGAAGAATTCCTATGCGGTGCAAAAGTAAAATTATTTATATACATTATGTAATATTTTAGGGAATTTGTCTAGTACTTTGAACTGATTTGAACAACATTTCCGCCACAGCATAGCGAACGTAAGCCGAGCGTAGCGATGGCGCACACGTAAGCGCATATCTGCCACAGCGTAAGGGACATAAGCCCCGGGTACCGGCGGCGCACACGTACTCTTGCAGAAGCGCATAGCGAAGTGGCTTAGATACTGTAGAAATTATGTCCATGAAACGCAGAAACACCCCTGCATGGACGCAGGGGTGAGGAGAAAACGCGCCACGGACGGCGCGTTTCGACGATTTCGTCAAGCATAGAAACCCTTCAAGCATAATTTCGTACAGTATCTTAGCCACGTAGCGTAGCGACCGCAAGAGTACGTGTGCGCCGCCGGTAGCCGGGGCTTACGTCCCGACCTCCCGCCAATACACTGCGCCAGAATTACTGCTGAATATCCTTTGCAGAGCTTAAGGTTACTTCAACCTTGCTCTCTTCGTACTGTCTGCCACTCTGACGGGCAACAGTAAGAGTAACCTTATCTCCGGCCTTGTAGCTCTTTAACGCTGACTGCAGCTCTGTCATAGAAGAAATCTTTGTGCTGTCAACAGCAGTGATGATATCTCCCTCCTGTAAGCCGGCATTTGCGGCACCTGAACCAGCTGAAACAGATGAAACATACACACCCTGTGGGAAGCCGTAGGCTACCATCTCAGATGAAACATCGCCACCCTTGATACCAAGGTATGCCTGATTCTCATTAGTATATTTTCCGTCCTGGATGAGGCTCTCAATAATAGGCTTTGCAACCGACATAGGAATTGCATATCCGATACCCTCAACCTCAGTTGAAGAATATTTTACAGAGTTTATACCGATGACCTCGCCATTTTCATTTAAGAGTGCTCCACCACTGTTTCCCGGGTTTATTGCTGCATCTGTCTGGATAAGCTTGTTATTGGTAACAGTCTCACCTGTCTGTGAATCCTGTGTAGTAACAGTTCTGTTAAGCGCACTTACTATACCTGTTGTGACAGACTGTCCGTATCCAAGTGCATTACCGATAGCAATTGCAGGACTTCCAACAGCTACACTTTCAGAATCTCCGATTGTAGCAATCTTGATATTTGAGTAAGTATCTTTTCCAAGATCTGCTTTCTTTACACGTACAACTGCTAGATCGTCATCCGGATCTGTTCCTCTGATTTCTGCCTTTACCACTGAATCATCATCAAACTGTACTGTGAGCTCCTCTGAATCTGCCACAACATGGTTGTTTGTAGCAATGTAGAGATAATCATCATCCTCACTCACAATGATACCTGAGCCGCAGCTCTGAGACTGCTGTGACTGCTTTCCGAAAAAGCTGTTGTAGGTGACTGTTCCTGTATTTGTGATAGCAACGATGCTAGGCATGACCTCATCGACAACAGATGATACATCTGTCAGATCCTTTGCATCCCCTGAGGATGTCTGCTTAGTCCCACCGGATGTTGTAGTGGTAAGCTTTGCACTTGCAGTAGAAGAATTTGAAATAGCTCTCGTGCCAATATAGCTTACTCCTGTGAAAACGCCGCCTCCGACGAGCCCGAAGATAAGAGCTGCCGCTACTGTCTTTGCTGCAAATGGTCCAAACGCACCGGGTTTTCTAGGTGCTCTCTGCTTCTTAGGCTTTGCAGCCTGCTGGTATGCCTGACCATTCATATTCATCCGGCTATATGAGTTGTCTGTCGAACCGGCTGATGCGCCACCATATGCATTATTATTTGTGCCTGAATTATATGCCTGATTAGAATAAGGCTGGTTTGCATATGACTGATTTGCATTTGGCTGTCCTGCTGCAGAAGCCTGCGAATATGGATTGTAGCTCTGTGAATAGCTTTCAGCTGATGTATTATTAGTCTGTGCAGCCTTCTGTGACTCATCCGGATTGTAAGGATTACCCGACATGGTGAAATTTACATTGTTTGTATTGTTATTTGTACTGTTAGTATTATTTGTATCATTCATATTTCCATAATTGTTATCCATAATAATTTCTCCTTTCGTTTACAATTAGAAGTATACTGTCAATCTGTGTTTAATTTGTGACGGGATTATTTATTTTTTCATAAATTGTAATCCCCGTGCTATTCTCCGAATAAAAATAACTGCTCATCGGCAGATGCAGCTCTAAGTCTGCGATAAATAGAAATTGCAGAATATCAATACATCCCTGCCAATGAACAGTTACCATAAATCATATATTAAATTTCAATTCCGTTCTTCTCAAGAAGAGCTCTCGCTGTTTCAACCGAATCTGTACCTGTCGCATTCTTTACAGGTGCAAACTCCTTCTCTCTGTCTACCTCAAATGGAAGGCTATTGTCCATCATGTATACCATATCGAGGATGAGTGTCTCGAACTTGTATGCATTCGGAGTCTCAGGCTTATGCTCTGTACCATTCTCATCAATGTAAGGTACCTTCTTCTCTACTACATGAAGTGGAAGGCTCTTTTCTGCGATAGCCATGAGCTTGTCCACGCGGAATAAATAGTTTAAGATAACACCAAAGCCATACTGCAATGAACCATTCTCGTTCTTTGCCTCTGCCATCTCAGGAGTGAGCTCGTAATACTCAACAATCGAAGGCTTGCCATTCTCAAGACACATAGCACCAACTCTCTCATATGGATCACATTTTCTGACCACCTTAGATCCGCTGACACAGCCGGACTCGATTATAGCACCTACAAATACAGGATCTGCAATCTGCTGAAGCACATTGTCTACACCAAATACATTGAGCCACTCAACACCCTTATCCTTCAAATCCTTGTCAAGACCGGCATTGATGAGTGACTTGAACCATCCACCGTTTCCGTTTGGTGACATAGCAAGTGAATCCTCAGATTTCATGAGCAGATTTCCATCAAAATCAACTGCCGGAACCATCTCCTGCACGAAAAACTTCACATAGTCTTTGTTGTATCCAAAATAGTCGTGCTCTTCAAAGAACTCTCTTGTCATGCTATCATTTATCTCGCTTGTCATAACATACAGAGGCACCCATGTACCGGTCTGATTTGTAACCTTCATGAGGTTTGCGACAAGCTGCTCAAAGATGTAGAGTTCCTTTGTCTTTCCAATATTGAACATGCCCTTAGCCTTGTCAAAGCCAAGACGTGTACCCTGTCCACCGGCAAGAAGAATTGCACCGACCTTGCCATTCTTGACAGCATCAAGACCTGTTGCAAGGTATTTGTCCTTATTTGCCTCTATCTCTGAAAGCTCCATAGCAGCAAGCGGTGAAAATGTACCTCTCTGCTGCTCCTTATTGTGAATCATATCAAGGTATGACCAGTCCATGTGCTCAAGCTGGCTCTCAAGCTTAGCCGGAGCTTCCTCTGTTAAGAATTTCTTTAAGTATTTCTGGTTTGTTGCCGTGATTTTTTCTTTGATTTCTGTTTTCATAAATTTTCCCTAAATTATATTCAAATTAAAAATTATTTTATTATGTATTTCCTTATTATACTAATTAGGACCAATCAATTGATTGGTCTTAATATTAAAAACTAATTTTTTTTACTCTTTGAACTATCATTATTAGATGAATTATCTTCACTATCCGAACCAGATGATTTTATTTTTTTCTTATCCTTATTCTGTTCCATAACTCCCTGTGATCCTTCTGCTCCTACAGTCTCATTATATCTTGATGTGTCAATTGTGGCTTCATCTTTTAATACTCCGGTCTTCTTCTCGATATTTGAGCTAATTGCCGATACAGTTTCAGACGGTGTATATGCCTCATCACCAAATAAAAACTGATGCAATTGTATAACATTATTCTCAAAATCTACAGGTACAACAGAACTTCCTACTGCCAAATCCTTTGTTGTAAGATAAAATGGAAAACCTGTAGTAGACTTGACATTATATTTTGTTACACCCTTAGCTAATGAAACTAATTCTGGCACACTAAAGTTTGTACTAATATCATCCATCATTACTGAACACATAGATGTCAATGTAGCAATATCAGCTTCTTTTGCTTTCTTCAACAGTTCCTGCAATACAATCCTTTGACGTGATGTTCTCATAAAATCATCACCTGTCGTATATCTTATTCTACAATATGCAACAGCCTGAATACCACTCAAGTGCACATGACCACTCTCTGTCACTTCATCATAAGGCACATCCGTTGTCTTAGATGTTTCCTTCATATAATTATTAATATGCACAACCTCAGCATCTGTTATATCCAAATCAATTCCACCAAGCTTGTCTATTACCCTGTCTCTTATACACATCTCCGAGCCCACGAGACC
>OJRK01000288.1_pt1 | contig 21896 bp, 15 predicted proteins | sample 1599161 | NCBI WGS metagenome assembly OJRK01 (sample SAMN03922535, study PRJEB24848) | human gut metagenome | isolation source: stool sample | host: Homo sapiens | place: Germany | collected 2010-05
GAGATCCTCTCTGGTCTCGTGGGCTCGGAGATGTGTATAAGAGACAGAAATTATGTTGATTACTCATAGCTTTAAAAAAGAAGCATTGCATTGTGTTTAATTAAACCAAAGCATGATAATTCAATCAAAGAAAAGAGGACAAAAATGAACATCGTAGTACTTGCCGGAGGGCTCAGCACAGAGAGAGATGTTTCCTTCAAGACAGGAAGCATGGTAGCTAAGGCGCTCAAAGAGAACGGCCACAAAGTTATATTATTGGATGTATTTATGGGATATAGTGACAGGGAGGAGGACCTGACAGGTATATTTGACCGCGCGGACGAGATAAGCGTGCAGGTCAGTGATATTCCGACAGAGGCACCTGACCTAGCAAAGGTAAAGGCTTCCAGAAAGGACCAGTCACCTTGCTTCTTCGGACCAAATGTCATCAAAATGTGTCAGATGGCTGACATTGTTTTCATGGCTCTCCACGGAGAAAACGGAGAGAACGGAAAGATACAGGCAGCATTTGACCTCTTCGGTGTCAAATATACAGGCAGCGATTATTTAAGCTCAGCCATCGCCATGAACAAGGAGACATCAAAGCAGTTCTTCCTTGCAAACGGTATCCCTACTCCAAAGGGTATTTCCATGACAAGAGCGACCAGACAGGATGATATCACAAAGCTTGATCTGACACTTCCATGCGTGGTAAAGCCATGCTGCGGTGGTTCAAGCATCGGTGTCACCATCGTTAAGGATGCGGCAGAGTTCAAGGCGGCACTTGACGATGCCTTCAAGTGGGAAAATGAGCTGGTTATCGAGGAATTTGTACAGGGCAGGGAGTTCTCTGTCGGCGTTATCGAGGGAAAGGCTCTTCCTATTATAGAGATTGCACCGAAGGAGGGCTTCTACGATTATAAGAATAAATACAAGGCGGGCAGTACAGTAGAGACATGTCCGGCCGAGCTTCCTGAGCAGGTTACAAAGGATATGCAGCACTATGCCGAGGAGGTTGCGCGTGTTATCGGGCTTGACACATATTCGCGCTCAGACTTTTTGCTCAATGACAAAAATGAGATGTTCTGCCTCGAGGCAAACACACTGCCGGGCATGACTCCGACCAGTCTTCTGCCACAGGAGGCCGCGGTTATCGGTATGAGTTTTAATCAGCTCTGTGAGCATCTGATTGACATATCTTTGAAAAAATATGAGGTGTAGCATGTCAGATAAGTACATGAAGAATCTTACATTTGCAAATATCGCTAAAGCCTGTGAGGGCAGATACATAGGCGATGAGACACTGCTTGATACGACAATCACCGGCGCCGTCATAGACAGCAGACAGGTGAGGGAGGGCTATCTTTTTATCCCGATAAAGGGAGAAAGGGTGGACGGACACAAATTCATTCCGGCTGTGTTTGAGCAGGGGGCGGCAATTGTGCTCTCTGAGCATGAGCTGACGGATCCGGCAGGCCCATATGTGCTTGTTGAATCAACCACCGATGCCATGAAAAAGCTCGCGGCATTTTACAGAAAAAGCCTTGATATCAAGGTGGTGGGCATCACCGGAAGTGTCGGTAAGACCAGCACCAAGGAGATGATATCATCAGTTCTTGAGCAGAAATACAGCGTCCACAAGACCGCAGGCAATTTCAACAATGAGATAGGCCTGCCACTCACCATTTTCGGAATCAGGGAAAGCCATCAGGTAGCAGTGCTTGAGATGGGCATATCTGATTTTGGCGAGATGCACAGACTTTCTACCATGTCTTGCCCGGATGTCATGGTCATCACCAATATCGGCTACTGCCATCTGGAGTTTTTGGGCGACAGAGATGGTGTGCTTAAAGCAAAGACAGAGTGCTTTGAGCATATGATGCCGGATGCGGTCGCAGTGCTGAATGCAGATGACGACAAGCTGGCCACAGTGCAGACGGTAAATGGAAAGCCTGCCATATACTATGGCAAGGAATCAGCTTCAGGCGTTCATAAATCAGTATATACCACAAATATTGAAAACCTGGGCTTCGACGGCATGAAGGCTCATTTTGTCACTCCGGAGGGTGAGTTCGATGCACAAATCCACATCCCGGGTGAGCACAATGTATACAATGCCATGGCGGCAGCGGCTGTCGGATTGCAGCTTGGTCTCACAATAGCTGAGATTAAATCAGGAATCGAGAAAGCAGAGACAATCGCAGGCCGTACCAATTTCATCAAAACACACGGCATGACAGTGATAGATGACTGCTACAATGCAAATCCTGTATCCATGAAATCCTCTATCGAGGTGCTTTCACATGCAAAGGGCAGGACAATAGCAGTGCTTGGAGACATGGGAGAGCTTGGAAGCGATGAGAAAAAGCTGCACCATGAGGTAGGCGAAGCAGTTGGAGAGAATCATATCCATACACTTTTTGCCGCAGGAGAGCTGGCAAAGGAATATGCAGCCGGAGCCGCAGAGAAATCGTCCGATGTAGACATCCACTATTTCGAGGATAGGGAGACTATGACACAGGAGCTTCTTTCATATGTGAAGGAGGGCGACACCATACTGGTGAAGGCATCACACTTCATGGAGTTTCCGAAGGTAGTCGAGGCTCTGAGTGAGTAAAATTAGGTAAAATCAATCGGGTAGAAATTAATTCGATATTTAATAATTGCAAGGAATGGATATTCTCCAAGCCTCATAATATTATAAAAGAAAGAGAGAAAAATAATGGCACAGAATCCAATCGTAACAATCACAATGGAAAACGGCGATGTAATCAAGGCGGAGCTTTATCCGGAAATCGCACCAAACACAGTAAACAACTTTATCAGCTTAATCAATCACAACTTCTATGACGGAGTATGCTTCCACCGTGTAATCAAGGGCTTTATGCTCCAGGGCGGAGATCCTGAGGGAAACGGCACAGGCGGCCCTGGCTATGAAATCAAGGGTGAGTTCACACACAACGGTTTCAAAAATGACTTAAAGCACACAGCCGGTGTACTTTCAATGGCACGTACCATGATACCTGACTCAGCAGGCAGCCAGTTCTTCATCATGCATCAGGATGCACCACATCTCGACGGCGAGTATGCGGCATTCGGCAAAGTAATCGAGGGCATGGATGTGGTAAACAAGATCGCTGAGGTGCGCACAGACTACATGGACAAACCACTTGAGGCTCAGGTCATGAAGACAGTTACAGTTGAGACCTTCGGAGTGGACTATCCGGAGCCGGAGACAGTTTAATGATAATAATTATTGATGAGGCAAGCGCAAAACTTGCCTCTTTTTACTATCATGACGAGATATTCAAGCTGCAGTGGAGAAGTGTGGCAGGCAAGGCATCTATGTCAGAAGAGCTGCAAGAAAAACTGTATGTTGCACTACTGGGAAAATTGCTGGATGAGTTGCAGAAGAAACTGCCAGATGAGCAGCAGAATAATTTGTGCGTGTATGAAATAGAAAATAATTCAGGATATACAGAATATGCAGATAACACCGCGAAAGCTAATAATGGAAATCTAATAATACCGAAAGCTCCCGCCAACTACATCTGGATAGTATCAAACAGGCAGCAGAAGCAAATAGCTGACTCACTCGGCATAGCATCAGTAGGAGAACCGCAGTGCGGCACGCGCTATGCAGTCGAGAGCCTTGCAGAGCTTGATATTGAGTATCTGGAGCGGGTGCGCAGGCGGTATAATCACATCCCGTGGGACATCGGCGAGACAGACAGGTGTCTGATACGTGAGCTGTCCCTGTCAGACCTTCCTGCACTCTATGAGCTCTATGACAAGCCCGGCATGACAGACTTTGTGGAACCGCTTTACGACTACGAGACAGAGCTTGAATACCAGAAAGCATATATAGAGAACATGTATGGCTTTTACGAGTATGGCATGTGGCTTGTATTTTCCAGGGAAACAGGGAAGCTGATAGGCAGGGCAGGGCTTGAGCACAATGAAATGGGTTATATGATAGCGCCGGAATTATGGAACCAAGGCTATGCCACGGAGGTGTGCCGTTTCATCATAGACTATGCGCGCGAAAACACAGACTTTGAAGAGCTTTACTGCCGGATAGATGAGAGAAATACGGCATCGGTGCGTCTTGCCAAAAAGCTTGGATTTACAAATAGCGGGCATATGGATGATGATATAAACGCTTCTATATATAGAAAAAATATAAAAAACATAAAAAACAATGAAAAACATTGAAAAATATGCAATTAGGCAATAAAATATAAACATAGTTTAACGATTTGGAGGACGATAAAATGAAGAAATATGCATACGGAGTAGATATAGGTGGAACAACTGTAAAGATAGGCTTTTTCGAGACCACAGGAAAGCTTGTCGATACATGGGAGATTCCTACACGCACAGAGAATTCCGGAGAGCTCATCCTGCCTGATATCGCAGCATCCATCAAGGAGAATAACGAGAAGCACGGCATCGAGATGGGTGACATCGAGGGTGTAGGCATGGGAGTGCCGGGACCTATAAAGGATGACGGAACAGTATTGAAGTGTGTCAACCTCGGCTGGGGCGTGTTCAACGTGGCACAGTCACTCTCAGTACTGTGCGGCGGCATCAAGGTAAAGGCCGGAAACGATGCCAACGTAGCTGCACTTGGTGAGATGTGGCAGGGTGGCGGAAAGGGTCATCAGGATGTAGTCATGATCACACTCGGCACAGGCGTAGGCGGAGGAATCATCCGTGATGGCAGAATCGTAGCCGGAGTAAACGGAGCAGGCGGAGAGATAGGACATATGCCTATGGTAGATGATGAGTCAGAGTGCTGTGGCTGCGGCAAGAAGGGCTGCTTAGAGCAGTATGCATCAGCAAACGGACTTGTAAGAGTAGCAGAGAGATACATTGCAGCACACAGGGATGTGGCAACAGAGCTTGATTTAAATGCAGGCTTCACAGCCAAGGATGTATGCGATGCGGCAAAGGCAGGAGATGCAGCGGGCATTGCGGCAGTAGAGCAGTCTATGAAGCTTCTCGGCAAGGCAATGGCAGCAGTAGCATGCGTTATGGACCCTGAGGTATTTGTTGTCGGCGGTGGCCTTTCAAAGGCAGGCAGCATCATCATCGATACAGCAGCAAAGTACTATAAAGAGTATGCTTTCCATGCAAGCCGTGAGACAGAGATCAAGCTTGCCACACTCGGCAACTCAGCCGGCATGTATGGCGGAGTAAAGATGGTTATCGGCTAACAACATAAGATTGCAATTTTTAAAGAAATAAAATATAATGGCTACTAAAGATACACTACAATCGAGGTGAGACTATTGGCAGATTACTCAACAGAAGAATTAGAAAAAATAGCGGACAAATTTCGCTCAGATACCAGCGGTATAAGGGGAACAAAGGATTTTACGAGCCCAGAGGAGCTTTACGATGAGCTTAAAAAGGAAATCAAAAAGTACCATCCGTCGGATGACACAAGCCTTGTGGACAAAGCCTACAGGGTAGCTTATGATGCCCATAAGGGGCAGGCGCGTAAGTCAGGAGAGCCTTATATCATACATCCGCTGTGTGTTGCCATAATACTCGCCGAGCTCGAGCTGGATAAGGAAACCATTGCAGCAGGTCTGCTCCATGATGTGCTGGAGGACACTATCATGACCATGGATGAGATGCGTGCAGAGTTTGGAGACGATGTCGCACATCTGGTGGATGGTGTCACGAAGTTAAAGCACCTGCATCTGACAGACAGCACCAAGGATCCGAAGGACAAGAACGCGGACAGGCTTGAGATGCAGGCTGAGAATCTGCGCAAGATGTTTCTCGCCATGGCAAAGGATATCAGGGTCATCCTCATAAAGCTGGCAGACAGATTGCACAATATGCGTACACTCAAGTACCAGTCCAAGGAAGCACAGCAGCGTATCGCCAGAGAGACACAGGATATCTACTGCCCTATCGCGCAGCGACTTGGTATCAGCAAGATAAAGATAGAGCTCGAGGATCTTTGTATGAAGTACCTCTATCCTGATGCCTACTATGATTTGGTAGAGAAGGTAGCCCTCAGAAAAACAGAGAGAGACACCTACATCCAGGGCCTGGTAAACGATGTCAAGAAGTATGTTTCAGATGCTGGTATCAAGGCAGAGATATACGGCAGGGCAAAGCATTTCTTCAGCATATATAAGAAGATGGTCAATCAGGACAAGACGATAGACCAGATATATGACCTCTTTGCCATCAGAATTCTGGTGGATACCATACCGGACTGCTACGCAGTGCTGGGTATCATACATGAGAAGTATAAGCCTATACCGGGCCGATTCAAGGACTATATTGCCATGCCGAAGCAGAACATGTACCAGTCGCTTCACACGACACTCATAGGCCCAAGCGGACAGCCGTTTGAGATACAGATACGTACCTATGAGATGCATCGTACAGCTGAGTACGGTATCGCAGCGCACTGGAAGTACAAGGAAGCAAACAACGGCAATGCCACTACCACCACTGTCACAGAGGAGGAGAAGCTCAGCTGGCTGCGCCAGATACTCGAGTGGCAGCAGGACATGTCGGATAATAAGGAGTTTATGACTTTATTAAAGAGTGATTTAAATTTATTCTCCGACAATGTATTTGCATTCACACCGTCCGGCGATGTAAAGAACCTGCCAAAGGGCTCCACACCTATAGACTTTGCCTATAGCATACACTCTGCGGTCGGCAACAAGATGGTCGGTGCCAAGGTAAACGGCAAGCTCGTGCCGATAGACTATGTCATCAAAAACGGTGACCAGATAGAGATAATCACCTCGCAGAACTCCAAGGGACCAAGCCGTGACTGGCTCAAGGTCGTAAAGAGTACACAGGCCAAGAACAAGATCAACCAGTGGTTCAGAAGTGAGCTCAAGGAGGAGAATATACAGCACGGCAAGGATCTGATAGCAGCCTATGCCAAGGCAAAGGGTATCAACTTTGCTGAGATAAACAAGCCTGAGTATCAGGAGAAAATACGCCGCAAATACGGCTTCCACGACTGGAACTCATGCCTTGCAACCGTCGGCCACGGCGGACTCAAGGAGAGCCAGATAGTCAACAGGATGTACGATGAGTACAAGAAGGATCATGCGGTGCCGGTGACAGATGCAGATGTGCTTGGCAGCATCGCAGAAAAGCAGCAGGCGGCAGCAGGCACACAGCCCGAGCACAAGTCAAAGAGCGGTATTGTGGTACACGGACTCTATGACGTGGCTGTGCACTTCTCGAAGTGCTGCAATCCTGTTCCGGGAGATGAAATCGTGGGCTTTGTCACAAGAGGCCGAGGCATCTCCATCCACAGGACAGACTGCGTGAATATCATCAATCTGTCCAAGATAGAAAAGGACAGGCTCATAGAAGCAGAGTGGCAGGATACAGCCCTCATGGACAACGGTGCCGAGTATCAGGCAGACTTAAAGATATTTTGTCATGACAGGCCGGGACTGCTCGTAGATATCACAAAGATATTTACCGAGAAGGAAATCAATATCAGTGGTATACAGTCCAAGACCAGCAAGCAGGGTATCGCTACAATCGAGGTATTTTTTAATATCAAAGGCAGGGACCAGATAAAGGTTCTAGTGGAGAAGCTCAGACAGATAGAAAGTGTAATAGACGTAGAGAGGACCACCGGCTAAATCCCGGTGGTTCTTGCGTGAAGCATAACATATAACAGACAAGGAGTACACTCATATGGTAAATATGAAGATAGACCACTTCGTAGTGGGACCGGTGCAGACCAACTGCTACTTTGTCACCAATATAAAGACAAAGGAAATGATAATAATAGACCCGGGCGCGTGTGCTAAACAGCTCGCCAAAAAAGTGGACGAATCAGGCGCAAAGCCTGTAGCAATACTGCTCACACACGGACACTTTGACCACGCCACGGATGCAAAGCCGCTCGCAGACCGCTACGGCATCAAGATATATATCCATGAGGCAGACAAAGCCACACTCGATGACCCGCAGCTCAATGTCAGCTACATGATGGGGCAGTCAAAGACCTTTTATGCAGATGTATTTTTGAAGGATAAGCAGGAACTTGACATCGCAGGCTTTCACATAGTAGTGCTTCACACACCGGGGCATACACCGGGCGGCTGCTGCTATTATTTCCCGTATGAGGACGTGATCTTTACAGGAGATTCGCTGTTTTGCGGCTCAATCGGACGTACGGATTTCAAGGGCGGCAGCATGTCAGACCTTGTGCGCACGGTGAAGGAAAAAATCATGACACTGCCTGAGCATACAGAGGTGTACCCGGGCCACAACGACACAACAACCATAGAAAACGAGAGGATGTATAACCCTTACTTATGATAGTAGTAGTATTTAATAAACCGGATTTTGAATATGATGTGCACTCACTGCTCAAGGAGTTCTTCCCGCAGGAGGATGTGCAGATGTACTATAGCTGCTCACCTGATGAGGTAGAGGGAAAAAACTTAGCCTGCACACACCACGAAATGACAGCTGATGGCGTAAAGGAATTTGCGGATGCCTCACAGGTATTTAAGATAGACTATGTGGGCAATGAAATTGCAGTGGAGTGGACGCTGAATAGAGCCGGTGGAAATAATTCCATGACAGATGAGATGCAGCAAGCCGACGAAAGTGACATTAAAACAGCCGGAGAAAGTATCAGCACAAAAATATCCGTGACCGGCACAGGACGCAAGGAAACCAAAAACCGCCTCAAGCTCGCTCTTTATTCCATGATAGAAAAGGGCACAGGAAAAAGCCTTCCGTGGGGCACACTCTCAGGCATCAGACCGACCAAGATAGCCATGAAATGCATAGAGGACGGCATGAGCGATAAGGAAACCTATGACTATCTGAAGGAAACCTATCTTGCAAGCGATGAGAAAATCGACCTTTCAATAGGCATAGCAAAGCGCGAGAAGGCACTGCTTGACAAAGTGGACTATGACAACGGCTACAGCCTGTACATAGGTATACCATTCTGCCCAAGCACCTGTGCATACTGTTCGTTTACATCATATCCACTGGGTGTGTGGAAAAACCGCGTGGATGATTATCTCGACGCACTCGAGAAGGAGATAGACTACACGGCACAGAAATTCTACCACAAGAAGCTAAACTCCATCTACATAGGAGGCGGCACACCGACCACACTAAGCCCTGCGCAACTTGACAGGCTTATCAGAAAAATCAAATGCAGCTTTGATTTAAAGGACTGTCTGGAATTTACAGTGGAGGCAGGCAGACCGGACTCCATCACGAGAGAAAAGCTCCTGGCACTAAAGAAAAACGGCATCAGCCGTATATCAGTAAATCCGCAGACTATGAAGCAGCAGACACTTGATATAATAGGAAGACACCACACGGTAGACGATACGATACAAAGCTTCAAGCTTGCACGTGAGCTGGGCTTTGACAACATAAATATGGACCTCATCATGGGACTTCCCGAGGAGACACTCGATGATGTAAGGCACACAATGGAGCTGGTGAAGGAACTGGCGCCTGACAACGTCACCATCCATTCACTCGCAGTAAAGCGAGCTGCACGACTCACCATCTTCAAGGACCGCTACAGTGATATGCAGATGGTCAACACTCAGGAGCATATGGATCTCTGCGCAGCCTACTGTAAGCAGATGGGGCTTGAGCCATACTACCTCTACAGGCAGAAGGGCATGGCAGGCAACATGGAAAACGTGGGCTACGCGGCAAAGGGCAAGGCCGGCGTATACAACATACTGATCATGGAGGAGAAACAGACCATCGTGGCGTGCGGCGCCGGAGCAAGCACCAAGCGCGTCTGGCCCGTACCGAATCCGGATGGCACACACCGCATCGACAGATGCGAGAATGTCAAGGATGTAGGGCAGTATATCGCAAGGATTGATGAGATGATAGAGAGGAAGCAGAGGCTGTTTGACTAAAAGTTGATGGTAAAAATTAATGGAAAATCAAAAATTAGATACAATTATATTCCGGAAAACAGTATTATCGAAGGATGAGTTGAATCGTATATATAAATATAGAAACAATAAGATTAAACAATGGGTATTCCTATTAGCGGTAGTCTTATTTGACAAAAGAGTTTATGAATAGTCTTTCTATAGATATAATTTGGGATATATTATTTGTAGTATTATTTATATATATATAGCCATACTTTGTATGAAAAATATCAAAAAATTGAGAAATATTAAAATTGATTCGCTTAGTGTACGAAGAGCTGTAATTACAGAAAAGCAGTCTGTGAAAAGCAAGGATTTAATTAATAGGTCAAGAAATAGATTTGTGGTTGCAAAAATTGATGATAATGTTACTTTATATGCTATGTGTTCTCAAAAAGAGTATGAAAGAACGATAGTTAACAAGTCTACTGGATTATTTTTTACTCTTGGAGATGATACTATAAGGGTTATTGTTCTGTAATGTGATTAATCTTAACTTTGAACTATAACTAAGAAAAGCAAGCAATATTCATGCACGGTGAAAGAGCTCACTTGAAGTGAACTTTTATGCAAGTTTACCACTTCACCGCATTAAAATTTAATATTTTTTTTATAAAATATGCAAAATGTGACAAAAAGTACTGGACAAAATGTCCTATATGAGGTAAAATGCATACATGTAATCAAGCAGCACATTTGAAGGTTGTGCAGATAGTATTGGGCATATTTTACGAATTGGGGGGATTTTTCATGAGAATATATCATGCTAAGGATTATGCAGATATGAGCAGAAAGGCTGCAAATATCGTATCGGCACAGGTGATTATGAAGCCTAATTGTGTATTGGGACTGGCTACAGGCTCTACACCTATCGGCTTGTATAAGCAGCTCGTTGAGTGGTTCAAGAAGGGGGATTTGGACTTCTCAGAGGTTATGACGGTGAATCTTGATGAGTACAAGGGATTAAGCCGTGAGAATGACCAGAGCTACTATTATTTTATGCATCAGAATTTGTTTGATCATGTGAATATTCCGGTTGAGAATACTCACCTGCCAAACGGCATGGAGCCGGATTCACAGAAGGAGTGCAAGCGCTATACAGAGCTGATTCAGTCTCTTGGCGGTGTTGATTTACAGCTTCTTGGTATCGGGCACAATGGTCATATCGGTTTTAATGAGCCGGGCGAGTCTTTTGACAAGCAGGTACACTGTGTGAATCTGACAGAGTCTACTATTGAGGCCAATAAGCGCTTCTTTGCATCGGCTGATGATGTTCCGAAGCAGGCTTATACAATGGGCATCAAGACCATCATGCAGGCTAAGAAGATTCTTATTGTTGCAAGTGGTGAGGATAAGGCAGAGATTGTGCACAAGGCTTTCTTTGGACCGATTACACCACAGGTGCCGGCTTCTGTATTGCAGCTGCATAATGATGTTACACTTGTAGCGGATGAGGCTGCACTGAGTTGCTTGTAGATGTTTTTTAGTTGAGAAGGTGCATGTATATGATAATAAAAAATGCAAGGGTATTTACAGAGGATGGCAGCTTTATGCAAGGCGATGTTGTCGTTAAGGATGGCCGTTTTGACAGTGTTTTGGAGAGAACAGCTGACACGGACGCGGCTAATGACAGCGCATCGCAGGAGATTATAGATGCATCAGGTCTTATCATGATACCGGGTCTTGTGGATATTCATTTTCATGGATGCAAGGGAGCTGATATGTGTGACGGCACTACAGAGGCACTTGATGTGATTACAGCATACGAGGCTTCTGTCGGAGTGACGAGCGTGTGTCCGGCTACTATGACCATTCAAAGGGATGAGCTTTTGAGTGTCATGAAAAATGCCGGTGATTATAATTATCATGGTGGTGCACATCTTGTAGGTATCAATATGGAGGGACCTTTTATCAGTCCTTCTAAAAAGGGCGCACAGGCGGCAGAGAATATCATGCGATGTGATTATGATTATTTCTGTGAGCTTCAGGATGCGGCCCATGGCTTGATAAAGCTTGTAGATATTGCTCCGGAGGAGCCGGGCGCGATTGATTTTATAGACAGGGTAAGAGGAAGTGTTGTGGTTTCAATAGCACACACAGCGGCTGATTATGACACAGCAGTAGAGGCTATTGAGCATGGTGCAAGCCATGCTACACATTTGTATAATGCGATGCCACCGCTTCATCACAGGAATCCGGGAGTTATCGGGGCTGTGAGAGATTCAGAAAAGTGTCATGCGGAGCTCATTTGTGACGGAGTGCATATTCATCCGTCGGTTATCAGGGCGACATTTGCCATGTTTGGTGCGAAGCGCATGATTTTAATAAGTGACAGCATGAGAGCCACAGGGCTTGAGGATGGCGAGTATACACTCGGTGGACAGGCAGTGACGGTCAGAGGTCCGCTTGCCACACTCCATGATGGGACAATTGCAGGCTCGGCAACCAATCTGATGGATTGTATGCGTTTCACAGTAAGGCAGGCAGGTATTCCGCTTGAGGAGGCAATTCTGTGTGCTACAGCCAATCCGGCTAAGGAGATTGGCATCTATGATGAAGCAGGCAGCATTTCTGCAGGAAAGAGAGCAGATTTTGTGCTTCTCAATGATGATTTGGATATTGTGAGTGTGTATATCGACGGAAAGGAGATATCATGTTAGGTTTTTTCAAGAATAAGTCGAAGGGAAAGGTGATCTGTTCTCCGTGCAACGGCAGAGTGATTCCTATTACAGAGGTTCCGGATCCTACCTTTTCTGAGAAGATATTGGGAGACGGCGTGGCCGTGATTCCTTCTGAGGGCAGGTTTTACGCTCCGGCGGATGGTGAGGTGACAGCTGTATTTGATACGCTGCATGCTTTTACCATGACGACCACTCAGGGAGTCGAGCTGCTTTTGCACATTGGTCTGGATACAGTGATACTAAAAGGGGATCCTTTTACATCACATATTTCTGTTGGTGATCAGGTGAAGAAGGGTGACCTTTTGATGGAGGCTGACCTGGAGCAGATTAAGGCAGCAGATCTTAATGTCATCACTCCGGTTTTAATTGGCAACACTGCTGATTATAGCAAGATAGAGATGCTCAAGGAGGGTGATGTATCCGCCGGTGATGAGATTTTAAGTCTTGCGTAGATTTGTATAATAATAACGAACTTTATTGGAGTATCTCCAGTTTAGTATATATAATGTAAAGGAGGGGAAATCTATGAAATTTCTTCAAAAACTGGGTAAAGCTTTAATGCTTCCCGTAGCAGTACTTCCTATCTGTGGTATCCTCATGGGTATTGGATATTATTTATGTCCTGCAACCATGCAGGGTGGTGACATCGAGGGTGTACGTAATTTAATAGGTCTGTTTTTAGTTAAAGCAGGGGGCGCTTTGATTGACAACATGGCCATCCTTTTTGTAATCGGCGTTGGTGTCGGTATGTCGGATAAGAACGACGGTACTGGCGGTATTGCAGCTTTAGCTTCATGGCTGATGATGACAACACTCCTGTCTACAGGCTTTGTTACCACTATCATGCCATCTATCGCTGACAGCGCTACAAAGACACTTGCATTCGACAAGATTCAAAACCCATTTATTGGTATCTTGGCCGGTATTATTGGTTCTTTGTGTTACAACAGATTTAAGGATACAAAGCTTCCTGACTGGCTGTCATTCTTCAGTGGCAAGCGTTGCGTAGCAATTATCGCAGGTGTTGTTTCAATCCTTGTATCTGTAGTATTACTGTTTGTATGGCCATTACTTTTCGGTGCTCTTGTAGCTATCGGTAAAGCAATCGTTGGTTTTGATGTAGTCGGCGCAGGTATCTATGCATTCCTGAACCGTCTGTTAATTCCTACAGGATTACACCACGCATTAAACAATGTATTCTGGTTCGATACTATCGGACTTGGAGACCTCAAACATTTCTGGGCAGGCGAGACATCAAAGGATGTTTCATGGAGCCTCGGAATGTACATGTCAGGTTTCTTCCCATGTATGATGTTTGGTATTCCTGGTGCAGCACTTGCTATGGTTAAGTGTGCAAAGCCTGCTAAGAAAAAGGCTGCCATCGGTATCCTTGCTTCTGCAGCTATCTGTGCATTCATCTGTGGTGTTACAGAGCCTTTCGAGTTTGCATTTATGTTCCTTGCTCCTGTTCTCTATGTGATTTATGCTTTACTTTATGGTATTTTCACAATGATTACAGTAGCTCTTGGATTTAGAGCAGGCTTCTCATTCTCAGCCGGCGCGATGGATTTATTATTCTCATCTTCACTTCCGGCTGCAGCAAAGACATGGCTCATCATTCCTCTTGGAATCGCAGCTTTTATCGTATTCTACATTGTATTCTATTTCGCTATCAAGAAATGGGATCTTAAGACCCCTGGTAGAGAGGACGATGATGTCGAGGCAGAGAAGAAGGCAGTGCTTTCTAACAATGACTACACAGCAGTAGCAAAGACTATTCTTGAGGGCTGCGGTGGCAAAGACAATATTGCAAGCATTGACAACTGCATCACAAGACTCAGACTTGAGGTTAAGGATATCACTCAGGTTGATGACAAGAAGATTAAATCTGCAGGTGTTGCAGGCGTTATGAAGCCTGGCAAGAATTCTGTTCAGGTTATTATCGGAACCAAGGTTCAGTTTGTTGCGGATGAGTTTTCTAAGCTTTGCGAGTAGATTTGGTCTGCAATATAGCAGTGTTGATTCACATTAGGTGATTCGCATAATTTCATAATACATGATTAAAAGCCACACCGGGTGTTATGCCTGGGTGGCTTTTTTAGTTGGTTCGGGCCGTAAGCTCCGCCCGGTCGTGGTGCACACGGACTCTCGTTTTCGCTACGCTGCGCTGTTAAGATACTGTACGGATTATGCTTTTGGGTTTTCAATGCTCGACGAAACCGGCTTTTATGCGCCGTCCGTGGCGCATAACGCCTTCCCCAGCCGTCCATGGCTGCGGATTTCTGTGCTTCACGGGCATAATCCTACAGTATCTAAACAGCTTCGCTATGCGCTCTCACGAGAATCCGTGTGCACCCGCCAGGCGGGGCTTACGGCCCTTACGCTGTGGTGGTAATCCACCTAGGAGAGCGTCGCTGGTCATACTGTTAGGTGTGAACAGTAACTTCAAAAATATTTGTGGAAACTTTAAAAGTGCTATTGCATAAAAGTTTTCATTATGGCATAATATTACAGAATTGCGGCGGACGTCTGCGGACTATGCCTAAGGGAGTTGGATGCGTCCGGCTTCCTTTTTTTAGTTTACGCGACATAGGTGCGTACTACCGGGGAAACTCACTAACATACCAAAATAGTGGGAAATATATAGCTTTACAGCAAGGGTTGAAAAACAAACAAACGTTTGCTATAATAAATGAAGCGAGGAAATAAAAGTATATTAGGTTTAGTAATTTAAGTATTCATTTAATTTATTGTGATTAGGGAAAATCCAATATCAATCGATTGATAGAAAGAGTGATTTTATATGAACATATGGCTAAAGTTAAGGAAAACAGCTGCAATTACACTATGTGAATTACTTGCAATTGCTACAATTTTTACAGGCTGTGCCTCCACTGATTTATCCGGCACTGAAGGTGCCGGGCATGTCGCAGTAGCTGAAGTGGCAGGTGAGGATTCTTCCGGTGCTTTAGGCAGCAAGGATAAAGTGGATGGGCCACAGGAGGATCTTGTAAACAACAATTCTTACGTTTCCCTTGATGCGATTCCTGCATATGATGGCAAGGCATACGTGGCTGTCAACAATAATGAGCCTTTTTTTACGGACAGCGATATGATTACCACTGCTTTTGAAAATTACAGTGATTTGGATTCACTTGGCAGATGCGGTGTGGCTTATGCCAATATCTGCAAGGATATCATGCCGACTGAGGAGCGTGGCAAGATAGGCATGATAAAGCCATCAGGCTGGCATACGGTGAAGTATGATGTGATAAAGGATAGATATTTATATAATCGCTGTCATCTTATTGGCTATCAGCTTGCCGGCGAAAATGCCAATCCGAAGAATCTTATTACCGGTACGAGATACCTGAATGTGGAGGGCATGCTTCCGTTTGAGAATCTGGTAGCGGATTATGTAAACAATACAGGAAATCATGTGCTTTACAGAGTGACTCCGATGTTCTCGGGTAGCAATCTAGTTGCAAACGGCGTTCTCATAGAGGCAAAGTCGGTTGAGGATAACGGTGGCGGCATACTTTTTAATGTCTATTGCTATAATGTGCAGCCCGGAGTTGGAATAAACTATGAGAATGGTGACAGCTGGCTGGATGGCACCACTCCGCAGAAGCAGAGCGCTCAGACGGATACACCGAAGAATGAAGGCTCGCAGAGCAGCGCTGGAAGCGGGGCAGGAGAATCCGGCTCTTCAGGCAGTACAACAGGAAGTGCATCATCAGGCTCAGACAGCTCAGCAGCAGAAAATAGCGCTGCAGATTCCTCAAACAGCGAGACTATGGTTCATATCACAGCAACCGGCAAGAAATATCACCGTGCGGGCTGTCGCACCTTGAAAAAGAGTGACACAGAGGTAACGCTTGATGAAGCAAAATCCATGGGCTTGTCTCCGTGCGGAATTTGCAATCCACCACAGTAGATGTGCATTAGCATTTGCAAGCCACGACACCGCCAGGGCATACGCATATGCATTTGATTGAGCGAATAGCGAAGCCGCTTAGATACTGTAGGATTATGCACATGAAGTACAGAAATGACTTGCCATGGAGGGCAAGTCAAGGAGAACCGCGCCACGGAAGGCGCGTTTCGACGGTTTCGTCAAGCATAGAAGCGCAAAAAGCATAATCCGTACAGTATCTTAGCGGCAAAGCGTAGCGAAAGCAAAGCATATGCGTGTGCCCCAGCGGTGCCGTGGCTTGCAGCCCGTATAATTGCCATAAACCCTTGACGATTGCAAAACCGAAAAGTATAATAGAATAGCTAATGAATTCAATATTTTAATATAGATGGAGGAAACCAAATGGCACTGAGCAAAAAGCCGGTCAACGGCATGAAGGATATATTACCTGCAGAGATGGAAATCCGTGATTATGTGACAAGTGTGATCAAGGATACATACAGAAGCTTCGGATTTACACCGATAGAGACACCATGCATGGAGAATATAGCGAATCTCACAAGCAAGCAGGGCGGAGAAAATGAGAAGCTGATCTTCAAGGTAATGAAGAGAGGCGAGAAGCTGAATCTGGAGACAGCAAAGGAAGAGTCGGATGTAGTAGACTTTGGAATGCGCTATGACCTTACAGTGCCACTTTCAAGATATTATTCAAACAATGCCAACAACCTGCCATCGCCGTTTAAGGCACTTCAGATGGGCAGTGTGTGGAGAGCAGACAGACCTCAGAGAGGCCGCTACAGACAGTTTACACAGTGTGATATAGATATACTCGGAGAGCCAAGCAATCTGGCAGAGATAGAGCTGATTACAGCAACCACTACCACAATCGGAAGACTCGGCTTCGAGAACTTTGAGATAAGAATCAACGAGAGAAGAATCCTAAAGGCAATGGCTGCTTACAGTGGTTTCGCTGAGGAGGACTACGACAGCGTATTTATCACACTCGATAAGATGGACAAGATAGGAGTGGAAGGCGTTGCAAGTGAGCTTGCACAGGATGGCTATCCACAGGAAAATATTGACAAATATCTTGATTTGTTCAAGCTTTTGGAGCAGACAAGGGATGTCACTGAGGGTGTAAATATACTTTCAGAAAAGCTCGGTGAATATTTAGACGAAGAAGTGGTTACAAATATGACAGAGATAGCTACGGCTGTCAATGCCACAAAGGGAGCAAAGTTTGAGCTCGTATTTGACCCTACACTTGTTCGTGGAATGAGCTACTACACTGGAACTATTTTTGAGATATCAATGCCTGAGCTTGGCGCAGCCTGTGGCGGTGGCGGACGATATGACAAGATGATTGGAAAGTTCACCGGAAATGATGTACCGGCCTGTGGTTTTTCAATCGGTTTTGAGAGAATTATCCTGCTTCTCATGGAGAGCGGCTTCAAGATTCCTGAGAGTCCAAAGAAGGTGGCTTATCTGGTTGAGAAGAAATATCCGGCAGACAAGCTTGTTGATGTCATGAACCAGGCAAAAGACGCAAGAGCAAACGGACAGCAGGTGCTTGTTGTGCGCATGAACAAGAACAAGAAATTCCAGAAGGAGCAGCTTATGAAAGAGGGCTACGAGGAGTTTGTTGAGTTCTTTAACAGATAGGAATCTGATAAGCAGCAGATTAGTTGTGTAGCAGTGGTATCAAACAGTTATTAGAATAAATATATAGTAGAAATATAAGGAGTATAAAATGGCAGAATCAATGCAGGGCTTACATAGAAGCCATAGATGTACAGAGGTATCAAATGCCAATATCGGTGAGAAGGTCACCGTCATGGGCTGGGTACAGAAGAGAAGAAATTTAGGAAGTCTCATTTTCGTAGATTTAAGAGACAGAAGCGGAATACTTCAGATAGTATTCGGTGAGGAAAATGTAGGTGCAGAGGGCTTTGAAAAGGCAGGCACCTTAAGAAGTGAGTTCGTCATCGCAGTTGAGGGAACTGTCCAGAAGAGAACAGCTGCTGTCAATGAGAACTTAAAGACAGGTGATATCGAGGTTATCGCTACATCAATCAGAGTGCTTTCAGAGGCACAGACACCTCCATTCCAGATTGAGGAGAATTCAAAGACCAGCGAAGACATCAGACTTAAATACCGTTATCTGGATCTTCGCCGTCCTGATATCCAGAGAAATCTCATGCTCAGAAGCAATGTGCTTCGCGTGATGCGTGACTTTATGGCAAACGAGGGCTTTTTGGAGATAGAGACACCAATCCTTTGCAAGTCTACACCGGAGGGTGCCAGAGATTATCTCGTGCCAAGCCGTATACACCACGGACATTTTTATGCGCTTCCACAGTCACCACAGCTCTTTAAGCAGCTTCTGATGGCTTCAGGCTATGACAGATATTTCCAAATTGCACGATGCTTCCGTGATGAGGATCTGCGTGCAGACAGACAGCCTGAGTTTACACAGGCCGATATGGAGCTTTCATTCGTAGATATCGATGATGTAATCGAGGTAAATGAGAGACTGTTAAAGCACCTTTTTAAAGAGGTCATAAATGTGGATGTTGAGATTCCGTTTAAGCGTATGCCTTGGCAGGAGGCTATGGACAGATTTGGTTCTGACAAGCCTGATACACGTTTTGGTATGGAGCTTTGCGATGTTTCGGAAGTCGTAAAGGACTGTGGCTTTGGAGTATTCACAGGAGCTCTTGAAAACGGTGGCTCTGTCCGCGGTATCAATGTAGAGGGACAGGCAAAGATGCCTCGTAAGAAGATTGACAAGCTTGTAGAGCATGCAAAGGGTTGTGGAGCAAAGGGACTTGCTTATCTGTGCATCAATGAGGATGGTACATACAAGTCATCATTTGCCAAGTTTATGACAGAAGCTGAGCTTGATGCACTTGTTGCAAAGATGAACGGAAAGCCGGGAGATTTACTCCTTTTCGCAGCAGACAAGAATAAAATCGTATGGAATGTACTTGGAGCGCTTCGTCTCATGCTCGGAGCTGAGCTTGGCCTGATTGATGAGAACAAGTACAATTTCCTCTGGGTAACAGAGTTCCCACTCCTTGAGTGGTCTGATGAGGAAAACAGATTTATGGCAATGCATCATCCATTCACTATGCCTATGGAGGAGGATTGGGACAAGATAGACTCAGATCCGGGCGCAGTTCGTGCAAAGGCATATGATATCGTACTCAATGGTACAGAGCTCGGTGGAGGCTCAGTGCGTATCCATCAGGATGACATTCAGGAGAAGATGTTTGAGGTGCTTGGCTTCACAAAGGAGCGTGCACATGAGCAGTTTGGATTCCTGCTTGATGCATTCTCATATGGTGTACCGCCACACGCAGGACTTGCCTTCGGTGTTGACCGTATCTGCATGCATATGCTGCATACAGACAATATCAAGGAGGTTATTGCATTCCCTAAGGTAAAGGACGCTTCGGACCTCATGTCAGAGGCACCCGGAACTGTAGATCCAAAGCAGCTTGAGGAGCTTGGAATAGCTGTAGCTGCAGAGGAAGATGAGGAATAACACTATAATATGAATTTGAAAAAAAATATTTTCAATGCGATTACCATAATACTGCTCGCCGCACTTATTGCGGGGGCAGTATTGCTTAATAACAGGATAAAAAAGCTCGAGACACAGATGTCATACACCTCAGACAACACATCGGTGATACTTTCTGATGTGCAGACCATGCAGGATGATATCAAGTCCACTCTTGAGGAGGAGGCCAGCCTCATAACAGACTGGGATATTTCCTTAAAAAGTGCAGACTTTACCGATATGACATACACAGTCTCTGTCTCGGTGGTGCCAAAGGAGTACACAGAGGATACAAAAACCAGTGTATTTTTCGGTACAAACGAGATACCGCTCGAGCTAAACGGCATCAAGTATACGGGTGAGGCCACCCTTCCACTGTCTGAGGACTATGCAGGCAATGTGACATTTCTGTTTGTTGACGGAAATAAGAGAAGCACAGAGGTGCTCGATGAGTTTGAAGGTGTGACATCAGTGTTCAAAAATGTAGCATCCGGCATACTTGCCAATAAACCAACCTTTGACAATGGCAGCATAAAGCTTGGCACAGATGTAGATGTAGCGGTCATGGGAAATGATTACTTTGACTTTAACAGTGTGCAGCTCGTGGTTGCAAGCTCAGATACAGAGCTAAAGACATACGATATCCGACAGCTGTTGGCAGAAAACGGTACAGATAGTGCAGACTCTGCAGACACAGACTCCATCACATCCGCCTTAAGTCGGAAGGATGATGCCAAAAAAGATGGCTCAAAGAATAACACCGAAAATGATACCTCTGATGCCTCAAAAGAGGACGACGGTAAGCTCCATAGCCTCGAAGGCACAGTCAAAATCGAAGACTTAATCCCTGTCACAGCCGCAAGCAATATCAAAATATATGTCAAAGCAGTATCGGCACAGGGCTACACCTTCACATATGACCTGTTCGATGGTACCGTAAATCAGGACATCACAGACTTTGAAACCACAGCCGACATATCCGGCGGAGACTACACAGTAACCGACCCGGCCGGCAGCAAATATGAACCGTAAAAATATGATATAAGCGTAATTATTTAAAATCAGTTTTTCTTGTGTTTTCAAGGCGGCTCAGAATATTTATTTATAAACAATATATAACTACTAAATAAGCTCATTTCGCATCAGTGAAATGAGCTTCAAATTTAAGAAGAAAAAAGTGCCGGACAAAATTTCACGCCAGTGAAATAAGTCCGGCACTGCCAGAATGCAAGGTAGCAAAGCGCCTCGCTCGTAAACCTGAATTAGCCGGAGAGCATACAGTGTGTTCCGAAGAAAAATGTGAACTGCCGCGGAGTTCCATAAATTAAAGAAGAAAGAAAACATAAATAAAACCATAATCTGCCCGGACAAACAACCGCGGCTGACTTCACATTTTTCTGAGGAATATACTGTGTGCTATGCCAGCAACCGCACAACCTAAAAAGCGAGGCGCCCACCACACCTATCATATGATGAGCTGCGCCTCACCCTTCTTTTTTGCTGAGAGGCAGCGTAAATATAAACTCAGTTCCCACACCCTCAGTACTTATCACATTTATATTCTCACCATGTGCCTGCACGATTTCTTTAACTATAGACAGGCCTAGTCCCGTACCGCGTTTATCCTTTCCGCGGGATAAATCACTCTTGTAGAAGCGCTCCCAGATCTTTGAAAGGCTGTCCTTTGGTATACCGATACCATGATCCTTTACTGATATAAACACCTTTTCATTTCTGATACTCGTCTCAATCTTGATACTCGAATCATTATTTGAAAACTTCACAGCGTTGTCTCTGTCTCTTATACACATCTG